>Ga0209061_1000232_pt1 | contig 171838 bp, 146 predicted proteins | sample Coa_R1_10_FD_187157 | JGI IMG/M metagenome (GOLD analysis project Ga0209061, IMG submission 187157) | Surface soil microbial communities from Centralia Pennsylvania, which are recovering from an underground coalmine fire - Coalmine... | ecosystem: Environmental > Terrestrial > Soil >...
GCGCGCGCCCAGCAGCACCTGCGCCACCGCCAGGCACACCAGCTCGGCGTCCGAGAGCTTCTCCGGCCGGCCCGGCCGGCGCTGGCCAGGGCAGATCACATGGTCGTCGATCAGCACGTACAGTGCCATCAGGAGGGTGTCGAGGTCTGCAGTCACAAGCGACCATCGATGCCCTCCTCCCTTTCCACGATCAACCCGACACGCCGCGCCAGCACGAGTTGGGAATCACTCATCTAGGGCATACGCCGCCAGGGCCTGGCACATCCGCTCGAAACCTCGCGAACCCAGGCTGGAGAAGTCGTCGTTCACAACGTCTATCCTCGTCGCGTGGGCCGACACCGCCCGCCGGAACGGCCGCGCCGCCGCGCCGCCGACGCTGGCGTGCACGATCCGTGCACGATCCGTGCAAACGAGCAGCCACGGAGCAGTCAGCCGGGTTCACCGGACACTTGCAATGGGGACGAGAATCAAGAATCCCCAGGTCAGGGGTACAACAGACGGGTGCGCCGCCAGGGACTCGAACCCCGAACCCGCGGATTAAGAGTCCGCTGCTCTGCCAATTGAGCTAGCGGCGCTTCGACCTCTGGCATGGTACCAGCGGAGGCCGTCGCAGGCGAACCGGGCACCGGGCGCGGCTGCCTCAGTGGCCGAGGAACCTGCTGAACGCGGCGGCGGCCCGCGATGGCCGCCCGGTCCGCGCCTCCCGCCGGTCCGCCCAGGCCATCACGCGCAGGCCCGCGTTCACGCCGAGCCAGCGCAGCGGCTCGGGCTCCCAGGACGGCGAACGGTGGCCGACCCACGGCAGCCGGGTGATCTCGGTGTCGGCGCCGGTGATCAGGTCCGCGAGCGTCCGGCCTGCCAGGTTGGTGGTGGACAGCCCGTCGCCGACGTACCCGCCGGCCCAGCCGATCCCGGTCGCGGCATCCAGGCCGACCGACGCGCACCAGTCCCGGGGGATGCCGATCGGCCCGCCCCAGGCGTGGGTGATCGCCACGTCGGCCAGGGCGGGGAACAGCTCCGTCAGCGTCCGCCGCAGCGCGGAGAAGACCGCGGGATCCCGGTCGAACGAGGGCTGCACGGCGGACCCGAAGTGGTACGGCGCGCCGCGGCCGCCGAAGACCAGGCGCCCGTCCGCGGTCCGCTGCCCGTAGATGATCAGGTGCCGCAGGTCGTTGAACGTGGGCCTGGTGGCCAGCCCGATCGCGCCGAGCACGTGCTCGGGCAGCGGCTCGGTGGCGATCACCAGTGAGTAGACCGGCGCGACCGCCCGGTGCTGCCCGTGAAGCGACGGCGTGTATCCCTCCGTCGCCCGGATCACGTGCCGGGCCCGCACGGTCCCGGTCGCGGTCACCAGCTTCCCCGGCTCGATCCGGTGGACCGGGGTCTGCTCGAAGATCGTGACGCCGCGCTCGCGCAGCACGCTCGCGAGCCCGCGGGCCAGCCTGGCGGGGTGGATGGCGGCGCAGTGCGGGGTGAAGACGCCGCCGAGCAGGTCGCTCGCCGCGCCGAGCTCGCGCGCCTGCCCGGCGGTCAGCAGCCGGATGTCGGACTCGCCGAACCCGTAGAGCCTGGCCTGCTCGACCTCGTCCCGCGCGCGGGCGAGCTGGCTCGGCGACCGGGCGAACTGGATCGTCCCGCCTTTGGCCCAGTGGCAGTCGATGCCCTCGTCCGCAGCGACCCGGCCGACCTCGTCCACGGTCGCCTGCATCGCGCGGTACATGGCGATCGCCGCCTCCCGGCCGCTCATGCGCTCGAGCTTGGCCAGCGACGCGGGGAACAGGGCCGAGCACCAGCCGCCGTTCCGGCCTGACGCGCCGTACCCGGCGATCTCGCGCTCGCAGAGCACGATCCGCAGGCCGGGGTCGGCGCGGCCGAGGTAGTACGCCGTCCACATGCCGGTGAGGCCGGCTCCGGCGATCGCGACGTCCGCCTCGGCGTCGCCGTCGAGGGCCGGGCCCGGTTCCAGGGAGCCGGGCACCGTGTCGTGCCAGAACGACAGCCGACGGTACCTGTCCTCCGCCTGGCTCATGTCACTACCATCCCATCGGCCGGCGCACCCGCCCCGGCCGGCCATCCTTGACTCATGCCCGCCGACCGACGCGCCATGACGGCGCCGCCAGCGCCCCGGAACCCGTTCACTATATACCGCATTTGCGTGGTATGCCTTGGAAACATCTGCCGTTCTCCGATGGCGGAGGTGCTGCTGCGAGCGGAGCTCGCCGGCGCCGGGCTGGCCGGCCGGGTGAGCGTGGAGAGCGCGGGCACCGGGGACTGGCACCTGGGCGAGCCGATGGATCCGCGGGCGCGCGCGGAGCTGGCGCGCCGCGGCTACGACGGCACGGCGCACCGGGCCAGGCGGATCGAGTCGGGCTGGCTCGGCCGGTTCGACCTGGTGCTCGCGATGGACGCGGCGAACCTGCGCGCGCTCCGGGCGATGGCGGCGCGATCGGACGCGGGCGCGGGGGAGCGGATCAGGCTGCTCCGCGAGTTCGATCCGGCGGCGCCGGAGGGGGCGGAGGTGCCGGATCCCTATGGCGGCGGGCCGGGCGCGTTCGCCGACGTGTTCGAGATGATCCGGAACGCGGCCCAGGGGCTGGTCGCCGCCCTCGGCACCGTGCTCGCCAGGGGATCAGCGGACGGCTGAGAGGCCGCCGCCTGCTAGGGCTTCCGGCCGATGCCGCAGTACGCCTCCTGGGAGCCGGGGGCGGCGGCGCCCGGCTGGCCGGGCCACCACTGGCTGCCCGGCACCAGGCCGGGCGGGATCAGCTCCAGGCCGTCGAAGAACCGGGCGACCTGGTCCCGGGTGCGCGGCGTGACCTGGCTGGACGCCCGCTCGTTGTATCGGCCCATCGCCTCGGTGAACGTGCTCCCGATGTCGGCGGCGGCATGGCCGATGACGAGGAAGCTGCCGGATGGCAGGGGGCGCATGAGCCGGGCGGTGATGCCCCAGGGGTCGTCGGCGTCGGGGATGAAGTGCAGGACCGCGATGAGCAGGACGGCGACGGGGCGGGCCAGGTCGAGGGTGGCGGCGGCGCCGGCGAGGATCGCGTCGGTGTCGCGCAGGTCGGCGTGCAGGACGCCGGTGCCTTCCTCCTCGGCTGCGGCGCCGAGGAGCGCGCGGGCGTGGGTGACGACGACCGGGTCGTGGTCGACATACACCACCCGGGCGTCCGGGGCGGCGCGGCGGGCGACCTCGTGGGTGTTGTCGGCGGTGGGCAGGCCGGAGCCGATGTCGAGGAACTGGCGGATGCCGTGCTCGACGGCCAGGCGGGTGACCGCGTCGCCGAGGAACCGCCGGGCCAGCCGCGCTCCTGCGGGAAGTGCGGGCAGGAGCTCTTGGACCCGGGCGGCGAGCTCGCGGTCGGCGGCGTAGTTGTCCTTGCCGCCCAGCCAGTAGTTCCACATCCGCGCCGGGTTGGGCACTGCCGGGTCGAACCCGAGCGCGGCCGCCCCGGTGCCGGCCGTCCCGGTGTCGGCGGCTGCCTCCGGGCCGGCCGCCTGCGGGTCGCCGGCCGCCTGCTGCGCCACGAGCACCGTCCCTTCGCCGCCATTCGCGGTTCGACGCCTGATTGGCCTCGTTCCGCCAAGTGTAATCCCGGCCGCTCCGCCGGCCGACGGCTCTGGCCCGCTCGACAATGGGCGCATGCCGGTCAGTTCCCGCGGTTCGCGTGTCGTGCGCGACCGAACGGCCGCGCGGCGGATGACTAGGGCTTCCGGCCGATGCCGCAGTACGCCTCCTGGGAGCCGGAGGCGGCGGCGCCCGGCTCGCCGGGCCACCACTGGCTGAGCGGCGCCAGGCCGGGCGGGATCAGCTCCAGGCCGTCGAAGAACCGGGCGACCTGGTCCCGGGTGCGCAGGGTGATCTGGGCGGACGCCCGCTCGTTGTAGCGCCCGACGGCGTCCTCCGCCGCCGACTGGTTCGTGATGTCGCTGGCCCCGTGGCCGATGACGAGGAAGCTGCCGGATGGCAGGGGGCGCATGAGCCGGGCGGTGATGGCCCAGGGGTCGTCGGCGTCGGGGATGAAGTGCAGGACCGCGATGAGCAGGACGGCGACTGGGCGGGCCAGGTCGAGGGTGGCGGCGGCGCCGGCGAGGATCGCGTCGGTGTCGCGCAGGTCGGCGTGCAGGACGCCGGTGCCTTCCTCCTCGGCTGCGGCGCCGAGGAGCGCGCGGGCGTGGGTGACGACGACCGGGTCGTGGTCGACATACACCACCCGGGCGTCCGGGGCGGCGCGGCGGGCGACCTCGTGGGTGTTGTCGGCGGTGGGCAGGCCGGAGCCGATGTCGAGGAACTGGCGGATGCCGTGCTCGACGGCCAGGCGGGTGACCGCGTCGCCGAGGAACCGCCGGGCCAGCCGGGCGCCGTGCGGTATGGCGGGCGCGATCTCCTGCACCCGGGCGGCGAGCTCGCGGTCGGCGGCGTAGTTGTCCTTGCCGCCCAGCCAGTAGTTCCACATCCGCGCCGGGTTGGGCACGGCCGGGTCGAACCCGAGCGTTGCCGTCTCGGTCCTGGCCGCCGCCTCCGGGCCGGCCGCCTGCGGGTCGCCGGCCGCCTGCTGCGCCACAAGCACCGTCCCTTCGCCGCCATTCGCGGTTCGACGCCTGATTGGCCTCGTTCCGCCAAGTGTAATCCCGGCCGCTCCGCCGGCCGACGGCTCTGGCCCGCTCGACAATGGGCGCATGCTGGTCAGTTCCCGCGGTTCGCGTGTCGTGCGCGACCGAACGGCCGCGGCGGATGACTAGGGCTTCCGACCGATGCCGCAGTACCCCGCCAGGGCTCGCGCCGCGTGGTCGTCATCACCGGACCAGTCATCCGGCGGTCCCTGGCTGAGCGGCGCCAGGCCGGGCGGGATCAGCTCCAGGCCGTCGAAGAACCGGGCGACCTGGTCCCGGGTGCGCGGGACGATCCGCGCGGAGGACCGCTGGTTATACACATCCTCGGCCATGCGCGCGGCTTCAGCCTCGATGTCGGCGGCGGCGTGGCCGATGACGAGGAAGCTGCCGGATGGCAGGGGGCGCATGAGCCGGGCGGTGATGCCCCAGGGGTCGTCGGCGTCGGGGATGAAGTGCAACACGCCGATGAGCAGGACCGCGGCGGGGCGGGCCAGGTCGAGGGTGGCGGCGGCGCCGGCGAGGATCGCGTCGGTGTCGCGCAGGTCGGCGTGCAGGACGCTGGTGCCGGCGTCGCGTCCGGCGGCGCCGAGGAGCGCGCGGGCGTGGGTGACGACGACCGGGTCGTGGTCGACATACACCACCCGGGCGTCCGGGGCGGCGCGGCGGGCGACCTCGTGGGTGTTGTCGGCGGTGGGCAGGCCGGAGCCGATGTCGAGGAACTGGCGGATGCCGTGCTCGACGGCCAGGCGGGTGACCGCGTCGCCGAGGAACCGCCGGGCCAGCCGGGCGATGACGGGCAGGGACGGCAACGCTTGCCGTGCCCTCTCGGCGAGCTCGCGGTCGGCGGCGTAGTTGTCCTTGCCGCCCAGCCAGTAGTTCCACATCCGCGCCGGGTTGGGCACGGCCGGGTCGAACCCGAGCGCGGCCGCCCCGGTGCCGGCCGTCCCGGTGCCGGCCGTCCCGGTGCCGGCGGCTGCCTCCGGGCCGGCCGCCTGCGGGTCGCCGGCCGCCTGCTGCGCCACGAGCACCTTCCCTTCGCCGCCGGATTGGCGCGTCGCGCCACAGTCTAATCCGCCCCAATCGCCCGCCTGATGCATTGACGGTCGATCCTGGTCGGCCCGGCCAATCCCGCGGTAGCGGTACGGCTGAGGTCACCGTGGACGGCACCAGGTTCGGTATGCGTCCGCCGTTAGGGCTTCCGGCCGATGCCGCAGTAGAACGCCCTGGCACCGGGCAGGGTACTGACAGTGTCGGCTTCCTGGTCGGCCCACCAGCCAGTGAGCGGCGCCAGGCCGGGCGGGATCAGCTCCAAGCCGTCGAAGAACCGGGCGACCTGGTCCCGGGTGCGCGGCGTGATCTGGGCGGACGCCCGCTCGTTGTAGCGCTCCCTGGCTTCCCTGGTCACCGTCTCGACCTCGACATCCCCGGCTACGTGGCCGATGACGAGGAAGCTGCCGGATGGCAGGGGGCGCATGAGCCGGGCGGTGATGCCCCAGGGGTCGTCGGCGTCGGGGATGAAGTGCAGGACCGCGATGAGCAGGACGGCGACGGGGCGGGCCAGGTCGAGGGTGGCGGCGGCGCCGGCGAGGATCGCGTCGGTGTCGCGCAGGTCGGCGTGCAGGACGCCGGTGCCTTCCTCCTCGGCTGCGGCGCCGAGGAGCGCGCGGGCGTGGGTGACGACGACCGGGTCGTGGTCGACATACACCACCCGGGCGTCCGGGGCGGCGCGGCGGGCGACCTCGTGGGTGTTGTCGGCGGTGGGCAGGCCGGAGCCGATGTCGAGGAACTGGCGGATGCCGTGCTCGACGGCCAGGCGGGTGACCGCGTCGCCGAGGAACCGCCGGGCCAGCCGGGCGCCGTGCGGTATGGCGGGCGCGATCTCCTGCACCCGGGCGGCGAGCTCGCGGTCGGCGGCGTAGTTGTCCTTGCCGCCCAGCCAGTAGTTCCACATCCGCGCCGGGTTGGGCACGGCCGGGTCGAACCCGAGCGTTGCCGTCTCGGTCCTGGCCGCCGCCTCCGGGCCGGCCGCCTGCGGGTCGCCGGCCGCCTGCTGCGCCACAAGCACCGTCCCTTCGCCGCCATTCGCGGTTCGACGTCGGCAGCGCTGCCAAGATCCGCCGATTTCTGAGAAAGTATAACTCCCGCCAATCAGAGCCGGGCGTGCCAATTGACGGTGGTCCGGCCGCTCCGCGTTGCCCCGGCCCGGCCGCGGTTCCGGTCGGCCGTCCGGCCGGCGAGCACGTAGAGTGCGCTCAGGCGGATCACGGGCAGGGTGAGTCGGCGTTGGAGATCGGTGACCGCGCGGGCGGCGTGACATGGGATCCGGCCCCTGTCCTGGCCCGGCTCGCGGGCAGCCCGGTGCGCGAGATCAGGCTGGCCGGCGGCGGTCACGGCGCGCGTCACTGGCGTGCCCTCCTCGCCGACGGCCGGGCGGTCTTCGTCAAGACGCTCGCTGGCCCCGTCGCGGACGGGGGGACCGGCTGGCCGGGGGAGCCTGGCCAGGACGGGGCGCCCGGCGGGATGCCGCAGGCGGGCCGCCAGGGCGAGGTGAGCGCGCGGCTGGCGGCCGAGGAGCGCGGGCTGCGCTGGCTCGCCGAGGCGGGCGCGGTCCCGGTCCCGCGGGTCATCGGGAGGCTGAACGGATTGCTGGCGCTGGCCTGGCTCGACCAGGCTAGCCCGGATCCGGGGGCGGCGGAAGCGTTCGGCCGGGACCTGGCCCGGCTGCACGCGGCCGGCGCGGAAAACTTCGGGGCGCCGTGGGACGGGTTCATCGCTAGCCTGCCGCTGCCGAACGAGCGGGCCGGCTCCTGGCCGGCCTGGTACGCGCGGTGCCGGCTGCTGCCGTACTGCCGGATCGCCGCCGACGCCGGGACGCTCCGGCCCTCCGACGTCGCCCTCGTCGAGTCGGTCGCCGGCCGCATCGCCGACCTGGCCGGCCCCGGGGAGCCGCCGAGCCGGATCCATGGTGACTGCTGGTCCGGGAACGTGCTCTGGTCCGGGGGCCGCGGCTGGCTGATCGACCCCGCCGCGCACGGCGGGCACCGGGAGACCGACCTGGCGATGCTGCGGCTGTTCGGGGCGCCGTTCCTCGACCGGATCCTCGGCGCCTACCAGGAGGCCGCGCCGCTGGCCGACGGCTGGCGGGCCCGGGTGCCGCTGCACCAGCTGCATCCGCTGCTCGTGCATGCGTGCCTATTCGGCGCCTCCTACCGGGAGGCGGTGGTCGCCGCCGCCCGGGCCGCGCTGGCCGCCTGAGAGGCCAGCCGCCGGAGAGGCCAGCCGCCTGAGAGGCCGCCCGCGGAGGCTGCCGGCCGCCGGCCGATCCTGGCATCCGCGGCTAGCCGCTGTCGGCCGCCTGGTGCCGGGCCTCGGGGGCGAGCGGGATCGCGAAACCGAACGTCGCGCCCTTCCCCGGCTCGGACTCCACCCACACCCGGCCGTGGTGAGCGCTGACCAGCGCGGCGACGATCGCCAGCCCCAGCCCGGTGCCGCCGGCGGCGCGGCTCCTGGCCCGGTCCGTCCGGTAGAAGCGCTCGAACACGTGCTCCTTCTGCGCGCTGGTCAGGCCCGGGCCGGAGTCCCTGACCTCCATGATCATGGCGGGCGTCGCCGCGCCGTCCTCGCCGTCCAGGGTGCCCGACCTGATCGTGATCTCGATCGGGGTGCCGTCGGGGGTGTGGGTGAGCGCGTTGCTCATCAGGTTTCCCGCCACCTGCCGCAGGCTCGCCTCGTCCCCGGTCACCAGCGCCGCCTGCGGCGTCCCCACGGTCAGCGTGATCGTCCTGGACGGGGCGATCACCCGGGCGTCGTGCAGCGCGTCGGCAGCGATCGCGAGCAGGTCGACCGTGCGGAACTCCATCGGCCGCTGCTGGTCGAGCCGGGCCAGCAGCAGCATGTCGTCGACGAGCAGGCCCATCCGGGTGGCCTCCTGCTCGATCCGGGTGATCATGCGCCCGAGCTCGTCCCGGTCCAGCCGTCCGTCGCCGCCCCGCTGCCGGTAGTACTCCGCGAAGCCGCGGATCGTGGTGAGCGGTGTCCGCAGCTCGTGGCTGGCGTCGGCGACGAAGCGCCGCATCCGCTCCTCCGACCGGCTCGCGGCGAGCGCGGACCGCTTGGCCGCCTCCTCGGACCGGCGGGCCGCCTCCTCCGACTCGGCCTGGGCCCGGAACGCGGCCTCGATCCTGGCCAGCATCGTGTTCAGGGACCGGCCCAGGCTGCCGACCTCGGTGCGCGGGTCCCGCTCCGGCACCCGGCGGCCGAGGTCGCCGGCCGCGATCGCCTGCGCGGTCTGCTCGATCGCCGACAGCGGCCGCAGGCTGGTCCGGACGACGGCGATCCCGATCGCGGCGAGGCTGACCAGCACCAGCGCGCCGACGATCAGCTCGATCGTGGTGAGCCGGGCGATCGAGCCGTTGATGTCGCCGAGGTCCACGCCGACGATGAGCGTGCCGGTCAGGGTCGCGCCGGTCGGACCAACGTACTGGGCGGGGGAGACCATCACCCGCCACCGGTCGGCGTTGTTCAGCCCGCCGACCGTGAGCAGCTGCTGCTTGTGGGCGTTCACCCAGGCGAGGCTGACCGGCACGGCGGGCAGCGGCGGCTGCGGCGCGCTCGGGTTCGGGAAGATCTGCGGGTTCAGCTGCTGCCCCTGGAACCTCCAGGCGGTGATGAATGACCCGCCGAGCAGCAGGTCGCCCGGGTACAGGTGGACACCCGGCTGCCCGCCCTGCACGGCCAGCGCCGCGATCCGGTACTGGTGCCGCACCTGCTGGTCGGCCCGGGCGAACAGGTAGTCGCGGAACACGAGCACCCCGGCGGCTCCGATCAGCGCGATCGCGACGCCGACCAGGGCGAGGACCGCGGTGATGAGCTTGACCCGCAGCGGCGTCCGGCCCGGAAGCCGCCGGATGGACTGCCAGATGCTCGCGAGTGCTGCCGGGCGGGTCATGCGAGGCACTAGGACGATGGCAGCCGCATCACGTAGCCGACGCCGCGCAGCGTGTGCAGCAGATGCGGTTCGGTCGCGTCGATCTTGCGGCGCAGCACCGAGACGTAGGACTCGACGATCCCGGTGTCGCCCCGGAAGTCGTAGTCCCAGACGTGGTCGAGGATCTGCATCTTGGACAGCACCCGGCCCGCATTTCGCATGAAGTAGCGGAGCAGCTTGAACTCAGTGGGGGACAGCTGGACCGGCTTCCCGCCCCGCCACACCTCGTGGCTGTCCTCGTCGAGCTCCAGGTCGGCGAAGACCAGCCGGGGAGGCGGCTCGGCCGGGCCGCCCTTGGTGCGCCGCAGCACCGCCTGGATGCGCGCGATGACCTCCTCAAGGCTGAACGGCTTGGTCACGTAGTCGTCGCCGCCGAGGGTCAGCCCGCGGACCTTGTCCTCGGTGGAGTCGCGCGCGGTCAGGAACAGCACCGGGGTGCGGGCGCCGCCGCTGCGCAACCGGCGCAGCACCTCGAAGCCGTCCATGTCGGGCAGCATCACGTCGAGGACGATCAGGTCGGGCCGGTGCCGCTGCGCGGCCTGCACGGCGTCGCCACCATCGGCGGCGGTCACCACGTCGAAGCCGGCGAAGCGCAGGCTCGCCGAGAGCAGCTCGAGGATGTTCGGCTCGTCCTCGACCACCAGCAGCCTGGCGGACGGCTGCTGGCGCACACCCGCCGCAGTGCTCATCTGCCCATTGTCCGCCCTCCGGCTGAGTGCCCGCTGAACGCGGGCCGCAACCAGCCTGAGTCCGCGCGGCCCTCGCCGTGCCGTGCCGCGTCGTGCCGCACCGTGCCGTGCCGTGCCGCGCTGTGCCGTGCCGTACGGCGCCGCGCCGCGCCGCGCGTGCCCCGGCCCGCTACCCCGCCAAAGTGGAGCCGGTGATCAGGCTCTTCGGGATCGGCGCGTCGGTGCGCAGGTCACGGAAGAGAAGGAGCGCCTGCTGGCGGTTCCACAGCACGGCGTCGCCGGCGTTCGGGGTCAGGTAGTTCGCGTCGGCGATCGGCACGGTGGTGGTGATCGGGTTCCGCAGCGCGAACGCGACCCGGATCAGGTCGTACAGGCTGGTGCCCTGGTCGACGGTGAGCGAGCCGACGACCCCCGATGCGGCGGGGAACGCCTTGAACGGGTCGAGGATCACCCCGGCGCTGGTCATCTTGCGGAGCAGCGCGCGCAGGAAGATCCGCTGGTTCTGGATCCGCTGCAGGTCCTGGGTGGCGAAGGCATGGCGGGTGCGGACGAAGCCGAGCGCCTCCCCGCCGGTCAGCACATGGCAGCCCTTGCGCAAATGCAGGCTGGAGGCCGGGTCGACCAGCGGGGCCTTGAGGCAGACCCGCACGCCGCCGACCGCGTCGACCACCCGCACGAACCCCCCGAACCCGATCCCCATGTAGTGGTCGATCCGCAGACCAGTCACGTCCTGGATGGTCTTGGCCAGCAGCGCGGGCCCGCCGAAGTCGAACGCAGCGTTGATCTTGTCCCGGCCGTATCCCGGGATCGGGACATAGGAGTCGCGGGGGATGCTGATGAGCACCGGGCGGCCGCCGTTGGCGGGCAGGTGCAGCAGCATGATCGTGTCGGAGCGGTGACCACTGATCCCGAAGCCGGTATGGTACCGCCTGATCTCGGCCTTCGTCAGTCCCTGGCGGCTGTCCGAGCCGGTGATCAGCCAGTTCTGCCCCGCGCCCTGGGCGGGCCGCCCGGGGTAGTCGACCAGGATGTCCTTCCTCACCAACCGGGAGTCGAGGTAGAAGTAGCTGCCGACCGTGGTGATGATCGCGGCGCACAGCAGCACGGCGAGGGCGAGCAGGACCGGCTTGGGCCGCAGCGCCCGCCGCCAGCCGGACGGCCCGCTGCCCGGGCCCGCGGGCGTCCTGGGGCGGGGCGGCAGCCCAGTGGGGGATGCCGAGCCCCGGGTACGCACCGGGGGCTGCTCCGGCCAGCCGCCCGCTCGCGACGGGTACGCCGGGCGCGCCCCGGGGGACCCGCCAGGGCCTGCGCTCGGCGACCCGGGTGGCCTGGCCGGCGCGGTCGCGGGCTCGGAGCCGCCCGTCGGCCCGCCGCCGAGGCGGGGCCCGTCGCGGAACCAGTCGTCCGGCCAGTCACTCATCCACGCCTCACCTCGCGTCGGAGCTGACCATTCGTCTCTACAACATGACGCCGCGGGCGCAAAATCGGATGGAGGTCGCTGGCCTAGTCTCGCGCGGCGTGTCCCTTCCACCAGATCGTCACGACGTCCCGGCCCGACGAGCCAAGGTCCCGGGGGTGCGCCGGGTCCACGCCGAGGTCGGTCAGCGCCGCGGCGACCTCCCCGGCCCGCCCCGGCGGCAGGCACAGGCGCCGCCGGGTCACATCGACCAGCTCGGCGAAGCTGGCGTAGTCCGGCCCCTCCGGCCGCCGCCAGCGGGCGTGCCCGGCCTCGATGCCGAGCGCGGCCAGGATCGCCAGCAGGTCGTCGGCGGTGGGCCGCTCAGGCCGGCGCAGCCCGTGGAACCGCAGCCACAGCTGGTTGAGGGAGCTGAGCGGGTGGGCGGCGGTGATCTCCGCCACGACCAGGCGCCGGGCGTGGCTGGTCAGCGCCGCCGTGAACGGCTCGATCTCGGCCACGTTGTACAGGACGTGGTGACAGGTCACCACGTCGGCCGGCGGCACGTCGGCGGCGACCTGCGGCCAGCGGCCGTGGACGGTCAGGGCCTTCGCGCCCCGGGCCGCCGCGCGCTCGGCGAGCAGCCCGAGCATCCGCTCGTCGGCGTCGACGACGGTCAGCAACGTGGCGCGGGGGAGTAGGGGCAGGCAGGCGGCGCCGGCGCCGCATCCGACGTCGAGCACGCTTCCTGGCGGGTCGAGGGCCGCCCAGGCCCGCTCGAAGGAGGGGCCGCCGGGCTGGGCCGCGTAGGCGTCGGCCCGGCGGGCGAACACCTGCCGCGGCAGCACCCAAGGCGAGTCGGTGACCGCCGCGGTGATGTGCTCGGGGATCGCCCAGGCGGCCAGGTCCTCGCGCCACCGCGCGAGCAGGGCGGCTGCCTCGCGCGGGGGCGGCTCCCCGCTGCGGGCGCCCGGCTCGTGCTGGTCAGGGTACGTGGCGATCGCTGTTCTCCTCACCCGGGCGCGTCGGCCCGCCCGCTGGCACGGTATCAGCGTCGCCGGGCCGGCTCCGGCCCAGGTAACGGGTCGTGGTCGTGGCCGGGCCGCCCGGCGGGATGGCTGAGGGATGCGCCCGCGGCCACGGCTGGCATCCGCCCGGCGGCGCCCGGCCCGCCGCCCGCATCGATCCGGCTGCTCAGCGGTGGTGGTCATGGAGTTCGTCGGCGTCCCAGCCGTCGGCATGCGATGGCAGCCGGTACCCGGCGGGCGGGCGACGGCAAGCGGGCTCGCCGTGCCCGTCATCGGGCCAGGAGCCTCACATGGGGTGGGCGATGGGACTTGAACCCACGACACCCAGGACCACAACCTGGTGCTCTGCCAGCTGAGCTACGCCCACCGTGGCCGCCCGCCGTTTCGGCATGCCCGGCTGCAGGCAGCATAACGGGGCCGGGTCACTGCCCGGAACCACGCCGCCCTCCTCGCTCACCGGATTCCCGCCCGGCCCCCGGGATGGCCGTGCCCACATCGGAGAGTAGCTCATGCGCTACAATGTAGTCATGACTGTTCCTGTTTCGATCCGGTTCAGCGCGCACCTCCTGGACCGCCTGCGTCACCGTGCCCAGGCGATGACCGGGGCGAGCGTCGCCGGGCTGGCGCAGCGGCTCATCGACGAAGGACTCCGGATGAGCGATCATCCGGGCGTGATCTTCAAAGATGGAGCCACGGGGCGGCGTGCCGCCTTGGCGTACGGCCCCGACATCTGGGAGGTCATCAAGTTCCTGCGGGAGGTGGATGAGCGCGGCCCGGCCGCTTTCGACGCCGCCGCTGAGGTGTTCGCTGTCGATGCGAGCAGGATCAGCGCCGCTGTCAGCTACTACGGCGACTATCAGGAAGAGATCGACGCGGAGATTGCGGAAGCTGATGCCACCTCAGCCCAGGCCGAGCGCGCCTGGCGCATTCAGCAGCAGCTGATCGCATGACGAAGTCGCCGCCAGTCCGGCTGCTACTGGACGAGATGTTCTCACCCGCCGTGGCGGCCGAACTGCGTAACCTCGGGCACGACGTGATCGCCATTGCAGACCGGCCCGAGCTGCGCTCCAAGAGTGACGAAGAGGTGTTCGCCTGGGCGTGCGCAGGCAAGCGATGGGTGGTTACCGAGAACGTGAAGGACTTCCGCCCCATCTTGCTGCGTGCCTTGCAAGGTGGGCTGCCTGCTTGCGGGCTGCTGTTCACTAGCAGTCGCACTTTTCACCGGTCGAGGAAGAACCCTGGGCCGCTGATCGGCGCGCTTCATGCTTGGCTCAGCTCGGAGCCGCCGCCACCTTCCGTCACCGAATGGTGGCTGATCGAGGCCGAATAGCTCAGGTCTACGGCCCTGCCGAATCGCGGCGCCTACCTGCCGGTGGATCCGGCCCGCCCGCCCGCGACAAGGTCCGGTAGTCGCGCAGGGGCACCGCCGGCTTGCCGCCAGGCGCGCCTTCGAGCGATGTTGGCTCTTCCGCGCCGGGGACGGTGGGTGCCGACCGCACTCGGTGGGGATCACGACGCCGGGCCGGCCGGGGCGTACCTGCGGTCGATCGGTGCCCGGGTTCGGCAGCGCGGGCCCGGCGGCGGCATCGGATCTGCAGCCAGGCCCGGGGCTGACGGCGTCGCTGCGGCCCTCGCACTATGATGCGGTCTGCCAGCGCGGACGGAGAGAATCCCGATGCCAGCCATCCGCCAGGAAAGATCATCCCGGCCCATAATGTGTCGGCGCACGCCGCGACGGCCACAACGCCCCGGGGCCGTTTTGGTAGCTGCGATCACCGCGCTCAGTTGGTCCCTCACAGCGTTTGCCATCTCCTGCGCGGCCCCTGGCGCCGCGACCGTCACCCAGCCTCCGCCGCTTGTCACGGCAAGCTCGTTCCCGATCGAGCCCCAGGGTGCGGTGCCCGCCGACGGCGATGGGCTGATCCCGAACCCGGCAACGCCCACCGGCTCGCAGGCGGCCGCGCCGACATCATGCACCGTCATCTTTGCCTCCGCCAGCGGCGGCACATCGGCGATGATCAACTCTTGGATCGCCAAGAACGAGAACTCCATCACGTCCACCACCGTGGTGTGCCTGGCCGGCACCTTCACCTCACCGATCCACGTCTGGAGCAAGTACTCTGCAGCGCTGCTCGAGATAGCACCCGAGCCGGGCAACACCGCCACCCTCAAGCTCGGCCAGGTGGCGGCCTCGGACATCAACCCCAATGAGTACTCCGGGGACGCTGGCGGCGTCAGCATCGTCGACTCACGCAGCGTCGAGATCTACGGCCTGACCATCGAGAACTACACCACGGACGGGACCACATACACCCCGGCCGGCATTCTCGTGCAGGTGCGCAGCGACACGACCAACACCAATCAGGGCACGGTTCCGCATGAGTCCGCCTGCTTCCTTCACGGCGACCACGCGTGCAGCGGCATCTATATCCTCGATAACACCGTGCAGAACATCAGCAACACCGCCGACGAGAACTTCTCCGCAAGATCGGTGTGCGGGAACGGCAACGTCGACGGCTACGGCATCGAGACGATCGCGGCAGGCAGCGCCACGTCACCAGCGCTGCAGCACCTCGTCATCGAAGACAACACCGTGACGAACACGCGCACCGGCCAGAGCGAGACTGTGGCCATCAATGGCGACATCACCGACTTCCTCGCCGCTGACAACGTGATCCATGACGTGGACAACATCGGGGTGGACACCATCGGCTGGGAGACGGGCACCTCACAGGCCAACCATGGCCTTGTCAAGGGCAACACCGTGTACAACGTCGACACCTACAACGATGCCGCCTACGGCAAGTGGAACGGCGGCCATTGCCAGCCCAGCCAGGAGAACGCCGCGGGCATCTACGACGACGGGGGGTCCTACATCTGGATCGACTCCAACACGGTCTGGAACACCAACCAGGGCATCAACCTCGACGTCGAGACGAGCGGGAGGGAGACAGACCATATCCTCGTCTCCAACAACACCGTCCGCAACGACCCGGGAACATCGGCGTCAGACCCGAGCACCGGGACCAACCCGCCGGGTACGGCCGGCACCTCAACCGTGGCTGGGCACGATCCGTTCGCCCTCTACATCGACGCCTTTGGCAGCAACACGGCGATCAACGACGTGTACGTGCATGACAACACGTTCCAGAACGAGAGCCAGTACTTCCTGACCCCGTCCTACGGGATGCCGGTCGTCGATCTCGGCGGAAACTGGTCCAACGTCCAGATCTGGCACAACACCATCGAGGGGATGGGCGCGAGCGACCGCTACAACCCGCTGTTCGAGGTTGACAAGACCCCATCAGGCGGAACCAACACAGTCAACTGCAACGACTACAACTACCTTTCAACCGCATCCAACACCGTCAACGGGAACTTCGCCCTGCCACACAGCAACTTCATGACTCTCCCGGAATGGCAGGCGGGCAACAGGTTCGGCTGGGACGCGGACAGCGAGGTCGGCGGCTTCTCCTCGAACTGCCCAAGCCAGTCCATCCGGTGACAGGGCCGCCTGCCCGGCCGGCGCCGACGCGAAGATCTCCTACCCCTCCGACGGCGCCGCCGGGGCTTGGATGAGGGCTTGAAGGTGGCGGAGCTCACACTCCGATCCGGCATCGTGATCAGCCTCCGGACTGGCATGACGCGCCGTCTGGTGGCTGGGTATTCTTTGCCGCTCCTGTCTCACGAAGTCAGACGCAAAGCAGACGCCGGCGAAGCAGCCGCGCATGAGCATGCGGCCATGCAGCCAATCGCCGCGCCTGCCGGGCTGCGGGCGGCGAGCCGCAGAGAGCACCTGATGACGAGAACCGCGCCTGACCTGCGTTTCTTGCTGGGGTGGGCGATGGGACTTGAACCCACGACATCCAGGACCACAACCTGGCGCTCTGCCAGCTGAGCTACGCCCACCATCGCCGCGATGCGGCTCCAGGAAGCATACAGGTCCCCGGGCTCCGCGCAGAACCGGGCCTCCCGCCCGGTGCGGTGATGCGTTCACGCGGTCGCCGGGCGGCGCCGCCACCCGCACTTGTCACGGACCGCGGTGGGATGCCAGCGACACGGGCACGCGAGCGGCCGTCACCCGGGATGTGCCGCCATGCGGGGCGGGAAGCGCGGCTGGAGATCCCCGCAGGGGCCAGCTAGACGCCGGCCCCGGGCGGCGGATTGGATACCGCCGCGGAGCCGGCGGAGTCCGCTGCTCCGGCCGGAGCGCCCTGGCCGGCGGTGTCGGCCCTGGAGCCCTGTCCGTTCCCAGCGACCCGGGCGGCGATCTCGCGCGCGGTCGCGCTGTCCGGGCCGGGCGGCGGCACGAACACCGCCTCCCGGTAGTACCGCAGCTCGGCGATGCTCTCCCGGATGTCAGCGAGCGCCCGGTGGCCGCCCGTCTTGGCGGGGCTGGCGAAGTACGCCCGCGGGTACCAGCGCCTGACCAGCTCCTTGATGCTGGAGACGTCGACCATCCGGTAGTGCAGGTGCCCGTCCACGCGGGGCAGGTCCCTGGCCAGGAACGCGCGGTCGGTGGCGACCGTGTTCCCGCACAGCGGGGCCTTCCTGGGCTCCGGGACGTGGCCGCGCACGTACTGAAGCACCCGCTGCTCGGCCTCGGCCAGGGTCACCCCGGCGCCGAGCGCCGCGAGCAGCCCGGACTCGGTGTGCATCGCCCGGACCACGTCGGGCATCTGGTCCAGCGCCTCTGGCGGCGGCTTGATGATCAGGTCGACGCCGTCGTCGAGCTCGTTCAGCTCGGCGTCGGTGACGACGCAGGCGATCTCGATCAGCGCGTCGCTGCGCAGGTCGAGCCCGGTCATCTCGCAGTCGATCCAGACCAGCCGCTCGTTCACCGCTCCAGCCTAGAGGCAGGCCCGCCCGGCTCGGGCACGCCGCCGCCGCCCGACCACCGGGCCTGCAGGGCGGCGACGTGCGGGGGCAGTGGCACGCCGGGCGGCAGCAGCGGGTCGGGCTCGGCGCGCCCGATGGCCATGCCGACCGGCAGCACGCCCGCCCACGTTGCCAGGGCGTGGTCCTCCTCCTCGTCGCTGGGGCCGCCGGCCCGCACCTTGACCGACGCCTCGTCGAGGGCGAGCGCGAGCACGGCGGTCGCGGCGAGCTCCTTCCTGGACGGCTGCCGCGCGTACTCCCAGCACCCGGGGATCAGGTGCTCGCTGATCACCCGCAGCGCGGCCAGCCGCTCCGCCTCGCCGGTCACCAGGCGCGGCCTGCCGAAGATCACCGCGCTGCGGTAGTTCATCGAGTTGTGGAACACCGACCGGGCGCAGACCAGGCCGTCGAGCAGGGTCACGGTGACGCAGACCTCGCCCTGGACGGCCGCCGCGAGCGACCGGTTCGCGGCGGAGCCGTGCAGGTAGAGGATGTCGCCCTCGCGGCCGTACCCGGTGGGCAGGACCACCGGGCAGCCGTCCACGATCACGCCGAGGTGGCAGACGAGCGCCTCGTCCAGCACCGCGTGAAGCGCGGACTGGTCTGTGACGGCGCGCTCCCGGTGCCGTCCGAGGGTGGTGCGCGCCGTGGCCGGGAGTGCGCGGAAGGCGTCCATGATGCCCTACCGTAGCGGGGTGGAGAGCGTCCCCGGAATCCCGGAGCCCGGCCGGCTGGCCGCGTGGCTCGCCGCCGTGACGCCCGCCCGGCTGACGGGCATCGGCCTCATCTCCGGCGGCCGGTCGAACCTCACCTACCGGCTGGAGCTGGAGGATCGCGTGATCGTGCTCAGGCGCCCGCCGCTTGGGCACGTGCTGCCGACCGCGCACGACATGAGCCGGGAGTACCGGGTGCTCTCCGCGCTGGCCGGGACGGACATACCGGTGCCGGCCCCGGTCGCGTTCTGCGCGGACGCGGAGGTCATCGGAGCGCCCTTCTACCTGATGAGCCACGTCACCGGGGAGGTGCTGCGCACCCGGGAGCAGGCCGCGCACGTGACGCCGGAACAGGCCGGGCCGCTGTCGGACCTCGTGGTGCGGATGCTCGCGGCGATCCACGCGGTCGACGTCGGTGCCGTGGGCCTGGCCGGCTTCGGCCGGCCGGACGGCTACCTGGCCCGCCAGCTGGCCCGCTGGCAGCGGCAGTGGGAGCTGTCGAAGACCCGGGAGGTCCCCGGCTATGACGACCTGGTGCGGCGCCTGTCCGAGCGGCTGCCGGCCCCCGGCGAGGGCACGCTGGTCCACGGCGACCTGCGGCTGGACAACATGCTGGTCACGCTGGACCCCCGGCCTGCGGTCGCCGCCGTAGTCGACTGGGAGATGTCGACGCTCGGCGACCCGCTCGCGGACCTCGGCCTCACGCTCATGTACTGGACCGATCCGGGCGAGGAGGACTGGCTGCGGATCACCGAGGGCGGCTCGGTCACCACGATCCCCGGGTTCATGAGCCGGGCGCGGGCCGCGGCCCGCTACGCCGAGCTGACCGGCCGCGACCTGTCGAACATCGGCTACTACGTGGCGTTCGGCTGCTTCAAGCTCGCGGTCGTGCTCGAGGGCATCCACGCCAGGTACCTGCAGCGCAAGACGGTGGGGGAGGGGTTCGAGCGCGAGGGCCCCGCGGTCCCGAAGCTGATCGAGCGGGCGCACCGGGTGCTCGACGCGGACCCGTCCGCCGGCGTGCCCTGACGGCCGGCCGGCGTCCGCCAGCGGGCCGGCGCCCGCCTGGCGCGGGCGCGGTCAGGCCCGGACGCAGCCCACGCTGCACAGGCGGTGCGCGATCGCCTGGAAGAACACCTTGCCCACCTGGGCCGGGTTCGTGATCTCATAGGCCTGCCCGCCGGTCGCCGCCGCGATCCGCTGCAGGTACGGGAAGTCGGGCGGGTCGCCGAAGACCACGATCACGATCGCCACCGGCCGCGACGGGCTGGCGAGCCGGCTGAGCCTGGCGATGAGCCGCCGGGCCGTGATGTCGCCGGGGGCGTTCTCCACCCCCGCGGTGAGCACGATCAATGCGTTGTAGTACTGCGGCTGCCAGGTCCGCAGCATGTACGTGTAGCCGGCCAGGATCGAGCCGTACAGCGCCGCTCCCTGGCCGGCCGCCGGGGTGACGCCGGCGTTGACGCGGGCCAGCTCGGCCCGCCGGGTGAGGTTCAGGCCCAGGGGGGCCGACAGCGGGCCGATGCTCACCAGCTGTTTGTACGGCAGGCCGTGGCCCAGGCTGGCGGCGAACTCCCACAGCCCGATGCTGGCCCCGTCGGGGAACAGGCCCAGGCCCAGCGTGGCCGTCCTGGTCATCGCCTGCTCGATGGTAGGCCCGCCGGGCGCGGCCGGCCGGGCCATCAGCCCCGAGACGTCGAGCAGGGTGAGGTCGCGCGACTCCAGCGCCAGCTTCTGCCAGGCGCGCAGGGTCACGGCCGCCTCGGTGGGCGAGGCGGGCGGCGCGGGCTGCAGCAGCTGCTCGCCGAGGCCGAAGGTCGCCGGGACCGCGTCGACCGCGCCGTCCCCCGACCGGAATCCGGCGTACCGGATCACGGCGGCGGCGTAGCGACCGCGCAGCATCTGGCCGAACGCCCCCGCCGCGTCCAGCTGGATCGGGTTGTCGGTGGTGAGCACGTAGGGGTAGTCGAGCTCCGGGCTGCCGAGTAGCGGGCTGCTCCCGCCCGGGTACCGGGCGGCGAGCGGGTGGCGCGGGTTCGCCTCGTCGTAGGCGATCACCGCCTGCTCGGAGGCGACGGTGACCGGCATGCCGTCGAGCGGCGGCGCGGCCTGGCTGACGAAGGAGGCCAGCGACGCCGGGTTGTCGAACGATGGCGTGACCGAGCAGGAGTAGACGAACTTGGTGAAGTTCACCTGGCCGGCCGGATCCGGCCCGAGCAGCCGGGTGACCTCGATCAGGGCCGCCAGGCCCACCGCGCTCTGGGCCGGGTCGGGCAGGTCGACGCGCAGCGCCCGGGGGACCGCCGGGCCGCCGGCCGCCCGGGGGAGCAGCAGCCGCCAGCCAGCCCCGGCGAACGCCGCCGTCCGCGCGGCCGCTGCCGCCGGCATCACGAGCATCAGCGGGGAGCGGGCCACGCTGAACCCGGCCGGCTGGACGGTCTGGGCGCCGACGGCGAACCCCCGGGCCTCATCCACCCACAGGCTCGAGTCGGGGATCCAGGCGTCGATCGCCCCCTGGCCGGGCACCGGGTGCTGGCCGTCCACCACGCCGGTCGCGACCGACGAGGGGACCGCGTCGACCTGGACGGTGACGCACCGGCCGTCCACCTGCCGGTGCTCCCTGGTGAACGCGTTCGCGATCTGGTCGATGGCCGGGGCGATGTCGGGGCTCGCCGCGACGTGGAGCAGGACGGGGTGGTCGGAGCAGGAGAACGTGGCCAGGACCTGGGCCGTGCCGCGGCCGACGAACAACAGCAGGCTGGCGGTCACCGCGAGCAGGACGAGCGCCTTGGTCCGGACGCGGCGCCGCCGGTGCTTGCGTGGCCTGCCGCGGGCGGGGAGCTGAGCGGTCACTGGGGTCCTTCGATCGGTCCCGCGGTCACGAGCCGGGTGCGACAGGCAATCCCCGGCCAGACGACTCTACCCATGTGCCCCGCATGGCGCCCGGCCGATCCCGGACATGACAGCGGCATCCCGGACATGACAGCGGCATCCCGGACATGACAGCGGCATCCCGGACATGACAGCGGCATCCCGGACATGACAGCGATCCCGCACTTCGCGTAATATCTTGTTTGGGAGGGACCGGCGGAAGACGTGAACGAGGCGGGTGCGACGATGATGCATGCGATCCGCACGAGCGCCGCGCGGCGCCCGGTGAGCGCCGCGAGGCGGCCGGCCGGCTGGCGCGGCGGGGTCTTCTACTGGCCGCTCGCGCTGCCGTTCCTGCTCGGGGCCGCGCTGCTGGCGATCGCCGTGTCCGTGCTGCTGCTCGCCGGCGTGCTCTCCTACGCCTTCGCGCGCCTGGGCATCGGCCCCAGCGCCGCCGCCGCCGTGCTGCTCGGCAGCCTGCTCGGCAGTTCGGTGAACATCCCCGTCGGCCGGCTGCGGTCGACCGTCATGACGGTCGAGCCGTACGTCAGCGCCTTCGGCATCCGCTACTTCGTCCCGGTCCTGCGCAGCCGGGCGACGATCATCGCGGTGAACGTCGGCGGCGCCCTGGTACCGGTCGGCCTGTCGGCCTACCTGATCGCGCACGACCGCCTCGGCTGGTGGGCCCTGGCCGCGGTGGCGATCGTGGCAGTCGCGGTCCACGCCGTCGCCCGGCCGGTGCGCGGCCTCGGGATCGCGGTCCCGGCGCTGCTGCCGGGCCTGTTCGCCGTCCTCACCGCGGTGGTCCTGCACCCGGCGGCGCTAGCTGGCCTGGCCTACGTGGGCGGCACGCTCGGCACGCTGGTCGGCGCCGACCTGGCCAACCTCGGGAAGGTGCGGCGCCTCGGCGCCCCGGTGGCCTCCATCGGAGGGGCGGGGACATTCGACGGCGTGTTCCTCGCCGGGATCGTCGCGCTCCTGTTCGCCAGCCTGCTCTGACGGCCCCGGCCCGCGGCCGGGGCCGGCCGTCGGGCGCCCGGGCGGCCCCGGAGCCGCCGCCTGGCCGATCTCGAACCACGCCGTCCAGCCCTCCCCGGCGCTGCCGTCGGTGCCGCACGCGGTGGCCAGCGCCGCGACGATCCGCAGGCCATGCGGTCGCTCCTGGTCCCGGGCGGGCGGGCCCCAGGGACCCCCGTCGTCGCTCACCTCGACCCGCACCCGGCCGGGGGCCGTCCGCACCGTGACGGTGAACGTGCCACCGGGCAGGCGGCTGGCTGAGTGAACGACCGCGTTGGCGCACAGCTCCGACGCGCACAGGATCGCGTCATCAGCGGCAGGGCACCCGCCCAGGACCGACGCCAGGAACACCCGGGCGGCCGCGACCTGGGAGAGCCTTCCGGGGAACCGGCGGCGGGCGATGCGCCCGGCGCGCCGCGGGCCAGGCGCTGCCCTGATCATCGTGGTCATCGTCTGGTCCTCGGGAATGACCGCCCGCCGGCGGCTCGGTCCGGTGTCGCTCACACCATGACGACGCCGGAACGCGCCGGCGATGACTGCGATTGACGGTGGAAATCTGGCGCCCGCCGCCGACTGCGGCCCCGCGGGCTGGCATCCGGAGCCTCCGGCGGCGGCTCGGCAGGCGGCGGCTCAGCCGGCGCGCCGGGCCATGTCGGCGCGCAGCGCGGTCTTCGCGGGCACGGCGGCCCCGGTGAGGTCGAGGCCGATCAGCGCGGCGCCGGTGACGGGAGGCTGCGTGACGACCGCGACGCGAGCGGCCGGCAGCTCGGCCGCGATCAGCTCGCTGGCGCGGTGGACCAGCAGGTCGTTGCCGGCTGCCACCACTCCGCCGCCGAGCACGACCGGGACCGGCTCCCCGGTGAGGCCGAGCCGGCGGGCCGCGCTGCGGACCAGCAGCGCGATCTCCCTGGCCAGCCGGAGCACCAGCCCCCTGGCGATCTTGTCGCCGGCGTCGGACTCGCGGAACACGACCGGGGCAAGGTCGGCCAGCTCACCGAGGAAGATCCGGCCCTCGTGGATCGCGATGGCGACCTCCTCCGGCTCGGCCAGGCCGAAGTGGGCGGGGACCGCATGGCGCAGCGTGGTCTGGGGCCCCCGCCCATCGGCGGCGCGGGCGGCGTGCCACTGAGCCGACTCGCCGAGGGCAAGGCCGCCGCCCCAGTCCCCGGTGATCCTGCCGAGGGCGAGGAACCGCGCGGTCCGCCCGTCCGGCGCGACCCCGGCGCAGTTGATGCCGGTGCCGCAGGTGACGCCGATCCCCCAGTGGCGGGGCGCCCCGGCGGCCGGGACGTCACCCAGTCCGGCGCGCAGCACCGCGAACGTGTCGTTGGCGACGAACACCGACCGCGCCCAGCCCTGGCCGGCGAGCAGCCGCTGAAGCTCACGCTCCTCGGCGGGCAGGTCCGCGTTGGCGACGCAGGCGACCAGCTGAGCGGCGGCCGGCGGCCCGGCGGCTCCCGCCGAGACCGGCAGCCCGGCCCGGGCCAGTGCCGGTACGAGCAGGTCACTGAGGACCCGTAGGGTTTCCTCGCCGAGCCGCAGCGGCACGCCCGGCCCGCGGACCAGCGCGAGCAGGGACCCGTCGGCGGCGACGAGCGCCAGGTCCGTCTTGCTGTTCCCCCCGTCGATGGCCAGGACGGCCGCCTCCGGCCCGCTCACGCCCCCGCCGCCCACGGCAGGAACGCGGCGTTCTCCGCGATCAGCCGGTCGGCGAGCGCGCACGCCAGGTCCCACTGCCCGACCAGCGGGTGAGCGAGCAGCGCCTCGACCACCCGGTCCCGGCCGCCGCGCACCGCCGCGGCGACAGCCAGTTCCTCGTAGCCGCTGACGTGGGAGATTAGGCCGCGCAGCAGCGGCCCGGGCGGTTCGGGCGGCACCGGGACCGGCCCGCCGGCCCCGATCACGGCGGGCGCCTCGATCACCGCGCCGTCCGGCAGGAAGGGCAGCGTCCCGCCGTTGCGCACGTTCACGACCTGGACATCGCGGGAGTCGGCGGTCAGCGAGGCGAGCAGGTCGACGGCCGCCTCGGAGTAGAACGCCCCGCCCCGCCGGCCGAGCAGTTCCGGCTTGGTGTCGAGCGCGGGGTCGGCGTACATCGCGAGCAGGTCCCGTTCGATCGCCGCGACCGCCTCGGCCCTGGTCGGCGAGCTGCGCTGGCGTTTCACCTCCTCATCGTGCGCGTAGTAGTAGCGCAGGTAGTAGGAGGGGACCGAGCCGGTCTGGCGCAGGACGCCCGCGGGCAGGCCGACGAGCGCCGCGATCTCCTCCGCCCGCTCGGCGAGCAGCTCCGGCAGCCGGTCCGCGCCGTCCACCAGCACGGAGCGCTCCCAGCTGAGGTGGTTGAGCCCGACATGGCCCAGCCGCACCCGCTCCGGTCCGACGCCCAGCCAGCCCGCGAAGATCCGCTGGAACCCGATCGCCACGTTGCACAGGCCGACGGCGCGGTGCCCGGCGTCGAGCAGTGCCCGGGTCACGATCCCGACCGGGTTGGTGAAGTCGATGATCCACGCCCCGGCCGCCGCGCGGGCGCGGGCTCGCTCGGCGATGCCGAGCACGACCGGCACCGTCCGCAGCGCCTTCGCCAGCCCCCCGGCGCCGGTCGTCTCCTGCCCGACGCACCCGCATTCGAGGGGCCAGGTCTCGTCCCGCTGCCGGGCGGCCTGCCCGCCGACCCGTAGCTGCAACAGCACGGCGCCCGCGCCGTCCAGGCCGTCATCCAGGCTGCCCGTCCAGCGCAGCGTGACCGGGCTGCCGTGGTGGCGCAGGATTCTCTGGCAGAACGGGCCGACGACCGACAGCCGCCCGGCGTCCGGGTCGATGAGCACCACCTCGGAGATCGTGACCCCGCCGGCCAGCCGGGCGACCCCGTCGATGAGCTCCGGGGTGTAGGTCGAGCCGCCCCCGACCACTGCGATCTTCATCTAGAACGCCCTCACTGGTGCGCCGGACTGCGCGACGTGGCAGGCGACCTCGCGGTCACCCTCGGGTGCCGTGCCGGGCGGCCCCTGATGGCCCGCGCCCCCGGCCGGGCGGAGCACAGGAGTGATCGTGCGGCACGCGTCGATGGCGAGCGGGCAGCGCCAGCGGAACCGGCAGCCAGGCTCGGGGTCGATGACCCGCGGCGGCTCGCCCCGGTCGGTCTGCGCGCTCACCCCGAGCGGCGCGTGCGGGTCCGGGACGGCGGAGAGCAGCAGCTGGGTGTACGGGTGCCTGGGGTCGGCGATCACCTCCTCGGTCGGCCCGGCCTCGGCGATCTGCCCCGCGTACATGATGACGAGCCGGTCCGCGACGTACCGCGCGCTGGCCAGGTCGTGAGTGATGTACAGGATCGAGACCCCCTGCCGGTCGCGCAGCTCGGTCATCAGGTTGAGCAGGCCGACGCGGATCGAGACGTCGAGCATCGAGACCGGCTCGTCGGCGATGATCAGCTTCGGTCGCAGCGCCAGGGCCTGGGCGAAGCCGACCCGCTGCCGCTGCCCTCCGGAGAGCTCGTGCGGGTAGCGCTGCAGCACGTCGCCGCCGGGCGCCAGGCCGACCGCCTCGAACACCCGGGCGGCCTCGTCCCGGCGCTGCGCCGCGCTGAGGTCCGGGCGGTGCAGCTTCAGCCCGCGCAGGATGCCGTGCGAGACCCGGAACACCGGGTTGATGGAGGAGAACGGGTCCTGGAAGACCATCGGCACCAGGCCCGCGTAGGCGAGCCGGTCCGCCCGGGACCGGAACGCCGAGATCGGCCTGCCCTCGAAGTAGATCTCGCCGCTGGTCGGCCGGTAGACGCGGGCGAGCAGCCTGGCGATCGTGGACTTGCCGCTGCCGCTCTCCCCGGCCAGCGCGACGATCTGCCGCTCCCCGACGGACAGGCTGACGTCGTCAACCGCGTGCAGCGTGCGCCGCGACACGGCGCCGCCGATCTTGAAGTGCCTGGTCAGGCCCTCCGTTCTCAGCAGGGGGACGCCTGCGGCCCGGGCCGGGCGGGAGCCTCCCGCGGTCACGGCCGGCCCACCGGCATCGCCGCGCCGTCCCACAGGAAGCAGCGCACGTGGATCCCGTCCACCTCGAACAGCCCCGGCTGCTCGGCGGTGCAGCGTTCCATCACCTTCGCGCACCGCGGCGCGAACCGGCAGCCGCCCGGCGGGCTGGCCAGGTCGGGCGGGCTGCCGCCGATCCCGGTCAGCGCGCGCCGCGGGCCGCGGATCGACGGGAACGCCTCCATCAGGCCGGCCGTGTACGGGTGCGCGGGCGCGCCGAACACCCGCCCGGTCGGGCCGATCTCGGCGACCTGGCCCGCGTACATCACCATGAGGCGGTCGGAGAAGTGCGACACCAGCGACATGTCGTGGGTCACGAAGACCACCGCGAAGCCGAACCGCCGTTGCAGCTCCTTGATCTGCACCATCAGCGAGCGCTGCGCGACCACGTCCAGTGCCGAGGTGGGCTCGTCCATGATCACCAGCTCGGGGGTGAACAGCAGGGCCATGGCGATCATCGCGCGCTGGCGCATCCCGCCGGACAGCTGGTGGGGGTAGCTCCGCAGGTGGACGGGGTCGATGCCGACCATGCGCAGGACCTCGGCCGAGCGCTGGCCGGCCAGGCTGGCGGAGGTCGTCCCGTGCGCCCGCATCGCGTCCCGGAACTGGGCGCCGATCGACTTGACCGGGTTGAGGGCGTTCATCGCGCTCTGCATGACCACCGACATCCCGGTCCACCGGACCGCGACCAGCTGCCGGTCGGTGAGGCCGACCAGGTTCCGGCCGCGGAAGGTGACCGTGCCGGCGGTGATGGCGGCCGGGCGGGCGAGAAGCTGGGCGATGGCGAACAGGAGCGTCGACTTGCCGCAGCCGGACTCGCCGACGATGGCGAGGAACTCGCCGCGGCCCACGTCGAAGCTGACGTCGTCGACCGCGACCACCGCGCCGCGCTCCAGCAGGTACTCGGCGGACAGGTGGCGCACCGCCAGGATGGCGCCGTCAGCTGGCTGGCTGGGCATCGGCCCTCCGCGCGGTGCCGGCGATCCGGCGGGATGCCGGCCGGCCCGCCCGGCGCAGCAGCGGCCGCAGGGCGGGGTTGCCGATCTCGTCGAACGCGTAGTTGATCAGCGCGAACGCCGCGCCGAGCGCGACGATGCACAGCCCGGGCGCGATGATCCACAGCGGCGCGACCTGGAACGCCTCGTTGTTCTCGGCCCAGTACAGCATCGTCCCCCAGCTCACCACGCTCGGATCGCCCAGGCCGATGAACTGCAAGCCGGAGGAGAACAGCACCGCGTACAGGGCGTTGGTCAGGAACGACGCCACGATCAGCGAGGTCATCGTCGGGATGATCTCGACGGCGATGACGTAGAGCCCGCGCTCGCCGCGGACCCGCGCCGCCTCCAGGAAGTCCCTGCCGCGCAGCGACAGGGCCTGGGCGCGGAGCTGGCGCGCGGTGTACGACCAGCCGGTGAGCGTGATCACCGCGATCATCACGCCGGTCCCGGCGCCGTGCAGGTAGCTGCCGATGACGATCAGCAGCGGGAACAGCGGGATCACGAGCAGCACGTCGGTGATCACGTTGAGCACGCTGTCCCAGGCGCCGCCGAGGTAGGCCGCGGCGACGCCGATCAGCACGGCGACTCCGGTCGCGCCCAGGCCGACGCCGAACGCGATCAGCAGCACCGGCCGGGTGCCCCACACCACCTGGGCCCACATGTCCTGGCCGAGCGCCGTGGTGCCGAGCAGGTGCCTGGCCGAGATGCCGAGCAGCCGGGGGTAGATCTCGGCGTTCGGGTTGTCCCTGGCGATGACCTGCGGGAAGGCGGCCACCAGGCAGAACAGGGCGAGCAGCGCCGTGCCGGCGGTGGCCTTGCGGTTCGCGGTGATCGCCCGGCCCATCCGGCGCAGCGCCCGCGCCCCGGTGATGCCGCCGCCGGGAGCAGGGGCCGGGCCGGGGACGGAGGCCGGGACGGGCGCGGCGTCGGGCAGCAGCGGCGCGTCCATGGCTAGCGGGCTCCCCTGGTGCGCGGATCGAGCATCGCGGTCGCCACGTCGGCGACCAGGATGGCCACCAGCACGGCGACGGTGATCAGCAGGAACAGGGCCTGCATGAGCGGGTAGTCCTCATTGTTGACCGCCTGGAGCAGCAGCCAGCCCACGCCCTGGTAGTTGAAGACCTCCTCGATCAGGATCGCGCCGCCGAGCACGAAGCCGAGCGACATCGCGAACCCGGTCAGGTTCGGCAGGATCGCGTTGCGCGCCGCGTAGTCGAGCATGACCCGGTGGCCGGGCAGGCCCTTGGCCCGCGCCATGCGCACGTAGTCCTCGGCCAGCGTGGTGATCATGTTGTTGCGCATGGTGAGGATCCACGTGCCGATCGTGGTGATCAGGAGCGTGAAGCCGGGCAGGATCGCGTGCTCGAGGACGTTGCCGATGAACGCCGGGCTGAGGGACGGGGTGAGCGTGTAGTCGTAGCTGAAGAAGTACGGCAGCAGGTGCAGCTTCACCCCGAAGATCAGGATCAGCACGAGGCCGAGCCAGAAGTAGGGGACCACGGACAAGATGACGAAGACCGGCGGCATCAGGCTGTCCAGCAGCCCGCCGCGGCGCCACGCGCCGACGATGCCGATGCCGGTGCCGAGCGCGAACGCCAGGATCGTGGTGACTCCGACCAGGCCGAGGGTCCACGGGAGCGCGTGCAGCACCACCTGGCTGACCGGCTCGCCCGGCATGGTGGTGAGCGAGGGCCCGAAGTTGAATGTCGCCACGTTGCGCAGGTAGGCGAGGTACTGGGCGACCGGGTTCTGGCGGGTGCCGACGCCGAACTGGTCCTGGAGCACCTTGACCGCCTGGGGGCTGATCCCGCCCTTGAACCTGCCGATGATCGCCAGGGCGGGGTTGCCCGGCATCATCCGCGGCAGCAGGAAGTTGAGCGTGAGCGCGACCCAGAGCGTGAGCACGAAGAAGCCGACGCGCCGCAGCACGAATCTCATGGCTCCTCCAGGGGTCGCTGCGCCGGCGGACGCCGGCGAGCGACCTGGCACAACGGTCGCTCGCCGGCGCGCCGGCCGGCAAGGGCCGGCCGTGATCCCGGCGCTACCTCTTCGGCCTCAGGTGCAGCATCAGCTGGCCCCAGTCCGGGTAGTTGTACGCGGCCGGCTGGGCGTACGGGTCGGACGGGGTGGGCCAGCCGGTGAACTTGCTCGTGTCGTACTGGAACCAGTCGACCGACTCGGTGACCGGGATGACCGGCACGTCCTTCAGCATCACCAGCTCGAGCTGGTCGACGATCTGATGCTGGGTGAGCGGGCTCGTCGTCGCGCCGTAGGCGTTAATCAGCGCGTCCACGGCCGGGCTCGAGAAGCGCTCCCAGTTCGAGCCGGCGGGCGTGCCGATCGGGGCGGAGTTGGCCGAGTACAGCAGCTGCCGCAGCTCGTAGTACGGGCTCGGCCCGCCGGTCTCGCTGCCGTACGCGAGCTGGAACTTGCCGGTGTACAGGTCGGTCTGCCAGGTCGAGTAGGCGACGTTCTGCGGCGTGATCTGGATGCCGACGGCCCGGAGCGCCTGCTGGATCGTCGAGACCGCGGCCACCCAGTCGGAGAACCCGCCGTTGTTGAGGATGGTGAACGAGAGCGGCTGGCCGGACGGGGTCTGGAAGATGCCGTTCGGACCGCGCTTGAAGCCGGCCTTGGTCAGGATCGAGATGGCCTTGGCCGGGTTGTAGGCGTAGTCGTTGCCGAAGGCCGCCGCCTGGGAGGCGTCGAGCCAGCCGGAGAACGTCGGGGTGACGATCCCGGTCTGGTTCGAGGCGGGCTCGTAGCCGTACTCGCCGATCGTGGACGCCTTCTGCCGGTTGATCGCGTAGGCCATCGCCTGGCGGACCGCGACGTTGTCCAGGATCGGGTCCTTCAGGTTGATGAAGATCGAGACGTTGGCGACCGGCGGGAACCACCACTTGATGGCCGGCTGGCCGGCCAGGAACTTGCTGATGCTCGGGATGAACTGGCTGCCCCACTGGGCCTGGCCGTTGGCCAGGTAGGTGTTGGCCGTGTCATTGGTGAGGAACGCCGGGTAGTTGACCGTCCGGACCTTCGGCAGGCCCGGCTGCCAGTAGTGCGGGTTCGCCTGGTAGGTGATGTTCTGCGGGGTGCACTTGCTCACCGTGTAGGCCCCGGTCCCGACCGGGTTCTTGTCCGGGTAGGTCACCGGGTTGGAGATCTTCGACCAGACCGCCTGGTCCACGATCCCGATCTGGTCGGCGATGTAGTAGAAGTACGGCACGGCCGCGGTCTTGAAGGTCATGACGACCTGGTCGGCGCCCTTGCGGGCGACGCCGGACAGCACCGACCACACCGAGTTGACGTCGAGCGTGTGGTACCTCTTCAGCAAGCCGAACGTGTAGACCACGTCCGCGGCGGTCAGCGGGTCACCGTTGGTGAACTTCACGCCCTTGCGGATCGTGAACGTGAGCGTCTTGTTCCCGCCGCTCCAGGACCAGCTCGTGGCCAGCCAGGGCGAGGCCTTGCCGCTTTGCAGCGTGTTGACGAACGCGAGCGGCTCGTACACGTTGCCGAGCGAGAAGCTGATGTCGGACAGGTTGAACGGGTTGAAGTCGCACGTCCATGTCCCGCCGCTCTCGTTGTCGATCGTGAGGACGCCGGTGGCGCCCGGCGATGTCCCCGAGCCGGGACTGCTCCCGCAGGCCGCGGCGAGCAGGCTGCAGGCGATGACGACCCCGAATGTGAGTAGGCGTCTCATTGCTTCGGCCCTTCGGTGGAGGCTGTGGGCCCTGCCGGTCCGTGCGGATGCGGGGGCAGCGCTGCCGGTAGGATAGTTAGGACAGTATCCTAACTATTGGGCCGGTAACAGGCCCCGTGGCCGAACCGTGACCTGGCCGGACCGGCCTCGCCTGCCCGGCGGGACAGCGGGCTCGGCAAGGCGGGCGGGCCCGGCGCCGCGGGCGCGCCCGGGGCGGCGGGAGGCGCGCGATCGTGGACATGATCTCCTTCGGAACGGTCTTCCTCGAGCTGGTCTTCGGCCAGCTCGGGGCGCTGCCCGGCCCGGGCGAGGAGGTGTTCGCCGACGAGTTCGCGGTCTCCTGCGGCGGGGCGGTGACCAGCGCCACGGCGGCGGCCGCAGCGGGCCTGCGCGCCGGGGTCTGCACGGTGCTCGGCGACGACGTGGGCTCGCAGGTGGTGACCGAGCACTGCGCGGCCGCGGGGGTGGACCTGTCGGCGTCGCTGCGGGTGCCGCGCCCGGCGGCGGGGATCACGGTCGTGCTCAACTTCAGCGGTGACCGCGGCTTCGTCACGCACGTCCCGCCGGGCCCGGCCGGCCGCGCGGCCGAGCTTCGCCGCTGGCTCGGCGTGATCCGCCGGGAGCGGCCGGCCTGGTGCTACCTCCACGCCGGCCGGGGAGTCGCGCCGGTGCTGCGCGAGGCGCGGGCGCTCGGCTGCAAGATCATGCTCGACACCTCCCTCGGGGACGAGCGGGACCGGGACGGCGTGACCGAGTGCGTGCCCCTCGCCGACGTGTTCGTGCCCAACGCCGACGAGCTGGCCCGGCTCGCCGGGCTGCCCGGGGATCCGGGCGCCCGGTCCGCCGCGGACGCGGCGCGCGCCTGGGGCACCCCCCTGGTGGTCACCAGGGGGGCGGCGGGCGCGCTGGTGGCCCGCCCGGACGGCACGGTCACCGAGGTGAGCGAGGGGGTCGGGCAGGTGACCGTGCGGGACCTGACCGGGGCTGGCGACAACTTCGCCGGCGCCATGATCGCCGCGCTGCTCGGCGGCGCCTCGCTGGAGGAGGCGGTGGTGGCCGCCAACGCCGCCGGGTCGCGGGCGGTCGGCCAGCTCGGCGCGGTCGGCCAGGTCGGAGCGTGGCACGGCGGCTACTGGCCGCTGCGCCGGGCGGACGGCGCGGCCAGGGCGGACGGCGCGGCCAGGGCGGACGGCGCGGCCAGGGCGGACGGCGCGGCCAGGGCGGACGGCGCGGCCAGGGCGGACGGCGCGGCGGGGCCGGCGGGAGCGCCCGCCGGCGCGGGCACGGCGACGGCGAGGGAAGCGGGACGATGAAGCTGACGATCCTAGGCGGCGGCGGCGTGCGGATGCCCGCCTTCGTGCGCGCCGTGCTCGCCACGCGGCCGGGCGCGTTCAGCGAGATCTGCCTGCTCGAGCCGGACCCGGTGCGCCGGGCGACCACGTGCCGCCTGAGCGCCGAGGTCGCGGACGCTCTCGGGGTTCCAGGCGTGGTCACCGTGACCGACGATGCCGAGCGGGCGCTGGGCGGCGCCGCGTACGTGTTCTCCGCGATCCGGGTCGGCGGGGACCGCGGGCGGGTGATCGACGAGCAGGTCGCCCTGCGCCGGGGCATCGTAGGCCAGGAGACAACCGGGCCGGGCGGGTGCGCGATGGCGCTGCGCACGATCCCGGTCGTGCTCTCCTACTGCGACCTGCTCGCGCGCTGCTCGCCCGGGGCGGTGCTGGTGAACTTCACCAACCCGGCGGGCCTGATCACCCAGGCGATCGCCGCCCAGGGGAAGGTCACGGCGGTGGGGGTGTGCGACACCCCGGCGGGGACGATCGCCGACCTGTCCAGGTTCGCCGCCGCCCAGCTGGCCGGGGCGCCGCCCGGCGGCCTGCTGCCGGGCGTCCGGGCCGGGTACGCGGGGCTGAACCACCTCGGCTGGGTCGGCTCGTTCACCATCGACGGCACGGACCTGATGCCGCGGCTGCTCAGCCGCTTCGAGGAGGTCCAGGCCCGCGCCCCGCACCTGGCCGCGTTCGACCCCGACATGGTGCGGCGGGTGGGCGCGATCCCCACCGAGTACGTCTACTACTACTACGACCCGCGCCGGTACCTCGACGGCGTGGCGAGGGCCGGCTCCAGCCGCGGGCAGGACGTGCTCGCCCTCAACGAGGAGCTGATCGCCGCGATCGGGTCGGCGTTCGCGTCGGGCGGGGTGCGGGACGCCTGGGCGGCGTACGCCGCGCTGCTCGGCGTCCGCCGCGACACCTACATGAGGACCGACACCCAGGGGGACAGCGGGCAGGCGGCCGCGCGGGCGGCCCGCGCAGCCGCCGGGCCCGAGGCGATCGAGCCGGAGCGCATCGGCGGGTACGAGGGCCTGGCCCTGCGGGTGATCGACGGCCTGGCCGGGCGCGGCGCCAGCGACGTGATCGTCAGCATGCGCAACGGGGCCAGCGTGAGCTTCCTCGACCCGGACGACGTCGCCGAGGTCCCGGCCCGGGTGGACGCCGGCGGGCTGGCCCCGCTCGGCGCGTGCGAGCTGCCGCGCTCGGCCCGGGCGCTCGTGCTGGCCGTGAAGGAGTACGAGAGGGGCGTCGTGGAGGCCGCCCTCGCCGGCGACGCGGGCCTGGCGGCGATCGCGCTCGCCCAGCACCCGCTGGTCCCCGGGATCACGGCCGCCAGGGAGCTGATCGGTGATTACCGCGAGCAGCACGGCGAGCACCTCGCCTACCTGCGGTAGATGAACGCCGGACCGGCCCGCCCGGCAGCCCGGCCGGCGCGGCCGCAGCTGATCAGGGCGATGAACGAGCGGCTCCTGCTCGACCAGATCCGCAGGCTCGGGTCGGCGTCCCGGGCCGACCTGGCCCGGCTCTCCGGCCTGTCCAAGCCCACCGTCTCGCTCGCCCTGGCCAGCGTCGAGCGGTCCGGCCTGGTCCGCACGGCCGGGCAGCGGACCGGCGGGCCGGGCCGGTCGGCGGTGCTCTACGAGATCGCGCCCGACGCCGGGTACGTGCTCGGCCTGGACATCGGCCGGGAGTACCTGCGCGGCGCCGTGGCGGACCTGACCGGCGAGATCCGGGCCCGCGGCGAGGCCCGGTGCACGGCCGCGGGCGCGAGCCGGCGGGTCGGCGCCGTGATCGGGCTGGCCGACCGGATCTGCGCCCGGGCGGGGCTGGACCGGGCGGCGGTCACCCAGGTGGTGCTCGGCTGCCCGGGAGTCTACGACCCGCGGCGGGACGCGCTGGCGCTGACCGGCGGGCTGCCCGGCTGGGACTCGCCGGAGGTCCTCGCGGACCTGCGCGCGGCCTTCGGCGCGGAGCTGGTGGTCGAGAACGACATCGACGCGGCGGCGCTGGCCGAGCGGGAGCACGGGCACGGCGCCCAGGTCCCCAGCTTCGCGTTCGTCTCCATCGGGACCGGGATCGGGATGGGCCTGGTCCTGCAGGGGCAGCTGCACCGGGGGGCGCACGGCGTCGCCGGGGAGATCGCGTTCCTGCCGATCGGCGACGGCCCGGGCGGAGCGCCCGGGGCCGCAGCGGGGCCCGAGGCTCGCCGCCGCGGCACCCTCGAGGCGGCGGGCTCGGCCGCCGCGATCGTCCGGGCGGCCCGCCACGCCGGGCTGCGGGCCTCCTCGGCCCGGGACGTGTTCGCCGCCGCGGCGGCGGGGGACACGCGGGCCGCCGCGATCGTCGCCGCCGAGGCCAGGCTGGTGGCGAAGGCCATCTGCGCGGTCGTCGCCGTGGTCGACCCCGGCCTGATCGTGCTCGGCGGCGGGATCGGCCAGGCGCCCGGGTTCGCCGACGCGGTCACCGAGCAGCTGCGGGGGATGTCGCCCGCCCTGCCGCGGATCCTGGTCAGCGCGCTGGGCACGAGCGCGGTCGTGGACGGCTGCCTCGCCTCAGGCGCCGAGCTGGCCTGGCAACGGCTCACCGCGCGGGGCGGGCGGGGCGGGGCCGCCGGCGCGGACGCGGCCGGCGGCCTCCCTAGCTCCTCGCCGGCCGGGCCGGCGGCAGCGGCCCCGGCGGCTCCCGGTCCGCGGTGAAGAACGCGCTCGACGGCCGCTGCCAGAGCAGGATCACCGCGGCCAGCCCGAGCGCCCACATCGCGAAGCTGACCGCGAGTCCCGCCGCCACCCCGACCTTCAGCAGCACGGGGATCAGCAGCAGGCTGTCCAGGATCAGCAGGCCCGTCCCGGCCAGGCGGCCCCACGGGCGGCCGGCCCGGCAGGCCCAGGCGATGAGCAGCCAGAGCGCCACCTCGAGCGCGACCTGGATGATCGCGGCGGTGACCTGGGCGTGCACGTAGCCGCTCAGGCGCGGGGCGCTCCAGTGCGGGTAGGCCTTGTGCGCGGCGGCGCGCATCGCGCCCGCGGACAGCAGCGTGAGCGCCAGGGAGAGCACGGCCACGGCCGCCCCGGCGTACATGAGCCAGGCCGCGGCCGTCACGGTGAGCGGGCGCCGCCCGCCGGGCGCCGGGCCGCTCGCCGCGGCGGCGGGCACCGGCGCCCCGGGCCTGTCCCCCTGCCGTTCCCTGATCGCCACGTAGGAAGCTTACCGGCCCCCGGGGCCGGGACAAGGCGCCCCCGCCCGGGCCGGAGCCGGACGAGGCCCCCGCCCGGCTCAGGACCGGGAGTACCGCCAGATCCAGACCTGCTCGCTGGGATGGGACGGGCACTCGCGCATCGACCGGACGCGGACCAGGCAGGCGCGGCCCGCGAGCGTGAAGCCGGTCGCCCTCAGGAAGTCATCGACGTGGCCGTAGCGCGCGATCGGGCGGTGCAGCCTCCAGATGTCCCGCCACTCCACCACCCAGCCCACATCCAGGTGCGCCAGGTCCGCGCGGGCCAGCCTGACCTGCGCCGGCGTCGCGCCCTGGCCGAGCAGCTCGATGTCGGTGAGGACGCGGAAGAACGGGTGCGCGTACATCCGCTGGCTGGTCGGGGCCGGCACCCAGGCGGTGTAGGCGATCGCCCGGGGATGCCCGTCGCGGGTGGCGAGCACGAGCGCGTTCGGCGCGATCGGCGAGCCGGTCGTGCCCACCCCGCCGCGCAGGCCGAACGGCACGTCCACCACGATCGACCCGGAATGGTCGTGGGCGAGCAGGTGGTCCACGGCCGGCAGCGCGGTCGGCATGGTCGCGACGCCCGCGCCGTTCCACCCCGCCTCCAGGGCGCCCAGCCCGACGACGACGGCGATCAGCGGCATCGTCACCTTCCGTCGGCTCAGCCACTGGACGGCAAGGCCCGCCAGCAGCGCCGCGCCGACCAGGGCCGGGATGGTGAACCGGTCCGCCTCGCGCAGCCCCGCCAGCCCGGGCACGCGGACCAGCCAGGTGTAGGGCATCAGGTCGCTCGCGACCACCGGCCGGTAGCCGGGCGGGCCGCTCGGCGGGACGACCTTGGTGGCGTGCAGGTGGGTGAGCAGCGGCAGGTACTGGTGACAGGACCTGCCCCACATCGTGCCGGGGGCGCGCCAGGCGCTGATCTGGCAGTTGGCGCCGATCGTCAGGCTCGTCCCCAGGGCCAGCACCGCCCCGGCCGCCCACAGCCCGAGGAACGCCCAGGTGGCGCGCCGCCGCCAGCCGGCCAGCAGGCCGAGCAGGGCGAGGGCGGTGAGCACCGCGCCGAACGTGGGCACCGCCTCGGCCGCCTCCGCCGGCTGGTTGTAGCTGTAGGCGGAGGCGAGGGAGCCGAGGCCGAAGGCCGCCAGCCTGGGCGACGGCGCGAACATCGTCGGCAGCGTCACGCCGAACTCGGCGTAGTTGGCGGCGAGCGGGCCCGGCGGCGGGCTCGCGCCGCCGGCGGCGATCTGCTGGCCCATCGCGACCAGCTCCGGGGCGGCCACGACGAGCCCGACGGCCGCGCCGATCCCCAGGGGGACGAGCACGCGGCTGAGCCCGGCCCGGTTCCTGGCGAGCCTGGCCACGAGGGACGGGACGACGATGACCGCCGCGATCGCCAGCGCGGCCACCGTGCTCTCCTGGTTGACCAGGATCGACCCGCCGAGGGCCAGGCCCAGCGCCACCGCGGCCGCGGTCGCGCGGCCCGGGCGGGCTTCCCGCGGCCCGGCTTCCCGCGGCCCGGCCGCCGCGGCCGCGGCCGCGGCGGAGTTCCGCCGGAAGCGCACCGCGGCCTCGATCGTGAGCGGCAGGAAGACCGAGCCGAGCGCGATGTTCAGGTGGTACCAGTCCTGCCAGACCAGCATCGACGACAGGCCGAAGAAGGCGCCGGCGACCACCGCGCCGGCCCAGTTCAGCCAGAGCCGGGCGGCCCGGAACATCGCGTAGCACAGCAGGCCCGGCGTGACGATCGCGAGCAGGCTGAACGAGGCGGACGGGCCGTAGAGCACCGTGATCGGCGCGGTCAGCCACCCGGCCAGGGGGATCAGCGTGGAGAATCCCAGCCACATGCCGGCCGGGGCGGCCATGTACCTGGTGAAGAACGGGTTGCCGGGGTGCTGGAGCTGGTGGGCCACCCACCAGAGGTCCCACACGTAGCTGGAGACGTCCGGGGTCCTCGGCAGCCGGCCATCGGGCAGATAGCTGGCGCGCGGCCAGGTCACGGCGATCCCCGCGCCGGTGTAGCAGAGCAGCAGCGCGACGTGGCGCACCCAGGGGTGGCCGAACGCGCGCCGGGTCGCGGCGCCGGAGCGGGCCAGCGCGCGGCGCGGCACGCGGCCGACGCCGCCGGCCACGTTCCGCGCCCAGTGGCGGGAGCGGCCGCCGGGCGACTGGCCGCCGGCCGCGCCCGCGCTCCCGGAGGCGGGCGGGTCGGCCTCGAGGACGGCCCCGGCGGGGACGGCACGTTCCCCCTGCCGCGCCGCCTCGGCGGCGCTCGCGGCGGGGGGCGTGCCCGCGCTCCCGCCGGACGCGCGGGCCCCGGTGCCGGCGGGGGCCGGGCCTGCGGCGCCGGGGGCCGGGTCTCCCGTGCCGGCGGGAGCGGGGTTCCCGGCCGGATCCGGTTCGCTGCCCTGGCCACGACCAGCGTGGATCATCGGACCACCTTGTCAACGCTCGTTGTCGCCGCTCGCGCCGCCGCCCCGGTCACCGCCCTCGGGGCGCGGGTCATGACACGATCGGCCCGGCTGGACGGGGCCGCGGCAGGTGCCCGGCGGCACCGCGCCTTGCGCGCGCCAATTCGGCAGCGGATCGCGGCTTCCGGCACAAGCTAGAGTCCATCGGGTGGCACTCAGCCAGACCAGCCTACGCCCGCCGCCGCCACATCTGGCCAGGTGGGAGATATTCGCCGTCTTCGCTGTGTCACTCGGGGCCAGCGCGCTGAACGCGCTGCTCTCGCTGATCGCCGCGCTGCTCACCCCCCGGCCGCTGGCCAGCCAGCGGCGGACGCTCGTCGGCTCCTTCGTGCCGAACCACTGGCTGGACCTGGCGTTCCAGCTGGCCAGCGTCGCGGAGGTGCTGGCACCGGTGGTGCTGGTGTTCTACCTGTTCGCGCGGTCGGGCGAATCGCCGTCGGTGATCGGGTTCGACGCCCGGGAGCCGGGCCGCGACGCCCTGCGCGGCATCGTCCTCGCGGTGGTGATCGGCGGCGCCGGGCTCGGGCTGTACCTGGCCGCGTTCCGGCTCGGCGTCAGCGTGAACGTCGTGGCCGAGAGCCTGCCGCCGGTGTGGTGGCGGATCCCCGTGCTGCTGCTCAACGCCGTCCAGAACGGCCTGATCGAGGAGATCCTGGTCGTCGGCTACCTGCTCCGCCGCCTCGACCAGCTCGGCACCCGCCCGGCGGTGGCAGTCGCGGTCAGCGCGGTGCTGCGCGGCTCCTACCACCTGTACCAGGGGCTCGGCGGGTTCGTGGGGAACATGACGATGGGCGTGGTGTTTGCCCTGCTCTACCGCCGGTGGGGGCGGGTGATGCCGCTGGTGGTGGCGCACACCCTGATCGACGCGACCGCGTTCGTGGGGTACGCGCTGCTCAACGGCAAGGTCTCCTGGCTGCCTTAGGAGCACCGGGGCGCCTGGCCAGGAGATCGGCCAAGGGCGCGCGGCGCACGGGCTCAGCGGGCGAGGCCGTCGATCACCGTGACGCCGGGCAGGTCGGCGAGCGTCTTGCCGGACAGCGCGAGCTTGGACCCCCGGACGCCGCTGCCCACGACGACCTGGGGCGAGGCGGCGACGGCGGCGTCCACCAGGATGAGCCAGCCGGCGGGCAGGCCGACCGGGGTGATGCCCCCGTATTCCATGCCGGTCCGGGCCACGGCCACGTCCGCCGGGGCGAACGACGCCTTCCGCACGTCGAGCGCCCTCCGCGCGACGTTGTTCACGTCAGCGCGGGTGGTCGCGAGCACCACGCAGGCCGCGAACCTGATCTCGCCGTCGCGCCGGCCGGAGATGACCACGCAGTTGGCCGACTCCTCCAGCGGCACCAGGTAACGCTCGCAGAACGCTGCCGTGTCCGCCAGGGCCGGGTCGATCGCCGCGACGCCGACGGCCTCAGGGAAGGGGGGCCAGTGCGGCCCGCCGAGCGCCGCGGCCACCGGGGCGGCGAGCAGGTCCGGCCGGGATGCGGCCGGCTCGAAGCTCAGAGTGCCGATCATGAAGGTCACGCCCGCAGTCTAGAGGGGGGGCGCGCGCTGCCGGGCCGGGCGCGGGCGGGCGGCTCGCGCGCGGCGCGGCGCTCAGCCCGGCAGCCCGCCCAGCCGGACGGTGACCTGCCGCGGGTTGCCGTCCACGAGCACCTCGACCACGACCCGGGCGCCCGGCCGGTATCCGGCCAGGACGGCCTGCAGCTGGGCGAGGCTCGGCGTGGCCCGCCCGCCCACGCCGGCGACGATGTCGCCGGCCCGCAGGCCAGCCCGGGCCGCCGGACCGCCGCGCGGGACGGCGTCCACGGTCACCCCCGCCGGGACGCCATCGCCGTTGACGAACGTGCTGCCGATGATCCCGAGCGATGCCCGGCCGGGCCGGGTGACCGCGCCGCGCCCGACGATCTGCGCGGCGATGGCCCGGATCGTGTCGGCGGGGATCGCGAAGCCGACGCCGGTCGCCGGGCCGCCGGCCTGCGGGCTCCGCCCGCCGAGCACCGGGATGCCGAGGACCCGCCCGGAGAGCAGCACGAGCGCGCCGCCGTTGTTCCCCGGATTGATCGGGGCGCTGGTCTGGATCGCGCCCGCGATCACCGCACGGCCGCCGCCGGGCCCGGCCGGGACGACGACCGTCTGCCCGACCGCCGACACGACGCCCTGGGTCACGCTCGCGGCGACGCCGTACGGGCTGCCCATCGCGAGCACCACGGCCCCGGGCTGCACGGCGGACGGCTGCGCCCACACGGCCGGCGCCAGCTCGCTGGCGCCCCGCTCCACCCGGATCACGGCCAGGTCGTCGGGGGGGAACGAGCCGATCAGCCGGGCCGGGAGCGCCTGGCTGATCACCGGGGCCCTGACCCGGAAGCGCTTCGCCGAGCCGGCCACCCCGGCGCTGGTCACGATGTCGCCCCGGCGGTCGAGCACCACGCCCGAGCCCGTGCCGGCGGCACCGCTGACCTGGACGACCGAGTGCAGCACCGCGGCGATGACGCGCTGGTAACCCGTCGCCGGCGCATCCCGCCGGCCGGCCCCGCTGCCCGTAGCCCCGCTGCCCGTAGTCCCGCCGCCCGCCAGCGCGCCGCAGCCCGCCAGCGCGCCGCAGCCCGCCAGGACGGCGAGCCAGGCGACGCACCGCGCAAGCCCGGCCGCGGCGGCGCGGCCCGCCCGCGGCCTGGTCGCGACGCGCCGGACCCGCCCGGCCCTCCTGTTCCGCCGGTGCCCAGGACCCCGCCCCGCCGACGTCATGGCGCCCGCCCTCCTCGCGCCCCGCCCCCCGGTTCACCTAGTCTTCCACTCATGCCCGCTTGGCAATCTCCCGGCGAGACCATCGGCCGGTCTGGCCTCGGGCCGCACCAGGTCACCGTCGCCGGCCTGCGGCGCGCCCTGGACGACGGCATGCTGACCAGCGCCGAGCTGGTCCAGTACTACCTCGACCGGATCGGCCGCCTGGACAGCGAGCTGGGCGCGGTGATCTCGGTCGACCGGCACGCGGCTGAGCAGGCCCGCGCGATCGACGCGGCGCGGGACGCCGGGACCGGCCTCGGGCCGCTCGCCGGCATCCCGGTCCTGATCAAGGACAACATCTCGGCTGCCGGCTCGCCCGCCACCGCCGGCTCGCCCGCCCTGGCGGGCGCCGCCGGCGGCGACGCGTTCCTGGTCGCCAGGCTGCGCGCGGCGGGCGCGGTGATCATCGGCAAGGCGAACCTGTCGGAGTGGGCCAACTTCCGGTCCACGCACTCGGTGAGCGGCTGGTCCACCCTCGGCGGCCAGGCGGTCAACCCGCACGGCACCGGGCGCAACCCCTCAGGGTCAAGCTCGGGGTCCGCGGTCGCGGTCGCCGCCGGGCTGGCGCCGCTGGCGGTCGGGACCGAGACCGACGGGTCGATCATCTCGCCGGCCCACGCCTGCGGCATCGTCGGCGTCAAGCCCACCCTCGGGCTGGTCAGCCGCGCCGGGATCGTCCCCATCTCGCTGGAGCAGGACACGGCCGGGCCGATGACGCGGTGCGTGGCCGACGCCGCCGCGCTGCTCGGGGCGATGGCGGGCAACGACCCGGCCGACGAGGCGACCGCCGGCGCCGCCGGGCAGCTAGCGGACTACACGGCGTTCCTCGACCCGGGCGCCCTGGCCGGGGCCCGGATCGGGATCTGGCGCTCCGGCTCCGAACGGGCCGCGCCCGCCGTGAACGCCGTGCTCGACGCCGCGGCCGCGCTGCTGGCCCGTCACGGCGCGGTCGTCGTGGATCCGGTGGAGCTCGGCGGCGCCGACCGGCTGGGCGAGCCGGAGTTCCTCGCGCTCACGCACGAGTTCAAGGACGACATGAACGGGTACCTGGCCGGCCTGGGCGGCGAGCACCCCGGTTCGCTCGCCGGGCTGATCGCCTTCAACCGCGATCATGCCGGCCGGGTGCTCGCCCACTTCGGGCAGGAGATCTTCGAGCGCGCCGAGGCGTCGGCCGGCCGGGCCGACCCGCGGTGCCGTGCGGCGCGGGCCACGGCGCGGGCGCTGGCCCGGGCCAGCCTGGACGGCGCCCTGGCCGCGGACCGGCTCGACGCGGTGCTCGCGCTGAGCGGCAGCCCGGCGTGGCTCACCGACTACGTGCTCGGCGATCACTACCACGTGAGCACCACCTCGCCCGCGGCCGTGGCCGGGTACCCGTCGGTGACGGTTCCCGCAGGCTCGGTGAGCGGCCTTCCGGTGGGCGTCTCGTTCACCGGGCCGGCCTGGAGCGAGCCGCGCCTGCTCGCGCTCGCCTACGGGTTCGAGCAGGCCCGCGCCGGCTCACCGCCGGGCTGACCGCAGCCCAGGATCGCCGGTCAAGGCTGCCCGGATCCAAGAAGGTGAGGGGGTGTTCAGGGCTTCCGAGCGTCCGCCCATTCTTCCGCCCCCCTGCGACAGCAGCCCAAGAAGCTGCGCATGGCCGCGCCCGCGCACCGTGCCGTTCCCGAACTCGCCCGCGACGCGCGCGAACAGCTCACCGAAAGACTCCGGCCGCCCGGCATGCGCCTCACCGGCCTGCACCCGCGCCTGCTTTCCGCTTGGCTGCTGCGGGCGCGGGGACAGTCAGGCGATGTGCTTGCGGAAGTAAACCCGGCGGAAGCCGTCCTGTTCTGCGCGGTGTGTCTCGGCATACCCGTGGCGGGGGTAGTAGGCGAGGTTCTCAGTCATCATCTCGTTGGTGTAGAGCCGGATCTCGGGCAGCCGCAGCCTGCGGGCTTCGTCCTCAGCCAGGGCGAGCAGCCGCGAGCCTGCGCCGCCGCGCTGCCGGGACGGCCGCACCGCCAGGCTTTCGAGAAGCAGGTGGTCCGGTTGCGCGATGAGCACTGCGAAGCCGATGACGTGGCCCTGGTCGACGGCCACCCACGCCTGCCCGTCGCGGACGGCCGCGCTGTAGTCAGCGGACATGGGCGCGGGCTCGCGGCCGATCCGCGGAACGTAGCGCTGGTAGGCCTCGCGGGCGATGGCATGCAAGGTGACGGCTTCGGGCGGTGCCGCGAGCCTGACGGTAACCATGAGCCTCAACGTAATAGCCCGGGGGCCGGGCCGGCAAACCGGATGCGGGGCCGGCAGGGCCTGCATGCGCCTGGGCCGCACGCCCGTCAGTAACCCGGGAAACGGCTGATAACGATTTGTTCGGAAGCGAAGTGCCAGGTCCTGGCCTTCGATGATACCGTTAATCCGTATTCGATAGGTTGTCCTCTCGACGCGGCTGGCTGATCTTCCGGAGAGTGGGCTGCGGCAAGAGCAGCGCATAGGTCGGAGGCGGTAAGTCTGAGCATGGTGGTCGTGGTTGGCGCCGTGATAATTCCGGGAGCGGTCTCGAGCTGCGCGTCAGCAATGCAACATGTGCGGGTGCCGCGAGTGGACGGATTGGAGCTGGCGGTCGCGAGAAGGAAGCTGGGGCAAGTGGGCCTGCGGGCCAGGGCCGTATCGCCGATCCTCTCGCGGACATCCTCACCGGTGCCGTCGCCAGCCTCCCTGCGAAGGTCCGCGGGTCGCTGACGATGAAGGCGGCGTTGTGGCGCTTGCCCTCGGCTCGCTTGCGGCCGTAGAGCGCCTTGGAGGCCGGGTCGCGCAGGGACGCGAACGCGGCGAGGAACACGTTCTTGGGCCTGTGGGTGCCGCGGCGGCTGCGCGATTCACCGCCGAGGAACTTGCCGGACTGGCGGGAGACCGGAGCCAGGCCGCGTAGGCGGCGAGGGTACAGGCGACGTCCACACGCGCCAGCGCGCCCGGGGGCAGCACCCCAGGCCATAACAACTGCCGCGGGCAAGAGGCCGTGCCAGCGCCGCCGGACTTCCCAAGCCCAGCATCGCCGGTCAAGGCTGCCCGGACCCGGGGAGGAAGGTGAAGGGCCGTGGGGGCCTCGGCGCCAGCGGGCGGCTCGCCGCGGTTCGGTACCCTTGCGACCATGGAAGCTTGGCCCGCCGTGACCGTCCCGTCGCTTCCCGGGCAGGCCCCGGAGATCATGATCTGGGACACCGCGAGCGGCGGGCTGGCCGTCGCCTCGCGCGGGCCGCGGGCGACGCTCTACGCCTGCGGGATCACGCCCTACGATGCCACGCACATGGGCCACGCGGCCACGTACGTCGCGTGGGACCTGCTCGTGCGCGCGTGGCTGGACCGCGGCTATGAGGTTCGCTACGCGCAGAACGTGACCGACGTGGACGACCCGCTCCTGGAGCGGGCGCGGCGGGACGGCCGGGACTGGCGGGAGCTGGCGAGCGAGCACATCGGCCGTTACCGCTCGGACATGGCCGCGCTGCGCGTGCTGCCGCCGGGCGATCTTGTCGGCGCGGTGGAGGCGCTGCCCGAGATCGAGGAGTTCAGCGGGGTGCTCGCGGAGCGGGGGGCGCTCTACGACCTGGAGGGGGACACCTACTTCTGCCGATCGTCCGATCCCGCGTTCGGCTCGGTGTCCGGGCTGGACCCCGCGACGATGGCCGCGCTGTGCGCCGAGCGAGGCGGGGACCCGGGGCGGCCGGGGAAGAAGGACCCGCTCGACCCGCTGGTGTGGCAGGCCAGGCGCCCCGGCGAGCCCTTCTGGGAGTCCAGGTTCGGCCAGGGACGGCCCGGCTGGCACGTGGAGTGCTCGGCGATCGCGACGCGCTGCCTCGGGGCGAGCTTCGACGTCCAGGCGGGCGGCTCCGATCTGATCTTCCCGCACCATGAGATGAGCGCCTCGCACGCCCGGGTGGCGTTCGCGGGGGCCGGCGAGCCAGCGTTCGCGCGCCGGTACTGTCACGCGGGCATGGTCCGCCTCGGCGGGGAGAAGATGTCCAAGTCGCTGGCGAACCTCGTCTTCGTCTCCGCGCTGCGCGAGGACGGCGTCGATCCGATGGCGATCAGGCTGGCGATACTGGCGCACCACTACCGCTCGGACTGGGACTGGACCGACTCGGGGCTCGCGGAGGCGGAAGGGCGCCTGGCCCGCTGGCGGGCCGCCGCGCGATCGGCCGGCGTGGCGGGAGGCGCCGCACGGGACCAGGCGGCGGCCGAGCCCGTGCTCGGCGCGCTGCGCGCGCGGCTCGCAGATGATCTCGATGCCCCGGGCGCGCTGGCCGTCGTCGACTCCTGGGCGGACGCCGCCCTGGCGTCGGGAGCGGCGGACGGGGCGGCGGGCCTGATCGCGGACGCGGTCGACGCGCTGCTCGGGATCGCGCTCTGGTAGCGGGGAGGCCGCCCGGCCGACGAGGGCCGCCCGGCCGACGAGGGCCGCCCGGTCCCGGCGGCAACGCCTCCCCGGGCGCTCCTCAGCTGGCCGCTCCCGCCCAGATGGCCGCCAGCAGGACGAGGGCGGCCGCGGCGACCGCCGCGAGCGCCCAGCGCCAGTAGGCGTTGAAGCGCCGCCACTCCCGGGCGAGCATGTCCATCCGGAGGGCCGGGCTCTCGCGGTCGGCTGCCCGGCGGGGCCTTCTCGTCGCCGCAGGAACCTCCTCACCCGCCGGCGCGCCCTCGGCCAGGTGCCGCGCGTACCTGAGGGCGGACCATGCCTGGGCGATGAGATAGCCCGCCGCCAGCATGAGCGTGATGAACAGGGCGACCAGCCAGCGAGGCGCTGACCGCAGGGTGAGGGCGGTGACGTCACCAAGGCCGAGGACGAGCAGGCCCGCGCCGTAGCCCGCGGCGACTCCGCGGACCAGGTCGTCGGCTCGTGCCAGCTTCCGGGCCAGCTCCTCGACGGTCATCGCGTCGTCACGCCGGGTCGTCGATCCGTGTCGTCACGCCCCCGGATTCCAGCGCGGCCGGATTCCAGCGCGGCCCGTCGATGAAGTCCTTCAGCCACTCCCAGACGGCCCCGCTCAAGCTCCGGACCTGCTGGTAGGCGGCGTCAATGCCGCCGACCTCGGCGCGGGCGGCCAGCGCCATCGTCAGCAGCTCGCCGCCGAGCGCTTGCATCCCGGGCGGCAACTCCCCGGCGCCCCATTCCCCGACCAGCTGGGTGGTGAGGTCGCGGGCCGCATCCTGCAGAGCCATGCTGAGCTCCCCGGGCGGCACGAAGCCCTCCCGGATGGCCCTCGCGGCACCGCTGGCCACCCCGGCGGCGATCTCCTGCTCAGCGACTGCGGCCACCATCGCCTCCCCAGTCCGCCAGTTCCCGGCGGGTGCAGTCATTGTGTCCGGGCGGGTGAGGGCTCAGGGGCCGATCCGGCGAATCGGCGCGGCGTCAACTCAGCAACTCAGGCGCGCGCCTTGTGGACATCCCCGGCAATGTCCACAGGGGCACGATCTGCCGGTGGAGTGGCGATGGCAGCCGCAGCCAGCCTGGGCGCATGACGAATCTCAGCCCGATCGAGCCGGCGCCCGGGGAAGGCGCGCCGCCCCAGAGCGAGTCCGCGGCGCGCTGCCGGGTCAAGGTCGGCTCGGCCGACGGCGTGCTGGCCGTCGTGCCGCATCTGCTCGGCTTCCATCCAAGCCGCAGCCTGGTCATTCTCGGCGCGGGCGGCCCGCACGCGCGGGTCAGGCTCGCGTTCCGTTACGACCTGCCCGACCCGCCCGAGGAAGGGCTGGCCGCCGACATCGCCTCGCATGCGGTCAGCGTCCTGGGCAGGCAGCACCTGCCGGTCGCGGTCGTGATCGGCTACGGTCCCGGCCCGATGGTCACCCCGGTCGTCGACGTGGTCAGGCCGGCGCTGCGCGAGGCCGGAATCGGGGTGCCGGACATGCTGCGGGTGCAGGACGGCCGGTACTGGTCGTATGTGTGCCAGGATCCCGCATGCTGCCCGCCGGACGGCGTCCCGTTCGACCCGGCGGCCCACCCGGCCGCCGAGGCCCTCGCGGCCGCGGGGCTCACCGTGCGCGGAGGCCGGGAGGAACTGGCCAGCACCCTCGATCCCGACGTGTCGGTGGCGGCCGCGATGAGGCAGGCTATCAGCCGGGCCAGGGACCGGGCCGGGCGGCTGATCACCGCGACGGCCGCCCGGTCGCCGGGCGGGGACCTGTTCCAGGACCTGGCCGACTCCGGGCGGCGATCGGTCCGGCTCGCCGTGACCACGTACCGGCGAGGTCAGCGCCTCGCGGACCTCGACGAGGTCGCCTGGCTCGGGGTCACGCTCACCGACCTGCGGGTCCGCGACGATGCATGGGCCAGGATGGTTCCGGCGCACCGCGCGGCGCACCAGCGCCTGTGGACCGACCTGGTGCGGCAGCTCCCCCGGGAGTACGCGGCGGCGCCCGCCTCGCTGCTGGCGTTCACCGCATGGCAGGCCGGGGACGGGGCGCTGGCGAGCATCGCGATCGAGCGGGCACTGGACTCGGACCCCCGCTACTCGATGGCGTTGCTGCTCGCTGAGGCCCTCCACGCCGGCCTGCCGCCGGCTGCCGCACGGCTGCCGATGACCCCGAAGCAAGTGGCCGCCAGCTACGCGGGGCGCCGGAATCGGCCCGTTGCCAGGCCGGCCGACCGCGTCGGTCCCGGCACGCCCGGCCTCGCCGGCTGCGGCAACGCGGGAGGACCCGGCCGGCGGGCGCGGTCACGGGCACGGCGATGAGCCGGCGCCCGTGTCAGCGAGCCGGCGGGCCGGGATCTCACCGGTGCGCAGGCCTGCCAGTTCGCGGCCCTGGGGATAGAGGACCGCCGTGGCAGGCAGGCTGGCTGGGCGGCCGCTGAGCAGGACGCGCAGCGTGCCGCTCACGGCCGGGCCGGGCGGGCCGGCCGTGAGCCCGGCCTGGACGGCCCGGCGCACCGCCTGCGCGGCGACGGCGGCTGCCGATCCGAACAGCACGGCACCCGGGACGGCGGCGCTGATCTGATCCGCCGCGAGCTCGTACTCCGTGCAGCCGAGCACGATCGCGCCGCACCCCCGGGGGGTCCGGCCCGCAGCGTCCGCGATCGCGGCGCTGGTGGCCTCCCGGTCGCCGGCGTCGATCGCGTCGGCCAGGCCGGGGCAGGCGACCGGCGTGACGGTCGCCCGCCCGCCGAACTCCTCGATCAGCCGGCGCTGGTACTCGCTCGCCGTCGTCGCGACCGTTGCCCAGATCGCCACCGACCTGGCCGCCGCGGCGGCAGGCTTGATCGCCGGAACCGTCCCCACCACGGGGATGCCCGGCTCGAACTCCGCCCGAAGCGCGCTGAGCGCGTGGACGGTGCCCGTGTTGCAGGCCAGCACGATCACGTCCGGGTCGTGCTCCGCGGCGGCCCGGGCGAGAAGCAGGGAGCGCTGGATGATGTCCTCCGGGCTCCGCGGCCCCCACGGCATGCCATCGGGGTCCATCGCGATCACCAGGTCCGCCTCGGGCTGAAGGCGGTGCAGCTCGGCGGCGGCGGCAAGCAATCCGAGGCCGGAGTTGAGCAGCGCGAACCGCATGCGCCCACTGTAGGAGATCGCGGGCCGCCGGCGGGGCACCACCCGCATGCTGGCCCGGCCGGCGATCCGGCCGGCCGCCGCCACGATGATCCCCTGCTGGCTGCCCCGGCCGCGGCGGGCCCTCCGGCGCCGGCCCCAGCGGGGCGCGGGGCCGGGCCAGGGCCGCGGCCGGCCGCCCGGGGTAGTGAACGCCGCCGCGCCGGCCGGTAAGATCGTGCTTCGCATGTCAACACCACGGCGCGCCGCACGGGCCGGACTGCGGTCCTCGCCCGGGAGCGCCGGGTCCGGCGGCCGTGCCACTCGGCTCGCAGACGGCCGGGGGAGGGCACCGTGACCGAGGTCGCCGACCAGGGCCGGCAGGCGGGCGCGCCCCCCGACGGCAGGTACGCCGCCGCCGCGCGGCTGCGCCGGGCGTATGCCGCGATCCCCGGCGGCAGCCGGGTGCGGCTGGCCAAATCGACGTCGAACCTGTTCCGCTTCCGGGACGCGGGCGGCCCGGGACTGGTCACCCTGGACGTCTCCGCGTTCAGCCGGGTGCTCGAGGTCGACCCGCCCGCCCGGGCCGCGGTGGTGGGCGGCATGACGACCTACGAGGACCTGGTCGACGCGACCTTGCCGCACGGGCTGATGCCGCTGGTCGTCCCCCAGCTGAAGACGATCACCCTCGGCGGCGCGGTCTCCGGGCTGGGCATCGAGTCCACCTCGCTCCGCAACGGCCTGCCCCACGAGTCGGTGCGCGAGATGGTGATCCTCACCGGCGACGCCCGGGTCATCACCGCGGCGCCTGGGACCGAGCACGAGGCCCTGTACCGGGGGTTCCCCAACTCCTACGGCACGCTCGGCTACGCGCTCTGGCTCACGATCGACCTGGAGCCGGTCGCCCCCTACGTCCACCTGCGCCATTTCCGGTTCGGCGGCGTGGCCGAGGCGATGGCCGCGGTCGAGGAGATCGCCAGCGACGGCTCCTACCGCGGCCACCGCGCCGACTTCGTCGACGGCACGATCTTCAGCGCCGAGGAGGTCTACCTGTCCGTCGGGGCGCAGAGCACCGTCGCCCCGTGGCGCAGCGACTACACGGGGCAGCGGATCTACTACCAGTCGGTCCGCGGGCCCGCCGAGGACTTCCTCACCATCCGCGACTACCTGTGGCGCTGGGACACCGACTGGTTCTGGTGCTCGCGCCCGTTCGGCGTGCAGCACCCGGTCGTCCGCGCGCTCTGGCCGCGGCGGTACCGGCGTTCGGACGTCTACCGCAGGCTGGTCGCGCTCGACCGCCGCTACGGGCTGACCCGCCGGCTCGGCGAGCGGCGCGGCGCGGCGCCGAGCGAGGCGGTGATCCAGGACGTGGAGATCCCGGTCGGGCGCGCGGCGGAGTTCCACCGGTTCTTCGCGGCCACCGTGGGCATGAGCCCGGTCTGGCTCTGCCCGCTGCGGCTGCGCTCCGCCCGGCCGTGGCCGCTGTACCCGCTCCAGCCCGGCCAGGTCTACGTGAACTTCGGGTTCTGGGGCAACGTGCGGCTCCCGCCGGGAGCCGCGGACGGCCACTTCAACAGGCAGATCGAGGACAAGGTCACCGAGCTGGGCGGGCACAAGGGGCTCTACTCGACCTCGTACTACTCCAGGGACGAGTTCTGGCGGCTCTACAACGGGCCGGCCTACTCCGAGCTCAAGCGGGAGTACGACGCCGACGGCCGGCTGGCCGACCTGTACGACAAGTGCGTCGGCGGGACGTGAGGAGGGAGGCGCGCATGTCGCTGGCAGAGGTGTTCGAGCGGGTCGCCGGGCCGGACGCGAACGTCGCGTTCACCGCGTACGACGGCAGCTCGGCGGGGCACCCGGGCTCGCCTCCAGTGACCATCAGCGTGCGCAGCCCGGTGGCGGTGTCGTACCTGGCACAGGCGCCGGGCGCGCTGGGCCTGGCCAGGGCGTACGTCGCGGGCCACCTCGACGTGGACGGCGACATGTACACCGCGCTATCCCGCCTGTCCGGGGTGCAGCGCATCGACCTGTCGCCGCGGGAGAAGCTGTCGATCCTGTCGTCGCTGGGCGGCCCCTCGCTGCTGCTGCGCCGGGTCGCCCCGCCGCCGCAGGAGGTCAGGGTCAACCGGAGCTGGCTGGGCGGCCGGCGCCACTCCCGGCGGCGGGACGCGACCGCGATCTCGCATCACTACGACGTGTCCAACACGTTCTACGAGTGGGTGCTCGGGCCGTCGATGGCCTACACCTGCGCCTGTTACCCGCGCGCGGACGCCACGCTCGAGCAGGCGCAGGAGCACAAGTTCGACCTGGTCGCCCGGAAGCTCGCGCTGCGGCCCGGCATGCGCCTGCTGGACGTGGGCTGCGGCTGGGGCGGCATGGTCATGCACGCGGCGAGCAGGTACGGCGTCAGGGCGCTCGGCGTGACCTTGTCGGCGCAGCAGGCGCTGTGGGCGCAGCGGGCGATCAAGGAGGCCGGCCTCGACCAGCTCGCCGAGGTGCGGCACATGGACTACCGGGAGGTCACCGAGACCGGGTTCGACGCGGTCAGCTCGATCGGCCTGACCGAGCACATCGGCAAGGCGAACCTGCCCGGCTACTTCCGGTTCCTGCGCGAGCGGCTGCGGCCCGGCGGCCGGCTGCTCAACCACTGCATCACCCGGCCGGACAACCGCGGCAAGGCGAGCGTGCGGGGCGGGTTCATCTTCCGGTACGTCTTCCCCGACGGCGAGCTGGAAGGCCCCGGCTACATCATCTCGGCGATGCACGACAACGGCTTCGAGGTGCGCCACGAGGAGAACCTGCGCGAGCACTACGCCATGACGCTCGCCGCCTGGTGCGCGAACCTGGAGCGGCACTGGGACGAGGCCGTGGCGGAGGTCGGGGAGGGCACCGCGCGGGTCTGGCGGCTGTACATGGCCGGCTCGCGGCTGGGCTTCGAGCGCAACGACATCCAGCTGCACCAGGTCCTGGGCGTGAGGCTGGCCGATGGCGGGGCCTCCGGCATGCCGCTGCGGCCCGACTGGGAGCCCCCCGCGCCGGGGGCTAGGGGCGGCGGTAGCTCTCGGCGACGGTGAAGGCGAGGTCGAGGGCCTGGCCCCGGTTGAGGCGCGGGTCGCAGGCAGTCTCGTACCGCTGCGGCAGGTCCGCGGCGAGGACGCCGTGGCTGCCGCCCACGCACTCGGTGACGTTGTCCCCGGTGAACTCGATGTGAATCCCCCCCGGGTGCGTCCCGGCCGCGCGGTGGACCTCGAAGAACCCGGCCACCTCGTCGAGCACGTCGTCGAAGTTCCGCGTCTTGTGCCCGCTCGGCGCCTCGAACGTGTTCCCGTGCATGGGGTCGCACACCCAGGCGACCGGCGTCCCGTCCGCCGCCACCGCGCGGACCAGCGGCGGGAGCACCTCGCGCACCCGCGCGGCGCCCATCCGGGTGATCAGCGTGAGCCTGCCGGGAACCCGGCGCGGGTTCAGCGCGGCGGCCAGCGCCAGCACCTCGCCGGGCGTGGCCGAGGGGCCGATCTTGACCCCCACCGGGTTGGCGACGGACCGGGCGAACTCGACGTGCGCGCCGTCCAGCGCCCTGGTCCGCTCGCCGATCCACAGGAAGTGCGCGGAGGTGTCGTAGGCCCGCCCGCTGCGCGAGTCGATCCTGGTCAGCGCGTGCTCGTAGTCGAGCAGCAGCGCCTCGTGGCTGGAGTACAGCTCGACGGTCCGCAGCTCCGCCGGGTCGGCGCCGCAGGCCCGCATGAACGCCAGCGCCCGGTCGATCTCGCCGGCCAGCCGCTCGTACCTGCGCCCGGACGGGCTGTCGGCGACGAAGTCCTGGTTCCAGGAGTGCACCTGGTGCAGGTCGGCGTAGCCGCCGGTGGTGAACGCGCGGCACAGGTTGAGCGTGACCGCCGAGCAGTGATAGGCGCGCAGCAGCCGCGCCGGATCGGGCGTGCGGGCGGCGGCGGTGAACTCCAGGCCGTTCACCGCGTCGCCCCGGTAGGCCGGGAGCTCCGTCCCGCCGCGCGCCTCGGTCGGCCGGGACCGCGGCTTGGCGAACTGGCCGGCCAGCCTGCCGATCTTGACCACCGGGACGCTGGCGCCGTAGGTGAGCACGACGGCCATCTGCAGCAGCGTCTGGAGCTTGGCGCGCACCCCGGCGGCGGTCGCCCCGGCGAACGTCTCCGCGCAGTCGCCGCCCTGCAGCACGAACGCCTCGCCCCTGGTGACTGCCGCCAGGCGCTCGGTGAGCTGGTCGCACTCCCCGGCGAAGACCAGCGGGGGCAGCCCGGACAGCTCGGCGACGACGGCGGCGAGCGCGCCGGGGTCGGGCCAGTCCGGCTGCTGCGCGGCCGGCCGGGCCCGCCAGGTCGCGCGCACCGCCGGGGGGACGGGAGCCAGCGCGGGGCCTTCGCGGATCACGAACCCTAGCTAACCGCAGCCCGGGGACCACCCGGGCACGTGCCCCGCGCCGGCCGGCGGGTGTGGCGCCGCGGCCCGGCCGCTGCGTGACAATGGAGCCCATGGACCCCGCCTCGCCCGGCCGCCGCCGCGACATCGTCCTGCTCGGCTCGACCGGCTCGATCGGCACCCAGGCCATCGACATCGTGCGGCGCAACCCGGACCGGTTCCGCCTGGTGGCGCTCGCGGCGGGCGGCGGGAACGCCGAGCTGCTCGCGCGCCAGGCGCTGGAGTTCGGCGTGGAGGCGGTCGCGGTGGCCAGCGAGGCTGCCGCGCCGCGGGTGCGGGCCGCCCTGCGCGAGCAGGCCGGGCAGCGGCCCGGCGGCGCCCGGGCGCTGCCCGCGGTACTCGCCGGCCCGGACGCGGTGGCCCAGGTCGCCGCCTGGCCTGCCGGGATCACGCTGAACGCCGTCACTGGCGCGGTCGGCCTCGCCGCCACCCTCGCCGCGCTGGATGCCGGGCGCGTGCTCGCCCTGGCCAACAAGGAGTCGCTGATCATGGGCGGCGCGCTGGTCACCGGCCGGGCCGCGCCCGGCCAGATCGTCCCGGTGGACTCCGAGCACTCCGCGATCGCCCAGTGCCTGCGGGCCGGCCGCCGCGCCGAGGTTCGCCGGCTGGTGCTCACCGCGAGCGGCGGCCCGTTCCTGCGGGCCAGCGCCGCCGAGCTGGCCGCCGTCACCCCCGAGCAGGCCCTCGCCCACCCGACCTGGAACATGGGCCCGGTGATCACCATCAACTCCGCGACCTTGGTGAACAAGGGCCTGGAGGTGATCGAGGCCCACCTGCTGTTCGGCGTCCCGCTGCGGGACATCGAGGTCGTGGTCCACCGGCAGTCGGTGGTCCATTCCATGGTCGAGTTCGCCGACGGGTCGGCGATCGCCCAGGCCAGCCCGCCGGACATGCGCATCCCGATCGCGCACGCGCTGGCCTGGCCCGAGCGGGTGCCCGACGCGGCGCCCGCGGTGGACTGGACCAGGGCGCACTCGTGGACGTTCGAGCCGCTCGACGAGGCCGCGTTCCCCGCGGTGGCGCTCGCCAAGGAGGTGGGGGCAGCCGGCGGCACTGCCCCGGCCGTTTACAACGCGGCGAACGAGGAGTGCGTGGCGGCCTTCATCGGCGGGCGGGTCCCGTTCACCGCGATCGTGGACACCGTGGCGCGGGTAGTCTCGGAGCATGGCGGCGGCGGGGCCGCCGCCAGCCTGGAGGACGTGCTCGCGGCCGACGCGTGGGCGCGGGAGCGGGCGCGCGAGCTGACGGCGGCCGGGGAAGGGGTGGCCTCGCGATGAACGCGGGCTTGCGCCGGGCCGGCGCCTCCCGGGCGTTCCGCGCCGGGCTCATCGCGGCCGGGCTGGCGGCGCTGATCGTGGTCTTCGGGCTGCGCAGCCCGGCCTTCACCATCGGCATCGTGATCTTCGTGGTCGCGCTGCTGGTGTCGATCATGCTGCACGAGGCCGGGCACTTCGCGGCCGCGAAGGCGTTCGGCATGCAGGTCACCAAGTTCTTCGTGGGATTCGGCGCCACCTTGTGGTCGGTGCGCCGGGGCGAGACCGAGTACGGCATCAAGGCGCTCCCGTTCGGCGGCTTCGTCAAGATCACCGGGACGACGAGCATGGACGAGGTCGACCCGGCGGTCGAGCCGCGGACGCTGCGCGCCAAGCCCGCCTGGCAGCGCTCGGTCGTCTGGGTGGCGGGATCGTTCATGCACTTCGTGATCGCGTTCGTGCTGCTGTGGGCGCTTGCCGCGGGGATCGGCCTGCAGCGCCTGGCGGCCACGACGGTGACGATCCTGCCGTGCGTGCCCGCGAGCTCGACCGCGGCCTGCACGCCCGCGGACCCGAGGTCCCCGGCGGCGCTCGGCGGGCTGCGGTCCGGCGACAGGATCGTCGCGGTGGCCGGGCGGCCCGTCCGCGACTGGACGCAGCTCGGAGACGCGATCCGGTCGCAGCCTCTGGGAGCCGGGGTGCCGTTCACGGTCGAGCGGGGCGGCCGGACGCTCACGCTGCGGATCAGGCTGGCCACGGTGGCCTGGCGCAAGGGCGGGTACCTGGGCGTCGAGCCGGCCGTGACCTTCGCCAGGACCGGGCCGCTGCAGGCGCTCGGCTTCGCCGGCTCGGAGTTCGGCGCGATGGCCGCCCAGTCGGTGACCGCGCTCGGCAAGATACCCGCCGCGCTGCCGTACCTGTTCGCCCGCGACCGCGCGAGCACCCCCGGCGGCCAGGTCAGCAGCATGGTCGGAGCCGCCGACATCACCGGCCAGGTGGTGGCCGCCAACCTCGGCTGGCAGCAGAAGGCCTCGGTGGTCCTGGAGATCATCATCGACGTCAACATCTTCGTCGGGATCTTCAACCTGCTGCCGCTGCTCCCGCTCGACGGCGGCCACCTGGCGATCGTGATCTTCGAGCGGGCGCGCTCGAGCGTGGCCAGGCTGGCGCGCCGGCCCGACCCCGGCCGGGTCGACATCACCAAGGTGATCCCGGTCAGCGTCGGCGTGTTCGCGCTGCTGGTCGCGCTCGGCCTGCTGCTGCTGGCCGCCGACATCATCAACCCGCTGAGCCTGCCACAGTGAGCACCAACCGTCCCTGACCGCAGTGACCGTGACGTGAGGCGAGTGATCCGATGAGCGTGAACCTGGGCATTCCCGAGGTGCCGTCCCCCCAGGCTGGCGCCCAGCTGGCGCCCCGCCGGGCCAGCCGGCAGATCGTGCTCGGGAAGGGGCAGCGCGCGGTGCCGGTCGGCGGCGGCGCCCCGGTCTCGGTCCAGTCGATGACCACCACCCTGACCGCGGACGTGAACGCCACGCTGCAGCAGATCGCCGAGCTGACCGCCGCGGGGTGCCAGATCGTCCGGGTCGCCGTCCCCTCCCAGGACGACGCGGACGCCCTGCCGCAGATCGCCCGCAAGTCCCCGATCCCGGTGATCGCCGACATCCACTTCCAGCCGAAGTACGTGTTCGCGGCGATCGACGCAGGCTGCGCCGGCGTTCGGGTCAACCCAGGGAACATCAAGGCGTTCGACGACCGGGTCGGCGAGATCGCCCGCGCCGCCGCGGGCGCGGGGGTGCCGATCCGGATCGGCGTCAACGCCGGGTCGCTGGACAGGCGCCTGCTCGCCAAGCACGGGAAGGCCACGCCCGAGGCGCTGGTCGAGTCGGCCCTGTGGGAGTGCTCGCTCTTCGAGGAGCACGGATTCCGCGACATCAAGATCTCGGTCAAGCACCACGACCCGGTGGTGATGATCCAGGCCTACCGGATGCTGGCCGAGCGGTGCGACTACCCGCTCCACCTCGGGGTCACCGAGGCCGGGCCGGCCTTCCAGGGGACGATCAAGTCCGCGGTCGCGTTCGGGGCCCTGCTCGCCGAGGGGATCGGGGACACGATCCGGGTCTCGCTGTCGGCACCGCCGGTCGAGGAGGTCAAGGTCGGGATCGCCATCCTGGAGTCCCTGGGCCTGCGCCGGCGCGGGCTGGAGATCGTCTCCTGCCCGTCGTGCGGGCGCGCCCAGGTGGACGTCTACACGCTCGCCGACCAGGTGACGGCCGCGCTGGAGGGGATGGACGTGCCGCTGCGGGTCGCGGTCATGGGGTGCGTGGTGAACGGGCCCGGCGAGGCCCGGGAAGCCGACCTCGGCGTCGCGTCGGGGAACGGCAAGGGGCAGATCTTCGTCAAGGGCGAGGTGATCGCCACCGTCCCGGAGTCGAAGATCGTGGAGACGCTGATCGAGGAGGCCATGAAGCTCGCGGCCACGATGACGCCGTCCGATGGCTGACGGTCCGGCCGCCGCGCGGCGGGGCCGCCCCTCCGCCTGGCGCGCCACCGCGCGGCGCCGTCCCGCGGCGGCGCTCGCCGCGGCGGGGGCCGCGCTGGCGCTGGCAGCCGCCGGGTGCGCGGCCGGCCCCGCGGCGCACGGCACGGGCAGGCGCGCCGCGGTGCCCGTCGTGCACTGGCAGCCCTGCTCCGGCGCGTCCCAGGCGGGGCTGGAGTGCGGCACGCTCCGGGTGCCGCTGGACTATGCCCGCCCGCATGGCCGGATGATCACGCTGGCCCTGTCCGAGGTGCCCGCGACCGCGCCGGCCAGCCAGCAGCTAGGCATCCTGCTGGTCAACCCCGGCGGACCGGGCGCGAGCGGGACGGGGATGGCGAGCTTCGTCGCCCAGGGCCTGGACCCGTCGGTGGCGGCCCGCTACGACATCATCGGCTTCGACACGCGCGGCGTCGGCCAGTCGGTGCCCGCGCTCCACTGCGACCGGTCCTTCTTCGCCCGCGAGCGCCCGAACTACATCCCGGCGAACGCCGCCGCCGAGAAGGTGATGGAGAACCGGGCCAGGGCGTACGCGGCCGACTGCCAGAGGCGGTTCGGCTGGCTGCTGCCGTACATGACGACGGTGAACATCGCCAGGGACATGGACCGGATCCGGGCCGCGCTCGGCCGGCCCACGCTGAGCTACCTGGGCTACTCCTACGGCACCTACATCGGCCAGGTCTACGCCACGCTGTTCCCGCACCGAGTCCGGCGGATGGTGCTCGACAGCATCGTGGACCCGACCGGCGTGTGGTACGCGGACAACATCGCCCAGGACTACGCGTTCCAGGAGCGCATGAACGCGTTCTACGCGTGGACCGCCAGGTACGACCGGGTGTACCGGCTCGGCGCGACCGCGGCCGCGGTCCGGCGGTCCTGGTACGCGATGCGGGCGGACCTGGCCGCGCACCCGGTGGCCGAGCCCCCGGGCCCGGCCATCGGCCCGGACGAGTTCGACGACACCTACCTGGCCGGGGGCTACGACAACGGGTACTGGCCCGGGCTGGCCGCCGCGGCATCCTCCTACCTGCACGGCGGCTCGGCCCAGCCGCTGATCACGCTGTTCCGCCAGGTCGGCAGGCAGAGCGAGAACGAGTTCGCGGTCTACAACGCCGTCGAGTGCGCGGACGTGAACTGGCCGCGCAGCTGGGCGAGGTGGAACGCCGACACCAGGCGGGTCTACGCGGCGGCGCCGTTCGAGGCGTGGGACAACGCCTGGTTCAACGCGGCGTGCGCCTTCTGGCCGGTCCACGGCCCCGCCCGGCCGATGCGGGTCGGTGCGCCCGGCCTGCCCGGCATCCTGATGATCCAGGGCACGCTGGACGCCGCCACCCCCTACGGGGGGGCGCTCAACGCCCGGCGCCGGTTCCCGACCGCCCGGATGGTGGTCGTGGCCGGCGGCGGGAACCACGGCCAGTCGCTCGCCTACCCGCCGAACGCGTGCGTGGACGGCTACCTGAACCGGTACCTGGCCAGCGGCGCGCTGCCGGGAGGCCCGGGCCTGGTCAACGCGACCTGCCCGGCCCTCCCGCCGCCCACGCCGAGCGGCTGAGCGCACGGCCAGCCCCCGCGTTCCCCGGCGACGTCGCCGCGGAACCCTCCGGCCCGGCGCGCGCGGCCCGGTCGGTGATGTCCCGGTGATGGCCGGGCTGCGTGCCGTTACCCTTGAAGGGTGCTGCGCACCAGAGCGGGGCGGTCGTCCGCGCTTCGCCTGCTGAGCGATCGCGATCGCGGCGAGGCGCTGGAGCTGTGTGACCGGGATCCGGTCGCGAACGTGTTCGTCGCCTCGCGCATCCGGTCCCTCGGACTCGATCCGCTCAGGCTCGGCGCGCAGGTGTGGGGATTCTCGGATGGTGACCGGCTGACGTCGATGTGCTACGTCGGCGCCAACATGATCCCGGTCGAGGCCGGCCCGGCCGCGATCGCCGCATTCGCCGACCGGGCGAGGCTGCAGGGCCGGCGGTGCTCCTCGATCGCCGGGCCGGCCGACGCGGTCCGCGAGTTGTGGAGCCAGCTCGCGCCGTCCTGGGGCCGGCCCCGCGAGGTCCGGGGGAACCAGCCGCTGCTGGCGATCGCCTCGGGCCCGCTGATCGATCCCGACCCGCTGGTGCGGCAGGTGCGGGCCGAGGAGGTCGCCACGCTCCTGCCGGCGAGCATCGCGATGTTCACCGAGGAGGTGGGCGTCTCCCCGCTCGGCGCCGACGGGGGCGCGGCCTACCGGGCCCGGGTCGCCGAGCTCGTGGCCAGCGGCCGGTCATTCGCCAGAATCGAGGACGGCACGGTGGTCTTCAAGGCCGACGTCGGCGCGGTCACGCCGGCGGCCTGCCAGGTCCAGGGCGTGTGGGTGCCGCCGCTGCTGCGCGGGCGCGGTCATGCCGCCCATGGCATGGCGGCGGTCGTCGCGATCGCGCGGCAGCGGTTCGCGCCGGTCGTCAGCTTGTATGTGAACGACTTCAACGCCCCGGCCAGGGCGGCGTACCAGCGGGTGGGATTCACCCAGGTCGGGACCTTCATGTCGGTGCTGTTCTAGCCGGGCGCCACGACCGGCGCCCCGGTGTAATTCGCGTGACGGGCCGCGGGGTGAGGGCTAGACTCTGGTGCCCTTGTGCCCATCGCACCGAGGGAGCGCAGCCATGACGGCCGTCGCCGCCGACGGGGAGCGCGCCGGGCGTGACGGCCTCGCCGGGCCGCAGGATCCGGGAGGGCCTGCGGACCCGGTGCTGGCCGCCGAGCGCGAGCACCTGGCCCGGTCCCGCGAGTGCCTGCGACTGATGCGCGAGGACGTGCTGTCGCTGCCCGCCCTCGCCGGCGACCCGGTGTCGCGGGAGTACCTCAAGGCCGGCCTGCACCGCCGTGCCGAGTCGCTGCGGGACCTGCCCGGCGCCCCGCTGTTCTTCGGCAGGCTCGACCGCCCGGGCGAGCGGTTCCACATCGGCCGTCGGCACGTCCACGACCCGGACCGGCGGCCGATGGTGGTCGACTGGCGGGCACCCGTTTCCCGGTCGTTCTACCGGGCCAGCCAGTCCGATCCGATGGGCCTGACGCGCCGGCGCAGGTTCGGGTTCCGAGGCGGCGAGCTGACCGCGTACGAGGACGAGGCCTTCGGCCGGGCACCGCAGCCGGCCGCCCCGGGTGCCGCGCCGGGCGACCTGCCGCTCAGCCGGCTGGTGCTGGAGGAGATCGAGCGGCCCCGTTCCGGAGCGATGCGCGACATCGTCGCGACCATCCAGCCCGACCAGGATGACATAGTCCGGGCGGACGTGACCGAGTCGATCCGCGTCCAGGGGGCGCCGGGCACCGGCAAGACCGCCGTCGGCCTGCACCGGGTGGCCTACCTGCTGTACGCCCACCGCGAGCGGATGAGCCGCGGCGGCATGCTCGTGCTCGGCCCGAACCGGGCGTTCCTGTCCTACATCGCCAACGTGCTTCCCGCTCTCGGTGAGCTGGACGCCACCCAGGCCTCGCTCGCCGACCTGCTCGCCGTGGTCCCGGTCTCCGGTGCTGACTCGCCGGAGACGGCGCTGGTCAAGGGCGACGCCAGGATGGCGGAGGTGCTGCGCCGGGCGCTGTGGCAGCGGGTGCGCGAGCCGGCGGAGGGGATCACGCTGGCCCGCGGCTCCCGCCGGTGGCGGATCGGCGCCGGCCTCCTGGGCGGCCTGGCCGGCGAGCTGGCGCGGCGCGGCCTGCGGTACGGCGCGGGCCGGGAGATGCTCTCCCACCGCATCGCGCACCTAATCCTGAGCCAGATGGAGGCGGCAGGCGAGGCCTGCGACGACCGGACCCACGAGACGGTGCGCCGGACGAGCCAGGTGCGGAAGGCGATCGAGGCGATCTGGCCGAAGGCCGATCCGGTCCGCGTGGTGTTCACCCTCCTGTCCGATCCCGCGGCGCTCGCCCGCGCCGCCGACGGCGTCCTCACGCCCGCCGAGCAGGCCGCGCTCACCTGGCCGCGGCCGCCGCGCGGGCCCGCGCAGGCCCGCTGGACCGAGGCCGACCTGGTGCTCATCGACGAGGTCGCCGGGTTGATCGACCGCGTCCCGAGCTTCGCGCACATCGTGATCGACGAGGCGCAGGACCTGTCCCCCATGGCGTGCCGCGCCATCGCGCGGCGGTGCGAGACCGGCTCGCTCACCGTCCTTGGCGACATCGCTCAGGGGACGACGCCGTCCGCGGCCACGAGCTGGGATGAGCTCCTCGTCCACCTCGGCAAGCCGCTGGCCAAGAGCGTGACCCTCACCGCGGGCTACCGGGTGCCGGGCCAGATCCTCGAATTCGCCAGCCGGCTCCTGCCGCGCATCGCGCCGGGCGTGCCACCGGGCCGGTCCCTCCGGCACGAGCCCGGCGCGCTCACGATCACCAGGGCCCGCCCCGGCGACATGGGCGGCGCGCTGGCCGCGGCGTGCGCCGACGCCCTGGCCCGCCCGGGCTCAGCCGCGGTGATCACCGCCGACGGCGACGTGGCCGGTGCCGCGGCGGCGCTGCACCGCGCGGGCATCGCTCACGGCATGCTGGAGGGCGACGCGACCGGGCACCGCCTGCTCGTCGTTCCTGCCGGGCTGGCCAAGGGGCTGGAGTTCGACCACGTGATCGTCGTCGAGCCCGCCGAGATCGCGTCCGCCCAGGTGCGCGGCTTGCACCGGCTGTACGTGGCGCTGACCCGGGCGGTGTCGCGGCTCACCGTGCTTCATTCCGAGCCGCTGCCGGCGGCGCTGGCGTAGCCGCCAGGGTCCAGGATCACGCCGCCTGGCCGCGACGCGGGCTCCGGGCCGCTTCCTCCCCGATCGGCGGGGAGAATGCCGGGGACGACGGCCGACTTTGGCGATCCCCTTGCGGTGCGCCAGTCGTGCCGCGCATCCTTGAAAGGTTGTTTGACTCTCCGCAGTCTTGCGAATACTCAAAGTGACAGAGTGATCGTGGTTGCCGATCGAGCCGCAGGAGAAGACGCCACGCTTCCCGAACCGCAGCGCGCCACGGAGCTGCTCGACCAGCTGGCCGGCGAGCTCGCCGTGCGCGGCCTGACCGCCAGGCTCACGGCACCCGCCGGGCGGGTGCCAAGCCTGCACGTCGTGAACCCGCGCAACTCCCGGCTCGCCGAGGACGTCTACGCCGCCCCGGCGAGGGACGGCCTGTGGTGGTTCTGGTGGCCGTGGGCCGAGCGGATCGCCGCCGACGACGACCTGCCGTCGGCCGCTGCTCTCATCGTCAAGGTGCTCGGCACCAAGGACCGCGCCCACGGCTAGGCCGGCGCCGAGTCCCGCGCTGGCCGCTGCGGACCAGCCCGGCCTGGGAGCGGCCCCGCGGGCAGCCAGCCCCGGGAGGCCAGCCCCGGGAGGCCAGCCCCGGGAGGTCAGCCCCGCCCCGGCCGTCGCGCCGGGGGCGGCAGCCCGGGGAACGCCTCCGGCCGGCCGGTCCACTGGGCGGCGCGAACGGCGGTGTCCCGGAGCCCGCGCGCCCCGAGCGAGCGCAGCCGCGGCTCGGGGAGCGCAACCATGGCCAGGTACGCCCTTGCCACCTGATGCTCGAGCAGGACCGCCAGGGTGACCGCCTCCGCCGCCGAGCGGACGGTCACCGGCAGATCGTAGGCGGCGGGCGCGGGCTGGGGCGACCCACCGAGCGCGAGGATCAGCTGCTCCAGCACGTCCCGTGCCCGCTCGTGGGCCACGCAGTCGGCGGAGGCCTGCGCGAACCCGGAGCCGGACAGGTGCGCCCCGACGATGCCGTAGCCGTAGCTGGCCGCCTGCTCCGCCGCGAGGGCCGCCTGCAGCGCGGTGATCGCCGCGCGGGTCCCGCTGGCGGTCCTGGCCGGCTGGCCGCGCCCGTCCGCGGTCACGCGAGCGCCGCCGGGTCCAGAACGGCCGCGTGCCCGGCCTCGGACGCCCCGATGCTGGCCATGAGCTGGGCGAGTTCAGGTGGAGCGGCGGGCAGCAGCCCGAGCAGGCGGGCCGCCGCGTCCCGCTCCGCGGTGGCCAGGGCGCTGATCACGGCACGGCGGCCGGAGCCGAGTGGCAGCGGCGCGGATGGCGCTGGCGGGCGCGCCAGGCGGGATCCGCCTGGCAGCACCAGCCGGGAGCGCAGCGCCACGAGGTGCTCCTGGTGCTGCGCCAGGAGCTCCCCCGCGAGCGCGGCGGCCCTCGCGTGGCCGCCGAGGGCGGCAAGTGCGGCCTGGTAGGTGCGGACCATGGCCTCCTCGGCGGTGATCGCCCGGCGCAGCTGGGCGACGCCGGGCCCGGGTCCCGGCGGGCGGCCGAGCGCCTCGACGCCCCGGCAGCCTGCCAGCAGCAGCAAGCCGGACGAGGCGGCCGCGAGCACGAGCCGGCGCGTGGGGTCCGCCGTCACCTGAATTCGCCTCCCGTCCGCCGCCGGCCGTCTGCGCCGCACCCAGCATGCCATGCCGCGGGCACCGGCGATGCCGCCCGCGCGGGCGCGCGGCGGGGTGCCGCGGCGGGGTGCCGCGGCGGGGCGCCGCGGCGGGGCGCGCGGCTCGGGCGCGAAGAGTCACAGGTCAAGGCCGCACTACGCGGTGGCGGCTAGGCTAGAGGGCAGGCTAGGCAGCGGTTGCTGGGCAGCGACATCGGTGAGCCGCGAGGAGGCGCCATGCGCGAGGATTCCCGCCGCGGCACGCCCGGGCCGGCCCGGACGGGGCGGACCGGGAACGGGCGTGACCCGCGGTTCCGGGGTTCGGCCCGCCGCGGCACCGCCCCGATGGCGCCCGGCTGGGCCGCGGACGGAGCCGGCGCCGCCGAGGCTGCCCGGCTGACCACCCTCATCGAGCCGGTCGTGCGGGCGATGGACGTGGACCTTGAGTCCGTCCGGCTCTCGCCGGCCGGGCGGCGGCGGGTGCTGCGGATCGTGGTCGATGCCGACGGCGGGATCACGCTGGATGACATCGCCGAGATCAGCAGGGAGGTCTCCGCGCGGCTCGATGCGCGGAACGCGATGGGCGAGGCGCCCTACACGCTGGAGGTCTCCTCGCCCGGCGTGGACCGGCCGCTGACCCAGCCGAGGCACTGGCGCCGGGCGGCGGGGCGGCTGGTCACGGTCGCGCTCGCAGCGGGCGACCAGGGTCTGCAGCGGCATCGGGACGATGGCCCGGCTCACATCGAGGGCAGGGTCATGGCGGCCGATGACCAGGGCGTGACGCTGGAGATCGACGGGACCAGGCGCACGTTCGGCTACGCCGATCTCGGGCCGGGCCGGGTGCAGGTCGAGTTCGGCCGGCTCGGCGAGCCTGGCGGCCTCGGCGGTGATGCCGCGGACGAGGAGGATCGGAATGGACATTGACGTGTCGGTCCTGAGGAGCCTGGAAGCCGAGAAGGACATCTCGATGGACCTGGTGATCCGGGCCATCGAGGAGGCGCTGCTGGTCGCGTACCACAAGACCGAGGGCTCGGCGCCGACGGCGCGGGTCGAGGTGGACCGCAGGTCGGGGCACGTGACCGTGTGGGCGGCGGAGACCGACGAGAACGGCGCCGTGCTGCGCGAGTACGACGACACGCCCGCGGGCTTCGGCCGGATCGCGGCGACGACTGCGGGCCAGGTCATCCTGCAGCGCCTGCGCGACGCCGAGGACGAGCTCACCTTCGGCGAGTTCGCCGGGCAGGAGGGGAACGTCGTCGCCGGGGTCATCCAGCAGGGCAAGGATCCCAGGGCCGTGCTGGTGGACCTCGGCAGGATCGAGGCGATTCTGCCGCCGACCGAGCAGGTGCCCGGCGAGCGCTATGTGCACGGCGAGCGGATCAAGTGCTACGTGCTGCACGTGCGCAAGGGGTTCCGCGGGCCGTCGGTCACGTTGTCGCGGACCCATCCCAACCTGGTGCGCAGGCTGTTCGCGCTTGAGGTGCCCGAGATCGCCTCGGGTGCGGTGGAGATCGCCGCGATCGCGCGAGAGGCCGGGCACCGCACCAAGATCGCGGTCGTCGCGCGGGAGCCCGGCGTCAACGCCAAGGGCTCGTGCATCGGACCGATGGGCGGCCGGGTGCGGAACGTGATGGCGGAGCTGCACGGGGAGAAGATCGACATCGTCGACTATTCGGATGATCCTGCGGAGTTCATCGGGCATGCGCTGTCGCCGGCGCGCGTTAACGAAGTACGGGTCATCGACGCGGCCAGCCGGATCGCCCAGGCGATCGTCCCCGACTACCAGCTCTCGCTGGCGATCGGGAAGGAGGGCCAGAACGTGAGGCTCGCCGCCCGGCTGACCGGCTGGCGGATCGACATCCAGTCGGATACCCAGACGGCTGCGGCGCCGGGCGATCGCGCCGAGGCCGCCCACGCCGCCCCCGCTGGCCCGGCCGGCGCCCCGGGGGCCGGCGCCAGCGCGGTCGCCGGAACGCTCGGCGGCTAGCGGCTGGTGCCCCCGCCGGATCGGCCCTGTAAGCTGATGGCAGGTGGCTATGCGGTCTTCCTCTGCCGGCGTGCGCGGATCGCCGATCCGGACGTGCGTCGGCTGCGGGGTCCGTGCCGCCAAGTCAGACTTGCTCCGCGTGGTGGCGGTCGGCGGCGAGGCCGTCGCCGACCCTGCGGCGCGCAGGCCCGGCCGGGGAGCGTACCTGCATCCCCGGGAGGACTGCGTGGAGCGAGCCAGGCGCCGCCGGGCCATCCCGAGGGCGCTGCGCGCGAGCGGGCCGCTCGCCGACGGCGGGCTGGTCGGCTACGTCCGCAGCCTGACGGGCGCGGGCGACGGCCAGGCGGCCGGGCGGGCGGAAGGCGATCGCGCGCGTCGCGGGCCGCACGGAGAGCCGGCGGTGTGAGGTGCGGGGAGAGACAGGCTGAGATTGTGATGAGCGCTCGATGAGCACGCGGCGATGAACAGCAGGAACTAGCGCCGGACCGGAGCACGCACTGCCCCGGGCCGGCCGACTGGCCCGGTTGACGGGCTCGAGGCAGGGAGCGTAGTGGCGAAGGTCCGGGTATACGAGCTCGCGAAAGAGTTCGGTGTGGAGAGCAAGGCCGTGATGGCCAAGCTTCAGGAGATGGGCGAGTTCGTTCGCTCGGCGTCATCAACGATCGAGGCGCCGGTCGTCCGCAGGCTCAAGGAGGCGTTCGCGGGCCAGGCGGCCGCGGCCAAGCAGGCGGCCCCGGAGGCGGCCGGGGCCGCGTCGGCTGTGAACGGGCGGGCTGGCGCAGGCGGGCAGCTGGTCCCGGACGGTGCCGCCAGCCGTCCGGCGCCAGCGCCGGCGTCCGCACCGTCATCGGCGGCACCGTCATCGGCGGCACCGTCATCGCCGGCACCGTCATCGCCGGCACCGCAGGCGACCGCCCGGCGGGGCGCGGCCGGGCCGGGAGCGCCCGCCGGGCCTGCCGTCAGCGGCGACATCGGGCGGGCGGGATCCCCCGGCGTGACGAGGATCCCGTTCTCGCCTCCGGAGCCCCATGCGCCAGGCGCGGCCAGGCCACGCCCGGTTCCCGGCTCGGGCAGGCCAGGCCAGGCGCCGGGCGCTCCGGGCCAGGCACCGGCTGGCCCGGCCCCGCGCCCGGCGCCACGGCCCGGTCCCCGGCCGGGCAACAACCCGTTCGCCTCGACCTCGACCGGCATGGGAGCGCCGCGCGGCCCGCGCCCCGGAAGTGGCGCGGGCACGGCCCTTCCCCGGCCCCCGGCGCCGCGTCCGGCGGGCAGGCCCGGCGCCGCCGGGCCTGCCCCGGGTGACGGGGGGAGGCCCGGCGGGCCCCGGCCAAGCCCGTTCAGCATGCCGCCGCGGCCGTTCGGCGGTCGTGGCGCTCCAGGCGGGCCCGGCGCAAGCCTCAGGCCCGCCGCGGGCCGTGGCGCCCCGGGCGCGGGCCGGGGCGGCCCGGGCGGCGCTGGCGGCCGGGCCGGCGTCGGCACCGGCCCGGCGCGCCCGGGCGCGCCCGGGCGCGGCAGGCCGGGCACCCAGGGCGCGTTCGGGCGCCCCGGCGGGCGGCCGTCCCGCGGGCGCAAGTCGAAGAAGCAGCGGCGCCAGGAGTTCGACAACATGCAGGCGCCGACGATCGGCGGCGTGTCGGTGCCGCGCGGCCAGGGCCAGGTCATCCGCCTGTCCCGGGGCGCTTCGCTGAGCGACTTCGCCGAGAAGATCGGCGTCAACCCCGCCTCGCTGGTCCAGGTGCTGTTCCACCTGGGCGAGATGGTCACGGCGACGCAGTCGGTGAACGACGAGACGCTGCAGCTGCTCGGCGCCGAGCTCAACTACAACGTCCAGGTCGTCTCGCCGGAGGAAGAGGACCGCGAGCTGCTCGAGGCCTTCGACATCGAGTTCGGCGAGGACGTCGGCGATGAGTCCGACCTGGAGCCCAGGCCGCCGGTGGTGACCGTGATGGGCCACGTCGACCACGGCAAGACCAAGCTGCTCGACGCGATCAGGCACACCAACGTGCAGGCGCACGAGGCGGGCGGGATCACCCAGCACATCGGCGCCTACCAGGTGGTGGCCACCGTGGACGGCCAGGATCGGGCGATCACGTTCATCGACACCCCTGGCCATGAGGCGTTCACCGCCATGCGGGCCCGAGGCGCCGAGACCACCGACCTGGTGATCCTGGTCGTGGCCGCCGACGACGGCGTCAAGCCGCAGACCACCGAGGCGCTCAACCATGCCCAGGCCGCCGGCGTGCCGGTCGTGGTGGCCGTCAACAAGATCGACAAGGAGGGCGCCGACCCGGCCAGGGTCCGGGCTCAGCTCACCGAGTACGGGCTCGTCGCCGAGGAGCTCGGCGGCACCACGCAGTTCGTCGATGTCTCGGCGAAGACCGGCGCGGGCATCCCGGAGCTCCTGGAGGCCGTCATCCTCACCGCCGACGCCGAGCTCGACCTGCGCGCGAACCCGAACCAGCCGGCCCAGGGCGTGGCGATCGAGGCACACCTCGACCGCGGGCGAGGCCCGGTGGCGACCGTGCTCGTGCAGCGCGGCACGCTCCACGTGGGCGACTCGATCGTCTGCGGGGAGGCGTACGGCCGGGTCCGGGCGATGCTCGACGAGGACGGCGCCCCGGTGGCGGAGGCGCCGCCATCCCGGCCCGTCCAGGTCCTCGGCCTGACCGCGGTGCCGGACGCCGGCGACAGCTTCCTGGTCGTCGACGACGACCGCAAGGCCAGGCAGATCGCCGAGCGGCGGGAGGCGCGGGAGCGGACCGCTCAGTTCGCCCAGCGCCGGCCGAGGGTCACGCTGGAGGACCTCGAGTCCGCCCTGAAGTCCGGTGCCCGCCGCGAGCTGCTGCTCATCATCAAGGGCGACGTCTCCGGATCGGTCGAGGCCCTCGAGGACTCGCTGCTCAAGATCGACGTGGGGGAGGACGTCGCGCTCCGGGTGATCGGCCGGGGCGTCGGCGCCATCACCCAGGACGACGTCAACCTCGCGATCGCCTCGGACGCGGTGATCATCGGCTTCAACGTCCGCCCGGCGGGGCGGGCCGCCGAGCTCGCCCAGCGCGAGGGCGTGGACATCCGGTACTACTCGGTCATCTACCAGGCGATCGAGGAGATCGAGGCCGCGCTCAAGGGGATGCTCAAGCCGGAGTTCGAGGAGGTCCAGCTCGGCACCGCCGAGATCAGGCAGGTCTTCCGGGTGCCGCGGGTCGGCAACGTCGCCGGCTGCATCGTCCGGTCGGGAACGATCACGCGGCACTCGAAGGCCCGCCTCATCCGGGACGGCGTGGTCGTCGCCGACAGCCTGTCGATCGAGTCGCTGCGCCGGGTCAAGGATGACGTCACCGAGGTCCGCGAGGGATACGAGTGCGGCATCGGGCTCGGATACGCGGACATCAAGGTGGGGGACACCGTCGAGACCTTCGAGATGCGGGAGAAGCCGAGGGCATGACGCGGACCGGGCGCCCCGGCGCGGGGCGCCCGGGCCCGGGCCGCGGGGACGAGTCCAGAGCGAGAGGGCCTGGCGTGTACGTGGGAGCGTTGACCCTGGACCTGCTGCTCGGTGACGTGCGGTCGCTGAAGCAGAAGCGGTCCGAGGTCCGTCCGCTCGTCGCGGAGGTCCGCCGCCGGTTCCCCGGGCTGTCGGTCGCCGAGACCGGCCACCTGGACCTGCACCGGAGGGCGGAGATCGGGGTCGCCCTGGTCTCCTCCACGGCCGCGCACGCCGTCGAGGTGCTCCAGGCCTGCGAGCGGTACGTCGCCGCCCGGCCCGGGATCGAGCTGCTGTCCGCACGGCAGCGGCTGTTCAGTGACGAGGGGGAGTGAGGGCGATGGACCCGGCGAGGGCACGCAAGCTGGGCGAGCGGATCATGCAGATCGTCGCCGAGATGCTGGAGCGGCGGATCAAGGACCCCCGGCTCGGTTTCGTCACCGTCACCGGCACCCGGGTGACCGGCGACCTGCGCGAGGCCACCGTGTTCTACACCGTGTATGGGTCGGAGCGGGAGGCTGCCGACACCGCCGCGGCGCTGGCCAGCGCGACCGGCGTGATCCGGTCCGAGGTCGGCAGGCAGACCGGCCTCAGGCACACGCCCTCGATCACCTTCAGGCGGGACACGGTGCCCGAGGGCGCCAGGGTGATCGAGGACCTCGTCGCGAGGGCGCGGGCAGCCGACGAGCGCCTCGCGGCGGCGCGGGCGGGCGCGGTCCCGGCCGGCGACCCGGACCCCTATCGCCTGCCGGGGGGAGCCGATGCGCCGCAGGGCTGACCGTGACCCCGCGCCGGGGCGCCGCGGGCCGGAGCGCTGGTGACCGCCTCCGGGCTGGTCATCGTCGACAAGCCCGCCGGGATGACCTCGCACGACGTCGTGGCCAGGATGCGGCGGCTGGCTGGCACCCGCCGCGTGGGCCACGCGGGCACGCTCGACCCGATGGCGACCGGCGTGCTGGTGGTCGGAGTCGAGAAGGCGACCAGGCTGCTCGGCCACCTCACGCTCGCGGAGAAGGAGTACTCCGCGACGATCAGGCTCGGGCAGTCCACGGTCACCGATGACGCCGAGGGGGAGGCCCTGCCCGCCCCGCACCCGCCGGGCCGGCCGGCCGGGGCGCTGTCCGACGAGGACCTGCGCGCCGCGCTGGCCCGGTTCACCGGCGAGATCATGCAGGTCCCGCCGCGGATCAGCGCCGTCAAGGTCGGCGGCGAGCGCGCGTACCGGCTCACCCGTTCCGGGGCGGCCCCCAAGCTGGCGCCCCGGCCGGTCACGATCCGCCGGCTCGACCTCCTCGCGGTCCGCCGCGCGGGGGGGCTGGCCGACATCGACGTCGAGGTCACCTGCTCCAGCGGCGCCTACATCCGCGCGATCGCCCGCGACCTGGGAGCGGCGCTGGGCACCGGCGGCCACCTGACCGCGCTGCGCCGAACCCGGGTCGGCCCGTACGGCATCGGGATGGCCAGGACGCTCGGCCGGCTCGCGACGGCGTTCGAGATGATCCCGCTGGCCCAGGCCGCGGCCGCCGCGTTCCCCGTCATCCGGCTGGACACCGAGCAGGCCAGGCTGGCCTCGCACGGCGTCCGGCTGCCGGGCGGGCCGGGGACCGGCGGGGAGCGCGCCGGGCCGGACGCCGCCCGGCCCCGGGCCGGCCCGGTCGCGGCGTTCGCCCCCGACGGCACGCTGATCGCGCTCCTGGCCGAGCGTGACGGGGGCATGCACCCGCTGGCCGTCTTCGTGCCCTAGCCGGGCCGTAGGCTGGTGACCGGCGTGCGCGCGCCGCCGGGATCGCGGCCGGGCCGGCGCGGCGACGGACGGGCCGTCCGGGAAGGAACGAGGGAACGAGACGGTGTACCGCTGGCATGGACTCCACGACGTGCCCGCGAACTGGGGCCGCTCCGTGGTCACCATCGGGGTCTTCGACGGCGTGCACCGCGGCCACCGTCAGATCGTCGCCGCGGCCACGAGCATCGCCGCCAGCCGCGGGCTGCCGGTCGTCGTGGTGACCTTCGACCCGCACCCGGATGAGGTGGTGCGCCCGGGATCGCACCCGCCGCTGCTGTGCACCCCCAGGTACCGCGCCGAGCTGCTCGGCCGGCTCGGCGCGGACGCGGTCTGCGTGCTGCCGTTCACCCGCGAGTTCTCCCAGCTGCCGGCCGAGGAATTCGTGCGCGCCGTGCTGGTGGACGGCCTGCACGCGGCGGCCGTGGTGGTCGGGGAGAACTTCAGGTTCGGCCACCGGGCGGCGGGCACGGTCGCGCTCCTGCGCGAGCTGGGCGAGAAGTACGAGTTCTCCGCCGAGGGCGTGCCGCTGCTGACCGACCACGGCGTCACGATCTCGTCCAGCTGGATCAGGGACCTGCTGGCCGCCGGCGAGGTGGCGGCCGCGGCCCGCGACCTCGGGCGCCCGCACCGGGTCGAGGGCGTCGTCGTGCGCGGGCACATGCGGGGGCGGGCCATGGGCTTCCCGACGGCGAACGCCGAGCCGCCGCCGTTCACCGCGCTGCCCGCCGACGGCGTCTACGCCGGCTGGCTGGCCAGCCTGGATGCCGAGGGGGCGGAGACGCAGCGCTGGCCCGCCGCGATCTCGGTCGGGACCAACCCGACGTTCGACGGCACGGCCCGGACCGTGGAGGCCTACGCGCTCGACCGGGACGACCTCGACCTGTACGGGGTCCACGTGGCGATCGAGTTCGCCGAGCGGATCCGCGGCCAGGTGAGGTTCGCCTCGGCCGCCGAGCTCGCCGCCCAGATGCGCGCCGACGTGGCGGCGGCGCGGCGGATCGTCGGCGGCTGACCCGCGGTAGGCGCCGGGGCGTGCCGCTACGATGACCTTCCGGGGACGGCCCGGGCTGCGCCGCCGCGGCGCGGCAGGCAGCCGCCGGCCCGCCGGGATGGCCACCGCGCCACGCAGGTCATCGTGATCGACGGAAGGAGCGGCCGTGCGGCACCTGGCGCGGACCGGGCGCGTGCTCACCGGTTTCCTGGCGGTCGTGCTGGCCGCGGGCCCCGGCGTCGCCGGCGCAAGGGCCGCCCGCGCCGCGGCCGGCGTCCCGCCCGCCGCCAGCGGCCCGGTCGCCGACGTGAGCGGCGCCTGCCCGGGCGGGAGCGCCGAGGTCGAGTCGGCGGCCTATGCCCCCGCGCACGCGGTCTACGACGTGTGGATGGGCTGCGGCGGCATCGGCTTCGCCGCCTCCTCCGACGGCGGGGCGAGCTTCGGCCCGCCCGCCGAGCTGCCCGGATCGGGGCACGCCTGGGACCCGGCGATCGCGGTCGGCCCGGGCGGCGCGGTCTACGCGGCGTTCATGGTCGCCCGGAGCCGTCGGATCTACCCGGTGGTGGACATCCTGCGGGGCGGCCGGTGGCAGGTCAGCAGGCTGGGCTCCCCGCGCGCGGGCAACTGGGGCGACCGGGACTTCATCGCGGTGAACCGGTTCGGCACGATCTTCGTGACCTGGGACTACGGCCCGAAGGACGACATCAGGTTCGTCTGCTCCGCCAGCGGGAGCTGCTCGTTCAGCGCCGGGGATGTCAACGTGGTCATCCAGCGGTCCAAGGACGGCGGCCGGACCTGGAGCCCGATCATCCCGATCAGCCCGGGCTTCCCGGCGAGCGGCGCGGACAGCGCGCCGATCGTGGTCGCGCCCGGTGGCCGCCTCGACGTGCTGTACCAGGGATACCAGGTGCTCAACCGGGCCACTCTCGCGCTCGGCGTCGCCCACAACTACTTCACGACCTCCACCGACAACGGCCTGAAGTGGTCCCGGCCGCAGCGGGTGGGCGGGGCCCGCCTGTGGATGAGCACCGCCGAATGGTGGATCGACGGGTCGCTCGGCATCGACTCGGCGGGCCACCTCTACGCGACCTGGGACAGCCAGAGCGGCGGCCGCGACATCGGCTGGCTGGCCTACTCCACCACGGGCGGCCGGATCTGGTCGCGGCCGGTGCGGGTCACCCCCGACAACGACCAGGCGGTCCACCTGACCCAGGTGGCCGGGGGCGGACCGGGGATCGCCTACGTGGGCTGGCTGACCGATGCCCCGGCCCGCGGGTACGTGCAGTACCTGCGGGTGTTCTCGGCCCGGCGGGGCTGGCTGACCTCGGTGATCCGGGTGTCGCCCAGCTACGGGAACAGGCACGTGTGGCCGGGGGACACGATCGGCCTGGCGGTGAGCCCGCCCCCCGGTCCCGGCGCGCCGGGCCTCGCGGTGAGCTGGGGCAGCGCGCTCGGCGGCAGGCACGCGCTGTCCCAGATCTACGCCCGGGCGCTGACCGGCCTGCCCTGAGCGGTACCGGGCCGGCCCGGGGCGTGGTACCGTGACACGGGCCAGGCATCGCTGGCCCGGTCGGCTGCGCCCTCAGGCGGCTGACCGGACCCGCCTCCCCGGGGCCGCGCGAGCGGGCCGCGGCGGGCGGGATGGCGCCATCACCTGCGATCAGAGGGAGCATCGTGCCGCTCGACACCGCCACGAAGAGGGAGATCATCGCCGAGCACGCGACCAGTGAGGGTGACACCGGCTCGCCGGAGGTCCAGGTCGCGCTGCTGACCAGGCGGATCAATGACCTGACGGAGCACCTGAAGGTGCACAAGCACGACCACCACAGCCGCCGCGGGCTGCTGCTGCTCGTCGGCCGCCGCAGGCGCCTGCTGCAGTACCTCGCGCGCGAGGACATCGGCCGGTACCGGGCGCTGATCGAGAAGCTCGGGCTGCGCCGCTGACCCCGGCGCGCCCGCGGTTGCGGGCGAGGAGTCGCTGGCTGTCGGCGCGCGGCGCTACATTGGTGGTCAGGGCGTCCGGCCCGGTAGCCGGCCGCCCGAGCGAAACTGAATAGCCACATCTCACCGCATGAACCGGCACAACGTCCCGCGGCCCCGGCCCGGAGCGCTCACGATGCCTGAGGGCCGGTCCTCGGTAGTGGTTCCCGGGCCGGCGTTCCGCGGCCGGGCCAGGCCGGGCGACCGGCGGGCCCGCCGCTCCCGCCGGGCCGGGGACTTCGATCGAAGACCGGTCGCAGCACGGCCCAGGGCCACTGGGCGGCGACGCTCCACGCATACGGCGGGCAGGCGCGGGACCTCAGCCAAGGAGGTCTCACCCGATGGAGGGTGCGTATACCGCCGAAGCCGTCATCGACAACGGCGCGCTCGGCATCCACACGATCCGCTTCGAAACCGGCAGGCTGGCCAAGCAGGCCGCCGGGTCGGCCGTCGTCTACCTCGACGATGAGACCGTGGTGCTGTCGGCCACCACCGTGTCCAAGCACCCGAAGGAGAGCCTGGACTTCTTCCCGCTCACCGTCGACGTGGAGGAGCGGATGTACGCGGCCGGGCGGATCCCCGGATCGTTCTTCCGGCGGGAGGGCCGGCCGTCGGAGGACGCGATCCTCACCTGCCGGCTGATCGACCGGCCCCTGCGCCCGTCATTCGCCAAGGGCCTGCGCAACGAGGTCCAGATCGTCGAGACGGTGCTCGCCCTGCACCCGGAGCACCTGTACGACGTGGTGGCGATCAACGCGGCGTCCGCGTCCACCCAGCTCGCCGGACTGCCCTTCTCCGGCCCGGTCGGCGGGGTGCGGGTGGCGCTGATCAAGGGCCAGTGGGTCGGCTTCCCGGCCCACGCCCAGCTCGCCGAGGCCACCTTCGACATGGTGGTCGCCGGGCGGGTCCTCGCGGACGGCGACGTCGCGATCATGATGGTCGAGGCCGAGTCGACGCCGAGCGCGCTGCGCCTGCTCGCCGACCCGGCGAGCGGTGCCGTCGGCCCGACGGAGGAGGTGGTCGCCGATGGCCTGGAGGCCGCCAAGCCGTTCATCAAGGCCCTGTGCGAGGCGCAGGACAGGCTCGCCGCCCAGGCGGCCAAGGAGATCGCCCCGTTCCCGCTCTTCACCGACTACGGCCAGGACGTGTACGACGCGCTGGCCACCGAGGTCTCCGGCGAGCTCGCCGCCGCGCTGACGATCCCCGGCAAGCAGGAGCGCAACGAGCAGACCGATCGCATCCAGGCCCTGGCCATGGAGCGGCTGGCCGCCAAGTTCGAAGGCCGCGAGAGCGAGATCGGCGCCGCGTTCCGCTCCCTGACCAAGAAGCTGGTCAGGGAGCGCATCATCACCGAGGGCGTGCGGATCGACGGCCGGGGCGTCGCCGACATCCGGCAATTGTCTGCCCAGGCAGGCGTGCTGCCGAGGGTCCACGGCTCGGCGCTGTTCGAGCGCGGCGAGACCCAGGTGCTCGGCGTCACCACGCTGAACATGCTCCGGATGGAGCAGATGATCGACACGCTCAGCCCCGAGCGCACCAAGCGCTACATGCACAACTACAACATGCCGCCGTACTCGACCGGGGAGACCGGCCGCGTCGGCTCCCCCAAGCGCCGGGAGATCGGCCACGGGGCGCTCGCCGAGCGGGCGCTGCTGCCGGTCCTGCCGACCCGGGAGGAGTTCCCGTACGCGATCCGGCAGGTCTCCGAGGCGATCGGGTCCAACGGGTCCACCTCGATGGGCTCAGTGTGCGCCTCGACGATGTCGCTGCTCGACGCGGGAGTCCCGCTGCGGGACATGGTGGCCGGCATCGCGATGGGCCTGATCCACGAGAACGGCCGCTACGTCACCCTCACCGACATCCTCGGCGCCGAGGACGCCTTCGGCGACATGGACTTCAAGGTCGCCGGGACGCGCGACGTGGTCACCGCGCTGCAGCTCGACACCAAGCTCGACGGCATCCCGGCATCGGTTCTCGGGGCGGCGCTGCGCCAGGCGCGTGACGCGCGCCTGACGATCCTCGGCGTGATGCGCGAGGCGATCAGCGAGCCCGCGCCGATGAGCGAGCACGCGCCGAGGATCATCACGATCAAGGTCCCGGTGGACAAGATCGGCGAGGTCATCGGCCCCAAGGGGAAGGTGATCAACTCGATCCAGGAGGAGACCGGCGCGGAGATCACGATCGAGGACGACGGCACGATCTACATCGGCGCGACCGACGGCATCTCGGCCGAGGCGGCGAAGGCGGCGATCATCGCGATCGCGAACCCGCACGTCCCCGAGGTCGGCGAGCGGTTCCTCGGGACCGTGGTGAAGACCACCGCGTTCGGCGCGTTCGTCTCCCTGCTGCCCGGCCGCGACGGGCTGCTCCACATCACCCAGATCCGCAAGCTCCACGGCGGCGCGCGGATCGAGAGCGTCGAGGACGTGCTGAAGGTCGGGGAGAAGATCCAGGTCGAGATCCGGGAGATCGACGATCGCGGCAAGCTGTCGCTCGTACCCGTCGAGGTGATCGAGCGGGAGGCGGCGGGCGAGGTCCTCGACGGCGACCGTGGTGACCGGGCCAGCAGGCCCGGCGACCGGGAGGACGGCCGGGACCCCGGCCGCGGCGGCCGGCCCGACCGCGGCGGCCGTGGCGGTGACCGGGGTGACCGCCACCGGATCCGGCACAGGGACCGCGGGCCAGCCGGATCTGGCAACTCATGACGGCGGGCGGGCTGGCGCCGGGTGGCACGGTGCGTGTTGCGGGCGCTGACAGCCTCGTGTGCCGGACGGTGCTCCCCGGCGGGCTGCGGGTGATCACCGAGACGCTGCCCGCGGTGCGCTCGGCGTCGTTCGGCATCTGGGCGGGCGTCGGCTCCCGGGATGAGGACGAGCGCCACGCGGGGGCCACCCACTACCTGGAGCACCTGCTGTTCAAGGGGACCGCGCGGCGCACCGCGCTGGAGATCTCCGCGGCGATCGACGCGGTTGGCGGTGAGCTCAACGCGTTCACCGCCAAGGAGTACACCTGCTACTACGCCCGGGTGCTCGACGCGGACCTCCCGCTCGCCATCGACGTGCTGGCCGACATGGTGACCGGGTCGCTGCTCGAGCAGCACGACGTCGAGGCCGAGCGCGCGGTGATCCTCGAAGAGATCGCGATGACCGACGACGACCCCTCGGACACCGCGCACGAGGCGTTCGGCCTGCAGCTCTTCGGCGACACCCCGCTCGGGCGCCCGGTCCTCGGGACCGCCGACTCGATCAACGCGATCGGCCGCGAGCAGATCGCCGAGCACTACGCCGCCCGCTACACCCCGGAGAACCTCGTGATCGCCGCGGCCGGCCGGCTCGACCACGACGAGGTCCTCGAGATCACCGAGCGCTGCTTCGCGCGCGTCCTCCGGGACGGCACGGCGCCCGCCGGGCCCCGGCTGCCCCGCCCGGGCGGCCCGCCGGTCCGCACCAGCGCCGGCGTCCGGCTGGTGTCCCGCCCGATCGAGCAGGCCAACCTGGTGCTCGGCTGCCCGGGCGTGGGCAGGACCGACGACCGCCGGTTCGCGCTCGGCGTGCTCAACGCGGCGCTCGGCGGCGGGATGTCGTCCCGGCTGTTCCAGGAGATCAGGGAGAAGAGGGGCCTGGCGTACTCGGTCTACAGCTTCAACTCCCAGCACTCCGACACCGGCGTCTGGGGGATCTACGCGGGCTGCCTGCCCGCCAAGGCCGACGAGGTCCTGGCGATCTGCCTGCAGGAGATCGAGAAGGTCCGCGATGCCGGACTGACCGGTGAGGAGCTCGCCAGGGGCAAGGGGCAGGTCCGGGGGTCGATCGTGCTCGGCCTGGAGGATCCGGCGTCCCGGATGACCCGGCTCGGCAAGTCGGAGCTGGTCTACCCGCGCCTGGAGCCGGTCGATGAGATCCTCGCCCGGATCGACGCGGTCACGCTCGACGACGTGGCCGAGGTCGCCCGGGCCATCCTGGCCCGCCCGATGGCGCTCGCCGTGGTCGGGCCGTATGACGACGCCGGGCCGTTCGAGGCTCTCCTGCCATGACCAGGGTCGGCGTGCTCGGCGCCCGGGGCCGGATGGGCTCGCTGGTCTGCCAGGCCGTGCGGGACGCCGGCGACCTGCACCTGGCCGCCGAGGTTGACCTGGGCGACCCCCGGGAACCGCTGGCGGGGTGCGACGTGGCCGTCGACTTCACCAGCCCGGCGTCCGTCATGGAGAACGTGCTGTGGTGCGCGTCCGCCGGGCTTGATGTCGTGGTGGGCACGTCGGGTTTCGACGACGCCCGGCTGGCGGAGCTGCGTGGCCGGCTCGGCGCGGTGCCCGCCGGCCGCGAGGGGACGGGGCCGCGGGTGCTCGTGGTCCCGAACTTCTCGGTCGGCGCGGTGCTCATGATGTCGTTCGCGCGGCAGGCGGCCAGGTTCTTCGACTCGGCGGAGGTCATCGAACTGCATCACGCGGGCAAGGCCGACGCCCCGTCGGGCACGGCGGCGCGGACCGCGTCGCTCATCCAGGCGGCCCGCGCGGAGGCGGGCCTCGGGCCGGTCCCCGACGCGACGGCCGTGACGGCTCCTGGGGCGCGGGGGGCGGCGGTCGGCGGGATCCGCGTCCACTCGGTGCGCCTGGCGGGCCTGGTGGCCCACCAGGAGGTGCTGTTCGGCGGGTCCGGGGAGACGCTGACGATCCGCCACGACTCGCTGGACCGGGCCTCGTTCCTGCCGGGCGTGCTCACCGCGATCCGGGGCGTCGCCAGCCTGCCACCCGGCCTGACCGTGGGCCTGGACGCCCTGCTCGGGCTCTGAGGGCCGGGCCGGCCGGGCAGGCTGCCGGGCCAAGCAGGCCGCGTCGGCCCGAGCAGGCCGGACAGGCCGGTTCAGCGGGTGACGGTCAGGTCGCGGAACTTGACGTGGTACCAGCCGCCCGTGCTGATCCCGGCGTCCCCGCCGGAGTACCGCGTGTCGGTGGCCCTCGCGACCACCGCGCCGTTGACGCTGGCGGTCAGCCGGCTTCCGGATGCGGTGAGCGAGAGCCGGATCCACGTTCCGACCGGCAGCGCGTGCCCGAGCGTGCCCGAGTCCAGCACGGCCGGCCGCGCGCGGATCGTGTTCCTGATCAGGCTCCACCGGCCGTCCTGCCAGACCACGAACTGGTACCCGTGGAACTGCTGCGCGACCCCGTTGGCCTTCAGGTGGCGGAACCGGCTGATCAGCCCGGCGCTCTGGCCGGGCGCTGTGAAGCTGACCGAGGCCGACACGGTGTAGTTCCGCCAGCCCTGGTCGCCGACCACCGCGTAGGGGAACCGCGAGGCGACCGGATTCTGCCAGAAGACCGGCAACCCGACCGCGGTCTGCTCGAAGTAGTCGCCGGGCTTGGCCGCGGCGCCCCGGGGGTACTCGAACGCGCCGTCCTGCGGGCCGAGCAGCGCCGGCTCGCCCGAGGCGTCGGGGACCGCGACGTACGGCAGCGCCATCGGCACGGCCGCGGGGCTCACCCCGCGGCCCTTGCCCTGCCCGGTGGTCGTCGTGAACGTGTACAGGTAGCCGGGCCGGAGCCGGTAGGTGAAGCGGCCGCCGGACGGGCGGATGCCCGGCTGCGGCCTGAACCAGGCCGCAGGGTTCTTGGACCTCACGTTCGTCGCCCACACGTGCACGGCCGACCTGGGCAGCCCGGTATCGACGTGCACGGCGATCGTCTGGGCCGCCGGGGCGTCGGTGGTCTGGACGACCAGGCTCCAGGCCGAGTGGTCGGCGGGCTCGTAGCTGGTGTAGGAGCCCCACGGGCCGCCGAGCTTGCCGCTGCCCCCGCCGATGTGATGCCACCCGGGCTCGGTGAACTGGGTGGTCTGGGCGATCACCCAGGTCATCAGGTTCACGTGGTACTGCCCGCTCCACGGCTGGTCGGCGAAGACCAGGCCCCGGTCCTCCTCCGGCAGGTTCGCCGGCATCGAGTCCAGCAGCGGCCACTCGATCATGCCGGTCGCCCCGACCTGGATGAACGCGTTGATGATCGATCGGGTCATCGCCGCCACGCCGGTGTGCTGGCGCAGGGCGCCGATCTCGGACTCCCAGATCGGCTTGCCCGAGGCCCGCGCGGCGCGCGGGATCAGGCAGGTCCGGCCCGTCGCCGGGTACCGGCACAGGTTGTGGTAGCCGAGGACGCCGATCGCGCGCCGGAACGCCGGGTGGCGCGCGAGGAAGTTCGCCACGTCAGTCCCGTTCTCATGGGCGAACGAGTCCACCGCGACGATCTGCACGTTCCGGTAACCGTGCGCGTCCAGCGCCCGGCGCAGGCTGATGAACCACCCCATGACCTGAGGGGTGATGCCGTGGGGCAGGTGCTCGTTCCAGCCGCCGAGGTAGTTGACCGCCAGGCCGTCCTGCTTCGCGCAGTTCAGCCAGTCGAGAAGGTAGCCGATGTCCGCCTTGCTCCACGCGCCGCCGACCCAGTGCGGCGCGTTCCACTGCAGCCCGTAGATCTGGATGCGCGGATTGAGCTTGCGGGCCTGCTCGGCGATCCAGAATTCGTACCCCGCGTCGCAGTTGATCGCGCCCTTGGTGTGCTCGATCGACGGCTCGGCGCCGTCGGTGGCGTAAGCCTCGCCGCCGATCTCCAGCTTGAGGATCTGCAGCGCCGCCCCGTAGCCGGGCTTGAACAGGTAGTCCAGGATCTGCTGCGCCTGCCGCTCGTGCCGTGCCTCGTAGTCGATCAGCAGCCTGCTGTTGCCGCCGCCGCCGCTGATCGCGCCGACCCCCTGGAACGCCGGCCCGAGCCGTGCCCCGTCGAGCGTGATGCTGGTGCGGTGCGGCTGGGCGAGCGCGTTCCTCGCGAACACCACCGCGCCGGCGACGAGCACGACGAGCACGCCGTAGATCAGGTACGCCCGGCCCTGACTCCGGTCGATGGCGCGGCCGCGGCTGATCCTGATCCCGGCCGCGCCTGGACCGGGACGAGCGACTCTGCTCCCCATCAGCCTGAACTCCCTTGCCCGACCGGAGGCCCTCGCGGCCGTGCCCGGGTACCGGCGCCGGGAAACTGTAGCCCGTCATGGGGGGCCGGGCAATCGATTCGGCGATATTAGCGCAAACGTGATCATCATCGGTGAGCGATGGCGCAGATCGCCGGGCCGCGGCGCGCTACGGGCTGACCCGGAGCTGGCGGAAGAGGACCTGGTAGAAGCCGCCGGTCAGGATGCCCGCGATGCCCTGGCGGTAGGAGGCGCTGCGCACCCGCGCGACCGGGCGCCCGTCGATGCGGGCGATCAGCGTGGCGTGGTGCGCCGACAGCGACAGCGTGTGCCAGCGGCTCACGCCCAGCGCGGGCGAGCGGCCCCGGGCGAGCACGACCGGTGCGCCGCTGGTCCGGTTCCGCAGCAGCCGCCAGGCGCCGGTGGTGGAGACCGCGAACTCGTAGGCCTTGAACTGGTCGGCCGGCCACCGGAACGACGGGCGGTCGTACCTGGCGATCAGGCCGGCGCGCTGTCCCGGCCGGGTGAACCTGACCTGCGCGGACACCGTGTAGTCGCGCCAGGTGCTCCCGCCGAGCACCGCGTAGGGGAACCGGCCCGGCTGGCCCGGGCCTGGTGGCTGCCAGAAGTCCGGCATGCCCGCCGCCGTCTGCGCGAAGACGGTCCGCGACGTGCCCAGGTACTGGAAGGCGCCGTCCATCGGCGCCAGCTCGCGCGGCATCCCCGCGGCGTCGGGGACGGCCGCGTAGCGCAGCGGCATCGGCTCCGGCCTGGGCGGGCGGGCGCCCGGGCGCCGCGGGCCCGGTGCGGTGGTGAACGTGTAGACGTACCCGGGCAGCAGCCGGTAGCCGAAGATGCCGCGGTAGGGGCGGATGGTCCGCCGGTAGACGAACCAGCCCCGCCTGCCGCGCGCCCGCAGGTCGGTGCTCCACACGTGCACCACCGTGGCGGGCAGCCCGCCCGCCACGTGGACGGTCACCACCTGGGCGGCCCGGGCGTCGCTGGTCTGGGCGACCACGGTCCACGCGCGGCGGCCGGGCGCCGCGTAGCTGACGTAGGATCCGCCGCGCGCGAGCGTCCCCGAGCCGCCGCGCGGGTACCGCCAGCCCGCGGCGGTGAACTCGGTGGTCTGCGCGATCACCCAGGTCAGCTCCCCGACCTGGTAGCTGCCGCTCCAGGGCTGGCTGGCCCGGATCAGGCCCAGGTCCTCCGCCGGCAGGTCGGCGGGCATCGAGCTGAGCATGGGCCACTCGACCGTACCGGTCACCCCGGCCTCGATGTAGGCGTTGTTGATCGACCTGGCCATCGCGGCGTACCCGCCCGGCGGGGTCAGCGCCCCCACCTCGGTCACCCAGATGGGCTTGCCCGACGACAGGGCCGCGGCGGGGACCTGGCACCGGTGCGCGAGCGCCATGTGCTTGCAGACGTCGTGATAGCCGAGGATGCCGACGGCGTGGCGGAACGCCGCGTCACCGGCCAGGAACTTCGCCACGTCCGGCCCATGGACATGGGGGAACGAGTCGAGTGCGATGATCTTGACCCGCGAGAAGCCGTGCGCGTCCAGGGCCTGGCGGAGCCTGACGAACCAGCCGAGCACGGCAGGCGTGGGACCGTGCGGCAGGTGCTCGTTCCAGCCGCCGACCTCGCTGACCGTGATCCCGTCATGGCGGGCGCACTCCAGCCAGCCGATCACGTTCCGCACGTCCGCGATGGTCCACGCGGCCTGGCGGGCGCCGCCGGCCCAGTGCGGGGCGTTCCACTGCAGCGCGTAGACCTGGATGCGCGGGTTGAGCCGCTGGGCCTGCCGGGCCAGCCAGAACTCGTAGCCGGCCCGGCAGTTCGGGGGCTGCCCGGGGGCGTGCTGGTAGGAGGGCTCGGCGCCGTCGGTGGCGTTCGCGTCGCCGCCGATCTCGACCTTCAGGATCTGCAGCGCTGCCCCGTAGCGGGGCTTGAACAGGTAGTCGAGGATCTGCTGGCGCTGCCTGGGCGGGTAGTCGATGAGCAGGCGGCTGTTGCCGCCGCCGCCGCTGATCGCGCCCACGCCGTCGAAGACCGGCCCGGGGGCCGCGCCGTTGACGATGATCGAGTTCCGCTGCGGCGTGCCTCCCGTGGTGACCGTCTGGATCACGGCCGGCCGGCCCGACGCGCCCCGCCAGCCGGCGATGAGGGCCGCGCCGGCGGCCAGCGCGCAGATCGCGGCGAACGCGCCGCCCAGCCGGGCCAGCCGTCGGCGAGAACCTGGCAGTCGATGGCGCATGGCCCATTACCTTACGGTTTCCCGGCGCCTCGCGCGGGCGCCTGGGGCCTGAGCGCCGCCTGGCCGGCCGCCGCGCTCGGGTCCCGTCACAGGCAGCCGACCCCGGTGACCCAGATCACCGCCTCCCCGGCGGCGTCCGACCCGGCCAGGTCGACCTCCGCGCTGATCCCCCAGTCGTGGTCGCCGGCGGGGTCGTCCAGGATCTGGCGCACCTGCCACCGGCCCGGGTCCGCGTCGTCGATGATCAGCATGGCCGGGCCGCGGGCGTCGGCGCCCGTGCCGATCTCGCCGTGCCGGGCGAAGTACGGCGCGAGGGCCTCGGCCCAGGCCCGGGCGTCCCAGCCCGACTCGCGGTCCAGGGCGCCGAGCTCCTCCCACTTGCGCAGCGCCGCCAGCTCCACGCGGCGGAAGAGCGCGTTGCGCACGAGCACCCGGAAGGCGCGCGCGTTCGCGGTCACCGGGGGCGGCCCCTCGCCCGGCTGGCCGCCGGCCGCGTCCGGGCCGGGCCCGGCCGCGGCCGCGTCCGGGCGGACGAGCCGTTCCCACTCATCGAGCAGGCTGGAATCGACCTGCCTGACCAGCTCGCCCAGCCACTCGATCAGGTCGGCCAGCTCCTCGGTCCTGGACTGCTCCGGCACGGTCTGGCGGAGCGCCTTGTAGGCGTCGGCGAGGTAGCGCAGCAGCAGCCCCTCCGACCGGGCCAGGCCGAGCCAGGCGACGTACTCGGTGAACGTCATCGCCTGCTCGTACATGTCCCGGGCCACCGACTTGGGTGACAGCTCGTAGTCGGCGACCCACGGGTGGCCGCGCCGGTAGATCTCGTAGGCCGTCTCCAGCAGGTCGGCGAGCGGACGCGGGTGGGTGATCTCCTCGAGCAGCTCGATGCGCGTCTCGTAGTCGATGCCCTCGGCCTTCATCTGCTCGACCGCCTCGCCGCGGGCCTTGGACTGCTGGGCCAGGAGGACCGGCCGCGGGTCGTCCAGCGTCGACTCGATCACCGACAGGACGTCGAGGGCGTATCCCGGGTCCGCCTTGTCGAGCAGGCCGATCGCGGCGAGGGCGAGCGGGGAGAGCGGCTGGTTCAGCGCGAAGTCCTCCTGCAGGTCCACCGTGAGGCGGACCCGCCGGCCCAGCTCGTCCGGCTCGCCGAGCCGCTCGACCACGCCGCCGGCCAGCAGCGCCCGGTAGATCTCGATCGCGCGGTGGATGTGGCGGCGCTGGGCGGCCCGCTCCTCGTGATTGTCGGTGAGCAGGTGGCGCATCGCGCCGAACGCGTCACCCGGCCGGGCGATCACGTTGAGCAGCATCGCGTGGCTGACCTTGAAGCTGGACTTCAGCGGCTCCGGCTCGGCGGCGACCAGCCGCTCGAACGTCGGCTGGCCCCATGAGACGAAGCCGGGCGGCGGCTTCTTCCGCACGACCTTCCGGCGCCTGGCCGGGTCATCGCCGGCCTTCGCCAGCGCCCGCTCGTTCGCGATCACATGCTCGGGCGCCTGCACCACGACGGCGCCCGCCTGGTCGAAGCCGGCCCGGCCCGCCCGGCCGGCGATCTGGTGGAACTCACGGGCCTGGAGCAGCCGGGTGACGCTGCCGTCGAACTTGGACAGCGCGGTGAGCAGGACCGTGCGGATCGGCACGTTGATCCCCACCCCCAGCGTGTCGGTGCCGCAGATTACCTTGAGCAGGCCCGCCTGGGCGAGCGTCTCGACCAGGCGGCGGTAGCGGGGGAGCATCCCGGCGTGGTGGACCCCGATGCCGTGCCTGACCAGCCGCGAGAGCGTCTTGCCGAACCCGGCGGTGAACCGGAACCGGCCGATCATCGCCGCGATCTCGTCCTTCTCCGCCCGGGTGCAGACGTTGACGCTCATCAGCGCCTGGGCCTGCTCGACCGCCGCCGCCTGGGTGAAGTGGACCACGTAGACCGGCGCCTGGCCGGCCTGGAGCAGCTCGGCGACGGTCTCGTGCAGCGGCGTGCCGGCATAGCGGAACAGCAGCGGCACCGGGCGCTGCGCGGAGCGGATCACCGCGGTCGGCCGGCCGGTCCGCCGGGTCAGGTCCGCCTCGAACCGGCGGACGTCGCCGAGCGTGGCCGACATCAGCACGAACTGCGCGCGGGGGAGCTCGATCAGCGGCACCTGCCAGGCCCAGCCCCGCTCCGGGTCGGCGTAGTAGTGGAACTCATCCATGATCACCATGCCCGCGTCGGCGCAGGCGCCGTCGCGCAGCGCGATGTTGGCGAGCACCTCGGCGGTGCAGCAGATGACCGGGGCCGTGGCGTTCACGCTCCCGTCCCCGGTCATCATCCCGACCGCGCGCGGCCCGAACACCTCGCACAGCGCGAAGAACTTCTCCGAGACCAGGGCCTTGATCGGCGCGGTGTAGTAACTGCGGCGCCCGGTGGCGAGCGCGGCGAAGTGCGCCGCCGTCGCGATCAGGCTCTTGCCCGACCCGGTGGGGGTGGACACGATCACGTTGGCGCCGCAGACGACCTCGATCAGCGCCTCGTCCTGGTGCGGGTAGAGCGCCAGTCCCTGGCCGGCGGCCCAGCCGGAGAACGCCTCATACAGGGAGTCCGGATCGGCGGGGTCGGGTACCAGCTCGGCAAGCGTCATGACTCACTCGTGTTCAGGGGAACGCATCTCACGGTACCCGGGGCGGCGCGCGCGCCGGCCGCCCGCGCCGGGGAGCACCCGGCCTGCCGCGGCTGCCAGGCCGGCGGCGCGGCTACGGGCCGCCGAGGGCGGGGGCGTTCCTGATGAGCAGTGAGTCGGGCGGGACGAGGTCAAGGCCGTCGGGGTCGTTCAGGTAACCGGGCGCCCGGCCCGGGACGCCGGTGTGGCCGTACTGCCAGACGATCGCGCCGGTGGCCGGATCGATGACGATCACGCGGTCGTTGAAGTCATCGTTCACCAGGATGTCGCCGTTGGGCATGGGGACCGCCAGCGAGGGCCGGTTCAGGCCGCCGAACCGCCAGAGCAGCCGCCCGCGCTGGCTGAACTCGACCACCTGGCCGGGATCGGAGTAGTCCGCGGTGATGAAGCGGCCCGGGTAGACCTCGTTGGTGTCCGACGGGTAGGCGACGCCCGGCGGGTGCGCCGACCAGAGCACGCGGCCGCGCAGCGTCACCTCGCTCGCCCAGTCCCCGTTGATCTCGGTCACCAGGACGTGCCCGTCGCTCATCGGGAACGCGCCGTTCGGGCTGCCGAAGCGGCGCGGCGGGTCGTGCCAGCAGGCGCTCGAGGTGCGGCCGATGATCCGGCGCGGGCGGTGCGCCGGCGGCCTGATCAGCAGGATCCGGCAGTTCTTGATGTCGGCGACCAGGATGTCGCCGCCGGGCAGGAGCATCGCGTCGTCGGGGTTGTCCACCCGGTTGGGCCCGCTGCCCGGGGTCCCGGGCCGGCCGTACTGGTAGACGATGCGGTGGGCCGCCACGTCGATCACCGAGATGACCTGGTCGTCCTCCTGGGTCGCGATGATGTACCGGCCGTCGGGGGAGAAGAACGCGTCGTCGGGGACCCGGAAGCGCTGCCCCGCGGCCAGGTCGCCCTTGCGCGGGAACACCCAGCGGATGCGGCCGCGGGGGTCCACGATGATCAGGCGGTTGTTCAGGTGGTCGGCGATGAGCACGTCGGCAGGAAGGGCGGACGGGTCCGAGCCCGGCGCGAGATGCCCCCGGCCGCGGGCCGGGGCCAGCCAGGGCGCGGCGCTCGCGGCCGGGGCCAGCGGGCCGGGCGTGACGGCCCGCGGGGCCGGCGGGCCGGCGGCTCCGCCGGCGGTCCCCGCCGGCCGGGCCGCCGTCGTCCCGGCCATCCGCACCGCGACGACGGCGGGGACCGCCGCGCGGCCGTCCGTGCCGCCGATCAGGTACGCGGTCCCGCGCACCACGGCGACGGCGGCGTGCGCGAGCGGCATCGGCAGGGTTCCCGCATCTGACGTCGCGCCGCTCGCCGGGTCGTAGCCGAGGACCGCGCCGGTCGCCGTCGTCCGGCCCGCGGCCGGCGCGCGCCTGGTGCCTGCCGTCGCGCTGGTCAGCCCGCCCGCGAGGAAGATCCTCCCGCCGATGCGGAACGCGCTCGCGGCGGCGAGCGGGCGGGGCAGCCTGCCTGCCACCCGGGCCTGCCCGGTCCGCGGGTCCACCCGCTGGATCACATCGGTCGGCCCGCGCGGTGTCATGCCGCCGAAGACCCAGAGCGCGCCGCCGGCGGCCACGACCCCCGCCTCGCTCACCGGGACGGGCAGCCTGGCGGCCACCGAGAAGTGCCTGCCGTCGCCCGTGCTGAGGACCGCGGGCAGGATGCGGGCCGCGTCCTGACCGCCGACCAGGTAGGTGCGGGCGCCCAGGGTCACCGCGGCCAGGCCGTACCTGGCGGACGGCAGGCGACCGGGCGAGTCGGCAAGGCGAGCGGCAATCGCCGCCGCAGCGGCCGCCCGCGCTCGCGCTGTGAACGGCGCCGCTGCGCGCCCGGCGCGCTCCGGTGACCGGGCGGCGGGCACCTGTGCCAGCGCGAGGCCGGGGCGCGACCGGCCGCCGTACACCACCGGGACGCCGCCCAGCAGGGCAGCGGCGGCGCCGGTCACCGGCCCGGCCAGGTGGCCGGCGGCGCTGGTGCGGCCGGTGACCGGGTCGAGCCGCAGCACCGTCGCGGTGGGCCGGCGATGCCGTCCGAGTTCGCCGCCCGCGAGCAGCACCACCGGGCCAACGGCGACCGCGGCCTCGTCGCAGATGGCCTCCGGGAGCTGGTAGCCGGTCCAGCCCACCCGCAGCACCACTCCCGGGCCAGCCGGGCGCGCGGCGGGCATCCGCGCGGCGTCTCCGATCCGCGCCGGGCTCCCCGCGCAGCCGCCGGCCGCGACCGCCGCGACCAGGACGGCCAGGCCCAGTCCGGCCGGGCCCCGCCGGCGCGCCGGCCGTCTCGCGAGCGCGCGCCGCGGCCAGCCGGCCGCGCGCGCGGCGTCATCCCCGTGAACGTGAACCCCCGATGTGACTACGGATCGTAAGCAATCTGCCACGCCCGGCCGCGGGCGAAACCCTCACCCGGTGAGGAACGCCGCCGGGACCGCCGATGACCGCCAGCGTCACGCCATGGCAGCCAGCGCCATGCGGCACCGCGCTGCCCCGCTGGCGCCCCGCGGGCCCGCCGGGGCCGGCCGGGGCCGGCCGGGCGCACCCGCCGGCCCCGCGCCGGCCGGTCAGGCGGTCCTGGCCCGGGCGGCGGCCTGCAGGCCGAGCTCGGCGATGGAGACCTCGCGCATCTTGAACTTCTGCACCTTCCCGGTCACCGTCATCGGGAAGTCGCTGGTGAACCGCACGTAGCGGGGGACCTTGTAGTGCGCGATCTTGTCCCGGCAGAAGGCCCTGACCTCCTCCTCGGTGAGCTCCTGGCCGGGCTTGAGCTTGACCCAGGCGCACAGCTCCTCGCCGTACTTCTCGTCCGGCACCCCGATCACCTGCACGTCCTCGATCGCGGGATGGGTGTAGAGGAACTCCTCGACCTCCCGCGGGTACACGTTCTCCCCGCCCCGGATCACCAGGTCCTTGATGCGGCCGACGATGTTGAGGTACCCCGCCTCGTCCATCGTCGCCAGGTCGCCGGTGTGCATCCAGCGGGCCGCGTCGATGGCCTCGGCGGTCTTGCCGGGCTCCTTCCAGTAGCCGAGCATGACCGAGTAGCCGCGCGTGCACAGCTCGCCCGGCGTTCCGCGCGGCACCACGCGGCCGGTCTCCGGGTCGGTGATCTTTATCTCCACGTGCGGGTGAACGCGGCCGACCGTGGACACCCGCCGCTCGGTGTCATCGTCGGGCGTGGTCTGGGTGGAGACCGGCGAGGTCTCGGTCATCCCGTAGCAGATCGTCACCTCGGTCATGTGCATCTCGCTGACGACTCGCTTCATCACCTCGACCGGGCACGGCGAGCCGGCCATGATGCCGGTGCGCAGGCTGGACAGGTCGTAGCTGGCGAAATCGGGCAACGCGAGCTCGGCGATGAACATGGTCGGCACGCCGTACAGCGAGGTGCAGCGCTCCTCCTCGACGACGCGCAGCGTCTGCGCCGGGTCGAAGCCGGGCGCGGGGATCACGATGCACGCGCCGTGGGTGGTGCAGGCGAGGTTGCCGAGCACCATGCCGAAGCAGTGGTAGAAGGGCACCGGGATGCACACGCGGTCACGCTCGGTGTAGCGGCAGCCTTCCCCGATGAAGTACGCGTTGTTGAGGATGTTGTGGTGCGACAGCGTCGCGCCCTTCGGGAACCCGGTTGTCCCGCTCGTGTACTGGATGTTGATCGGGTCGTCGAAGGCCAGGCCCGCCTCGCGCCGCGCCAGCGGGTCGGTCCCGTCCGGGCTCTCCGCTCGTCCCGAGGCGAACAGGCCGTCCCAGGGCTGGCTCCCCAGGAAGATCACGTCCTCCAGGTCGGGCAGGCCGGCGCGGACCTCCCCGATCATGGCCCGGTAATCGCTGGTCTTGAAGCTCTCCGCGCTGACCAGCACGCGGACGCCAGACTGGCGCAGCGCGTACTCCAGTTCGTGGCCGCGGTAGGCCGGGTTGATGTTCACCAGGATGACCCCGGCCTTGGCGGTGGCGTACTGCAGCAGCACCCACTCGGCGCAGTTCGGCGCCCAGATCCCGACCCGGTCGCCAGCCTGGAGCCCGGCCGCGATCAGGCCGCGGGCGAGTGTGTCGGTGTCCGCGTCGAAGGCGGCGTAGGTCCATCGCCGGCCGGCGGGCGCGTCGACGAGGGCCTCGGCGCCGGGATAGGCGGCCGCCATCCGCCGCAGGTTCGCGCCGATGGTCTCGCCGAGCAGCGGAGTGCCGGAGGCGCCGTGGTCGTAGGAGAGCGAGGCTAGCGAGGACATGACCGGGTCCCTTCGCGATGCTGTTCACTCCCATCGTGCCCGGTATGGGCCCGGCTGTGAAGCTCGGGGCCATCCGGTGGCGTCCGGCCGGGCGTCCTCCGCCCGCTGGCCGGCGTGCCAACTGTCACCGCGCGGCACTATGGTCAGCATGGGAGGAATCCCGGCGGAATGGGCGGCCGAGAACCGGCCGGGGTGGCATGTGAGCCTCTGGGTGATCTGGTTGATCGCCGCCGGAGTGCTCGGCGTGGCCGAGGTGCTCACGACGACGCTGGCGCTCGGCCTGATCGCGGCCGGCGCCCTCGCCGCCGGGCTGACGGGCGCGGCCGGAGGCGGGCCGGTGGCCCAGGCCCTGGTCTTCGTGCTGGTGTCCCTTGGCGGAATCGTGCTGATCAGGCCGGTGGCGCTGCGCCGGCTGCGGCGCCGGCCCGGGCTGCGGACTGGCGCCGCTGCGCTCGTGGGCCAGACCGGCTACGTGCTCGATGACGTGACCCCGCGGGGCGGGCGGGTGCGGATCGGCGGAGAGGAATGGTCGGCGCGTCCCTATGACGACAGGTCGGTCATTCCGGCCGGCTCTGAGGTCGACGTCCTCCAGATCAAGGGAGCGACCGCCCTTGTCCACCCGAGGGAGTGAACGATGTCGTCTGGTGCCATAGCGATCGTCGTGGTGGCCGTGCTCGCCGTGCTGCTGATGATCGTCTTCCTGAGCCGCTGCATCTGGCTGGTGCCGCCGGCCCGGGCCAGGAACGTCGAGCGCCTCGGCCAGTTCCACAAGACCATGGAGCCGGGGCTGAACTTCGTCATCCCGATGATCGACAAGGTCAAGGACCTCATCGACCTGCGCGAGCAGGTGGTCTCGTTCACCGGCCAGCGGGTGATCACCGAGGACAACGTGGTCGTTTCGATCGACACCGTGCTGTTCTTCCAGGTGACCGATCCGCGCGCGGCCGACTACGAGATCGTCGACTACATCGGCGCGATCGAGCAGCTCGCCGCGACGATGCTGCGCAGCGTCATCGGCAGCATGGACCTCGAGCAGACGCTCACCTCGCGTGACAAGATCAACACGTTGCTGCGGGGCGTGCTCGATGACGCCTCGGGCAAGTGGGGGATCCGGGTGACGCGCGTGGAGATCCGGTCGATCGACCCGCCGCAGTCGATCAAGGACGCGATGGAGAAGCAGCTCAAGGCCGAGCGGGAGAAGCGTGCCGCGATCTTGCACGCCGAGGGACTGCAGCAGTCGCAGGTCCTCACCGCCGAGGGCGAGAAGCAGGCCGCGGTGCTGCGCGCCGAGGGCGAGAGGCAGGCGGCGGTGCTCCGCGCGGAAGGCCAGGCTCAGGCGATCGCCACCGTCTTCCGGTCCATTCACGAGGCGGACCCGGACCCCAAGCTCCTCGCCTACCAGTACCTGCAGACTCTCCCGCAGCTCGCCCAGGGCCAGGGCAACACGGTCTGGATGATCCCCAGCGAGCTGACCGGCGCGCTGCGGCTGCTCGGCGCGGCGTTCGGCGGCTCCCGGCAGGCAGCCGGCAGCGGCGCGGCGGCAGGATCCGTCGTCCCGCCGGCAGGCGAGGCGCCGGGTGCCGGCGGCGACGTGATCCCGGCCGTCCGTGACCCGCAGGCCGTCCCCGGGGACGCTGCCCGGAACGGGCCCGCGGCCAGCCCTAGCTGACGATGCCGTGCGCCCTGTTCCAGGCCACCGCGGACTGGTAGGCGTCGATCATCCCCCAGATCCAGACCCCGAACGCGATGAAGATGCCGATGATGAACAGGGTGAGGGCCAAGCCGACGATGTAGCTCACCAGGATGATCACGCCGACGTTCACCCTGCCGTTGACCATCGACCCGAGGCCGGGGATGAAGAACGACAGCAGGAGGCTGATCGCCGGGTTCTTCGGCGCGACCGCCGCCTGGGGGTAGCCGGCCTGGGGGTAGCCGGCCTGGGGGTAGCCGGCCTGGGGGTAGCCGGCCTGGGGGTAGCCCTGGTACTGAGCGGCCGGGTAGCCGCCGGGCTGAGGCTGGGCGTAGGCCTGCTGATACTGGCCCGGGCCCTGGCCGGAGCCCTGACCCTGAGGCTGCTGTACCTGGCCCCACGGCCCGGGAGATGGCGCGGGCGGCTGGTCCGGCGGCACGCTCATGCGTTCCCCCCAATTCATCTGGACGAAGTCCTGACAACGATAGGCCCTCGCGGACAATCAGGGGCGCGAATGGCCAGGCTGGGTACCTGCCCGTGCGGGCGTGAACGAGACGGGCCCGGGCCGGCCGGTCAGAGCCTGATCGCCAGGCCCACGGTCAGCAGCAGGCCGAATGCGAGCTGCAGCCGCCCCGTCTGGCCGAGCACGCCGATCAGCCCGCTGCCGGACACGCGGCCAAGGACCAGCCTGATCGGGTGGATCACCAGCGGCGCCGCGGCCAGGGTCAGCGCCGCGAGCGGAGCCGCGGGCGCCATCGCGACGGCGATGGCGAACGGCACGGACAGGCAGCCGGCGTACAGGATCCGCGTGCGCCGGTCCCCGAGCAGGACCGCCAGCGTCCGCTTCCCCGCGTCCCGGTCGCCGGGGATGTCGCGCAGGTTGTTGATGACGAGCAGGGCGCAGGCAAGTAGCCCGACCGGGACGGCCGCGGCGACGGCGAGCCAGGTGATCCGCCCCATCTGGACGAACGCGGTGCCCGCCACGGCCATCACGCCGAAGAACACGAACACCGAGACCTCGCCGAGCGCGCGGTACCCGTACGGCCGGCTGCCGCCGGTATAGAACCATGCCGCGGCGATCGCCGCCGCCCCGGGCAGCAGCAGCCACCACGAGGAGGCCGCGCACAGCGCCAGGCCCGCCAGTGCCGCGATCAGGAAGCAGCACAGCGCGGCGGCGAGCACCTTCCGGGGCTCCGCGAGCCCGGAGCCGACCAGCCTGGCCGGCCCGAGCCGGCGATGGTCGGCGCCGCGGATGCCGTCGCTGTAGTCGTTGGCGTAGTTCACGCCGACCTGAAGCATCAGGGCGACGATGAGCGCGACGGCCGCGCGCCAGGGCACGAAGTCCCCGTACCCCGCGGCCACCCCCGAGCCGACGGCGACCGGGACGATGGCGGCCGGCAGGGTCCGCGGGCGCGCGCCCCCCACCCACTCCCGTGCCGTGGCCACCTCGTCCCCCATCCGCCGCGCCGTGACAGGTCCGTGAAGTGGCGCGGAAGCTCGCGAACAGTGCGCAGGGCCACAGGGTAATCCAGGCGCGGGGCGAGCGTGCGGCCGGCTGCTGCGGGCGCGCGGCGGCCGCGGGCGTGATGGTCAGCGGATCGGCGGCAGCGCCCGGGCGGCGGCAGCGAAGATCACCGCGATCTGGCCCGCGCTCAGCTGGTGACCTGCCGTCTCCTTGGACTGCCGCCGGAAGTAGGTGCCGATCCGTCCGCCATCGAGCACGTCCACCCCCTTGATCCGCATGATGATCCAGGGCACGTCGGGGCCGTAGGTGACCATGACCGGGCGCACCCGGACCGGGTGCCCGAGCTCGGCCCCGATCCGGGTGGCGGCATGCCGGGCCTCCTCGCGCGCGTGGTCGAGCCTGCCCTCCTGGCTCAGCGGGCCGTGGTAGAGCATCCCGCCCTTCGCGCGCACCGTCAGCCGGTGGTCCAGCCGCTCGGAGTCCATCGAGAACACCCCGGCCGGCCCGACGACGATGTGGTCGATGATCGAGCCGGTCCCCGGGATCTGGCAGGCGTGCAGGGACAGGTAGCCGGCCGCGCGGAGCACGCTGAGCCGCCGCCTGGTCCGTCGCTGGGCCGATGTCACCCGGACCGAGGCGGGGATGGTCGTCATGGTCTTCGACCGGTAGATGGTGTCGGCCACCGCGTAGACGACGGCCGCCGACAGGCCGATCCGCCAGTCGAGCCAGATCGCGAATCCGAGGAAGAGGGCAAGGCAGATCAGCGCCCGGGCGATCCAGATTCCCAGCCGCGGATCCTGCGAAAGGCGCGGGCTGATCAGCGGCTTGCTGACGATCGGCAGGGCGGGCAGGCCGCCCGCGGCGGCGAACGGCCTCCGGCCCTGCGCGGGCGGCCGTGACGGCGGCCGGGTGGCGGGCCGCGGATCCGGTGCGGCGGCCGGGCCGGGCGGGCCGGGGGTGAACGGCCCGGCGGGCACGCCCGCGGCCGGCCCGGCGCCTCCCGCCGGCTCTTCCTGCTGCGCGCCCGCGGGCCCCTGATCCGGCGGGTCCTGTGCCTGCGAGCCCACATCCCGAGCGTAGCCGAAACCGTCCCGGTGAACATGGCGCCGGGCTGCCCGGCCTCTCCGGCCGGCCGCGGTGCCTGCCCCGGCCCGGGCGCGTCCCGGCCCCGGCCCGGGCGCGTCCCGGCCCCGGTCTGGACGGTGCCGGACCCGGGGCCTACTGTTCAGTAGCGTGACCGAGATCCACGACATGACCGTCCTCGAGCAGGCCGCGGCGATCCGAAGCGGCGAGCTGTCGCCGGTCGAGATCACCGACCACTACCTCGGCCGGATCGACCGGCTCAACGCGCAGACCGGCGCCTTCTACACCGTGACCGCCGACCTGGCCAGGGAGCAGGCGGCCGCCGCCGAGCGGGCGGCGCGCGAGGCGCGGCGCAGCGGCGGCGGCACGCCGCCGCTGCTCGGCGTGCCGATCCCGATCAAGGACCTGAACATGGTCGCGGGCGTCCGCATGACGCTCGGCAGCACGGTCTTCGCCGACAACGTGCCGACCGAGGACGACTACGTGGTGGCCGAGCTGCGCAAGGCCGGGATCGTGATCACGGGGAAGACCGCGACCCCGGAGTTCGGCCTTCCCTGCTACACCGAGACCCGGATCGGCCCGCCGGCCCGGACGCCCTGGGACCCGTCCCGGTCGGCTGGGGGCTCGAGCGGCGGCGCGGCGGCGGCGGTCGCGGCCGGGCTCGCCCCCGCCGCGCAGGGCAGCGACGGCGGCGGGTCGATCCGCATCCCGTCGAGCGTGTGCGGGCTGTTCGGCATCAAGCCCAGCCGTGGCCGGATCTCCGGCGGCCCGCTCATGCCGGACCTGTCGGGCCTGTCGACCGACGGGCCGATCGCCCGCACCGTGGCCGACGCAGCGCTCCTGCTCGACGTGATGACCTGCAACTACCCGGGGGACATGTACACCCTACCCCCGCTGCCGGAGGGGGAGACGTTCCTGGCCCACGCCTGCCGCGAGCCGGGCAGGCTCCGGATCGGCCGCTCCGTGCGCCCGGTCGTGCCCGGGGCGGTCGTCCACGAGGACTGCGCGGCCGCCTACGAGCAGGCCAGCAAGCTGCTCGCCGAGCTCGGCCACGAGGTCGAGGACGTCGACCTGCCGTTCGGCGAGGACGCGGTGCCGATGTTCGAGGTGCTCTGGTACTCGATGGCCACGCTCGCCCCGGTCGATCCGGCCCGGGAGGACGACCTGCTGCCCCTGACCCGGTACCTGCGCCGGCGGGGCTTCGAGGTCAAGGCGGCCGAGCTGATCTTCGCCGAGGCCTACCTGCAGGCGTCGGTGCGGACCGCGCTGGCCCGGCTGCGGGCCTACGACGCCTTCCTCACGCCCACGCTCGCGCTGCCGCCGGTGCCGGTGGGCTGGTTCGACGAGGTGGAGCCCGCGGAGAACTTCGAGCGCCAGAAGCGCTTCACCCCGTTCACCGCGCTGTTCAACATTTCCGGGCAGCCGGCGGTGACGCTGCCGCTGCACTGGAACGCCGATGGCCTGCCGATCGGCGTCATGCTCGCCGGCCGGATCGGCGAGGAGGCCACCCTCATCGAGCTGTCCGCGCAGCTCGAGGCCGCCCGCCCGTGGCGGGACCGGCATCCGCCGGCCTGGTAGCCCCGCGCAGCCGGCGGCGCCGCGCGGCTGATCGCGCCGACCGGCCCCGCGGGCGCCCCGCGCAGCCCTACCATCGTCTCAGCTCACTACGCAAAGTAGCAAGCTAGCTACGATGCACTGCTAGCCGCGGCTTGGGCAGTGCCGGGGGAGCGGGGGTCCGGAGGTGGCCGTGCGTGGTCGAGGCCGCTGGCGGCCGGTGCGCCGGACGGGGAACGCCGTCGCGGCCGCGGCCGCGTCGGCGGTCGTCCTCGCGGTCTGCGCGGGCGGCGCCGGCCGCCTCCCAGCCCTCGGCCCGGCGCTCGACCCGTGGCACGGAGCGTGGGCGTGGGCCGCCGGCGCGCGGGCGGCCTCGCAGGAGCTGCGGCTGCCTGGCCTGGCCCGGCCCGCGCTGGTCTCGTTCGGCCCCCACGGCACCGCGACCATAGACGCGGCGAGCGCCGGCGACGCCGCCCTCGCCCTGGGCTACGTCCACGCCGCGTTCCGGCTGGAGCAGATGGACCTCGAGCGCAGGCTCGCCGAAGGGCGCCTGGCCCAGCTGGCCGGGCCGGGCGCGGTCGCCTCCGACGAGTTCGAGCTGCGGCTCGGCCTGCTGCGCACCGCGCGGCGCGAGTGGCGGCTGATGCCGAAGGCCAGCCTCGCCGCCCGGATGCTCGCCGCCTACGCCCGCGGCGTCAACGACTACCTCGCCCGCGCCCGGGCGGCCGGGGACTGGCCGGCGGCGTTCGCGCTGGCCGGCGTCTACCCGGCGCGGTGGACCCCGGTGGACAGCCTCGCGGTCCAGGGCGAGCTGACCCAGCGGCTCGGGTTCGGCACCGCTCCGCTCGGCGATGCCGTGCTGGCCCGCTCGCTCGGCGTCCGCCGGGCCGCGGCGTGGCTCTCGGTCATCCCGGCGGCCGGGCAGCGCCCCTGGGACGCCGGCCGCCAGGCCTACCGTGGCGTCGCGCCGGTGGCCACGGCGATGACCGTGACGGCGGCGCCCGGGGGCCCGGCGGCGGGCGCCGGCACGCCGTCGTCCCCCGGCCGCCGGCCCGGCGGGCGGCTCGTTCCCCTCGCCGGCCCCCCGCCGGCCGTCGCCGCCGCGGCGGCCAGCGTGCTCCGCGCGGCGACCGCGCTGCCCCCCGGGCTGCAGCCCGCGCCGCCGGGCGGCGGCTGGGCGGTGAACGGGCCGAAGGCCGGCGGCGGCGCCCTGCTCGCCGCGGCGGTGCAGCTGCCGTGGACGCTGCCGTCGCCGTGGTACGCGGTCGCGGTCGCGGCGCCCGGCTACGACGTGGCCGGCCTGAGCGTGCCCGGCCTGCCCGCCGTCCTGATCGGCCACAACCCGTTCATCTCCTGGTCGCTGGCGGCCGCGCCGGTCCAGTCGGCGGTCTTCTACGCCGAGCGGACCAGCCCGGCCCGGCCGGGGGAGTACCTCTGGCGAGGCCGGTGGCGGCCGATGGCGCGGATCCGCTACACGATCCCGGTGCGCGGCGGCCCGCCGCGCGCGCTGACCGTCGCCCTCACCGTGCACGGGCCGGTGCTCGGCCATGCGCCCGGCGGCCAGGCGATCTCCGTGGACTGGATGGGCAACGTGCCCTCGCCCGACCTGGCGGTCCTCGGCGCGATCGGAGCGGCAACCGGATTCGCCGGGTTCCGCGCGGCGCTGGCCAGCTGGCGTGCCCCGGCCGCGGAGTTCACCTACGCCGACGGCCACGGCAACATCGGCGAGGTCCTGGCCGGCGACGTGCCGGTCGTCGCGCGCGGCGCGGACTGGCTCCCGCTGCCCGGCACCGGCTGCTGCGACGTGGCCGGGGTGATCCCGCCGGGTGCGCTGCCGCGGGCCTACGACCCGGCCGCCCACGTGATCGTCGCGGCCGGCCAGCCCCCGGCCGGGGCCGCCTACCCGTACTTCCTCGGCGCGCCGGCCGGCGCGGATCCGGGGTTCGCCGCCGGGTGGGAGCTGGCGGCCCTGAGCCGGGCGCGGCGCATCACCCCGGAACGCGCCGCCGCGATCCAGGCCGGCCTCACCGACGGGCTCGCGGTCCGGGTCGTGCCGCGGGTGCTCGCCGCGCTGCGCCGGGCCCGGCTCGCCCCGGCGGAGCGGGAGGCGGCCGGGCTGCTGCGCCGCTGGGACCGGGCGATGAGCCGGGGGTCGGCGGGGGCGGCGATCTGGTGGGAGTTCTGGTCGCGGTACCTGGCGGCGACGTTCGGACCATGGTGGGCGCGCGCCCGGGTCCCGGTCCGCCTGGACCCGGCGGGCCTGGGGATCTCGCCCAGCCAGGGCGGGCTCGACGAGGTACTGGCGCGGTGGACGCTCACCGACCCGTCCTCCCCGGCGTTCAGCCCGCCGGGCGGGCCGGCCCGCCCGGCGGGCACGGTGATCCGCGCGGCGTTCGCCGCGGCGGTCGGCCGCCTGGGCGCGGTGCTCGGCGGCCCGCCGTCCGCCTGGGCGTGGGCGCGGCTCCACGCCGACGAGATCGCGCCGCTCGCCCCCCTGGCGCTCGGGCTCGCCGGCCCGGGCGGCCCGGGCCGCGCCCTGGCCGCGCAGGGGTACGGGCCGGCGCCCGCCGGCGGCGACCCGTGGAGCGCGGACGCCGCCGACGGGACGCCGGCCTCGGCGGCCGGCCCGGACCTGCGCCTGGTGGTCCGCTGGGCCGGGCGCGCCCGGGCGGGCGCGGGGGGCGGCCCCGGGCGCGCCTTGCCGGTGACGGCGCTGGCCTGCTTCCCCGGCGGCCAGAGCGAGAATCCCGCCTCGCCTTGGCACGCCGACCTCCTGGCCGGCTGGCGGGCCGGCCGCTACCTGCGGCTTCCGGCCGCGGGGGCCGCGGCCGACGGCCCGGTCCGGTGGGACCTCAGGCCATGATCCACAAGCCGGTGAGCCGGTCGGAGGCGAAGCGCCTCGGCAAGCCCGGCGCCTACCGGCTCGGGAGCGCCGCCGGGCAGGGGACCGAGCGGGCGGGGCCGCCCCGGCCGCTCGCGCCGGGCTTCAGCCGGCCGCGGCACCCGGGGCCCGCCTCCGCCTGGCTGCTGGCGGCCGTCGCGGCCACTATCCTGGTCGCCGTCGGAGCGCTGGCCGGCTGGTGGTTCTCGCCGTTCGCCGCCGGGGTCGCGGCCGGCCTGGCGGCCCGCGCCGGGGACTGGCGCCCCCGGGCGAGCGTGCCGTGCGTGATCCTGGTGACCAGCCTTGGCTGGGGGCTGGCGCTCTGGGCGCTCGCCCTGCTGGGGAATCCGGCTCTTCCGGCGGCCCGGGAGATCGCCGTGCTGGCAGGCCTGCCGGCGCGGGCGGTCGCCGGAATCGGGCTGACGATCGCGGTCAGCGTGCTCCAGGGGCTGGCTGGCCTGTGGCTGGGCCGGGCCCTGGCCCCTCGCCCGGCGCGCGACTGACCAGCGCGGCCGGCGCGGCAGGGCCGGCCGCCCGGGTCGCGGCCAGGCTCGCCATCAGAGCCCCGCCGCAGGTGAGGGCGGCTCCGGTGATCTGGAGCAGGGACGGGCGCTCGCCGAGGACCGCGGCGGCCAGCCCGAGCGATGCGGCGGGCTGCAGCAGCAGCATGAGCGAGGAGACCGCCGCGGGCAGGCGCGGCAGCGACGACGCGATCAGCAGCCAGCCGGCGGTCTGGCTGAGCAGTGCCAGCAGCGCCAGCCAGCCGAGCGACGGCCAGGCCGGGTGGAGCGCCAGGCCGCCGAACGCGGCGCCGTAGGCCAGCGAGGCGAGCGCCGACCCCGCGGTCGCGTCCGCCACCGGGCCGGCCGTGTGGGCCGAGCCGGCCGAGGATCTGCGCAGCGCCAGAAGGAAGCCGGCGTAGGAGAGGGATGTGCCGATGCCGTACCAGATCCCGGCGAGCGGGTGCAGCCCCGCCGCGTGCCCGCCGATCAGGCCGGAGACCAGCACCACCCCGAGCGTGACCACCGGCAGCGCCAGGACGACCGCGCGGCCCGGCCGCTCCCCCCAGGCCAGCCAGGCGAAGCCGGCCACGAACAGCACCTGGAGGTTCCCGAGGACGGTCGCCACCCCGGCGCCGACGTCGGCGATCGCGTGCGTCCACAGGATCAGGTCGGCGGCGAGGAACACGCCCGCCGCCACCGCCCAGAGCCGCTGGGCTCTGGCCCTCAGGCCGTGACGCCGGCGTTCGGCCACGGCGAGCGCCGCGAGCAGCGGGAGCGCGAGCGCCGACCGGTAGAACGCGGTGCTGACCGCGCTGGCGTGGGCGAGCACCACGAGCACCGCCGAGGATGAGATCGTGGCGGCGCCCACGCCCGCCAGCACGACCGGCCGGCCCGGGCCGCGGGAAGCGGCGCCGGGCGGCCCGGCGCCGTCCTTGCCTGTCATGACCGTAGGCGAGTACGGTACTGTCACCCCGCCAGGATACGCGGGCGCGCCGGCCGCGCCGGGCCGGATGCCGGCGCATCAAGGCCACGGCAACCGGGGGCCTGGAATGGCGAGGAGCGCGTGGGCTTCGGAGCGGACCTGACCGAGGCGCTCGGCGAGTGCGCCGACCTGATCAACACCGGCCGGGTCGTCGCGGGCGGCGCCGGGCGGGGCGAATCGCTGGAGACGCTCCGGGACGTCGTCGCGTTCGCCCGGCGGCACCGGGTCGAGAATCCCGCCGCCGCGCGGGCCGGCGACCTGGCCCGGGTGCGCGAGTTCCGCGGCCGCCTGGACGCGATCTGCCGGTCCTGCGCTGCGGGCGACCAGCCGACCGCCATCGCCGGGCTGAACGCGCTGCTCGCCGAGGCCGGCGCGGTGCCCAGGATCGTCTCCCACGACGGCCGCGGGCCGCACCTGCACGTGAGCCGGGCGACCGCGCCGCTGGCCGACCGGATCGCCGCGCACTGCGCGATGGCGCTGGCCGAGCTCGTCGTGGCGGGGCAGGGGGACCGGATCAGGACGTGCGCCGCCCCGGGGTGCGAGGCGGTCTTCATCGACCTGTCGCGGAACCGGTCGCGCCGCTACTGCGACTCCCGGACCTGCGGGAACAGGCAGCACGTGGCGGCTTACCGGGCCCGGCGAGCCGGGCGAGGGGCGATCATGGGGTGATGACCGACGAGCGCCTGGCCAGCCGTGCCCGGGAGCTTGGCGTCATGGTCAGCTACCGTGACTGGCGGCGCCGCCCGGTGCGGGTCGGCCAGCGGTCGCTGGCCGCGGTCGTCCAGGCGCTGGAGGCCGCCGGCCCGCCCGGGGCCGCCGGCCCGCCCGCCGTGCCGGGATCCCGGCGTGCGGGCCCGGGCCGGGCGGCGGCCCCGCAGGCCCCGCCCCTCGCCCCGCCGGAACGCCGCGCGTGGGGCCTGACCGTCCAGCTCTACTCGGTCCGCTCGCGCCGCTCCTGGGGCCACGGGGACCTGCGCGACCTGGCGGAGCTGGCCGCGTGGTCGGCCCGCGAGCTGGGCGCCGGCTTCATCCAGGTCAACCCGCTGCACGCCGCCGCGCCCGCCCCGCCGGTCGGCGACTCGCCCTACCTGCCGATGACCAGGCGCTATATCAGCCCGCTCTACATCCGCATCGAGGACATCCCGGAGTACCGGCGGCTGCCGGCGGAGGATCGCGGCCAGATCGAGGATCTGGCCGCGCCGCTGCGCGCCGCCAGCGGCAGCGGCGCGCTGATCGACCGCGACCGGGTCTGGGCCGCCAAGCGGCGCGCCCTCGAGCTCGTCCACCGCGTGCCCAGGAGCGGGGAACGGGAGTCGCAGTACCGCTCGTTCACCTCCCGGCAGGGCGAGGACCTCGCGGCCTGGGCGGCCTGGTGCGCGCTCGCCGAGCGCCACGGCCCCGACTGGCGCGCCTGGACCGCCCGCCTGCGTGACCCGCGCGCCGGGGCGGCCGAGGTCGCCGCGGGCCCGCTCGCCGCGAGGGCGGAGTTCCACGCCTGGGCGCAGTGGCTCGCGGACTCCCAGCTCGCCGCCGCGCAGGCGGCCGCGCGCGCTGCGGGGATGGCGATCGGCGTGATCGGTGACCTGGCGGTGGGCGCGCACCCCGGCGGGGCGGACGCCTGGGCCTGGCAGGGCCTGCTGGTCCCCGGGATGAGCGTCGGCGCCCCGCCCGACGGGTTCAACCAGCGCGGGCAGGACTGGTCCCAGCCGCCCTGGCATCCTGGGCTGCTCGCCGCCGCCGGGTACCGGCCGCTGGCCGGCATGCTCCGGGCCGCGTTCCGGCACGTCGGCGGGGTCCGCGCCGACCACGTGCTCGGCCTGATGCGGCTGTGGTGGATCCCCGACGGCCTGCCGCCGGCCGAGGGAGCCTACGTCCGCTACGACCACCGCGCGATGACCGCCGTGCTCACCGGCGCGGCCGCCGAGGCCGGCGCGGTCGCGATCGGGGAGGACCTCGGCACTGCGGAGCCGTGGTTCCGCCGCTACCTCGCGGGCCGGGGGGTGCTCGGCACCGAGATGGCCTGGTTCGCCACCGAGCGCGGCGGCCGGCCGCGGCGCCCGGAGCGCTGGCGGCGGCTGTGCCTGGCCACGGTCGGCACGCACGACGTGCCGCCGGTCGCCGCGTTCGTCTCCGGCGAGCAGGTCGCGGTGCGGGAGCGGCTCGGGCTGCTCACCGACCCGGAGGCGGAGCGGCGCGCCGCAGGGCGGGCGCTGGCCGCCTGGCGGCGCGCCCTGGCGGAGCGCGGGCTGCTCCCGCCGGGCGGCGAGGCCGGGCCGGGGGAGTTCACCGTCGCCATGTACCGCTTCCTGGCCCGCACCCCCGCGCTGCTGCTCGGGGTCTCGCTCGCCGACGCGGTGGGTGAGCGCCGCGCCCAGAACATCCCCGGCACCTCGTCCGGGTACCCCAACTGGCGGGTGCCGCTGTGCGACGCGCGCGGCGATGCCGTGCTCGTCGAGGACCTTCCCCGCGTCGGGCTGCTCCGGTCGCTCGCCCGGGCCGTGTCCGGATGAGCGGCGCGGCGGGGCGTCAGGCCGCCGCCGCGGCGTCCCGCTCCCGGCAGCGCAGCGCGCGGGCCACGTCGTCACGCCCCTCGGCCAGCAGGCGGCGCAGCGGCGCGGGCGGGTCGGCCCGCCGCAGGTACCCGGCGGCGGCGTCGAGCGCCTCCCGCGTGACCACGGTCGACGGGTAGGCGTTCTCGGCGAAGTACTGCGCCATGTCCATGCCCCATTCCCGCCAGATCCGCCCGACCTCGTCGAAGAACCGCGGCAGGTACGGGGCGAGCAGCTCGTCCTGGTCCGGCGCGGCGAATCCGCCCAGCGCGGCGCGGAACGAGGCGCTCGGCAGCTCGCCGGAGACGATCCGGCTCCATGCCGCCTCCTTCGCCGCCGGGTCGGGGATCGCGGCGGCGCAGGCCAGCGCGTGGCGCTCGCCGGCGTCCGTGCGGTCCCGGTCGAGCTCGGCGTCGATCGCGCCCTGCCCCGCCATGCCCCGGCTGACCAGGCGGAACAGGAGCTGCCAGCGCAGCTCGGTGTCGACCGCGAGGCCGTCGATCACGACCGAGCCATCGAGCAGCCCGGAGAGCATCCCGAGGTCGGCGGCCGAGGTCGCCACGCCGGCGAACGCCTGCGCGTAGGCGAGCTGGAAGTCCGAGCCGGGCTCGGCCGCCAGGAGGAGCTCGCGCAGCGCGCCCGCCAGCCGGGCCAGGCCCGCCGGGCGCCACGACGGGTCGGCGAACCGCCGCACCGCGGCTGCGGCCTGGCGCAGCACGGTCTGCAGGACCGAGACGTCGGTGACCGAAGGGGCGGCGGAGAGCACCAGCTCCACGTAGTCGCGGGCGGGCAGCTCCGCGTCCCGGCACATGTCCCAGGCGGCTGCCAGGCACAGCGCCGCCGGCAGCGGGTCGGCGAACTCCCCGATCGAGGAGATCAGCGTCCGCAGCGACCGCTCGTCCAGCCGGATCTTGGCGAAGGTCAGGTCGTCGTCGTTGACCAGGACCAGGTCCGGCCGCGGCTCGCCGGCCAGCTCGGGCACCTCGGTCCGCTCCCCGGCCACGTCCTTCTCGACCCGGCGGCGCCGCACCAGGCCCGCTTCGCCCCGGTCGTACAGGCCGATCGCGATCCGGTGCGGCCGCAGCACCGGGTGCTCGGCGGGTGCCTCCTGCACGACGGAGAAGGAGGTGAACGAGCCGTCCGCGCCGGTCTCGAACCGCGGGCGGAGCGTGTTCACCCCTGCGGTCTCCAGCCAGGCCTTCGACCACGGCGCTAGCTGCCGGCCGGAGGCCCGCTCCAGCGCGTCGAGCAGGTCGGCCAGCGAGGCGTTCCCCCAGGCGTGCGCGGCGAAGTAGGCGCGCAGGCCGGTGAGGAAGTTCTCCCGCCCGACATAGGCGACCAGCTGCTTGAGGACGGCGGCGCCCTTGGCGTAGGTGATCCCGTCGAAGTTCACCTCGACCGCCGCGATGTCGGTGATGTCGGCGGCGATCGGGTGCGTGGTGGGGAGCTGGTCCTGCCGGTACGCCCACGCCTTCCATGCCTGGCTGAACGTGGTCCAGGCGTTCGTCCAGCGGGTCGCCTCCGCCTGGGCGACCGTGCCCGCCCAGGTGGCGAACGACTCGTTCAGCCACAGGTCGTCCCACCAGCGCATGGTGACCAGGTTGCCGAACCACATGTGCGCCATCTCGTGCAGGATCGTCTCGGCGCGGGCCTCCCGCCGGGAATCGGTGACCCTGGAGCGGAAGATGTAGTCCTCAAGGAACGTGACCGCGCCCGCGTTCTCCATCGCCCCGGCCTTGAATTCCGGAACGAACAGCTGGTCGTACTTGCCGAACGGGTAGCGCACCCCGAATGCCGCGTGGAAGTAGTCGAAGCCCGCCCGGGTGACCTCGAAGATCTCGTCCGGGTCGAGGTGGCGGGCGAGCGACTGGCGGCAGAAGATCCCCAGCGGGATCCCGTCGTGCTCGGCGCGGACCTCGTGGTAGGGGCCGGCGGCGACCGCGGTGATGTAGGTGCTCAGCGGCGGGGTGGGCGGGAAGTGCCAGCGGCGCGCCCCCGGCCCGGCGGGCTCGCCGGGGCGGTCGGGCGCGGTGTTGGAGATCACCTGCCAGGTGTCCGGGCAGGTCACGGTGAACTCGAAGCGGGACTTGATGTCGGGCTGGTCGAAGCAGGCGTAGATCCGGTGCGCGTCGAATGTCTCCAGGTCCGAGTACAGGTACACCTGCTTGTCCGCCGGGTCGGTGAACCGGTGCAGCCCCTCCCCGCTGCGCGAGTACGCGCACCGGGCGCGCACGGTCAGCTCGTTCGACGCCGCCAGCTCCGGCAGCGCGATCCGGTCCCCGTCGAACAGGCCGGGCGGGAGCGGCCGGCCGTTCAGGATGACCTCCGTGACCTCCGGGGCGGTCAGGTCGATGAACGAGCCCTCGCCCGGGCTGGCGCAGGAGAAGCGGACCGTGGTCACCGAGCCGAACGTGGCCTCGTCACCAGTCAGGTCCAGCTCCACCTGGTAGGACTCGGCGCGGATCAGCCGGGCGCGCTGCGCGGCCTCGTCCCTGGTCAGGTTGTTCGCCATGGTCGTTCGCCCCTTCGTCGCGGCGTCGATTCGCCTCCCGCCGAACCCAGGCATGATGTCATGCGCCGCGCCCGGAATGCCACGGGGTTCGGGCCGGTTGACTGCTTCCGGGACGCGCCGGGCGCCCGGCCCGGCGGGGCCGGCCGTGAGGGCAGAAGGAGACAGATGATGACGGAGCAGGCCACCACGCAGGTCGACTTCTGGTTCGACCCGCTGTGCCCGTGGGCGTGGATCACCTCTCGCTGGATGACCGAGGTGGAGAAGGTCCGCCCGGTGACCACGCGCTGGCACGTGATGAGCCTGGCCGTGCTCAACGAGGGCAAGGAGGACCTGCCGGAGGGGTACCGGCAGGCCATGGCCCGGGCCTGGGGCCCGGTGCGGGTCTGCGTCGCGGCCGAGCAGCGGTTCGGGCCGCAGGTGCTCGGGCCCCTGTACACGGCGATCGGCACCCGCTTCCACCATGAGAAGGCGGAGCGGGACCGGGTCACGATCGAGGCCGCGCTCGCCGGGGCGGGCCTGCCCGCGGACCTGGCGGAGGCGATGGAGTCGCAGGAGTACGACGACGCGCTGCGCGCCTCGCACAAGGAGGGAATCGAGCGGGTCGGCTACGACGTCGGCACCCCGATCATCTCGGTAGACGGCGCGTCGATCTTCGGCCCGGTGGTCTCCCCCGTCCCGCGCGGCGAGGCGGCGGGCAGGCTCTGGGACGGCGTGCGGCTGGTGATGGCAACGGACGGTTTCTTCGAGCTCAAGCGCAGCCGGTACCGGGATCCGATCTTCGACTGAGCGGTCACCGGCGGGGCAGGACCACCCGGATCGTCCACCGGCAGTCCGAGACCACGACCAGCGCGTGCAGGCCCGGATCCCGCGGCACCCAGGAGATGCCATGGCCACCGGGGCCGGAGACGCTGACGTCGAGCGCGCCGTCCGGGCCGCCGCCGGTCTCCCCGACCGAGAAGTTCCCGGGCCGCCTGCCCCGGCAGGCGTAGCTCCACGCGACCCCGAAGGTGCCGGGCCGCGTGACCCGGAACGGGCCCATGGTCGCCGGCCCTGCGCCGTGGTAGCGCGCGATCACCCGGCTGCCGGGCGCGCGATGGCCGCCGCCTGGCCGGGAGGAGCCGGGCCCCGTGCGCCCGGCCGCGGGCTCGCGCGCCGGGGCGGTCGCGGTCGACAGGGTCCTGGTCGATGCCACGCCGGCCAGCCGGGGCCCGCTGTCGAGCGATGCCACCAGCGCGACGAGGGCCAGGACGAGGCAGAACACCACCGCGACCGAGCCGGCCGCCATGACCAGCCTGATGACGCCGTGGAAGCGCCTCGCCGCGCCCGGCGACGCGCTACCCGGGAGGAAGGACAGCGTCCGGATCTGCCGCACCAGGCTCTCTCCTTTGCTTGCTTCTCGCGGCCCGCGTCAGCGACGGCGCGGCCTGGGCACGCTGATCACGCAACGAGAGCGTTCTATCACGAAATGCAGCCTGTCCAGGGAACAACGCCGATACTGGCTGGTAAGGCGGCGGGCCAGGCCCTGGAGCTCGGCCGGCTTCGTATCCGGCCCGGCCAGGGTGGCGCGAGCGGTTTTCCAGCGGCCCCCGGTACAGTTTCGCCATCATGATGTCCGGTTCCCCGCGCCGCCGCCGGCATGCGGCGCGTTCCGCGTGGCTGTCCATTCGCACCCGGCTGAGGCGGCAGTTCATCACGCGGAATCGCAGGCTCGCGCTCGTGCTGGCGGTCGCCGTTGCGGGGATTGGCATCGCCGCCGTGCGGGTGTCCGCCACGTGGTTCTCGCCCGGCCTGATGATCCTGCCGATCCTGGCGGGCGGCCTGCTGCTGTGGCCGCGGGCGCTGCGCATCCTCTTCCTGGTCGTCGCCGTGATGCTCGCCTACGACGTCGCGGAGGCGGGCCAGCGGACCGGCTTCGGGATCGTCGCCACGATCGTGATCATCGCGGCCTTCGCCGACGTGCTCGCGCGGACGCGGGCCAAGCTGGGGCTGCAGGGGCTGCGCGGTGACCAGATGCTGATCGAGCTGCGCGACCGGATCCGGTCGCGCAGCTCACTGCCCCCGCTGCCCGAGGGATGGGCGGCCGAGTGGGTGCTGCGCCCAGCGGGGGGCGCGATGTTCGGCGGTGACTTCATCGTCTCGTTCTGCGATGGCACCAGGCTGGAGGTTGCCGTCGTTGACGTCTCCGGCAAGGGCATCGACGCCGGCACCAGGGCGCTGCTGCTGTCCGGCGCGTTCGGCGGCCTGCTCGGCTCGCTGCCCGCCGACCGGTTCCTGCCGGCCTGCAACTCCTACCTGCGGCGCACCGAGCCTGCGGAGGGGTTCGTCACCGCCGTGCACCTGGTGCTCGACCTCGGCACCGGCAGCTACGTGGTCTCCTCGGCCGGCCACCCGCCGGCGGCCCAGTTCGAGAGCGCCAAGGGCGTGTGGCGGCTGACCCAGGCCCGCGGCATCGTGCTCGGCGTCGTCCCCGACCTGCGCCAGCAGGCGGAGAGCGGCACGCTGCGCACGGGCGATGCCATCATGCTCTACACCGACGGGCTGGTCGAGATTCCCGGCCGGGACATCGACCTCGGGATAGACCGGCTGCTCGGCGAGGCCGACCGGCTGGTGGCGGCGGGGTTCCCGGGCGGGGCGGAGAGCTTGGTCCGCGCGCTCAGCGCCGGGGACGGCCCGGTCGATGACTGCGCGCTGGTGCTCATCTGGCGGGCGTGACCTGCTGGCCGGCGCTCAGGCGGGCCAGGGCGTGCTCGACGAGGGCGACCAGCACGTCGCGGCTGGACGAGCGCTGCCGCGCGTCGCACAGCAGCAGGGGGATGTCGTCGGTCAGGTTCAGCGCCGCGCGCATGGTCGGCAGGGGGTAGCGGCGAGCGTCGTCGAAGCAGTTCACCGCGACCACGAACGGCATCCCGGCGCGCTCGAAGTAGTCGATGGACGGGAAGCAGTCGGCAAGCCGCCGGGTGTCGGCCATCACCACCGCGCCGAGGGCCCCGTAGGCGAGCTCGTCCCACATGAACCAGAACCGCTTCTGGCCCGGCGTTCCGAACAGGTAGACGACGAGGTCGTCGTTGATGGTGATCCTGCCGAAGTCCATCGCGACCGTGGTCGTGGTCTTGCGCTCGACGCCATCCAGGGCATCGACGCCCGAGCCGGGCTCGCTCAGGTCCTCCTCGGTGCGCAGCGGCCGGACCTCGCTGACCGAGCCGACCAGCGTGGTCTTCCCCACGCCGAAGCCCCCCGCGATCAGTATCTTGATGGCGAAAGGGGCCGCCGAGGTGGCGGCCAACGCCGCGGCCGGGTCAGAGTCTGCGTAGGGCATCGGCCACCTCCTTCAGGATGCGCCCGTCGCTGAGCCCCGCCGTGGCCGGCCCGGTTACCGTGACCAGGCCGTGGTCGCGCAGGTCGGCGATGAGGACGCGGACCACGCCGAGCGGCAGGTCCAGGCCCGCCGCCAGGTCCGCGACCGACGCCGGGACGCGGCACATCCGCAGCAGGCGCAGGTGCTCAGGTTCGCAGTCGAAGTCCGGGGCGGACGCGCCGCGCACCGCGCAGACCGACGCGATCAGGTCGATCGCCTGGCCGCTCGGCCGGGTCCGCCCGGCGATCAGGGCGTAGGGCCTGACCACGGGACCCGATTCCGGCACCTGCCTGCCGGATCTCCTGGCGTTCACGGCCGGTCACGTCGCCTATGTGCTTGCCTGGGCGGTGGGACGAGGCCGGACGCCGAGATGCTGGCCGACGCGCCTGACCAGGACCGCCATCTCGTAGGCGATCAGCCCGGCGTCGGCGCCGACGCTGGCCAGAACCGCGAGGCAGCTGCCCTCGCCCGCGGAGGTGACGAACAGGAAGGCCGACTCGAGCTCCACGATCGTCTGACGGGGGTCGCCGCAGTTCAGGTGCTGCCCGAACCCTCTGGCCAGGCTCTGGAAGCCAGCCGCGACCGCGGCCAGGTACTCGGCTCCCTCCCGGGACAGGCCCTGCGAGGCCGCGATGGCCAGGCCGTCCCTGGACAGGATCACCGCCTTGTCGATCTGGGCCACCCGGCTGACGAGATCATCGAGCAGCCAGTCCAGGCCGCCGCCCTGGTTCATGCGCGTCCTCCTGCCGCGATTGGTGCCGCTGGGATCACGGCTGCGCTGCCTCCGGCCCCGTCCGCGCGCCGGAGGCCCCGGCCTCCGGCGCGGCGCCGTCGCGGGGCGAATCGGAACGGGGCTCGCCATGGCCGCGCGGCAGGTCCGGGCTGGTCGGGAACTCATCGGGCACGGCCTCGGATGCCAGGCGGCCTCGCTGCCACCCGCTCTGCCATGCCGACATGGTGCGCCTGGCGGCCTCGGGAGAGTCGTCGGCCGCGGGAGCGCTGCGACTGGTCCCGGCGCCGGCCGGGGCCAGGCCGCCAAGGCCGGTCACCGGAGGCGGGCGATCCCGGAGCTGAGGTGCCAGGTTCGCCTGCCGGACCCGGACCGGCAGCTCATCGCCGCCCGCCGGGTCGCCGCCGGGCGCCGCCGGCCCGTGCCCGGCGGTGCCGGCTCCGGTCCCGTGCCGGGCCGGGGCCGCCGTCCCCGTCGCGCCGGCCGGCGGCTGCGCGGCGGGCTGGTCCGGGTCGGCGGCCGGCCAGCCGAGCGTGGCGGCCGGCCAGCCCAGCGTGGCGGCCGGCGAGCCAGCGCCGCCGGCCGGCGCCGGGCCGCCTGTCGCGCCGGTGCCGGAAGCGGCTGCCGGATGGCCGCTGCTCACCGGGTCGCCGCTGTCCCCGGAGCCGGCCGCGGGCCCGGCCGTGTCGGCTGCGGTGGGCGCGCCCACGAGCTGCGGGACCGGCCTGCCGCCCAGCTCGCGGATGCTCACGACGACGGCCTCCTCCTCGTCGGGCTGGATGTCGACCACCAGCGAGCTCGGGATCAGCACGACCGCGGTGATGCCGCCATAGGCCGAGGTGCGCAGCGTGACCTTGATGTCATGGCGCTTCGCGAGCTGGCCGGCGATGAACAGGCCGAGCTGGTCGCTGCCGGACAGGTCGAACATCGGCGGGTCGGCGAGCATGTGGTTGATCTCGGCGAGCTTCGCCTCCCCGATGCCGAGCCCGCGGTCCTCGATCTCCAGCGCCAGGCCGCGCGCCACCCGGTCGCCGTCGATCCGCACCGGCGTGTTGGCGGGGGAGAACATGGTCGCGTTCTCCACCAGCTCGGCGAGCAGGTGGATGATGTCCGCCACGGCGTGGCCGGCGATCGCGGCGCGGGTCCGCGAGGTGACCCTGATCCTCGTGTAGCTCTCCACCTCGGCGATCGCGGCCCGCATCACGTCCACGACGGGCACCGGCTCGCGCCAGGTGCGGCCGGAGGAGCTGCCCGCGACGATCAGCAGGCCCTCGGCGTGGCGGCGCATGCGCGTGGTCAGGTGGTCGACGCGGAACAGGTCGGCGAGTTCCTCCGGGTCGTGTATCCGGCGCTCCATCGCGTCGAGCAGCTCCAGCTGGCGGGTCAGCAGCGACTGGTTCCGCCTGGCCAGGTTGCGGAAGACGTCGTTGACGCCCCGGCGGATGGCGATCTCGTCCACGGCGGCGGACAGGGCGGTCCGGGCGACCGCGTTGAAGGCGTCCTTGACCTCGCCGAACTCGTCCGAGCCGGTCCGCAGCAGCGGCAGCTCGGCGTCGGCCCGCAGGTTCTCGCTGAGCCGCAGGTTCTCGATCGCCTCGGGCAGCCCCTTGCTCGCCAGGTCGAGCGCCGAGGCCCGCAGGTCGTCGAGCTGGCGCAGCAGCCTGCGGGCGACCAGCGCGGCGATGCCGACCGCGAGCAGGATCGCGGCCAGGCCGATGGCGCCGGTGAGGATCAGCCGGAGAAGGTACGCCTGAGCCTGGGCGCGGTCGGCGGCCTCCAGGCCGGCCCCGACCCGCCGCAGCGCGCCCCGGATGCCGCCGATGTAGGCGGTGACGGTCGAGTCCCAGGAGCGCACCGGGATGCGGTGATCGCTGGGGAGGCTCGACATCACGCGGGCCTCCATGGTGTCGATCGTCGCCAGCGCCCGCTTCGGCGCCGCCGCCCGCAGCAGCGCCTGGTACCGCGGGTCCAGCCCGGGGAACGCCTGGTCCCACAGCTCCTGGCGCTGCACTGACAGCTCGGCGACCAGCTGCTGGTCGGCAGTGCTGATCGAATGCGCCATGAGATCGGCCCTGACCAGGGCGTACTCCTCCTCCATCGTCTGCAGCGAGGCGTTGAGGGTGACCAGGTTGACCGCCTCGATGCCCGAGGAGGTGTCGGTGACCAGCGGGAGGATCGCCTGGATGAGCACGTTGTTGCCGTCGGAGATGGCATTGGCGTAGGCGCCCGCGGTCCCCGTGGTGTCCGCCCGCAGCCCGAGGACGGATGAGCGCAGCGCGCCCAGATGGGCCAGGTCGGCGCCGAAGACGCTGAGCGCGCTCCGTTCACCCGGGCTCGCGCTCTGCGCGGCGGCCGAGGCCGCCCGGCCGTAGGCAGCGATGGCGGCGTCGGTCCGGTGCTCCTGCGCGACCAGCGCCGCCCGCGCGCCGGGGCGCCCGGGGCTGTCCAGGTACTCGAGCGCGGTCGCGAGCTCGGCGGCGAGGGCGTCCTGCACCGCCGAGGTCGGGTTGCCGAGCGCCTGCTGCAGTCTCGCGGCCCGCACGAGCGTGATCAGGTGCCCGGCGGTCAGGTCGAGGACGACTCCGTACAGCCCCGCCAGCGCGACCACGGGGATGAGCACGAGCATGAGGATCCGCAGGCGGATCGACCGGCGACGCAGCATGACGTAGACCCTCGATGATCCGGGCAGCGCAGGTGCCGCTGTCTGCTCATGACCTGGCTAGGGATATGTGAGCCTACTCGGCCATTGGCCGCATTACACGGGTATCGCCGCAGATCGCGCGTGTTGCGGCGGCGCCGCGGCATGGCAATTACATAGAGCTGCCTATCAAATGCCTACCGTAATCAAGTGGCATAATGGACCGGCCATGAGGGTGATCGACAGCGGCAGTGCCCCCGGTGCCCGTGCCGGACATGCGCGCCTGGCGTGGCGGCGGGCGGTCCGCGACCTGCTGGGCATGCAGCGCGCGGACGGCTCCTGGCAGGAGGACCCTCCGATCGGCGTGCCGGTCGCGGTGCGGTACCTGGTGCTGCGCGAGATCCTCGGCGTCGCGGACGCCGGCCAGCGCGCGGTCGCGGCGGCGCTGATCAGGCGAGAACAGCGGCCGGACGGAAGCTGGGGCGGCGACCTGGCGGTCACCGTTCTCGCCTATCTCGTGCTGCGGCTCGCCGGAGATCCGCCCGAGGCGTGCCACATGGCTTTGGCGGCAGGCTGGATCAGGCAGGCCGGAGGGCTGTTCCAGGCGGATCCGCTGACCAGGATCTGGCTGACGCTGGCCGGAGCGTTTCCCTGGGACGGCCTGCCGCTCATCCCGCCCGAGGTGATCTACCTGCCGGGCCTGGCCCGCCCGGGGACGGGGACCGGTGGCGGCTGTCCCCCGCGGCCGGCGCCCGATCCGCGCTCGGCAGGTACCTGCGGGGCGCGACATGACCCGCGCGGCGCGGGAACTCGGGCACGGTCAGGGTGTGCAGGTATGGTCGGTAGCTACGATGGTCGTGCTAGCACGCCGCGTTCCAGGGCCGCCCGATCCGGCGCTGTCCCGTTCCCGCGTTGCCTGGCTTCCGCCTTCCGGAGGATTAGGTTCAGATGACATCACCCAGCGGCCCCGTGCGGGTGGGCCGGGCCGCCGAGGCCAACGGATCCGGGCTGGCCGGGGCGACATCGGGGCGGCTCAGGCGCGTGCTCGGCGCCGAGCCGGGCGCCGTCCGCGCCGAGCCGGGCGAGCCGGCGGCGGCCCGGCCCTACGACCCGGGACCGCGCTGGGCCAGGTACCTGCCGCCGGCGGTGGCGCTCGCGTTGTCGCTGTGGAACATCACGGTCCCGTCGTTCTGGCGCGACGAGGCGGCGACGGTCGCCGCGATCAGCCGCCCGTTCGGCGACCTGATCCGGATGCTCGGCAACGTCGACGCGGTGCACAGCATCTACTACATCACGATGTGGCCGCTCGCCCGCCTGTTCGGGGCCGGGGAGTTCGTCCTCCGGTTCCCGTCCGCTCTGATCACCGCGGTCACGGCGGCGGCAGTCGCCGCCATCGGCCGCCGCCTGATCTCCCCCCGGGCCGGGCTGGCGGCGGGCCTCGTCTTCGCGCTCCTGCCGGTGGCCAGCAGGTACGGCCAGGAGGCGCGGCCCTACGCGTTCGTCGTGGCGATGGCCACGATCACGAGCTACCTGCTGACCCGCGTGCTCGGCGCGTCACCAGCGCGCCGGCGCCGCTGGATGTTCGGATACGGGATCAGCCTCGCCTTCCTCGGCATCGTCAACATCTTCGGCCTGCTGCTGATCGGCGGCCACGCGATCACCGTCGCGCTCCATTACCGCCACCACGCGGGCGAGCCGGAGGCGCGGCGGACCGTGGTCAGCTGGCTGTGCGCCGCGGCGGCGGCCGTCGCCGTGGCGAGCCCGCTGCTGGCCTTCGGCTGGCTGCAGCGGGGGCAGATCGCCTGGCTGGCGGTGAACCACGCGACGAGCAGCGGCGACACCGTGCTCCTGCTGCCCGGCTCGATCGAGGTGACCGCCGCCATCGGCCTGGCGATCGGGGTGGCGATCGTGGTCAGCGCCGAGTCGAGCAGGCAGCGGCGCCGGGCCAGCTGGCCCAGGCAGGTCATCGAGCTCGGCGTGCCGTGGCTCGTGGTGCCGCCGGTCGCGCTGCTCGCCGCCTCGGTCGTCATGCCGGTCTACACCTCGCGGTACATCCTCATGTGCGTGCCGGCCCTCGCCCTGCTCGCGGGAGCCGCTGTGACATCGCTCGGCCGGGTCGCCGGGCCGGTCGCGCTCGCCGTGATCGCGGTCGCCGGGCTGCCCGCCCAGCTGGCCTACCGCACCTCCTACGGGCACTACGACGACATCCGGTACCTGGACCAGGTCGTGGCGGCCCAGGCGCGCCCGGGTGACGTGGTGCTCTACACGAACCCCAACGCGGGCAGCTTCGGCGCCGCCTACCCGTATGGGCTGGGCACCCTGCCGAACGTCGCCATGAGGCGGGCCGCGATCCCGTCGGGGACGCTGTGGGGAACCTCGGCGTCGCTGTCCCAGATCAGGGCCAGGCTGCGGCAGGCCAGCCGGGTGTGGGTGGTGGAGATCAACCAGTGCGTCACCGACCCGCAGCTGCTGGGCCTCAACGGCCTGCCGCTCGGGCCGGCCATCTCCGGCCTGCCGCTGCAGTTCAGCGGGCTCTGGCACGTGCCCTTCAGCGGGGATTACCTGGTGCTGTACAGCCACGGGACCGGCTCGCAGTACTTCACCTGCCCGCGCCACTAGAGCGCCGACCGGCAAGCGCGGGCAGGTCAGTGATCAGGCGATCAGGGCGCGTGTGGCAGGCGCGCCAGTGGCCCGGCTGCGCCAGATCGCGGCATCCCGCGCGAGCCGGCCTGCGGTGCGATTTGCGCCCGCGGCGCGGCGGGGACGCGGGCGCCGTGGCGTTCCGGGCCGGGCCGGGGCGCCACGCCGGCCGCCGGATCCGGCTACGGGCGGGATGAGTTGCTGATCTGGTCGAGCAGCGCCCGGACCTCGGCCTCCGGGTACCGGCGGTGGCCCCCCAGCGTGCGGACGGACGTGAGCTTGCCGTCCTTGGCCCACCTGGTGACGGTCTTGGGATCCACGCGGAACATCGCGGCGACCTCGGCCGGGGTGAGGAGCCTGGTGAACTCTGGTGCCTGCCGGCTGGTGCTCATATCGACCGATTCCTCCCCACGATCGTCCACGGACCAGGCAAGATCCACGAACGATCATAATCGCGACTATTGAAGCATAAACCCGTCAAGCTTAGGAAGACATTACGGCTACTTGTTGTTTGGCTGTCCGCGCGCTGCGTGACCTGGCGCGGCCAGGCCCAGGTCAGAGGGGATGCCCGGAAGCCGCGAGCGGCTGGCCGCCGCGGCGCGGGGCTGCCGAGGCGCGCCCGCGGGGGGCTCAGCCGCAGCCGGGCGCGCCGGGCACGGCCAGCTCGCACCACACCACCTTGCCGGTGGCGGTGCGGCGGGTCCCCCAGCGCTGAGCGATCTGGCTCACCACCTGAAGGCCCCTGCCGCGCTCGTCATCCTCGCCGGCGTGGCGCAGCCTCGGCAGCGCGGCGGAGTCGTCGAGCACCTCGCAGAACAGCCCGCCCTCCAGCACCAGGCGCAGCCCGATCCTGCCCTGCGCGTACCTGACCGCGTTGGTTACCAGCTCGGAGACCGCCAGCTCCGCGGTGGGAATGACGTCCGCCAGCCCCCACCTGCGCAGCGGGCGGCGGATCAGCGACCGCGCCCGCCTGGCGGCGGTGAGCTTGGCGGCGAGGTTCCACGCGACCTGCCGCTCCTGGTCGATCCTGCTCAGCCGGGCGATCAGCAGCGCGATGTCGTCCCGCTGGTGGTCGTCGTAGACGCCGGCCCTGGCCAGGGCGTCGCGGCACAGGTCATCCAGCGGGCGCTCGGACGCTCCGGGCGTGAACATCTCGCGCAGGCCCCGCAGGCCGGTGTCGATGTCCTCGGTCCGCCGTTCCACGAGCCCGTCGGTGTACATCACCAGCAGGCTGCCATCTTCGACCGTGAGCGTGCGGCTGCGGATCGGGCTCGCCCCGATCCCGAGCGGCGGGGCCGGCGAGACGTCGAGGAACTCCCCGGCCTTGCCGGGCGCGACGAGCAGCGGCGGCAGGTGGCCGGCGCAGGCGACCTCGCACGTGCCGTCCACGGTGTCGTAGATCGCGAACACGCAGGTCGCGAAGTGCGGCTCGACCTCGCCGAGCTCGTGCATGAGGTCGTCGAGGCGCTGCAGGGTCTCCGCCGCGGGCAGCTCGAGCATGGTCAGCGTCTTGATCGCGGTGCGGAGCCGGCCCATCGTCACGGCCGCGCGCACGCCGTGGCCCGCCACGTCGCCCACGACCAGCGCGACCCGGCCGCCCGGCAGCGCGATCGACTCGTACCAGTCACCGCCGACCTCGATCAGCTTGCTGCCCGGCAGGTACCGGTGGCGGACCTCGACGGAGGCCGGCGTGGACAGGCCGGTCGGCAGCATGCTGCGCTGGAGGGTCAGCGCCGTGGCCCGCTCCCTGCTGTACCGGCGCGCGCTGTCGACGAACAGCGCGGCGCGGCGGGCGAACTCCATGCCGATCTCGACGTCGTAGGCGTCGAAGCGGTGGAAGCCGAGCCGGCGGGCGCAGGCGAAGAAGCCGAGCAGCGTCTCGCCGGCGATCATGGGCAGCAGCAGCAGCGACGCCCCGGCGAGCAGCCGGGCCACCGGCGCGCGCGACCACGCCGCCGCCAGGCCGGCTGCCGCGGCGTCGTCCAGCACCTCGCTCACCGGCTTCGCGCCGTCCAGGCACCGCGTGTAAGGGGTGCCCGGCGGGTAGCGCAGGATCTCTCCCACGGGGAACGCGGCGTCCCAGCCCGGGTCGGCGTCGTCGTGGGCGACCGCCAGGCGGCGGACCAGGTGCAGGCCGCTGGGAGGCGACTGGGGCTGCTCGGCGTCGGCCACGATGCTCTCCAGCATGAGCAGGCCCGCCGAGTTGCAGAAGTGCGGGACGAGGATGTTGACCAGCTCGGGGGCCATCTGCTCGATGTCGAGCGCGCCTCCGATCCGCCGCACCGCGCCGTCGAGCAGGGCGTGGCGCATCAGGGCCGGGTCGATGAAGCGCTCGGCGGCGGGAGCGGGGACGCGGAGCGTCACCTGCGCGAGCAGCCCGGTGCCGAGCGAGCGGACCGGCACGATCGTCGCCACGGCGTCGACGGTGGCCCGGCTGGTGGTGCGGATGGTCAGCACGGAGGTGCTGTCCCGGTCCGCGCTCGCGGCGTCGATGATGCCCCGGACCAGCTCGTCCGGGTCGCCGGGCCCGGCGATCAGAGCGCCCAGGCCGGCGCCGAGCAGCCCGTCGCCGCCCGCGGCGAGGACGTCCGCGGCGCTGCGGTCATGCTGAACGACCCGGCCGCCCCGGTCGATCCCCAGTGTCAGCGTCTGCGCCGAGGCGCTGGAGAGGACGGCCGACATCTCGGCCGCCGCTGCCGACACCACGTGGGGGACTCCCCTCCAGCATTGCCCCTGAACCGTCCCGATCAGTATGAAACATTCGCTCTCCCGGCGGGAGGGAATGGACTTCCTTGGTGCCACCGGGCCGGCGCCCGGGCGGCACCAGGTCCCGGCAAGGGTCAGGCATCCCGCGGTGGCTCGCCGTGACCGGCGTTGGCCCTGCCGCGGCCCCAGTACGCCTTCGCCGAGATCTGGCCCGGCGGCAGGCCGCGCGCGGCCAGGACCTCCCGCACGGCGAGGACCACGCGCGCCTCGCCGAGCACGTAGGCGTGCCCGGCTCCGGGTGGCAGCTCGACCTCGGCGGCTTCGGCGGTCAGCAGGGCGCGGTCCCCGGCCGGGCGGCCGAGCCGGTGCAGCCAGCTCACCCTGGTGCGGGCCGGCGCCAGCAGCTCCTGCTCGTCTGCCGGGCCGGGCACCTCGATCACCAGGGTGGCGTCCGCGTCCCCGGGGAGTGCCTCGGTCATCGCGAAGATCGCCGGCATCGCGGACTCATCGCCCAGGAACAGGTGCCAGTCGGCTCCGGGCGAGATCGTGATCTTCCCGCGCGGGCCGATGCCCTCGATCCGGTCGCCGGGCCGCGCCGATCTCACCCAGCGCTCGCCGGGGCCGCCGGCGTGCCGGACGATGTGCAGCCTGAGGGCGGGCGCGCCGCGGTCCAGCGATCGGATCGTGTAGCGGCGCCGGACCGGCCGGGCGCCCTCGGCCGCCACGAGCAGCATCACGTCCTGGCCCGGCTGGTAGCCGAAGCCGTCGAGCTCGGGCGCGGTGAGCATCACCTCGTGGACCGCCGGGGAGATCCGCTCCGAGGCGGCCACGGTGAAGCTCAGCCTGCGCGCCCCCGCGAGCGGGCCGGCCAGTTCGCGGAACGGGTCGTCCAGCCGGCTGCGGATCTCGGGGGGCACTGCGTCGGTCACTGTCGCGGTTCCTCTCCTGGCGCTGCCCCCGGCGGCGGCAGACCTCACCCGCCCGGGCACGGCACGGCAGGCATCCACGGTACGGCAGCGGCCCCGGGCGTGCGTGCCCGCCGGCGCCCGGCGGCCCGGCGGGCGCGCCGGCTGCGCCGGGTCGCCGTGACTGCGGCGGGATGAATGACCAGGAACGGAACGAGGCGGTTTGTTGATGCCGAAGATCAGCGGGGGAATCGCGCCTGGATTCTGATTACGCTGCGCAGCTTCGTGGTAACGTCGCGTAGTGAACTGGCAGGGCGGGATCACCGAGCGCTACCTGTGCCAGCCATGGTTCTTGAGCCGCAGTCCGGGTGGCTTGACCGCCCAAGCCACCGGATCGCAGCGGCGGCATCGACAGGAAGGAACACGTTATGCGCAAGCGCTTCACGCGGGCGTTCTACGCGGCTACGGCGGCGGCCACGCTCGCGATCGGCCTGGGCGTGGCCGGCGCGGGCACGGCGAGCGCGTCCACCCAGGCGAGGGCGGGCACGCCGCAGTGCGCGGCGAGCCAGGATCCGAGCCTGCTGCTCTTCTGCTTCAACCTGTTCAGCGACGTGCTCGGCTCAGGGACGACCGCGAACGCCTACGTGCCCGGCGACACCGGCAGCATCGCCGACGGCAGGGTCGGCCAGAAGGTCAACATGCACTTCGCCTCGAACACCCGCCCGAACGGCGACTTCATGACCGACATCGTCGCCCGGGTGTATCAGCTGTGCGGCGGGTCCGCGAACGACTTCTTCTCGCCGACCTCCTACGTCTGCCTCCACTACCCGGGGTTCTGGGTGATCGAGGCCGACTGGTCGCCGTACGGGAACGAGTCGGGCCTGTGCGCCGGCGTGGACACGACGATGGCGCCGTACGACGGCGAGAACGTCACGCTCCAGCCCTGCGGGGTCAGCGCCAACACGGTCTGGATCGCCGACCGCGTGCTCGGCTACGGCGGTGACTGCCGGACGCCGAGCACGATCCCGGTGGCTCCCGGGGGCCCGGCCAACTTCTGCCCGTGGATCAACGGCGGCGACACCAAGTTCAGCCACCCGCTCGTGCTCACCCTCGACGCGGGCACCCAGCGCCCGGTCAACCAGCTGAGGATCGAGAACGTGAACCTGGTGGGCGGCGTCGCCCGGAACGACCAGCAGTTCGCGTTCTACCTCGGCGCCACGCCGTGACCTAAGCCGCTGGGCCCGCCGGCCCGCGGCGACGGCCCCTCCCCGGCGCGCCGGGGAGGGGCCGTTCCCGTCTCGCGGCCCCTCGCGCCGCGCCCGGCCGGCGCCGTCACGCGGCCTTTCGCAAGCCGATTTGGCGGAGCTGCGACTACGTACAGATATCAATGGCTAACATCGTGTGATCAGACGTGCGGATCGCGGCGCTCGCCGCGGGCTGAAGGAGCTGAGGATGCGCGCAGGATCATCGCGACCGGTCCGGCGGGCGGCCGCCCTGGCGGGCGCCGCCCTGACGGTGGCCGCGCTCGGCGCCGTGCTGCTCGCAGGCCCGCGCGGGCTGGCCGCCGCGGTTCACGCGGCCGGGCGCGCGCACGCGGACCCGCCGTGGGCCGCCCGGCATCAGGAGGGGCACGCGGCGGCGGGCCGGGCGGCCGTGGCCGGCCCGGCCTGGTCACGGAGCGTGGCGTCCTGCGGCCCGGACTGCCTGACCCTGGCCAGCCTCGCGCTCGGCGACCGGATGACGATGAACGCCGACCTGCCCGTCCAGTCGATGGCCAGCGGCCGGGTGGGACGGAAGATCGACATGCTGTTCAAGGGCATCACGCACCCGAGCGGTGAGTTCTCGGTCTCGCTGACGGCGCGGGTCTGGCAGTTCTGCGGCACGGACAGCCATGACATGTTCCCGCCCGCCTCCTACCTGTGCCGGCGCGAGTGGGACGACTGGGTCTTCGAGCTGGCCTGGACCCCGTTCGGCAACCAGACCGACCTGTGCGTCGGCGTGGCGGTGCGCGGTCAGGACGGCGAGAACGTCACCCTGCGGCCCTGCGGCCAGGACGCCCGCACGCTCTGGATCGCGGACCGGGCCAGCGGGACGGGACCGTGCCGCGCGGCCGGCTCCTGGTGCCCGTGGATCAGCGCCGCGGACAGCAACTTCCGCAGCCCGTTCGTGCTGGCCGTCGACGCTCTCAGCCACGCTCCCGCGGATCAGCTGCGGCTGGCCAGGCTGAATCTGGCCGGCCGGACGGCGGTGCCCGGCCAGCTGTTCGCATTCGTCCGCGGGCTGCCCGGCTCGTGAAACCCCGGGGGGATGCGCGCGCCCGGAGCGTGTCGGCGCGCGGGCCCGCAGTCATCTTGGCGAAGATGGTGGCCGGCGCAGGAGGGGAGGGACATGGCCGGGGGGCTGCTCAAGGTGGTGTCGGCGGCGGCTCTGGGAGCCACGGTGGCCGCGGTCGCCTCGGCGCAGGCGAGGCCGCCGTCGTCGCACGAGCGCGTGCTGTGCAGGCCGTTCCAGCACCTGACGACGGCGGCGGGGCGCGGGCCGCGGTACGTGGTCAGGAACGACACGTTCGGCCACCGCAGCGAGTGCCTCGTGAACGTGGATGACCTGCCGGACTTCAGGATCTCGAAGTCCGGCGCCCACGGGAACCCGGCCGAGCCGGTCGCCTATCCGAACATCTTCCTCGGGTGCAGCTGGGGAGTCTGCTCGCCGCGCAGCGGCCTGCCGAGGCGGGTGGACCGGATCAGGACGCTGGTGACCTCGTGGTCCACCGTCCAGTCCGCCTCCGGCCACTGGAGCGCCGGGTACGACATCTGGCTCGACAGGAGGCGCAGCACCTCCGGGCAGAGCGGCGGCGCGGAGCTGATGATCTGGCTCAACTCGCGCGGATTCCCGCCGAACGCCTGGCCCGTGGTCACGGTCGGCGGCCGCCGCTACCACCTGGCCCACTGGGTGGCCGCCAGGCACGGCAAGCGGTGGAACTACATCCAGTTCCGCATGGTCCGCTCGGCGAAGCGCGTGAGGAACCTCGACGTGCTGCCGTTCATCAAGGCCGCGGAGCGCGCCGGGCTGGTCAGGCGGAGCTGGTGGATGGTGAGCGTCGAGGCGGGCTTCGAGATCTGGCGCGGCGGGGTCGGGCTGGCCACCAGGTGGTTCACGGTGCGCCTGTAGGAAAGCCCGCGTGCCGCGCCGCGAGGTCGCGCCCCCTGGCGCGCCGCCGCGTCAGGAGATCGCGGCGACCGTGTGCTCGGGAAGGATGCCGGTGATCGGGCCGGGAATCTCGAACACGGCGTGCGGCGTGCCCGCCGCGGCCCAGGTCCGGTCGTACTTCAGCAGGTCCTCGTCAACGATCAGCGCCGTGCCGTCCCGGTGGCCGACCGGCGGCACGCCGCCGATCGCGTAGCCGGTGACCCGCTTGACGTAGTCCGCGTCGGCCTTGGCGACCTGCGCCCCGACCAGCCGCGCGAGCACCCGCTCGTCGACCCGGTTGGCCCCGCTGGCCAGCACGATCACGGGATCGCCGGTCTCGGCGTTGCGGAAGACCAGCGACTTGACGATCTGCGCCTGGTCGCAGCCGAGCGCCGCCGCGGCCTCCGCCGCGGTGCGGGTCGAGGCGGGAAGCTCGATGACCGTGAGGTCCAGGCCGCGTGCCCGGAGCACATCCTGGACCTGCTGCGCGCGCTTGCCGATGCTCACGCGCACGACTCTAGCGCCGGCCGGGGACGCCGCGCGGCGCCGCCGGAAGCAGCGGGCAGCAGCGCGGGAGTCACGCAGGCCGGTCCGCCACGGCGGCGCGGCCATGGGCAGGCGGCCCGGTTGACAGAACGCGGCCGGCCTTCGATGCTGGCCCGGTGGCGTGCAGCCACCAGGCGGGGGAGTGGCGATGGCCCGGGGACAGCGGTTCGACGAGATCACGACGCAGCGGCTGATCCTGCGGCGCTGGCGGGAATCGGACCGGGGGCCGTTCGCGGCGCTGAACGGCGACCGGGAGACCATGCGGTACTTCCCGGCGGCGCTCAGCCGGGCGGAGAGCGACGCGCTGGCCGACCGGATCGAGGCGCTCTTCGAAGAGCAGGGATACGGGCTGTGGGCGCTCGAGGTCCGCGCGGACGGCCGGTTCATCGGCTTCACCGGGCTGAACCCGATGCCGGCCGGAGTCCCCGGGGCGGGTGGCGTCGAGATCGCCTGGCGGCTGGCCAGGCACGCCTGGCACCGCGGGTACGCCACCGAGGCGGCGCGCGCCGCGCTCTCCGTCGCCTTCGGCGGCGCCGGCCTCGCCGAGGTCTGGTCGATGACCGCGATGCTCAACGAGCCGTCCCGGGCCGTCATGCGGCGGCTCGGCATGGCCGAGGCGGCCCGGTTCGCCCATCCGCGGATCCCCGAGGGCCATCCGCTCCGGCCGCACGTGGCCTGCCGCCTGGCCCGGCCGGCGGTCGCTGGAATGCCCGCGGCGGGCGCCGCCGGGCGGCCGGCGCATGGCGGGGGAACGGTCCCGGACGCGGGCAGGTGAGCCAGCGACCACACGCGTAGGCAGGCCGAACACCGCGCTGCTGGTCGTGGACGTCCAGAACGGCGTGGGCGCCGGGGCGCACGAGCGCCTCGAGGCGGTGCTGGCCGGCCTGCGCGCCGGCCAGCTCGTCGTCGTCGGGGCGCAGACCGATGCGTGCATCCGCTCGGCGCTGCACGGCGCCCTGGCCCGCGGCTAGGACGCGACGCTGGTCAGCGACGCCCACACGACGGAGGATCAGACGCCCTGGGGGGCTCCGCCACCCGCGCTGCCCGTGTTGCGCTGCGGCGCCCGATGCGCCAGGATTCGGCGCAGCCCCGCTCTCGCGGTCGCGGGGAAGCCCTTTTGCCGTTCAAGGAGTGCAGCATGCCCGTTTCCGCCACCCTCGGGGAGATCCTGCTCGCGCCGGAGGTCACGCCCAGCGTCATCGCCGACTGCTGCGCGCTGATCGAGCAGGAGGTCGGGGACAAGAGCGGCGCGTCCGGCGCCGCGATCAAGGTCGCCTTCAAGACGGTGACCAGCTTCGCCCCCGGCTACTACCGCGGCCGGGTGGCGGACCTGCTTCCCCAGTTCGTGGCCGCGCTCGAGCCGTTCTGGCAGGACTTCGGCGCCAGCGGCGGACCGGGTTTCGGCGAGTACCTCGTCAAGCGCGGCGACGAGGTGGCCCAGGCGATGCTCGCGGTCACCGACGCCGAGGCCGAGAAGTCGGGGCGGCCGGTGATCGTCAAGGCATACCGCGCCGTCCGCGGCAACGCGGCGCACCACATCGAGGCCGCCCTCCCGCGCGTCGGTGACCTGGTCGCGAAGTACGCGGGCTGACCGCCGGCCCCCGGCGGCAGGCCCGGGCGGCGCCGGCCCGGCCCTCGGAGCGGGCGACGGGAATCGAACCCGCACCACCAGCTTGGGAAGCCGACCCCCTGTCGCTCACCTATGTGGCCAGCAGTGTTGCCCAGGGCGCCGGTGACGAGCGCGCCGCAGAGCGGCCTGTCCTGACCGTCCGCCAGGTCTTCGACCTGGCCGACCGGGTCGGCATGCGGCCGGTCGGGAACATCCGCAAGACGCCGGACGGGTACCGGCTCGGGTTCGGCCGGGACGGCGGCATGCGGACCTCACCGGAGCGCTACCCCACCCGGGCGGAGGCAGAGCAAGCACTGTGGAAGATGGCCGGCGCCGGCCGCGCCGACAACACGCGAGACCAGCGGTTCCGCGCGCTGGTGCTGCTCGCCACCTTCGCCAGCCTGCCCTGGGGCGAAGTCACCGCGCTGCGCCGGGCGGACGTCGACCTGCAAGCGCGCACCGTGCGTATCCGGGCCGTGTACGTGGAGCGCTCTACTGGGCCACTGGTGCTCGGCCCGCCGAAGTCGAAGGCGGGGCGGCGCATCGTCGGCATCCCGGCCGCGATCATCCCGGACCTGCGACGCCACCTGGCGGCGTACGTCCAGGACGACCCGGGCGCGCTGGTGTTCCCCGGCGTCATGGGCGGGCCGATCAGGCGCGGCAACTTCCGCAAGCTGGCCGGGTGGCCGCACGCGGTCGAGGCGATCGGCATGCCGGGACTGCACTTCCACGACCTTCGCCACACCGGCAACCAGTTTGCCGCGAACAGCGGTGCCGGGCTGCGTGACCTGATGGCGCGGCCAGCTAGTGGCACGCCAATGGCACGACGGCCCGAACAACCGCGAGGCCACGAAGGCCCAGGCTCGGGGCACACGTCCTGACCTGGGCCTTCACCCTCGGAGCGGGCGACGGGAATCGAACCCGCACCACCAGCTTGGAAGGCTGGAGCTCTGCCATTGAGCTACGCCCGCGCGGCGACGCCGCCTTGCCGTAGCGTACCGGCCGGCGTGGCGGCCCGCGACCGTCCGCCCGCCGGTGCGCCGGGACCCGCCGCCCCGGCGGGGTAAGCTTGCCGTGCCCACGGGATGTGGCGCAGCTTGGTGAGCGCGCCTGCTTTGGGAGCAGGAGGCCGCGGGTTCGAATCCCGCCATCCCGACCAAGAAAGTCCAGCTCATAGAAATTGAGTTGCTTCGCAACTTTGAACAGGGGAGCCACCAGGGGAGCCACCTGTCACGCTTCCGGGACATGACGGAGACCAAGCGGGCGGGCTCTGGGCGAGGATTCGATCTACTTCGACCACAGGGGCTCGTGCCGGGACACCCTGAAGCACCGGCACTGTCCTGGCCGATGGCTTGGCGTGGTCTCGCTGGGCTTCGACCCGGAGGGCAAGCGGATCCGGAAGAAGGTCTAAGGACGCACCAAGACTGAGGTCAAGGAAAGGCTCAGGCAGGTGCATGGGGAACTCAACGAGGGAGTCAGGCCGTCCGCTCTCTACACCGTGCAACACGCCTGCGACGACTGGCTGCGCGATGGGCTCGATGGCAGGTCGGCCAAGGCGGTCCGCGATGCGACCGATGCCCTCAAGCCGATACTGGCGGTAGTTGGACACAAGCCGCTGCGCAAACCTCCGGGGCGCTGACCTTTGCCGCCGACGGCCATCACGGTCATGGGCTGGGACTGGCAGGTGCGCCCGAGGGGCTGGATGCGGTGCTTGGCCCGCTGTGCGAGCCGAGCCGGTGCGGCCGGTCGAACTCGGTCAGCTCCACCAGCATCAGCGTGCCCGCCCTGCCCATGCGTGCACGGAACCGGGTCCCGAGCCCGATAGGCAGCGGGGTGAGCAGTTCCATGCCAGCCATCGCCGGGTTGAAAGTCGGCTCGTTGCGCGAGTCGGCGACGAAGTCGAACACTTCCTCCAGCGACCGGCCGATCAGGCCCCGCCACCGCGACACCAGCCTCGTTCAGCCGCCTCACCACGCCCGCGCGCTCATCGCTCAAATCCGAGCACATCAGCGCCACCCGCGCACCCAGCGCCAGCAGGTCATCGATGACGCGCGGGTCAGCGAACAGTTCCGCGAGCCGGCCCGGATTCAGCTCACACGCGAGCGTCAGGCGTGGCAGCGGAAACGTCGTCTCGCCACGTGCCGCGGCGTCGCCGCTGTTGGCCGACACGAACTCTCCATCCTTCCGTGGCCAGTGAACACCAGCACCAGCCGGAGTACCCAGCCGTCGTGCCGCTCCAGGACCCTCGCGCGGCCCACATACCGCCCGTGTCAGGCAAGGTCGCGACGCGCGAACACGACGCCCCCGGCGGCCACCAGGGCGAGGCTGACCGCCAGCACGCCGAGAGCGCCGGCGCTGCGCAGACCGTGCTGGAGCGGCTCGTTGCCGAACAGCAGGTAGAAGGGGGAGAGGGGCCGCGTGGGCTTGACCGTGGTAGTGACCTGGGCCAGTGCGTTGATCAGGTAGCTGGCGACGGCCACCAGTGCGGCCAGGCCGCGGGCCAGGGCCGTGCTGCCGGTCGCGGCGCCCACGGCGATGGCGACCGCGCCGGTGAAGAAACCGAAGATGCCCAGCGCGGCCGCTGCGGCTGCGATCGCGGCCACACCCAGGTGCATGCCGAAGGCGAGGGAGAACACCCACAGCGCGAGCCCGGCGGTGATTGCCACCACCGCCAGGTCGATCACCAGGGCGGCAGTGCGTTCGGCGAGCACCTGGCCGCGGGCCACCGGCGCCGACAAGGTGACCTCCAGGCCGCCCTGGCCCTCCTCGCCGGCGATCGCCGCCGCACCGGTGCTGATCGCGTAGGCCGCGATCAGGGCAGGGCCGAGGAAGCCCATCAGCTCGATCCCCAGGTAGCCGGCCGGGGTGCCCAGGTCAAGCTGGCCGCTGGCGGTGAAGATCGCCCGGTAGGTCTGCGGCAGGGTGCTGAACAGTTCCTGCCAGCGGGCGTTGCCGCGGATCGACGGCCAGATCACCGCGTACAGCGCGATCAGCGCCGCGAACGCGCTCGCCCATGCCGCCAGGGCGCGCCGTCCCCCGCGCAGCATCTGCCGCGTAATCTCGCCGCGGCTGGCGATCGCCGTGCTCATCGCCGGTCCTCCTGTCCGTACAGGGCCAGGAAGGTTTCCTCCAGGTCCGCCTCATGGGAGTTGAGGTCCAGCACCCGATAGCGGGCGAGGGCTTTGACCAGCGGATCCACGACTCCCTGCATGGTGCACCGCAGTACTGGCCCGTCCAGGCGCACGTCGGTGATGCCCGGGATACTGGCGAACGTTCCCGGTGGCGGCGGGGAGGCGAACCGGACCTCGACCGTGTGCCGGGCGTTCTCGCGCAGGCTGGCCAGGCTCTCGGTCATCAGCAGCCGCCCGGAACGGATGATCGCCACCCGGTCGGCGACGTGCTCGACCTCCGACAGCACATGGGAGGACAGCATCACCGCCGTCCCCGCTTCCGCCCGTTCCCGCAGAATGTGATGGAACTCCTGCTGGACCAGCGGGTCCAGCCCGCTGGTGGGCTCATCCAGCAGCAGCAGTCTCGGGTCGCCGAGCAAGGCGAGCAGCAGCCCGGCCTTCTGCCGGTTCCCCTTTGACAGCTCGCGGAACGGCCGGTCCAGCTCAACATCAAGCCGCTTGGCCAGGTCGGGGACACCGCGGTCATGGTCAAGCCCGCGCAACCGTGCTACGTGCCCCACCGCCTCCCGCGCCGTCAGCCGTGGCCACAGCCGGACATCACCTGGCAGATACCCGGTCCGGGCATGCACCGCCACCCGGTCCGTCCAGGCATCCAGGCCCAGCACCCGCGCGGAGCCGGCCGTTGGCCGCAGGTATCCCATCAGCAGCCGTAGCGTTGTCGTCTTGCCCGCCCCGTTCGGGCCCAGGAAGCCCAGCACTTCACCGGCCCGCATCTCCAGCGTCAGCCGGTCCAGCGCCAGCACCCGTCCATACCGCTTGGTCAGCGCCTCGGCACTGGCCACCACCGCCGCGTCAGTCACGGCTCCACCGCCTCCGCCGCCGAGCACCCTGCAGTCAGGATCGGCGGAGCCCGGCCGCCGGGATAGGTGCATACGTCCCCGTTCGCCGGACCGGACGGCCCGTCCCAGCTGGTGGTGTCACGTCGCCAGAAGACCCACCGTCGCCGCGGCCGTGAGGACAGCCAGGACGGCAAACATGACGGCCGGGGCCCGCTGGTGGCGGGCGATGAAGTACCCGGGGCTGGCGATCACCGTGTAGAGCAGCATGCCCAGCCCCGCTAGCGCCAGGCCGGCCATCCCCGCAGCGATGAGCATCCCGACCACGAGGCAGTAGATCCCAGCGCCAGAATGCACGCCTTCACGGTGATCACCTTGCACAGCGCGAGAGCGGGGCCGTTCGTCATGATTGCCCACGACTAAGGCCACTGAACAGCGCTCATCCCGGGGGTGACGCTGGAATGCGCTGGCCACGGGAAGGGTCCTCGCGGGTCGCGGGCCGCGACGCGAGGCTTACCCGTCCTGGCCGGCACCGCCCGCCTCGGCCTCGGCCTCCATCTTGGCAAGGCGGGTGTAGTAGTCGGGAAACTCATTGAGGTGGGCTCGCGCGATCTTGGCCGTCATGATCACGTCATCGTCGGTGACGTTGGTCTGCGGGTCGCGCGTGCCATGCTCGAGTTCGACGTCCATCCCCATCCGGAACTGCTCCAGGTCATACGGCGCGGAGTCCCAGTCCACACCGATCCGCTGGCCGGCAGCGCGGGCCTCGTCCAGGGTGAAACGTGAACGGGGAGTCATGCTTTCGATCGTAACGGGCCACCAGCGCGTGGCTACGGTCAGGCTCGTCCCTGGCCCGTAACCGCTAGGTACGCAGATCCGTGGGCGTGGCGGTGGGCCAGCGGGCAGGTGGGCTGGCTGGGCGGCTTGCTCCTTGGTGTACTTCTCCACCCCCCATCGCGCCGCTAATGACTTTTGTGCCTGCCGATATGTTCGCGCCTGGCGCGGATTCCGGGACGGCCACCGTTCCTGGCTCACAGGTCTATTACTACAGCAGCGTGCCGTGATATTGGTGGGCGTGGCTGCGTGATCTGATCGTCCTGGCCGGCCGGGATCGGTGCTTGCTGCCTGTCGCGGGTGAGGCGCGGGTGCGGGGGTGCTGAGGCGCATGCCGCGTGGCCGGAGTCTTTTGATGAGCTGTTCGCGCGGGTCGCGGGCGGGTTCGGGAGCGTGGTGGTGCGGTGGCGCGGGCGGGCGTTCCTGCTGGGGCTGCTGTCGCGGTCTGAGCGGAGGAACGGGTGGATGCTGGCGGAGCTGGCCGGGGGCGCCTCGCCGGACGGGCCGCAGCGGCTGCTGAGCTTCTCGCCGTGGGGCGAGGATGCCTGCCGGGACGCCCTGTCGCGTTACGTGGCCCGGCACCTGGGGGATCCGGGCGCGGTGCTGGCGGCCGGCGAGGCGGGGTTCGTGAAGGAGGGGGAGATGCCGGCCGGCGTGGCCCGGATGTGCACGGGCACGGCGGGCCGGGTGGAGAACTGCCAGGTGGGGGTGTTCCTGTCGTGCGCCGCGCCGGCCGGGAGCCGGGCGCTGACCGGCCGGGAGCTGTACCTGCCGGACAAGCGGGCCGGCGGCCGGGGCCGGTGCCGGGCGGCGGGGACCGGCGGTGACGTGGGGTTCGCGGCCAAGCCGGAGCTGGCGCGGAAGATGATCGCCCGGGCCGTGGCGGCGGGCGTGCCGTCCGGCTGGGTCGCGGGCGACGAGGTGTACGGCGGCAACCCGGGCCCGCGGTCCTGGCTGGAGGAAGAAGGCATCTGCTCCGTGATGGCCGTCGCGTGCGGCGAGCCGGCCGGCGTCCCGGCGGGGCCGTTCCGCGCGGACGCGCTCGCCGCGCTCGTGCCGGCCCGCGCTGGCAGCGGCTGTCCTGCGCCGACGGCTCGAAGGGGCCGCGGCTGCATGACTGGGCGCTGGCCGGCACCGCCGCCCCCGGCCATCAGCTGCTGATCCGCCGGTCCCTGGCGCCGGGCGAGAAGGGCGGCCTTGAGCTGGCGTTCTCCCGCTGCTTCGCCCCGCCCGGGACCACCCTGGCCGAGCTCGCCGCCGCCGCCGGGGCCCGCTGGGCGGCCGGGGACTGCCCCGCCGGGGCCAAGAACCAGACCGGGCTGGACCACTACCAGGCCCGCAAGTACCAGGCCCGGTAGACCCAGCCGCCGATGACGTCGCTGGCCCAGTGCACGCCCAGGTATATGCGCGAGATGCCGACCACCGCGGCCAGCATCGCCGCCGCCGCCCAGACCGCTACCCGGCCTCGCCATGAGCGCATCCGCAGACTGCACAGCCGGGCGGCCGCCGCGCCGGCCAGGCACCGCCTGCGGGGGCGGTCCCGGCTGAGCGCTCCCCCGCCGAAGGCGGGGAGGGAGCGGGCGGGCTGCGCGCCGTTCAGAACCGCGGGGTCGCGGTCGAGATGTCATAGTTCGAGCCCCAGTACCACTGGGTGGCAGCGGACCCCGGCACGACGTGCGGAACGCCGGTCGGGTCGGCGATCCAGTAGCGGACGCGGGCGCGCATCCACGCCGGGAGGGTGGCGATCGACGCCTTCACCGCAGGCCACTGCGAGAGCATCGTGTAGATGCGGGCCAGCGCGTGCGGGTAGGCGGACAACCGCTGCCTCGCCCAGACGGCCGCCTGGGCCGGCGTGGCATCACCGGGCTCGACATCCAGGATCGACGCGTGGTAGTCGGTGCCGGTGGTGTCGATCCACAGCACGTTCCGGCCGGCGACCTGCGAGGGCGAGACCGCGTAGCCTCCGGTCGCGTAGGTGGCGATCACGTGGTGGCCGGGGATCGCCCCCGGCGTCACGGAGTCGTAGATCAGGTACGGCCGCCGGGGCCGGGCCGCCGGGTGGCGGCGGATGGCACCCGGCCGGCCGGCCGGCGCCACCCGTCCCGGCCCGGCGCGATGACCTGAGGCCAGGGCCGGAAGCGCCGCGCCCGGCCGGCCCGGGTGCCCGGCGCTCCGTGAGCCTGCGCCGGCGGGCCGCGGAGCCTGGCCGCGCTGCGGCGCGCGGCCGGCAGCCCCAGCCGGGCCGGGCCGTGAGCCATGGTCCGGGCCGTGCGACGGCGCGTTCACCGGCTGGGGCTGGTGCCCCCGGCCGCGCCGCGCGGGCGGCCGGCCCGCCGAGCCTGCGGCGGGCACCCGGCCCGCGCCGCGGCCGTGGCTGGCAGCCGCCACCCGGGCGGCCGGGCCGAGGGCCGCCGCCGTGGCGGTGTGACCTGTGGCCGCCATCCCGGTCGCCACGGTCGCTCCGGTCAGGATCGTCGCGGCGGCCACTCCCAGCGTGAGCCGGGAAGGGCGGGTACGGATGAATCGGTTGAAATTGGTAAGGACGGATCGTGCTGCATCAGGGATTCGGGGGGGCAAGATCGAACCTCGGGGTCGGGCGCGTGGGAGCGCTCGGCGGGACCCAGGACACTGCCGGCCGACCAGCTGCACCGGGGCGGCAGTGATGCGCGGATGTGACGCGGGTCAGGGCGCCGCGTTGCGGGGGGCAACCATCACACGCCTGGGTGCTATCGGTTACTCATCGTGAACGCACGCCGCGGCGCGATCATGCCCGAGATATCCGATTCTGTGACTCGAATCACAACTGGCGTCCCGCCTGTCCCGCCCGGGGCGGGGTCCGGAGTCCGTTTCGACCGGCCGCACGCCCGCGGCCCGGCGCGGTCAGGACGCGGCGATCGCCGCCAGCAGCGCGAGCAGGAACGTGATGAACGCGCTGAGCCCGTGCCCGGCGGCCACGAGCGGGGCGATGTTCCAGGCCCGCTGGCGGGGCGGCGGCTCGGGCTCGGCGAGCATCCGGGCGAGCAGGTCGTCGACCAGCCTGCCGGTGAGTTCCTGGTCGGCAAGCGCCCGGGTGAGCATCTCGTAGGTCATCATGCCCGACGGCCAGTCGCCGGGTGCCAGCCCGTCCCGCTCCGCGGGCACGTTGACCTCGCCGTCCCGCCCGTGCCCGGAGGGCGGGTCCGCGGCGGGGCGGCCGGCCGGCCCCGGAAGCGGTTGGCCGGAGGCGCGGTCGGCCGGCGCCGTGCCCGCCGGCCCCGCCGGCCGGGGCCGGGTCCGCGGCGACGCGGTTCCGCCCGCAGGCGCGCCGCGGATGCCACGGCGCGCCGGGTAGGGCGTCCAGACGGTCACGGTGGAGATCCCGAGCCCGATCGCGGGGGTGAGGAAGGCGAGCGCCAGCCAGGGCAGTGGCCTCGCGCCGGTCGCGGCGAAGCCCAGCCACACGCCGAATCCGGTGAACGCGAGCCCGGCGTGACCGATGATCACCGGAGTCGGAACCTCTCCGGGGTGGCGGGCGCGGTGCCTGCCCGGGCCGCCGCTGGCGATCCAGGTCGCCAGCATGTAGGCGCCGAGGCCTTCGGTGATGAGCCAGCTCGCCAGCGCCGCCAGCGCCAGGCCGTGGGCGCCGGGCGGGCCGGAGGCAGCGCCAGTCCCCGGGCCAGCGGTGATCCCGGCCAGCCCTCCCGCCGCGGCGAGGCAGCCCGGCGGCCTGCCCGCCGTCAGGCTGGCCACGATCCGGAGGATGCCGCCCATCAGCCATCCTGAGCTCGCCGATATCAGCATCATCGCGGCGTTCACAGCAGGTCACAAGGCCGCCTTGGCCGCCGGTGGGCCGGCCGGCGGCGCCGCGGCTCTCAGCCGTCGCGGGAGGCGCCGTCACCGCGCGGCCTCGGGCGGAACGAGGCGACCAGCTTCGCGACGAGCGTGGCCAGGAAGATCTGGCCGGTCATCGCCTCAAGCATCGCCACTGCCCGCCCGAGGCTGGTCGCCGCGGTGAAGTCGCCGTAGCCCAGGGTGGTCAGCGTGGTGAAGCTGAAGTACTGGAAGGCGGACGCCGTGCCCCGCTGGCCGCCGGAGAAGAAGCTCCGGCCGTGCAGGAAGTACATGGCCGAGTAGCACGCGGCGAACATGAGCCCGATGAGCAGGTACGCGCTGATCGCGCCGTAGATGCTCTGCACGGTCACGCTGGGATGCGACAGGATCTGCCGCACCAGGAGCGTCACGGTCACCAGCAGCAGCGCGGCCGTCCACACGGAGGCGGCACCCCGCCCGGCGTCGCCGCCCAGGTGCACGCCGATCACGGTCCCGATCGCCGAGGCGACGAGAATGGCTGCCGCGACGGTGCGCACCGGGCGCCGTCGCGGCGGGGAGACGCGCAGCGCGAGCAGTCCCGCCACGGCGAACAGCGCCAGCTGCGTGTCGCCGATCACCTCGGTGAGCGGGGAGGCCCGCCCGCCGACCAGCGCCGAGATCAGGTACGAGGCGATCAGGACGGCCAGGAGCAGCCCGTACCTGCGGCGCTGGCCGGGCTCCCGCCGATCCCGGCGCGCCGGCCCGGCGCCCGAGCCCGGCCCGGCGCCCGAGCCCGGCCCGGCGCCCGAGCCCGGCCCGGCGCCGCGACCTCGGCCCCGTCCGGCTGGCTGCTGGCTGGTCAGCGCTGCCACCTCCCAGGGCCGGCAGGACGTGCCGCAAGCCCCGCCGCGGGGCCACCGCGGCGGGGCTTGCCCGAGAGCCGCCGGCCGGGGGCGTGGCATGCCCCGGGACCGGCGCGCGCTAGAACTGCCTGGCCTCCTGCCGCGGGTAGAGCAGCGCCCAGATCACGAGGGCGTAGAGGGCGATCACGAGGATCGACCAGATCGGGGTGAACGGCAGCAGCAGGAAGTGCCCCACCGCCCCGATCACCGCGAGCACCGCGCCCAGGTACCGAGCCCAGGCCATGCCGAGGAACACGGACAGCCCGGTGGCGAAGACCAGGATGCCGAAGCCGATGTCGGCCCAGCCCCAGCCGGTCAGGTTCCACCGGAACGTGTAGCCCGCCACGGGCGCGGTCACGTAGATGTGGCTCCTGGAGAGCGCCACGATCCCGATCGCGATGTTCCACAGCCCGACGAGGAGCATGAGCGTTCCGGCCAGGGCGGTGAGGCCCACCACCGCGGCCCGGTGCTCGTGAGCCCCCTCGTACCGTGCGGTCGGCTGCGGGTACTCGCGCTCGGGCGCGCGCCCGGGGTCGTACCCCATCGTGGGCCCTGACGTACCGGGCTGACGCTCCTGTGGATTGCTCATGTCAAGCGCCCCCTTCTCTCGCTGCCGTGAGCCTTGCGTTCGCGGACCTGGCCCGCAGGCGCCCTGTGCGCTTCCCCCTGGCGGCCAGCGAGTTCTCTCCCCCCTCATACCCTGTCCCGGCCAACGGAACGCAAAATCTTCACGCCCCGGCCCGGCCTCCGGCCGGGGCCGCGGCGCCCGGACCGGACAGGACCCGGGGGCCGCGGCCCGCCCGGCGCAGGGCGAAGGCCATGGCCCCGAGGATCAGGCCATCGATGAGCAGCCAGATCCCGATCACGACGACGAGCACCGTCAGCGAGATGGTCGGCCAGAACAGCACGATCAGCCCAGCGGCCAGGCTGAGCGCCCCAGCCAGCGTGGTGAGGCCGCGGCCGGCCGGCGCCGGGCCGGCCAGGCCGACGGCGATGTCGGAGACCCCGTTGAGCACCCAGAACAGGCCGATCACGATCGCCAGGGCCGTGAGCGTGAGATGGTAGTGGCGGATCGCGTACAGCCCGACCAGGATCGCGATCAGTCCGATCACCACGCTCGCCACCCGCCGGCCACCCCCGGCCTCGGCGTCGGCGAACCCGTGGATGAGCCGCTGCAGGCCGGCCACGATCAGCGCGATGCCGATCAGCACGGCGACGATCGCCAGCGTCGCCTTCGGCCAGGCCAGCAGCAGGATCCCGACGACCACGCAGCCGAGTGCGCCGGCCAGCAGCGCGGGCCAGGCGGCGGCCGCCAGGTCCGCGCCGGGCATTCGGCCCGGCCCGCCGGGTTGGCCGCCGTCCGGGCCGTACCCGGCGGCGCCTGCGCCGGGTTCCCGCTGCCGTGCCGCGTGCGATGAGGTCATGTTCCCTCCCGCCGATCTGGTTGGCTGTCCGGGCCGCCCGTTCCGGCCGCTCGCCGGCGGCCCCCTCGCCGGCAGCCCCGTTCGCGGTGCCGTTCCCGCCATCATCGGCCGCAGTCACGACCGCCCTCACCACCCGGCGCGGGTGAACCTGGCGCCGGCCACCGCGCCGCCCGGCCGCGCGCCACGTTGACGCCGGCCGGCGGGGCCGGGGCGTCCCCGGAGGTCCCGCGCCGCGCACCGCCCGCCTGCCGCCGCGCCCGGCGCGAAGGCCATAGACTTGGCCGCCGTAGCCGCGAGCACCGCCCCATCGCCGCGCGCGACCCGCGGGACGCCCCGATCCGGCGCGGATGAAGCCGAGGAGTGACCACGTCGTGAAGACCGACGTCGAGGAACTGAGCCCGACCCGTGTGCGACTGACGGTCGGCGTTCCGTTCGATGAGCTCAAGCCCAGCCTGGACCAGGCCTACCGGCAGATCGCGCGGCAGGTGCGGATTCCGGGCTTCCGGCCGGGCCACGTCCCCCGGCAGATCCTCGACCAGCGGGTCGGCAGGGACACGATGCTCGAGCACGCCATCCAGGACGCGGTGCCGGGGCTGTACGCCAAGGCGGTCCAGGAGGCGCACGTGGCCGTGCTCGGCCAGCCGGACGTGGAGATCACCAGGCTGGACGACGGAACGGAGATCGAGTTCACCGCCGAGGTCGATGTGCGGCCGAGCTTCGAGGTTCCCGATGCCGCCGGGCTCCAGGTCGTGGTCGATGACGCCGACGTCAGCCCGGACGAGGTCGAGGAGTACCTGCGCTCGCTCCGCGAGCGATTCGCGACGCTGCGCCCGGTGGAGCGGCCCGCCGAGGCGGGAGACTACGTGTCGATCGACCTGTCCGCCGAGGTGGACGGCACGCCGGTCGCGGACGCGCAGGCGACCGGCATCTCCTACGAGGTGGGCAGCGGCGCGATCCTCGACGGGCTGGACGACACCCTGATCGGGATGGCGCCCCAGGAGAGCAGGACGTTCCGGTCCGAGCTGGCCGGCGGAGAGCACGCGGGCAGCCAGGCGGACGTGACCGTGACGGTCCGCAGCGTCAAGGTCAAGGAGCTGCCCGAGCTCGACGACGAGTTCGCCCAGTCGGCCAGCGAGTTCAACACGGTCGGCGAGCTGCGCGCGAGCACCCGCCGCCAGCTTGAGGCGATGCGGCGGGCGGCCCAGGCCGGGCAGGCGCGGGACCGGGTGGTCGAGGCGCTGCTCGAGCGGGTCGACATGCCCCTGCCGGAGGCGCTCGTGGAGCACGAGATCACCCACCGCCGCGAGTCGCTGGAGGAGGACCTGCAGCGGGCCGGCCTGACCAGGGAGGCGTACCTGCAGGGCCGCGGCATCGGCGAGGCGGAACTGGAGAAGGAGATCGCCGACGAGGTCCGGCGCACGATCAAGGCCCGGTTCATCCTCGACAAGATCGCCGAGCAGGAGGGCCTCCGGGCCGACCAGGAGGAACTGGGCAGGTACGTGACCCAGCTGGCGCTCAGCAACGGCGTCTCGCCCGAGCAGTTCGCCCGCCAGATCACCGATTCCGGGCAGATCGGCGCGGTCGTGGCCGACGTGCTGCGCTCGAAGGCCGCCGACCTGGTCGCCCGGCGGGCGTCCGTCACCGACCAGTCGGGCAGGAGGGTGACCATCGGCTCCGGCGACGAGCCGGAGGGCGGGGAACCGGAGGGCGAAGAGCGGGAAGGTGAACGCGCCGAGGCGGGTGAGCCCGGCGCGGCCAGCGGCTCGCCGCCGGAGCCTGAGCCGGCCACCCGGGGCCGCTCAGGCCGGCGCGGCGCCAAGCGGTCCTAGGGCACTCTTCAGAGGCACCGCCACGGCGTGCCGTGATCCCGGGTCCGGCAGCTCCGGTTGCCATCCGGGGCCGCCGCGCTCGAGGACCGCGGCCTGGCGCGCCGGGCGGCGGCGGACCGCCGGCCTGGGCGGCGCGGTGCGGCCGGCCACGGCGGGCCGCGCACGTGGCGCCACCGGGCAGCCAGGTGCCACAGCACGGCAGGATGCCGGAACACACGGCGGTCCAGTGCCGCCGCCTCGCGACCCTGCGCCGTGAGCGAACACGGCGCCGCGGCGGGCCTGGCAGTTCCGCCGACGGGTTAGGGTCGCAGCATAGAAACACCGAGCCGTCACCGCCTCGCCCGCGCCCGGCCGGCAGGCCGCGAGCGGGCCGGGCGCCGGCGAGCGGACGGCACCGGACGGACCACGTGAGGAGGCATGGCAGCGTGACCAGGTGGGAGGATGAGGGCCTGCCCGCGCGGCTGATCGCGAGCGCGGCGGAGGGGCCGCCGCCGCTGCTGCCGATGAGCGACCAGCTCTTCCAGCGCCTGCTCCGGCACCGCATCGTCTTCCTCGGCTCGCAGATCGATGACGAGACCGCGAACCGGATCTGCGCGGAGCTGGTGCTGCTCGCCGCCGAGGATCCCAGGCGCGACATCAGCATCTACATCAACTCCCCGGGCGGCTCGGTGAGCGCCGGCCTGGCGATCTACGACGTGATGCAGTACGTGCCGAACGACGTCGCCACGTACGCGATGGGGCTGGCGGCATCCATGGGGCAGTTCCTGCTCTGCGCGGGCACCAAGGGCAAGCGGTACGCGATGCCGCACGCGCAGATCATGCTGCACCAGCCGCATGGGGGGATCGGCGGCACCGCGTCGGACATCCGGATCCAGGCGGAGCAGATCCTGTATCTCAAGCGCGTCCTGGCCGAGCGCACGGCGATGCACACCGGCCAGCCAGTCGAGCAGATCGAGCGGGACTCCGACCGGGACCGCTGGTTCACCGCCGAGCAGGCGAGGGAGTACGGATTCGTGGACCACGTCGTGCGCCACGCCGAGGATGTCCCCACGGAGGGTGCGGTCTCATGACATTCCAGGCACGGTACGTGCTGCCGTCGTTCATCGAGCGGACGCCGTACGGGATCAAGGAGATGAACCCGTACAACAAGCTGTTCGAGGAGCGGATCATCTTCCTGGGCGTGCAGATCGACGACGCCTCGGCCAACGACGTCATGGCTCAGCTCATCACGCTGGAGTCGATGGACCCGGACCGGGACATCCTCATGTACATCAACTCCCCGGGCGGCTCGATCACCTCGATGATGGCGATCTACGACACGATGCAGTACGTCAAGCCCGACATCCAGACGTTCTGCCTGGGCCAGGCCGCCTCCGCGGCGGCGGTGCTGCTGGCGGCCGGCACCAAGGGCAAGCGGATGGCGCTGCCCAACTCGCGGATGCTGATCCACCAGCCGGCCATGGAGAGCGGCTACGGCCAGTCCACTGACCTGGAGATCCAGGCGAGGGAGATCCAGCGGATGCGCGAGGCGATGGAGCGGGTCCTGGCCAAGCACACGGGCAGGTCCGAGGAGCAGGTTCGCCGCGACATCGAGCGGGACAAGTTCCTCAGCGCGGCGGAAGCCAAGGAGTACGGGCTGGTCGATGACGTACTCACCATGGTGAAGCGGCAGCCCGTTGTAGTGTCGTCCTAAGCGCGCGTCGCGGTCGGCGCGCCGCGCGTGGCGACGGCCCGGAGGCTGCTGGGCGGGCCCCGGACGCGGTAGGGTCGAGGCCCGGCCGCAGCGGCGGCCGGGCGCGGCACCGGGTCCGGCGACGGCCCGGCTCCTCGTCCGGGCGGTGGAGGGAAAGGGAGTAGTGCGGTGGCACGCATCGGCGACGGCGCTGACCTTCTCAAGTGCTCCTTCTGCGGCAAGAGCCAGAAGCAGGTCAAGAAGCTGATCGCCGGCCCAGGCGTGTACATCTGCGACGAGTGCATCGACCTGTGCAACGAGATCATCGAGGAGGAGCTGGCCGAGCCCTCCGACGTCAAGTGGGACAGCCTGCCCAAGCCGCGCGAGATCTACGAGTTCCTCGACTCCTACGTGATCGGGCAGGAGAAGGCCAAGAAGGCGCTGTCCGTCGCGGTCTACAACCACTACAAGCGGATCCAGTCGGGCGGCGAGCGCACCGGCGAGGACGGGGTCGAGCTCGCCAAGTCGAACATCCTGCTGCTCGGGCCGACCGGCTCGGGCAAGACCCTGCTCGCGCAGACCCTCGCCCGCCTCCTGAACGTGCCGTTCGCGATCGCCGACGCCACCGCGCTCACCGAGGCGGGCTACGTCGGCGAGGACGTCGAGAACATCCTGCTCAAGCTCATCCAGGCGGCCGACTACGACGTGAAGAAGGCCGAGACCGGGATCATCTACATCGACGAGATCGACAAGATCGCCCGCAAGAGCGAGAACCCGTCGATCACCAGGGACGTCTCCGGCGAGGGCGTCCAGCAGGCCCTGCTGAAGATCCTGGAGGGCACCACCGCCTCGGTCCCGCCGCAGGGCGGGCGCAAGCACCCGCACCAGGAGTTCATCCAGATCGACACCACGAACGTGCTGTTCATCTGCGGCGGGTCGTTCTCCGGGCTGGAGAAGATCATCGAGCAGCGGGTGGGCCGCAGCGGGATGGGCTTCGGCGCGGTCCTGCGGGTCAAGACCGACCGGGCCAACGCCGACCTGTTCGCCGATGTCATGCCCGAGGACCTGCTCAAGTTCGGCATGATCCCCGAGTTCGTCGGCCGGCTCCCGGTGATCACCAGCGTGCACAACCTGGACCGCGAGGCACTCATCCGGATCCTCACCGAGCCGCGGAACGCGCTGGTGAAGCAGTACCGCAGGCTGTTCGAACTCGACGGGGTGGACCTGGAGCTCACCGAGGACGCGCTTGACGCCGTCGCCGATCAGGCGATCCTGCGCGGCACCGGGGCGCGGGGGCTGCGCGCCATCCTGGAGGAAGTCCTGCTCTCGGTCATGTACGAGGTGCCGAGCCGCAAGGACGTCGAACGGGTCGTCATCACCGCCGAGGCGGTGCTCCAGAACGTCAACCCCACCCTGGTGCCGAGGGACGTGGTGCGCCGCACGCCACGCGAGAAGTCGGCCTGACCGCCGGGGCCGGGCCGGCGCCGCGGGGCAGGGCCAGCGCCGCCGGGGCCAGCACTGACGGGGCTAGCACTGACGGGGCTAGCACTGACGGGGCTAGCACTGACGGGGGCTGCCTTAGCTAGCGCGGCTGTAGGTCTGCCCGCATCGCCACCAGGAACGCGGCCAGCTCGCTCACGCTCGTGTCCCGCGTCGGGGTGACCAGGATCGCGGTCGCGCGAGCCGTCGCCCAGCCGCAGAGCGCCACCTGGGTCCGGCTCAGGACGGCGACCGCGCACCGGGCTGCCCCCCCGCCCGGGCCGGGGTCGACCCGCCAGGAGTTCAGCCGGGAAGACCCGCCGATGCCGTCGAGCAGGCGCACCGCCGTGGCGGCGGGCTGGGCAGGGGAGCGCGCGGGCAGGTTGTAGCCGAGGTACAGCACCCAGGCGGTGGTCCCGGTCACCGGGTCGGCGCGGCCGGGCTCGCCGTACAGGGCGGCGGGGTGGGGGCCGGCAGCGCCGGGCAGCAGCGCGGCGAACCGCTGCCGGGCGGTGGCGATGACCTGCAGGATGCTCGGATTGGTGATCGTGCGGTAGCGGCGGGGCAGGCCCCCGGCCACGGCCGGCGCCGGTCGGATGAGCGACCCCGGCCGCGCGCTGGCGGGCGCCGCCGGCGCGGGGACTGCGGGCGCCCACGCCGAGACGGGCGCCGGATGCTCAGCGGCGGCGAGCCAGACCCGCGCCAGGCGGATGGTCACGCTGGTGAGCGCCACCGCGGCGAGCGCGAGGAGGGCGAGGATCACGGTCGCCGGGCCGGCGCTCATCGGCCGGGGAACGCTCGCCGGGGGCCGCGCCGGGGAAGGAGCGGCCAGGCGCTGCGGGCCTGGCGGCCGCAGGAGCGCCGGCCGGCCGGTCACCGTCGTCGCGCCGGCCGGCGAGTGCGACGCGGGCGGGCCGCCGCCGGCCCGCGCGCTGACCCGCGCGCCCGGCGGGCCTGGGTCGGAGATCAGCCGTCCTGCGGTGGCCACGGCCAGGGCCGGGGCCTGGCCGGCGTCGCCGCCCCCCCCGGCAGCCTCAGGCCCGCCGCCCCGCCCGGCAGCCTCAGGCCCGCCGCCCCGCCCGGCAGCCTCAGGCCCGCCGCCCCGCCCGGCAGCCTCAGCCGGCCCGGCCCCGGGGGCTCCGGCGCTCCCGCCGGCTCGCGGGTCCGCACCCGCCTCTTCCTGCTCGGCGGCACCCGCGGACGGCCCGCCCGCCCCGGGCACGGCGGCCGGCCCCGCGCTCCGGCCGCGGCTGGCGATCGATGGCCTGGTCACGGATCAATCTCCCCTGACCTCGCAAGGTGCGGTCAACCGGCACCGATGAGCACATAGCTCGGCAACGCAATGGCTACGATGATATGCCTCGAATGCGACAGGCGGGACGAGGCCCGCGGGCACGTGCGGGCACGGCCGCCCGCGCGCGCCCCTAGACTCTGCTGACGTGACCAACGCTGATCACCGCGCTCCCGGCCGCGCCGCCGGGGCGGCGGAGCCCGGGCGGCGCCAGCTCCCGCCCCAGTACCTGCCCGGCGAGGTCGAGTCCCGCCTCTACCAGGGCTGGGTGGACGCCGGCTACTTCACGGCCGATGCGCGGTCGGACGCGCCCGCGTTCACGATCATGATCCCGCCCCCGAACGTCACCGGCTCGCTGCACATCGGCCACGCCCTCGACCACACGCTCATCGACACGCTGGTGCGGCGGCGCAGGATGCAGGGGTACAACACGCTCTGGCTGCCCGGCACCGACCACGCGGGCATCGCCACCCAGAACGTCGTCGAGCGCGAGCTCGCCAAGGAGGGCCTATCCCGTCACGACCTCGGCCGCGAGGCGTTCGTGGAGCGCGTCTGGCAATGGAAGCACGAGTACGGCGGCAAGATCCTCGCCCAGATGCGCCGGCTCGGCGATAGCGTGGACTGGACCCGCGAGCGGTTCACGATGGACGCGGGGCTCTCCCGCGCGGTCCAGACGATCTTCAAGCGCCTCTACGACGACGGGCTGATCTACCGGGCCGAGCGGATCATCAACTGGTGCCCGCGGTGCATGACCGCGCTGTCCGACATCGAGGTCGACCACAGCGAGGACGAGGGCGAGCTGGTCAGCATCCGGTACGGCGAGGGCGATGGCGCGATCGTGGTCGCCACCACCCGGGCCGAGACGATGCTCGGCGACACCGCGGTCGCGGTCCACCCGGACGATCCCCGCTACGCCCACCTGGTCGGCCGGACCGTCGAGCTGCCGCTCACCGGCCGGGTCATCCCGGTGGTCGCCGACCCGCACGTCGACCCGGAGTTCGGCACCGGGGCGGTGAAGGTCACGCCCGCCCACGACCCCGACGACTTCGAGATCGGCCGCCGCCACGAGCTGCCCGCCATCACGATCATGGACGAGCGCGGCGTGATCACCGCTCCCGGGCCGTTCGAGGGCCTGGACCGGTTCGAGGCGCGGCCCGCGGTCCTGGCGGCGCTGCGCGCGGAGGGCCGGGTCGTCGCGGAGGTCCGGCCCTACGTGCACGCAGTCGGCCATTGCGGCCGGTGCGGCACCACCGTCGAGCCTCGCCTGTCGCTGCAGTGGTTCGTCAAGGTGGGCCCGCTCGCCAAGCCGGCCGGGGACGCCGTGCGGGACGGCCGGGTGCGGATCTACCCGCCGCAGCTGGCCGCCCGCTACTTCGACTGGGTGGACGACATGCACGACTGGTGCATCAGCCGCCAGCTGTGGTGGGGGCACCGGATCCCGGTCTGGTACGGCCCGGAGGGGCAGGTCCGCTGCGTCGGGCCGGACGAGGAGCCGCCCGGGCCGGGCGACGGCTGGACGCAGGACCCGGACGTGCTCGACACCTGGTTCTCCTCGGCGCTGTGGCCGTTCTCCACCCTGGGCTGGCCGGACGACACCCCCGACCTGCGCGCCTTCTACCCCACGTCCGTGCTGGTCACCGGCTACGACATCCTGTTCTTCTGGGTCGCCCGGATGATGCTGTTCGGCCTGTACGCGATGTCCGGCGCCGGCCCGGAGGGAGCGGTGCCGTTCCGCCAGGTGGCGCTGCACGGCCTGGTGCGCGACCAGTTCGGCAAGAAGATGAGCAAGTCCCGCGGGAACACGGTCGACCCGCTGGACTGGATCTCCAGGTTCGGCGCCGACGCGACCAGGTTCACCCTGGCCAGGGGGGCGAGCCCGGGCGGGGACGTGGCGCTGAGCGAGGAGTGGGTGGCCGGCGCCCGCAACTTCTGCAACAAGCTGTGGAACGCGACCCGGTTCGCGCTGATGAACGGGGCGCTCCCGGGCCAGCCTCCCGGCGCCGGCGAGCGGCGGTCGCTGAGCGCGGCCGACCGCTGGATCCTGTCCCGCCTGGCCGCCGTGACCGCCGAGGTGGACGCGCTGCTGGAGGAGTTCGAGTTCGCCAAGGCGTGCGAGGCGCTCTACCACTTCGCCTGGGACGAGCTCTGCGACTGGTACGTGGAGCTGGCCAAGGTGACGCTGCACTCGGGCGACGAGCCCGCCGCGGCGCGCACCCGGCGGGTCCTCGGCCACGTGCTCGACGAGCTGCTCAGGCTCATCCACCCGGTCATGCCGTTCGTCACCGAGGAGCTGTGGCGCGCGCTCACCGGCGGCGAGTCGGTGATGGTCGCGCCGTGGCCCGGCGGCGGGCTGGTGGGCGCCCAGGCGGCCCGCGCAGCGGGGCGGGAGGCGGCGGTCGCCGACCCGGCGGCGCAGGCCGAGATCGAGTCGCTGATGCGGCTGGTCACCGCGGTCCGGCGGTTCCGCGCCGACCAGGGCCTGCGCCCCTCGCAGCAGGTCCCGGCCGTGCTCTCCGGCATCGCCGCCACCCCGCTGGCCGGCCACGAGGCGGCGATCCGGGCGCTGCTGCGGCTCGCTGAACCGCCGCCCGGCTTCTCGCCGAGCGGGACCGTCGAGGCCGAGGGCGTCACCGTCCACCTGGACACCTCAGGGGGCATCGACGTGGCGGCCGAGCGGCGCCGGCTCGCCAAGGAGCTCGCGGCGGCCAGGGCCGACGCCGAGGCCACCGAGCGCAAGCTCGCCAACCCGTCATTCCTCGGCAAGGCGCCGCCGCAGGTGGTGGCCAGGAGCCGGGAGCGGCTGGCCGCGGCCCGCGCCGAGATGGCCAGGCTCGCCAGCCGGCTTGCCGCCCTGGGAGACGGGCCCGCATGACCAGCTGGTGCGCGCGGGCGCGGCCGTGACCGGCGACCCGGCGGCCGAGCTGCGCGAGGTCGAGCGGCGGATCCTGGCCCGGCGGCCCGAGCACTCCATCCACCCCACGCTCGACCGGGTCCGGGAGCTGACCCGGCTGCTCGGCGACCCGCAGCGGGCCTGCCCGGTGATCCACATCACCGGGACCAACGGCAAGACCTCGACCGCGCGGATGACCGAGACGCTGCTGCGCGCCCGGGGGCTGCGCACCGGGCTGTTCACCAGCCCGCACCTGGTCAGCATGCGGGAGCGGATCTGCGTGGACGGCGAGCCGGTCAGCGCCGAGCGGTTCGCCGGGGCCTACCGGGAGGTCGAGCCCTACCTCGACCTGGTGGACGCCGCTCAGCCCGTCCGGCTGTCCTTCTTCGAGGTGCTCACCGGCATGGCGTTCGCCGTGTTCGCCGACACGCCGGTCGACGTCGCGGTGATCGAGGTCGGCATGGGGGGCACCTGGGACTCCACTAACGTCGCGGACGGGGCGGTCGCGGTGATCACGCCCGTCTCCCTCGACCACGCCCAGTACCTCGGCGACACGGTCGCCAAGATCGCCGCGGACAAGGCGGGCATCATCAAGCCCGGGGCGACCGCGGTGATCGCCCGGCAGCCCCCGGACGCGCAGGATGCCCTGCTGCGGCGGGCCGCCCAGGTGGGGGCGAGCGTGGCGCGGGAGGGCACCGACTTCGACGTGACCAGCCGTGACCTGGCCGTCGGGGGACAGCGGCTGGCGATCCGCGGGCTGCTCGGCGAGTACCGCGACCTGTACCTGCCCCTGTTCGGCGCCCACCAGGCCGGCAATGCCGCCTGCGCCCTCGCCGCCGTGGAGGCGTTCTCCGGCGCGCTGGCACGGCCCGAGCCCGGCGCCCCCGCGTCGCCGGCCGGACGCCCGCCGGCCCTGGACGGCCAGCTGGTGGCGGACGCGTTCGCCGCGATGTCCTCGCCAGGGCGGCTGGAAGTGGTCCGGCGCCGTCCGCTGGTGCTGGTCGACGCGGCCCACAACCCGGCCGGCATGGCGACGACGGTCGCGGCCGTGCGGGAGTCGTTCGGCGCCGCGGAGGTGATCGCGGTGCTCGCGGTGAGCGCCGACAAGGACGTGGCGGGGATCCTGCGGGAGCTGGAGCCGGCTGCCGCCGCCGTCGTCGCCACCGGGAACTCCTCGGAGCGCTCGATGCCCGCGGCGGGCCTCGCCGAGCTGGCCAGGCAGGTTTTCGGGCCGGACCGGGTGCATGCGGCCGCCCGGCTGGACGACGCGATCGAGGTCGCCACCGGGCTGGCCGGCGCCGCCCTGGCGCCGGGCGCGATCGTGCTCGTCACCGGGTCGGTGGTCACCGCCGGCGACGCCCGGATGCTGCTCGCCGGCGCCGGCCCGGCGGGGAGCCCGCGGTGAGCCGGCTCAGCGCGACCGTGCTGCTGCTCGAGGCGGTGGTGATCGCGCTCACGATCCTGCCCGCCGTCAAGCTCGAGCACGTCGCCCCGTCCGCGGCGGGCCTCGCCGCCGGCCTGGCCGTGGCCGCCGCCATCGCCCTCGCCGCCGTGGCCAGGCGGCACCTCGCCGTCACGCTGGCCGGCGGGAGCGTGCTGCAGGCGCTGGTGATCGCCTCGGGAATCGTGCTGCCCGCGATGTATGTCCTTGGCGGAATTTTTGCCCTGCTCTGGGTGACCGGGATCTGGCTCGGTCATCACGTGGAAAGCCAGCAGTAAAGAGCCGGCCCGATCCCTCGGCTCGTCATCTTTCTCCGTACCCGGTGGAGAGGTACCCGCTGGCGGCGGGTAGGCTCATTAACTGCGGAATGCCGGAGCCCGTTTCCGATGAAATGTGGATCGAACCTGGCTGAATGCAGGCGAGACGGGCACACGCTTGACCTTGGGGACGCAGATGAGCAACGCGCTGGCCTTCCTGGGCCGTGACATGGCGGTCGACCTCGGCACCGCCAACACTCTGGTGTACGTCAGGGGCCGCGGGATCGTGCTGAACGAACCGTCGGTGGTGGCGCTCAACACCAATACCGGGCAAATCGTGGCCGTCGGCCTCGAAGCCAAGCGGATGATCGGCCGGACGCCCGGGAACATCATCGCGGTCCGCCCGCTGAAGGACGGCGTGATCGCAGACTTCGACGTAACCGAGCGGATGCTGCGGTATTTCATCCAGAAGGTGCACAGGCGGGCTGGCCTGGCCAAGCCGAGGATCGTCATCGCCGTGCCGAGCGGCATCACCGGGGTCGAGCAGAGCGCGGTCAAGGAGGCCGGCCATCAGGCCGGCGCGCGGCGGGTCTACATCATCGAGGAGCCGATGGCCGCGGCGATCGGCGCGGGGCTGCCGGTCAACGAGCCGACCGGGAACATGGTCGTGGACATCGGCGGCGGGACCACCGAGGTGGCCGTGATCTCCCTCGGCGGCATCGTGACCGCGCAGTCGATCAGGGTCGGCGGCGACGAGCTGGACCAGGCGATCATCAACTTCGCCAAGAAGGAGCACTCGCTGACGCTCGGCGAGCGGACCGCCGAGGAGATCAAGATCGCCCTGGGATCGGCGTTCCCCGCGCAGGACGAGCCCAGCGCGGAGATACGCGGCCGGGACCTGATCAGCGGGCTGCCGAAGACCGTGGTGATCTCGGCCGCCGAGGTGCGTAACGCGATCTCCGAGCCGCTGACGCTGATCATCGACGCGGTGCGGACCACGCTGGACAAGTGCCCGCCGGAGCTGGCGGGGGACGTGATGGACCGCGGGATCGCGCTCACCGGCGGCGGGGCCCTGCTGCGCGGCCTCGACCAGCGGCTGCGCGAGGACACCGGGATGCCGATCCACCTCGCCGACCAGCCGCTCGACTCGGTCGCCCTCGGCACCGGCAAGTGCGTGGAGGACTTCGACACGCTCCGCCAGGTGCTGGTTCCCGAGGCGCGCCGCTGAGGGGGCGGGCTATGCGTCACGCGCGGCGGTCCAGGCATCTGCTCGGCGCGGCCATCGCGGTCGCGCTGGCACTGATCGCGATGAGCGGCCCGGGCGGCTCATCCCCGCTCGTCCGGATGCTGCGGGAGGCTGCGGGCTCGGTGGCGGGCGGAGCCGAGCGGCTCGCCGCCACCGTCACCGGGCCGATCGGGAGGTTCTTCGGGCCGGGCCTGCCCGGCGCGGCCGGGCACGGGGCCGCGGCGGCGCTGGAACGCCAGGTCATCAGGCTGCGGGCGCAGCTGAGCGCGGCCGAGCTGACCAGGGCAGAGTACCTCGGGCTCCGCCGGGTGCTCGGGCTCGCCGGAGCCGGGGGGTACCGGGTCGTCGTCGCGTCGGTGATCGCGTTCGGCCAGGGCGGCCAGCAGACGGTGACCATCGACGCGGGCACTGCGGACGGGGTCCGCGCGCAGCAGACCGTCATCGACGGGAACGGCCTGGTCGGGCAGGTCATCGCGGCCAGCCCCGGCACGAGCACGGTGCTCCTGGTCAGCGCTCCGGGCTCGGTGGCCGGCGTCCGGCTCGCCCCCGGCGGCCAGCTCGGCTGGGTGACCGGCCAGGGCGGGGCCGCCGGCGGGGGGCTGCTCAGCCTCCAGGTGCTCGACCCGTCAGCGGCGCTGGCGCCGGGCGAGCAGCTGGTCACCGCCGCGTCGCTGCGTGACCGGCCGTTCGTCCCCGGCATCCCGGTCGGCGTGATCGCCGCGGTCCGGGGCCGCGCGGGCGCGCTGACCGCCAGGGCGCTGGTCCGCCCGTACGCGGACCTCGGGGCGCTGGACATCGTCGGCGTGGTGACCGGGCCGCCGCCGCGCGACCCGCGGTTCGCGATGCTGCCCGGGCGGGGAAGGCGGGGCTGAGGTGGCGCACCCGCCGCGGTTCGGGCAGGGGGCCCGGCGATGAAGCGGGCCGCCGCGGCTGGCGCGGCCCTGGCCCTCGCGCTGCTGGTCCAGCTCACGCTCGTCAACGGCCTGCGGTTGCCGGGCGGCGGCGCGCCCGACCTCGTCCTGCTCACGGTCAGCGCGATCGGCCTGGTGGGCGGGGAACGGCCCGGGCTCGCCGCCGGGTTCTGCGCCGGGCTCGCCCTCGACCTGGCGCCGCCGGCCAGCGGGCCGGCCGGCCAGTGGACGCTCGTGCTCAGCCTCGCCGGGTACTGGTGCGGTCGCATGGCATTCACCGCGCGCCGCTCGTCGCTGCTCGCGCTGGCAGTAGCCGCCGTGGCAGCCGCGACGGGGGAGGCCGCCAGCGCCGGGCTTGCCCTGGCGCTCGGCTCACCCGGCACCGGCCCGGCCGCCCTCGCCGGAGCGCTCCCCTGGTCGGTCTTCGACGACCTGGCCGTCGGCCCGCTGGTCCTGCTGGCAGCGGTCCGGGTCGGCGCGCTGCTCGGCGTGCCCCTCGGCCGGGACGACGATTCGCCTGCGCGTGCGCCCGCCGACGGTGCGGCGCCGTCCGGCCTGGAGGCGGCCTGGCCCGCCGGCCCGGGCCGCCGGTACGGGTGGCTGCCCGCCATCGCCGCCGGGGGCTGGATCGCCGGCGGCGCGCCCGGTAACGCCGTCCGGCCGGGGGAGGTCGGCTGGCTGTCCGGACCGGCAGCCTCGCGCCGGGCGAGACGGCGACGTGCCCGCACTGCCGCCGCGCTGGCCGGGGTGGCGCCGCGCGGGCGCCGGGTGCGGGTGGGCGGCCGCCCGGGCGCCGGCTGGGCGGCTCGCGCGGCCTTCGCCGGGATCGGCGGGGCCGCGGGCGCGTGGAGTTCCGCGGCCGCGCCCGGCGCGGAGCGGCACGGGCCGGACGGGCACGGGCTCCGCGGGCCGGGCGTGCCCCGGATCGCGTTCCGGCCCGGCCCGGGAGGCCCGCTCGGGCGTGGCGTCACGGGCGTCGCCGGCCCGGGCGGGGGCGGGGATCTTTCGCCCAGGCGCGGGCGCCGCGTCCCGCGCATCGCCTTCGGCGCCGCGGCCACGTCCCCGATCCTCCGGAAGGCCGGGAGGAGTGCCCGCGTGGCGCCGGGCGGTGCCGGGCCGGGCGGGCGGCGGGCGCCGCGGATCGCGTTCGGGCCGGGCCGCCCCGGCAGCCTGCCGGCCCGCCTGGTCCGCCGCTGCCGTGCGCCGCGGACCGGGGCCGGCTCCCGCGGGCTGGCGGCGGCCCTGGCGCGGCCGGCTCGCGGGATCGGGCCAGCGGCACCTGACCTGATGCGGCGGCGGTGCGTCCCCAGGATCGCGTTCGGCTCCGGCCGGCTGCCCCGCGGCCTGCGGACCAGCCCGGGGCGGCCTGCGGCACCGCGCTTCCACGGCACCTCCGCCCGGTTCGCGGCCGGTCCCTGGCTGGCCGCCTCAGGTGCCCGCGCCGCCGACTGGGCCGGGCAGGCCCGCGGCCATGGCGGGCGGGGCAAGCAGCCGCGGTTCCGGTCCGCCGCCGGGCCGGGGCCGGCCCGGCGGGGGAGCCGGCCGCGGGCCGCGGTGCTGCGCTCCCGCCGCCCGCGGTGGCTGCCGTGGTTGCGACGGCCCGGCGACCGGTCCGCGGTGTGGCGGATCGGCGGAAGGAGGATGAGTCAACTGCGATGATCCCGGCATCACGGCGACGCCTTGTCGCGCTCTGCCTGGCGATCGCGGCGCTGTTCGCGACCCTCGCGGTCCGGGTCTGGTACCTGCAGGTCAGGTCCGGGTCCCAGTACGTCGCCCTGGCAACGTCGGAACGGGTCCGCGAGGTGATCGAGCCGGCCGTGCGCGGCCCGATCGTGGATGACACCGGCCAGCCGATCGTGGCCAGCCGCCCGGCCCTGGTGATCTCGGTGAGCCTGCCCGCGCTGTGGGCCCAGCCCGGCGGCGGCGCGGCGGTGCTCGGCAGGCTCGCCCGGCTGCTCCACGTCGGCGCGGCCGCGCTGCGGCGAGAGGTGCGCGTGTGCACGGCGACGGTGGGCAGGCCGTGCTGGCCGGGCTCGCCCTACCAGCCCGTCCCGGTCGCCCAGCACGTCCCGGCGCGCATCGCGCTTCAGGTTATGGAGGATCAGCGGCTCTATCCCGGCGTGACCGCGGCCGTCCAGCCGGTGACCTGGTACCGGCAGCCGGTCGCCACCGACCTGGCGCAGGTTGTCGGCTACCTGCAGCCGATCACCGCGGGCCAGCAGCGCAGCGAGGGCCTGCCGGTGACCGGGTTCGCGGGGGTGGACCTGGCCGGCCAGGCCGGCCTGGAGGCCGAGTACGACCGCCAGCTGCGCGGCGTGCCGGGCAGCAGGGAGCTCGCCGTGGACGCGGCCGGCCAGGTGACGGGCACCGTGGCGAGCGTCCCGCCCCGGCCCGGCGACTACCTGGTCACCAGCATCAACTCCGCCGTCCAGGTGGACGCCGAGCAGGCTCTGGCGGCGGCCATACGGCAGGGCCAGGCCGCCGGGAACCCGGCGCACGAGGGCGGCGCGGCGGTGGTGATGACCACGACCGGCCGGGTGGTCGCGATGGCGAGCTACCCGACCTACGACCCGCGGGTGTGGGACGGCGGGATCTCGCAGGCCGAGTTCCGGCGCCTGTTCGGCGTCGCCGGCGGCGAGCCCATCCTCAACCGGGCCACCCAGGGCCAGTACGCCCCGGGCTCCACCTGGAAGGTGACCTCCGTGGCGGCGGCGGTCGCCGCGGGCTACCCGCTGCACGGCAGCTACAACTGCCCGGCGGCGGTCACGATCGGCGGCCATTCGTACATCAACGACGGCAACCCCTCCCTCGGCCCGATGAGCCTCCGCCAGGCGCTGGTCATCTCCTGCGACACCGTCTTCTACGAGCTGGCGTACCAGATCTTCCGGCACGACCATCCGGGCGCGAACGTCGTCACCTCCCCCGGCGCCCCCCCGCAGGAGATGCAGAAGATGGAGGTCGCCTGGGGGTTCGGCCGGCCCACCGGCGTGGACCTGCCCGCGGAGAGCCCGGGCAGCGTGCCGACCCGCCGGTGGCTGTACTACCTGTGGAAGGACAACGCCCATCGCGGCCAGGACTGGTGCAGGTACGGCCGCCAGAACGGCACCTACGTGCAGCGGGTCGAGTGGGACAACTGCCGGTACGGCAACATCTGGACCGGCGGGCAGGCGGCCATCGCGGCCATCGGCCAGGGATACGTGACGGTCACCCCGCTCCAGCTCGCCCGGGCCTACGCGGCGCTGGCCAACGGCGGCACGCTGTACAGCCCGCGGATCGGCGAGGCGCTGATCAGCCCGTCCGGCCGGGTGGTCCGCCGGATCACGCCCCCCGTGGCCGGGCATTTGCCGGTGGCCGGCTCCACCCTCGCCTACATCAGGAGCGCGCTCGCCGGCGTGGTGACCAGCGGGACCGCGGCGGGCACGTTCGCCGGCTTCCCGCTCCGCAAGGTCTGCGTGGCCGCCAAGACCGGCACCGCCCAGGTCGCGGGCGTCCAGTCGACCTCGGTGTTCGCCTCCTTCGCGCCGTGCGAGCACCCCCGGCTCGTGGTCGTGGTCATGATCCCCAACTCCGGGTACGGCGCCGACGTCTCCGGGCCGTGCGCCCGGCGGATCTGGGACGCGATCTTCGGCCTGGAGGGCCGCCGGGCGGCGCTTCCCGGCGGGGTGATCCCGGGGCTGCCCCGGCTGGACCGGGCAGGGCGGATGGTGCCGCCGCCGGGATTCGCGCCCGCGCCGGGCGGAACCGGGCATGGCAGGGCCGGGCACGGGCGCTCCGGGCCCGCGGGCAGGGCCGGCCGGCCGGGCCGTCACCGGTGAGCTGGGCCGGCCCCGCGCTGGGCCGCCGCGGCGGGGCGCCGGGGGCCGCGCTGCGGCGCGCCGGCGCCCGGGCCGCGCGCCGCCTGCTGGCGCGCGGCTCGGCACTGCGCCAGGCGGACTGGCTGCTGCTCGGCGCGGCGGGCGCGCTGAGCCTGCTCGGCACCCTGGTGATCTGGTCGGCCACCGGGCCGCTCCTGGCCCAGCAGGGCGCCAGCCAGGACACGTTCCTGCTCAAGCAGCTGCTCAACGTCGCACTCGGGCTGATCCTGATGCTGGTCGTCGCGTCCATGGACCCGCGCCGGATCCGGCTCTACGCCCCGCTGCTGTACGGCCTGTCCTGCCTTGGCCTGCTGGCGGTGCTCACTCCCGCGGGCAGCGTGGTGAACGGCGCGAGGTCGTGGATCTCGGTCGGCGGCGGCTTCCAGGTCGAGCCGTCGGAGTACGCCAAGCTGTCGGTGATCGTGCTCGGCGCGATGATCCTGTCCGACCTTGCGCCCGGCCGGGCCAGGCCAGGAGCCAGGCCGGTCGCGCTGGCCGCGGGCCTGGCCGCGGTCCCGATCGCCCTGGTGGCCGCCGAGCCGAGCCTCGGCGTGACGATCGTGCTGCTGCTGCTGGTCGTCGGCCAGGTGGTGCTGTCCGGGGTCCGGCTGCGCTGGCTGGCAGGGATGGCCGCTGCCGCCGGGCTCGGCGTCGCCGGCGTGCTCAGGCTGCACCTGCTCAAGGCGTACCAGGCGAGCAGGCTCACCTCGTTCCTCAACCCGGCCGCCGACCCGCGCGGCACGGGGTACAGCGCGGCGCAGGCGAAGATCGCGATCGGGTCGGGAGGCCTGCACGGCACCGGGTTGTTCCACAGCCAGCTCATCGCCGGGAACTTCGTGCCCGAGCAGCAGACCGACTTCATCTTCGCGGTCGTCGGCAACGAGCTCGGGTTCATCGGCTCGCTGGCCGTCATCGGCCTGCTCGCGCTGCTGCTGGTGCGGGCGCTGCGGATCGCCGCCCGGGCGCAGGACCAGTTCGGCATGCTCGTGGCCGCCGGGGTCGCGATCTGGTTCGCCGTGCAGTCGTTCGTCAACATCGGCATGACGATCGGGATCATGCCGGTGACCGGGCTGCCGCTGCCGTTCGTCTCCTACGGCGGCTCGGCGATGTTCGCCGACATGATCGGGATCGGCCTGCTCCAGTCCGTCCATCGCCGCCGCTGCGTGTTCCGGGACTGAACGGGCCCCGGGCCGGCGTCAGCGATCCGGCGCGCCCGGCGGTGGTGGCACCCGGGCGGCCAGGGCCAGCGGCTCGTGCTCGGCCCGCCCGGCCGCCGGCGGCCGGCCGGGCCGCCGCGCGGCGATCCGCCACGCGGCCGCGCCGAGCGCCAGCACGGCCAGGGACGCGCCGAGCGGAGCCGTCCCGACGCCCACGTACTTCAGCCCCGTGGCCAGCATCACGGCCGTGAGGGCCGGGCGGATGAAGCGGTCGGGTGCCCTGGAGGACAGGAGCGAGCCGAGCAGCGCGGCGGGAACGCTCCCGAGCGCGACGGAGACGGTGACGGCGAGCTCCACGCGCCCGAAGGCGAGGGCGCCGAGCGCGGCCGCCGCCGAGAGCGGAACGGCCTGCGCCAGGTCGGTGCCGACGAGCTGGCTCGCGCCGAGCGCCGGGTAGGCGAAGAGCAGCAGCACGATCATCAGGGAGCCCGCGCCGACCGACGTCATCCCGACGAGCAGCCCCCCGAGCGCGCCGATCGCGACGGTCACCGCCGGCCGCACGGCGACCTGGCCGACGGCCGCCTTCCCGCGCCGCCCCGGCCTGCGGCCGAGCACCCCCCTGACGATCATCGCGGCCGCGCCGGCGATCAGGGCCGCCCCGAGCACGGCCTCCACGTCGCGCTGGTCCGCGGCCCGCCCGCCGAGCAGCCGCAGGACGTACGCGCCGGCGACGGCCATCGGCACCGAGCCGAGCGCCATCCAGCCCGCCAGGCGCAGGTTCACCGTGCCCCTGCGCAGGTGAACGAGCGCGCCAGCCGGCCGCATGAGCACGGCGGCGACCAGGTCGCTGGAGATCGCCGCGGCGGGACGCACGCCGAACAGTAGGATCAGCATCGGCGTCATCAGCGCGCCGCCGCCCGCCCCGGTGAGGCCGACGAGCAGGCCCACGATCGCGCTGCCGAACACGACGAGCGGCTCGATGTGCATCGCCTTCAGTCCAGATTCGGTGCCCGCCTGCCGGGAGGGCAGTAAATTCCTATAATTTCGATCAACATACTAGCTACATCCGCCGCGAGCAAGCGGGCGGGCACGCCCCGCCGGATGGCGCGGGCGCGAGGCCGGCCGCCCGGCGGCGCCGGGAGCACCCCGTGCTGGCCGCCTGGTACCCGGGCGGCGACCTGGCCCGCCCGGCGGCGCCGGGAGCACCCCGGCGGCCTGCCGGCCCGACCTGCCCGCCGGGGACCGGTACGCTGTAGTGATGCCCGTGCAGTCGGTCTACCCCCGGCTCGAGACGCTGCTGCCGCTGGTCCGCAAGCCCGTCCAGTACGTCGGCGGCGAGATCAACAGCGTGGTCAAGGACTGGGACGCCGCCGACGTCCGCTGGGCGCTGATGTACCCGGACGCCTACGAGGTAGGCCTGCCCAACCAGGGCATCCAGATTCTTTACGAGGTGCTGAACGAGCGCGAGGGGGTGCTCGCCGAGCGCACCTACAGCGTCTGGCCGGACCTGGAGCGCCTGATGCGCGCCCACGGCGTCCCGCAGTTCACCGTGGACGCCCACCGGCCGGTCCGGGCCTTCGACGTGCTCGGCGTGAGCCTTGCGACCGAGCTCGGCTACACCAACCTGCTCACCGCGCTCGACCTGGCCGGCATCCCGCTGGAGTCGTCCGCCCGGGGCGAGGGCGACCCGGTCGTGCTGGCCGGGGGCCACGCCGCGTTCAACCCCGAGCCGGTCGCCGAGTTCATCGACGGCGCGGTGCTCGGCGACGGCGAGCGGGCCGTGCTCGCGGTCACCGAGCGGATCCGCGGGTGGAAGCGCGCCGGGCGGCCGGGCGGCCGGGACGGCCTGCTGCTGGACCTGGCGGCCACGTGCGGCGTCTACGTTCCCCGCTTCTACGACGTCCGCTACGGGCCGGACGGCGCGATCGCGGCCGTCGTCCCCAACCGGCCGGGCGTGCCCAGGTCGGTCGCCAAGCACACGGTCAGCGACCTGGACTCCTGGCCCTACCCCCGCCGGCCGCTGGTCCCGGTCGCAGAGTCGGTGCACGAGAGGTTCAGCGTGGAGATCTTCCGCGGCTGCACCCGGGGATGCCGGTTCTGCCAGGCCGGGATGATCACGCGGCCGGTGCGCGAGCGGTCGGTCACCACGATCGGCGAGATGACCGAGGCGGGCCTGGCGGCCAGCGGATTCGCCGAGGTCGGGCTGCTGTCGCTGTCCAGCGCCGACCACAGCGAGATCGGCGCGATCGTCACCGGCCTCGCCGATCGCTACGAGGGCACGAGCACCGGGCTCTCGCTGCCGTCGACGCGGGTGGACGCGTTCAACGTGGCGCTGGCCAACGAGCTGAGCCGGAACGGCCGGCGCTCCGGGCTGACGTTCGCCCCGGAGGGCGGGACGGACCGGATCCGGAAGGTGATCAACAAGATGGTCACCGAGGAGGACCTGATCGCCACCGTCTCGGCGGCCTACGCGAGCGGCTGGCGGCAGGTCAAGCTCTACTTCATGTGCGGCCTGCCCACCGAGACCGACGAGGACGTGCTGGCGATCGCCCGCGTGGCCCGCCGGGTCATCGAGGCCGGGCGGGCGGCGAGCGGGCGGCGCGACATCCGCTGCACCGTCTCGATCGGCGCGTTCGTGCCCAAGCCGCACACCCCGTTCCAGTGGGCGGCCCAGTGCGACCACCAGACGGTGGACGCCCGGCTGCGCGCGCTCGGCGCCGCGCTGCGCTCCGACCGGGCCTACGGGTCGGCGATCGGCTACCGGTACCACGACGGCAAGCCCTCGATCATCGAGGGGCTGCTGTCCCGCGGTGACCGCCGGGTGGCGAAGGTGATCAGGGCCGCATGGGAGGACGGCGCCCGGTTCGATGGCTGGAGCGAGTACTTCTCGTTCGAGCGGTGGGAGCGGTGCGCCGCGCAGGCGCTGGCCGCCGACGGGGTCGACCTGGACTGGTACACCACGCGCGAGCGCGGGTACGACGAGATCCTGCCGTGGGATCACCTCGATGCCGGGCTCGACCGCGACTGGCTCTGGCGGGACTGGCAGGCGGCGATCGACCCCGCCGGGGCCGCCGAGGTGGAGGACTGCAGGTGGACCCCGTGCTTTGAGTGCGGGGTCTGCCCGGCCATGGGCACGCGGATCGAGACCGGCCCGACCGGCGCGGCGCTGCTGCCGCTGACGGTGCTCGGAAGGAGCGCCGCGCGGGCGCCGGAGGGCGCGGAGCGGAGCCGCTGATGCCGCGCCCGCAGCCAGGCGGCCCGCCGCCGGCGGTGATCGTTCAGCGCCTGGCGATCAGGTACGCTAAGAGAAGCAGGATGCGCTTCGCGAGTCACAGGGATGTGGCCCGAGCGATCGAGCGGGGCGTGCGCAAGGCCGGCCTGCCGGTGGCGTACTCCGCGGGGTTCTCGCCGCATCCGAGGATCTCGTACTCCGGCGGGGCACCGACGGGAGCGGCAAGCGAGGCCGAGTACCTCGAGATCGCGCTCACGCGCCGGTGCGACCCGGCCGAGGCGGGTCTGCGGCTCGACGCTGCGCTGCCGGACGGGATAGACGTGATCGATGTGGCGGAGGCGGACGCGGTGTCCGCCATGCGGCTGGATGCCTCCGAGTGGGAGGTGACCTGGCCCGGGGTGACGCCTGCCGCCGCCGAGGCGGCCGTCCGGGCATTCCTGGACGCGCCCGTCGCGGAGGTGGAGCGCCTGACCAGCAGGGGGACCAGGCGCCTGGACGCCCGCGCCGCGGTCGCCCGGCTCGAGGCAGGCGCCGTCCCGGCCGTGAGCGGGCATGGCACTGGGCCGGCCGGCGCGTGCGCCCTGCTCCGGATGATCGTCCGGCACATGACGCCTGCCGTCCGCCCTGATGACGTGCTGGCGGCGCTGGGTCAGGCGTCGGGGATCACCCCCTCGTCGCCCCCCCTGATGACCCGGCTGTGGCAGGGGCCGCTGGACGACGTGCCGCCGGCCGCGCGCGCGGAGCGCGGGCGACCGCAAGGACCAGAACAGCCGACAGACAAGGCGCAGTGCCTGCCCGCGGAAGGTGCCGCCCCGGCGCCTGCGGGGCAGGGGCGCGCGGATCACCAGCTCCCGCGCGGCGCGCCGGGCCAGCTCACTGGCCGGCGTGCCCGGGAGCCTTACGGAAGAGATTGCCCGGATGCTCGAAACCGAGCCACAGAACAGACAGTCAGGATCGCATGAGCAGGAAGGATCGGGTCAGCAGGCCAGCGCCGAAGGCGGCGGGCTCCGCCGGAGCCTGTTCCGCAGGGCGCGCCGCGGGCTGAGCAAGCCAGTCCAGCTGCCGGTCTTCAGCTCGGGCGCGGCGCCCGGTGCCGCGCAGGCCGGCCAGGCCGGCGCGAGCGGCGCCGCCGCCCGGGACGACAGCGCCGCGGCATCCGTGCCGCCGGCCGCGTTCCAGCCCCCCGTCGTCATCTTCCAGCCGCCCGCCATCGCCGAGCAGGCGGGCGGGCCCGATCGCGGCCGGGCCGGCGGCGACGCGCAAGCCCAGGCGGGCGAGGCCCCGGGCGGGACGCCCGGGCGGCGGCGCCGCCGCGGTGGCCGCGGCCGTGGCCGGCGTGGCGCCGAGGCCACCGACCAGCCCGCCCAGGGCGATGGCCGCACGGCCGGCGAGGCGAGGGCCGCGGCGCCGTCCGGCACCCCGGAGGAGGCCCCGGGCGAGACGGCCCGGGCCGGGTCCGGCGCCGCCGAGGGCGGCCAGCAAGCCGGGGAGGCCGAGGGCGAGGGCGGCACGAGCAGGCGCCGCAGGCGGCGCCGCAGGGGCGCCGCAGCCGCAGCCGAGGCGCCCGCGCAGGAGCAGCCCGGTGCCCCCGAGCCGGCCCGTGAGCCGCGCCCGGCGGCCGAGCCCGACGACGTCCGCGCGGTCAAGGGCTCGACCCGGCTTGAGGCCAAGCGCCAGCGCCGGCGCGAGGGACGGGAATCCGGCCGCCGGCGCCCGCCGATCATCAGCGAGTCGGAGTTCCTCGCCAGGCGCGAGGCGGTCGAGCGGGTCATGGTGGTGCGCCAGCGCGGCGAGGTCACCCAGATCGCGGTGCTGGAGGACGGCGTCCTCGTCGAGCACTACGTGGACCGGGCCAGTCACCAGTCCTACGTCGGGAACGTCTACCTCGGCAAGGTCCAGAACGTGCTGCCCTCGATGGAGGCGGCATTCGTCGACATCGGCAAGGGGCGCAACGCGGTCCTGTACGCCGGCGAGGTGAACTTCGACGCCACCGGGCTCGAGGGCGTGGCCAAGCGGATCGAGTCGGCCCTGAAGTCCGGCCAGTCCGTCATGGTCCAGGTCACCAAGGACCCGATCGGCCACAAGGGCGCCCGGCTGACCAGCCAGGTCAGCCTGCCCGGCCGGTACCTGGTGTACGTGCCGGGCGCCGCGATGACCGGCATCAGCCGCAAGCTGCCCGACACCGAGCGGGCCAGGCTCAAGCAGATACTCAAGAAGGTCGCCCCGCCCGATGGCGGATTCATAGTGCGGACGGCCGCCGAGGGCGCGTCGGAGGAGGAGCTCCAGCGCGACGTGACCCGCCTGGTCGCGCAGTGGGAGGCGATCGAGCGCAAGGCGAAGGGCGCGACCGCGCCCGCCCTGCTGTACGCCGAGCCCGACCTGACCATCCGCGTCGTCAGGGACATCTTCAACGAGGACTTCACCAAGCTGGTCGTCGCCAGCGACAGCGAGTGGGACCTGGTCGATGAGTATGTCCGGTACGTGGCCCCCCACCTCGCCGACCGGCTGGAGCGGTGGAGCGGCGAGGATGATCCGTTCGCCGCGTACCGGATCGACGAGCAGCTCGCCAAGGCCCTGGAGCGGAAGGTCTGGCTGCCCAGCGGCGGATCGCTGGTGATCGACACGACCGAGGCGATGACGGTCATCGACGTCAACACCGGCAAGTTCACCGGGCAGGGCGGCAACCTGGAGCAGACCGTCACCCGCAACAACCTGGAGGCGGCCGAGGAGATCGTCCGCCAGCTCCGGTTGCGCGACATCGGCGGCATCATCGTGATCGACTTCATCGACATGGTGCTGGAGAGCAACCGGGACCTCGTGCTGCGCCGGCTGATCGAGTGCCTGGCCAGGGACCGCACCAAGCACCAGGTGGCCGAGGTCACCTCGCTCGGCCTGGTCCAGATGACCAGGAAGCGGGTCGGGTCGGGCCTGCTCGCGGCCTTCTCCGTGCCGTGCGACCAGTGCAACGGGCGCGGCGTGCTGATCTCCACCGACCTCAGCGAGGTGCCGCAGCCGCACCCCCGGGGCGGGCAGGCGGCGAAGGCCGGGACGGCCAGGGCTCGCGCGGACAGGAGCAAGGCCATCGCCGAGGTGGCCGCCAGGACGCTGGAATCCGCACCGTCCGCCGCGAGCGGCGCCGAGCCCGCGCCGAACGCCGAGCCCGCGCCGAACGCCGAGCCCGCGCCGAACGCCGAGCCCGCGCCGAACGCCGAGCCCGAGGGAGGGCAGGCGGTCCCGGTGAAGGCCGCGCAGGCGAGGACCGGAAGCCGGCGGGCGAGCGCGGACGGTGCGCAGGGCCGGGGCCGGCAGGCCACCCGGGGGCCGGCGCGGAACGGGGGCGATGCGGGGGCACCCGGCGCTGCTGCCGGGCCGGAGGCGGCCGGTGCTGCCGCGCCCGAGCGCGCCGCAGGTGATCCGCCGGCACCAGGGCAGCCCGCACCCGGGCCGACCGGATCCGGGCAGCCCGCGCCCGGGCCGACCGGATCCGGGCAGCCCGCGCCCGGGCCCACGCCGGCCGGGGCGGCTTCTGCGGAGGCGCGGAGACGCGGCCGCCGGCCGGCCATCCGGGCGGCCGGGCCACCCGATGGGCCGGCCTCGGGCGACGGCGCGGCACCGGCTGCCGCCGTGACGGCGGGCGCGCGCCCCCCGGCAGGGGAGCCGCGATCCGCCGAGCGGCCCGCCGATCCCGCCGGGCCCGGGCCGGCACCGTCCGGCGGCGCGCGCCCGGCGGGTGGTGCCTTGATGACAGCGGAGAGCCCCGTGCCCGGAACCGGGGACGCCCCGCCCCCGCCCTGGCCGGACGGCGCGGGCTCCGGTCATGGCGACGAGCCGGCCGGGTGACCATGCGCCAGGCTCCCCGGGGGCGGCCTGCCTCCGGCGGCAGCACCGGCCAGCCACGCGGCATGCGGCGCGTTCTGATACCCTGGGTCGTCGGCATGCCAGCCAGCCGACAGTGGAGCTCATTCCGGGACCGGAGCTCACCCGGGCCACGGCGCCGAGCACCACGCTGGCGCAGGCGCCCGGAGGCCCAGGCCCGGCCGCCAGGCCGGCGGGAATCCCGCCTTCCGGCGGCAGGTGACGTCCTGGCACGCCGGTCACCGTGGCACCGGGCCGACGGCGGCTCGGCGTGACCGCGCGGTGCGGACTCGCGCGGTCGTCCCCGGCGGGCGGGCTGGCGCCAGGGAAACCGGCACCAGAGAAAGAGAGTGCTGACGTGTACGCGATCGTCCGCTGCGGCGGCAGGCAGGAGAAGGCCTCCGTCGACGACGTGCTCGTGGTCGACCGGCTTGCCGGAGACGTCGGATCGACGGTCACCCTCCCGGCGGTCCTGGTCGTCGATGACGGCACGGTGGTCAGCGACCGGGCCGAGCTCGCGGGCTACGAGGTCACGGCCGAGATCCTCGGCCCCGCCAGCGGCCCGAAGATCAACATGATCCATTACCGGAGCAAGACCGGCTACCGTCGCCGCCAGGGCCACCGGCAGAAGTACACGCAGGTGAGGATCACCGCCATCGGCCCGGGCGGGTCCGGGGCGGGCAACCCGCGCGCCAGCAAGAAGAAGGTCTGAGATGGCACACAAGAAGGGCGCCTCGTCCAGCCGGAACGGGCGTGACTCGCAGGCGCAGCGGCTCGGCGTCAAGCGGTTCGGCGGGCAGGCCGTCAAGGCCGGCGAGATCATCGTGCGCCAGCGCGGCACTCACTTCCACCCGGGCGACGGCGTCGGCCGGGGGGGCGACGACACCCTGTTCGCTCTGGTGCCCGGCCGGGTGGAGTTCGGGACGCGGCGCGGCCGGCGTTCGGTCAGCGTCATGCCGGCGGCCGGGGAGATTCCCGCCGGCGCGCGGGAAGCGGGCTAGGGCGGGCCGGCGGTCCCGGGTACCGCGCGCCGTCCGCCGGGCGCGGGCGCCGATCGAAGCCGGCCGGGGGTGAGGCATGGCGGGCTTCGCTGACCAGGCGCAGCTTCGCGTCGAGGCCGGCAACGGCGGCAACGGGTGCGCGTCCGTGCACCGGGAGAAGTTCAAGCCGCTCGGCGGCCCGGACGGGGGTAACGGCGGCCGTGGCGGCGATGTGATCCTCCGGGTGGATCCCGGCGTGGCCACGCTGCTCGACTTCCACCGGCGGCCGCTCCGGCGGGCAGGTGACGGCCGGCCCGGCGCCGGCTCGCACCGCAACGGCGCCGACGGCCCGGACCTGATCGTGAGCGTCCCCGACGGCACCGTGGTCAAGACCCCCGACGGTCGCGTGCTCGCCGACCTGGTCGGCGCCGGGACCGAGTTCGTCGCGGCCCGCGGCGGGCGCGGCGGGCTGGGCAACGCCGCGCTGGCGTCGGCCAGGCGCAAGGCGCCCGGGTTCGCGCTGCGGGGAGAGCCCGGTGAACGCGCCGACCTCCTTCTGGAGCTGAAGACGATCGCCGATGCCGGGCTGGTCGGGTTCCCGAACGCGGGCAAGTCGTCGCTGATCGCGGCGATCTCGGCGGCACGCCCGAAGATCGCGAGCTACCCGTTCACGACCCTGGTCCCGCACCTGGGGGTGGTCGAAGCGGGCGATGTCCAGTTCGTGGTGGCCGACGTGCCCGGCCTGATCCCCGGCGCGAGCGCCGGGCGCGGCCTTGGCCTGGACTTCCTCCGCCACGTGGAGCGGTGCACGGTCCTGGTCCACGTCCTGGACTGCGCGGCCCAGGAGCAGGAGCGCGATCCGGTCAGCGACCTGGAGGCGATCGAGGCGGAGCTCGCCGCCTACGACGAGCGGCTCGGGGCCGGGCTGGCGGCCAGGCCGAGGATCATCGCGCTGAACAAGATCGACATACCGGATGCCCGCGACCTGGCCGGCCTGGTCGCCCCTGAGCTCCGGCGCAGGGGGCTGCCGGTTCACGAGATCTCCGCCGCGACCGGCGAGGGGCTGCGCGAGCTGGCGTTCGCGATGGCCGCCATCGTCGGCGAGGCACGGCGCGCGGCGCCGCCCCCCGAGCCGACCAGGGTGGTCCTCAGGCCGGGGCCGGTGGCCGGCCCGGACTTCGAGCTGACCCGCACGGGGGAGAACTCGTTCGCCGTCCGCGGGCCCAAGCCGACCCGGTGGATCCGGCAGACGGACTTCGGCAACGACGAGGCGGTCGGGTACCTGGCCGACCGGCTCGCCAGGCTCGGCATCGAGGCCGCGCTCGCCGAGGCGGGCGCCCAGCCGGGAGCCGAGGTGGTGATCGGGGAGGGGGAGGACGCCGTGATCTTCGACTGGGAGCCGGGCGTCCCGGCCGGCGCGGGCCGCCTGGGCCGGCGGGGGACCGACCCGAGGCTGGAGCGGTAGCCGCCGCGGCGGCCCGCAGCCGCCCGGCCGGGCAGTCCCCGGCGGCTAGACTGCAGGGGCCACCCATCGTCGGCGGGAAGGATGCGCGCGTGTCGGGTGACGGCCACGCAGCCGCCGAGCGGGACCGCGAGCAGCAGTATGTCTCCGCCCTCTACCGGCGCCTCGACGAGCTGCGTGAACGGGCTGCGGCGCGGCTCGCGGCGGCCCTGCGCGAGCCCGCCGGCACCCCGGCGTCGCGGACCGAGCGCGACGCGCTGACCGCCCTGTACCGGCAGCAGCTCGCCCAGTTCGACGCCGCCGAGAACGGCCTGTGCTTCGGCCGCCTGGAGTTCACCGACGGCAGCCTCAGCTACATCGGGCGCCTGGGCATCCACGCGGACAACGACGACTACGACCAGCTCCTCATGGACTGGCGCGCCGACGCCGCCCGGCCGTTCTACCTCGCCACCGCCGCCTCGCCCGGCGACGTGCGGGTGCGCAGGCACATCAAGACCCGCGGCCGGACGGTGCAGCGCCTCGACGACGAGGTGCTCGACCTCACGGTGGCCGACCCGGGCAGGCACGAGGGGCTGGCCGGCGAGTCCGCGCTGCTCGCCGCGCTGAACGCGAGCCGCACGGGCCGGATGCGCGACATCGTCGCCACGATCCAGGCGGAGCAGGACCAGGTCATCCGCTCACCGCTGCCCGGGGTGCTCGTCGTCCAGGGCGGTCCCGGGACCGGGAAGACCGCTGTCGCCCTGCACCGCGCCGCGTACCTGCTGTACACCCACCGGCGGCAGCTCGAGAAGCGCGGCGTGCTCGTGGTCGGGCCGAACGCCGCCTTCCTGCGCTACATCGGCCAGGTGCTGCCCTCGCTGGGGGAGACCAGCGTGCTGCTGGCCACGATCGGCGACCTGATGCCCGGGATCGAGGCGACCGGCTCGGAGCCGGACGAGGTGGCCAGCATCAAGGGCAGCGAGCGCATGGCCGGCGTGATCGCCGCGGCCGTCCGGGACCGCCAGCGGGTTCCCGGCGGCGGGACGGACGTCCGGGCGGACCGCGAGACGTACCGGCTCGGCGGCGCCGCGCTGGCCAGGGCGCGGGACGCGGCGCGCCGGTCCCGGCTCCCGCACAACCAGGCCCGCCGGATCTTCGCCCGCGAGGTGATCGGCGAGCTCGCCCGGGTGGTCGCCGCCCGGCTGGGCGCCAACCCGCGGGGCGGCGGCAGCCTGCTCGGCCCCGGCGACCTGGCGGCCATCGCCGCCGAGCTCCGCGCCGACCCGCAGGTCTGGGCCGCGATCGGCCGGATGTGGCCGGCGCTGAGCCCGCAGCAGCTGGTCGGCGAGCTGTTCGCGTCGCCGCGGCTGCTCGCATCGGCCGGATCTGCGCTGACCGAGGCCGAGCGCGCGCTGCTGCGCCGCCCGAAAGGCGCGGCCTGGACCACCGCCGACGTGCCGCTGCTCGACGAGGCTGCCGAGCTGCTCGGCCACGACGACGCGGCCGCCCGGGCGCGGGCCCGCCAGCGGCGGGACGAGCAGGAGGCCTACGCCCGCGGGGTGCTGGAGATCATCGGCCGGGACGAGGGTGACGATCCCGAGGTCCTGATGGGCGCGGACATGCTCGACGCGGCGAGGCTCGCCGCCCGCTACGACCAGGACGGGGCGATGACGGCCGCCGAGCGGGCGGCGGCCGACCGGGCCTGGGCGTTCGGCCACGTGATCGTCGACGAGGCGCAGGAGCTCTCGCCGATGGCGTGGCGGATGCTGATGCGCCGCTGCCCGATCCGGTCGATGACCATCGTGGGCGACGTCGCGCAGACCAGCGACCCGGCCGGCGTCGCGTCCTGGGCGCAGGCGCTCGCGCCCTACGTCGGCGACCGGTGGCGGCTCGCCCCGCTGACGGTGAACTACCGCACGCCCGCCGAGATCATGGCGGTCGCCGCGGACCTGCTCGCCCGGATCGACGCGGCGGCGTGCCCGCCGCGGTCGGTGCGGGAGTCGGGCACGGTGCCGTGGCGGCTCGGCGTGAGCGAGGCCGAGCTGACCGCGAGCGTGGCCGCCGCCGCAGCGGCGCTGGCTGGCCAGGACGCCGGCGGGACCCTTGCGGTGATCGGCCCGGCGGGGCGGATCGCCGAGCTCCGGGCGGCCGTGGCCGCCGGGCTGGCCGGCGAGGGCCGCCGCGCCGCCGGGCCAGCCCAGTCCCGCGGCGCGGCGGCCGGGAGGGCAGGCCGGGAGCCCTCGCCCGACCTCGAGCAGCCGGTGGTCGTGCTGACCGTCCGGCAGGCCAAGGGGCTGGAGTTCGACGCGGTCCTGATCGCCGATCCCGCCGGGATCCTCGCCGAGTCGCCCCGCGGCTACGGGGACCTGTACGTCGCGCTGACCAGGGCCACGCGGCGGGCCGGGGTCGTCTACGCAGGGGACCTGCCACCCGGGCTGGCCCGGCTTGCCGAGGTGGACGGCGTGGCGCAGATCGCGCCGGGCATGGTGGCGGGGGCGGCGTAGCAGCCGCAGCCGGGACGCGGCGATGTCACCGCACTGCGAATCGCGCGGCGGCGACGTCACGTCGCCGCGAAGTCACAGCCCGATGGTCGCCAGGGCGGCGGCGAACTCGGCGTTCCAGGCGGCCAGCGACCGGCCGAGGTCCGCCCCGGGCTGCTTGGCGTGATCGAGCTCGTGCAGCGCGGCGGCGACGACCTCGGCCGGGCGCCCGGAGGCGACGGCGGCGTTGCCGAGCTCGAGCTCGTGCTGCAGGTTGTCCCTGCCGTGGCCGGGAACCACGTCGAGCAGCAGCAGCGGCCTGCCCACCGCCCGTGCCTCGGCGCAGGTGTCGCCGGAACTGGTGATCACCAGGTCGGCGGCGGCCATCAGGTCGGGGATCTGGTCGCTGAACCCGAATGGGCGCAGCCGGGGGCGGCTCCTGGCCGCCGCCCGCAGGCGCCGCTCCAGCCGGGCGTTGGTCCCGGCCACCGCGAGCACGTGCAGGCCGGAGTCGGCGAGCGCCTGAGCGGTCTCGGCGATCGGCCCGATGCCCCAGGCGCCGGACATGAGCAGCACGCACCGCTCGTCCACCGGCACGCCGAGCGCCGCCCGCGCGTGCGCCTGCGGCGGCGGCTCGTAGAAGCCGGGGCGGACCGGGGGCGTGATCACCACGACGTTCGCGTCCGGCTGGAACCGGCGGACGGCCCGCTCCGCGGCGCCCGAGGTGACCAGGTACAGGTGGACGTTCGGCTGCACCCAGATCCGGTGCGGGGTGACGTCGGTGCAGAACACCACGTGGCGCAGCGAGGGGTACCGCCCGGCCAGCGCGCCGACCGCGGACGCCGCGGTCGCGAAGACCGAGACGACCAGGTCGGCCGGCTGGGTGTCCAGGAGCGCGCGCAGCCGGGGCACCAGGCGCCGCCGCGCCGCCGCGTCCACGGCGCGGGCCGGCGCCGCCCCGGTCCGCAGGGCGGCGAAGTGCAGCGCGTCGAACAGGCCGGGAACGGCGATCATCAGCCGGAACACCGTGCCACCCGCCTGCCCGGCGCCCGGCCCGAGCAGCCGCATCGCGTCCAGCGTGTGCGTGGACCAGCCGAAGTGGCGCAGTGACACCGCGCAGGCACGAGCGAGCGAGTCGTGGCCCATCCCGATCGAGCCGGACACCAGCAGGGCTCTGCGGGTGCTCATCACCGGCTCCGGTGACGCCCGGAGCAACAGGTGGTTGCCGTCCCTCGTGCCATGACCGCCTCCCGCTCGCGCCGCCATGCCCGGCTGCCCGGTGCCGCCCCCCCGCCGCGCGATCGCGGCCCGCCGTGACATAATTGCAGGAATGGCCGTTGCTGTTTCACGATTCGTCGCGTGTCACATCAGCAATTCTAGATCAGCCGGCAGCGAACGGAACTCGCGGATGCCGGGGAGCGCCTTGCCCCATGGCGGCAGTGGCCGGACGGCGGGCGCGCAGCCGGGCCGGGGCGCGCAGCCGGGCCGGGGCGCGCAGCCGGGTCGGCGGGCATGGCTTGATCACCGCGGCCGGGTGCTCGGCCCGCTGGCGGCGGGCGCGGCGGCCGCCGTGATCGCCCAGGGCGCGCCCGGGCTGGCCGGGCTGCGCAGCGTGCGCTCCGCGCTCTTCCCCGGGCTGGCCGGGCAGGGCTGGCCGGGCCACGTGGCGCTGACCTTCGACGACGGGCCGGACCCGGCGGCGACGCCGCTGTTCCTCGAACTGCTGCGGGACCGCGGCGTCCGGGCCACCTTCTTCCTGATCGGGTCGAGGATCGCGCTGGCGCCGGGACTGGCGGGCGAGATCGCCGCGGCCGGGCACGAGATCGGCATCCACGGATGGGAGCACCGGTACCTGCTGCTGCGCGGCCCGCGCGGCATGCTCGATGACCTGACCCGGGCCCGCGACGCCGTGGGAGCGGCGACCGGCACCGTTCCCTGGCTGTTCCGCCCGCCCTACGGCGTGCTGAGCGGGACGGCGCTGCTCGCCGTCCGCAGGCTCGGGTTCACGCCGGTGCTGTGGACGGCGTGGGGCCGGGAATGGGAGCCGGGGTCCACCCCCGAGTCGGTGTCCGCGACCCTGCTCTCCGGCCTGCGCGGCGGCGGCACCGTCCTGCTGCACGATTCCGACTGCACCTCGCCGGCCGGGTCGTGGCAGGCGGCCCTGGGCGCGCTGCCGGTCCTGCTGGACGAGTGCGAGCGGCGCGGCCTGCAGCCCGGGCCGCTCGGCGAGCACGGGCCGCGCTGGAGGCCGCCGGGCGAGCCGACCCCGGGGCCGGCCTCTGCGCGATGAGCAGGCCGCGCCCGGCGAGGTGAGGCCGGGGCCGGCCGCGGCGCGGGCGGGCGAGGATGCGGGCTCAGCCCCCGCCGGCCGCTGCGGCGACGATCGCCCGCAGGCGGTCGCCGTGCGCCCCGCGCCAGTACACCTGCCCGCACCGCCGGCAGCGGGAGAACTCCTGGTAGGTCCGCCGGGTCCCCGGCCGCAGCCGGGACTCGACCTCCTGCTTGGCCACCGGCGCGAGCAGCCCGTTGCACGCCGGGCACCGCGTCCACGGCGCGAGCGGCGGCGCGAACCGGCCGATCACGTCGCGGAGCTGGTCGTCGGCCCGGTCGCCGCGGACGTAGGCGCCGCGCCGCAGGGCGCGGCGCTTCAGCAGCCCGCGGTCCCGCGTGAGGAGGATGCGCCGCTGCGCGTTCGCCAGGCCGATCAGCGCGTCGTCATCCAGGTCGTTGGAGTAGGCGACGTCCAGCCCGAGCAGGCGCATCCGGCGCGCGAGCGCGCCGAGGTGGACGTCAAGGGCGAACCGGGGCTCGGCGAGCCGCTGCGGCCGGGCGACGGGCTCCACCCGGACCCGTTCGCCGCCCCGGGGCCGGTAGGACGGCCGCACCGGCCGGCCGCCGGCGGCCAGGGTGCCCACCTCGGTCAGCGGGATGCCGGCGGCCTCGACCACGTGGCCCAGCGTGGACGTGCCGTCGCAGGCGACCGCGACCAGGCCGTCCTCGCGGTGCCGCCGCGCGAGGAACATCCGCAGCGGCGGCGCGACGCTCAGCGTGATCGCCGGCCGGCTCACATGCCCAGCATGCCCGGCGCGGTTGCCGGGAGCGGGAAGGTGCGATACATCTTGCCCGTGACCTCCCTGACTCCCGAGGAGATCCGCGCAGCCGCCCAGGCGCACCGCGAGCTGGGCCCGGACTACCAGTCGGCGGTCGTCGAGAGCTTCCTCGACAAGGTCGGCCGGGAGATCGACGCCCGGGTGGACGCCCGCCTGAGCGCCGCCGGCCAGGCGCCGGCCGGGCCGGCGAGCCAGCCTCACCGGGACCGCTCTGCGTTCGCCCTCGCGGTGATCTCGATCGCGCTCGGCATCCCGCTGTCGGCTATCGCGGTCGCCGCGGGCGCTCACCCGGCGGGCCTGCCGGGGCTGCTGGTGATCTGGGCCGCGCTCGCCGTGATCAACGTGGCGTACAGCAGGCACGGCCAGCCGGGCCGCCGCGGGCGCTGAGCGCCGGCGCCCGGGCGGGCGCCCTGGTGCAGGGCGCGGCCGGGTCAGCTGCCCGAGCCGTCGCGGCGGCCGAACCGGTTCATCAGCCGCTCCCCGGCGCCGACCGCCGACCCGGCCACCCCCCGCACCACGCCGATCAGAGGGTCGGCCGAACGGCTCCAGGAGTCCTGGTAGGACTTGGCCGCGGCCTTGAACTCCTCGCCGACCGAGGCGTCCTTGTCCTCGTCGCGGCGGGGATAGTTGCCGGACAGGATGTCGCGGTACTCGCCCTCCGAAGCCCACCGGTCCAGCTCGGCGAACCTCACCACCGCGAACGGGTGGGTCGCCCCCTGGAGCTGGAGCAGCTTGATCAGGCTCTCCCGCACGTCCGGCACCGCGTCGTACTCGCGCGCCTGGCGGAGGAACTCGTCGTGGCTGAGCTCGGCGAGCTGAGCGCCCCCGGCGGTCTTCATCAGCGCCCGGCGGGCGGCCGCGACGTCCTGCCCGGCCAGCAGCCCCGCCCGGTCGGCCGACAGCTCCGACTTGCGGTACCACTCCTCCAGCCCCCAGATCACGGCCTTGAGGCCGACCCAGGCGAACGGGACAAGCGCGAGGCGCGCGGCCAGGTTCACCAGGTGGTACAGCATGGTGCGGTAGACGGCGTGCCCGGAGAGCACGTGCCCGAGCTCGTGCCCGATGATGAAGCGGATCTCCTCGGCGTCCATCAGTTCCACCATTCCGGTGGTGATCACGACGAATGGCCTGTCCGAGCCGAGCGCCATCGCGTTCACCTGCGGGTTCTGGCTGATGAACAGCTCGGGCACGCGGGGCAGGTCGAGCACGTAGGCGCCGTCGAGCAGCGTCTGGTACAGGTCGGGGAACTGCTGCTCGGAGGCGCGGACCGAGCTGGCCAGGAACATCAGCCGGAGCGCGCGATCGCTGAACAGCCCGGCCAGGTTGCGCAGGATGACGTCGAAGCCGGTCAGCTTGCGCAGCGTGGTCAGGGCGGAGCGGTCCGCCGGGTGCTCGTAGGCACGTGAGCTGATGCCGGGGAGGCGAACGCGGGAGCGATCGGGCACAGTGTTCATGCCGCCATGCTATGCGCCAGCAGAGAAGGTGACCCCGGATGAGCGTGATCAATTCCGATGGCCCCGCCGTCCCCCCGATGTTCGAGCCCGAGGCCGAGTCGATGCCCCGGGAGCGCCTCGCCGCCCTCCAGCAGGAGCGGCTGCGGGGCCTGGTGAGCCGCCTGCTCGCCGCCGGCGGGCTGCAGGCCGGCCGGCTGGCCGCCGCGGGCGTCGCCGACGGGCGCGATGTGCGCCTGGGCGACCTGGCGGGGCTGCCCGTGACGACCAAGCGGGACCTGTGGGAGCACTACCCGTTCGGCCTGCTCGCCGTCCCGCGCGATCAGGTGGTCGCGGTGCACGGGTCGAGCGGGACCGGCGGCCGGCCCACGCTCGTCGCCTACTCCAGGGCGGACCTGGCGCTGTGGGCCCGCATGTGCGCGCGGGCGCTCGCGGCGGCCGGCGCCCGGCCGGGGTCGCTGATCCACAACGCCTACGGGTACGGCCTGTTCACCGGAGGGCTGGGCATCCACCAGGGGGCGATCAAGCTGGGCGCCACGGTCGTCCCCGCCTCGGGCGGCATGACCGCCCGGCAGGTGAGGCTGATCGCGGACCTGAGGCCGCAGATCCTCACCTGCACCCCGTCGTACGCGATCCGGCTCGGCGAGGCCCTCGCCGAGGCGGGCCTCGCGCCGGGGGACGGCCTGGCGCTGACCGCGGGCGTGTTCGGCGCCGAGCCGTGGACCGAGCAGATGCGGGCGCGGATCGCCGAGCTGCTCGGGCTGCGGGCGCTGGACATCTACGGGCTGTCCGAGGTGATCGGCCCGGGCGTCGCCGCCGAGTGCCTGGCCGCCGCCGATGGCCTGCACGTGAACGAGGACCACTTCCTGGTCGAGGCCCTGGACCCGGTGACCGGGGAGCCGGTGCCGGACGGGACGCCGGGGGAGCTGACGTTCAGCACGCTCACCAAGGAGGCGCTGCCGCTGCTGCGGTACCGGACCGGCGACATCGCCTCGCTGCGCCGCGGGCACTGCCCGTGCGGCCGGACGCTGGTGAAGATGAGCAAGGTGACCGGGCGCAGGGACGACATGCTCGTGATCCGCGGCGTCAACGTGTACCCGAGCGAGGTCGAGCGGGTGCTGCTCGGCGAGCCGGAGGTGGCGCCCGACTACCTGCTCGTGGTCGACGAGCGGGAGGGCCGGCGGGAGCTGATCGCCTGCTGCGAGCGGAGAACGGGCCGTCCGCCCGGCCCCGGCGACGGGGACGGGCTCGCCGCGGCGCTGGAGCGCGGCCTCCACGACGCCCTCGGCCTGAGGGTGACGGTGGCCGTGCTGCCCGCGGGCTCGGTGCCGCGGACCGAGGTCGGCAAGGCGGTCCGGGTCGCGCGCTGGACGGGCGGCGATCCGCCGGTGCCCGGCCTGGCCGGTTAGAGTCGGCTCCCATGGGCGAAGGCGGGGCGGGGGCGGCCCGCGGCGCGCGGATCGGGGTGATGGGCGGCACGTTCGACCCGGTCCACCTCGGCCACCTGGTCGCGGCCGCCGAGGCGGGGCGGGCGTTCGGCCTGGACGAGGTCGTCTTCGTGCCCGCCGGGGAGCCGTGGCAGAAGGAGGCCCGGCGGCTCGCCCCGGCGGAGGACCGGTACGCGATGACCGTCATCGCGACCGCGGCGGACCCGCTGTTCTCGGTCAGCCGGGTGGACATCGAGCGGGCCGGGCCGACCTACACCGTGGACACGCTGGCCGACCTGAGCAGGGAGCGGGGGCCGGAGGCGGAGTTCTTCCTCATCGTCGGCGCCGACACGCTGAGCGGGCTCGGCACCTGGAAGGACCCGGGACGGCTGCTCGCCCTCGCCCGCGTCATCTGCTGCACCCGCCCCGATCACCCGCTGCGCTCGGTCGAGGCGGACGGCGACCGGATCAGCGTGCTCGAGATCCCGCAGCTGGAGATCTCCTCCACGCTGTGCCGGGACCGGGTCCGCGCGGGGCTGCCGGTCCGGTACCTGGTCCCCGACGGCGTGGCGCAGTACATCGCCAAGCGGGGGCTGTACCGCGAATAGGCTGGCGTGCGGCGCGGCCGGGCGGTCAGGATACGCTGGACGTGCCGCAGCGTCGTACCGGAGGGACCAGGTTCACTGGCCGCAGCCTCGGGCAGGGAGGGCACCCAGCACTCGTGACAGCCACGGAGCGGGCCGTCGAGCTCGTCAGGATCGCGGCGCTGGCCGCGTCCGACAAGCTGGCCACCGACATCATCGCCTACGACGTCAGCGAGCAGCTCGTGATCACCGATGCGTTCCTGCTCTGCTCGGCCGCGAACGACCGGCAGGTGCGGGCGGTCGTCGACGAGATCGAGGGGAAGCTGCTGCGGGCGGGGGCCAAGCCGGCCCGGCGCGAGGGGGAGCGCGAGGCCCGGTGGGTGCTGCTGGACTACATCGACGTGGTGATCCACGTCCAGCATGCGCAGGAGCGGGCGTACTACACGCTGGAACGGCTGTGGAAGGACTGCCCGCCGATCGAGCTGCCCGAGGCCGTCGCCGCGGGACGGCCGGACGGGAGCCGGCGCTGAGCGCGGCGGGGCGCTCCGAAGGGCCCGGCGACGCGGGCGGCGCCCCCGGCCGGGGGCCGGGCGGTCACCCGGGCACCGGAGCCGGGCGAGGGCCGGGCGGCGCGCACGGCGACCTGTTCCGCCTGGTGCTGTGGCGGCACGGGGAGACGACCTACAACGCCGAGCACCGGTTCCAGGGGCAGCGTGACATCCCGCTGAACCCGGTGGGCCGGGCGCAGGCCAGGCGGGCGGCCCGGCACCTGGCCGGTCTCGGGCCGACCCACCTGTGGTCATCCGACCTGGAGCGCGCGGCCGCCACCGCCGCGTACCTGGCGCGGCTCACCGGCCTGGAGGTCCAGCGCGACCCGGACCTGCGGGAGCGGCACGGCGGCGCGTGGGAGGGCCTGACCATGGCCGAGATCCGCGAGCGCTACCCCGACGACCTGGCGGCCTGGGAGCCGCCCGGCGGCGAGCGCCTGGCGGCGGTCGCGGATCGGACGGCCGCCGCGCTGCTGCGGATCGCGGAGAAGTCCGGGCCGGGATCGCTGGCCGTGGTCGCCGGCCATGGAGCATCGCTGACCTGGGGAATGTCGCGCCTGCTCGGGCTCGACGAGCGGATCACCGGGGGGCTGGGCAACTGCTGCTGGGCGCTGCTGTCCCGCCGCGGCGAGGAAGGGCGGTGGCGGCTGCTGGAGTTCAACGTGGGCGCCCTGCCCGAGCCCGTCGAGCCGGTCGAGGTCGCCGAGCTCGGCCAGGAGGACTGAGGCCGGCCGGCGGGCCGGGGCGCCTGGCCGGTGCGGCAGGGCGATGGCCGTGCGGCAGGGTGGTGGCCGGCGGCGGGCGAGGGTGTAGCCGGGCGCGGGATGCCGCTGGCGTCTAGTACACTGACGTCGCCAGTCCACGGCCGGGCAGGGCGTGCCAGGCCATGGCAGGGCAGGGCGGTCAAGGGCCGTCGCCGCGCGTCTTGGGGCTATAGCTCAGTTGGTAGAGCGCTTGCATGGCATGCAAGAGGCCAGGGGTTCGAGTCCCCTTAGCTCCACCATGGCCGCCTTACTAGTGCCGCGTCCAAGATCGTTGTTCGTGTAATTGATCTTTAGCCGGGTGCCCGCCAGGCTGCTTTCGAGTGCGATCTCGGAGGTGGTTGATGGGGCGTCCCCCGGAGGTGTTCGTCCGGCCGGTC
>Ga0209061_1000233_pt1 | contig 171605 bp, 151 predicted proteins | sample Coa_R1_10_FD_187157 | JGI IMG/M metagenome (GOLD analysis project Ga0209061, IMG submission 187157) | Surface soil microbial communities from Centralia Pennsylvania, which are recovering from an underground coalmine fire - Coalmine... | ecosystem: Environmental > Terrestrial > Soil >...
CTTGAACCTGGCCAACTTGGGCCTGGTCAACGACTCCCTCAGCCTGGCCTCCAGCGCCGCTTCCGACGGTATCGCCAGCGCCACCGCCACCGGCCTGGCCGTAGGGTCCGGCTACACCTTCAGCCTGAGCGCCTCTGCCGTGACCACGGCCGAAGTGGCCAGCACCGGGGTACAGGGCTACGGCAACGGCAGCTTCCTGGTGGGCAGCACCGCCGTCACCTTCAGCCTCGAGCTGAACGGCAGCTCCTCAGTGGCGTTGGTCACCTTCGCCGCCAACGCCACCTACAGCCTGGCCTCGGTGGCCTACACGATCACGTCCGACCTCCAGACCGCCGGGTACTCCGCGACAGCCGTCAACATAAGCTTCGCCACCGGCAGCGGGACGACCTTCACCATCACCGACGCCACCAGCGGGGCCGCAGGCTCAATTGTGCTCAACGGCCTGTCCGCCAACCTGGCCTCCCTCGGCCTCACGGCCGGCACCTACACCGGGACCAGCTCCGCCGGGCTGTCCATCAACGGGGGTGCCACGGTGGACATCAGCGCGGCCCAGAACACAAGCGGCACGGTGGTGGACTACGCCGTGGGCGGCTCGACCATAGCCATAACCCTGAACGGGCCCATCGCGAACAACGCCACGTTCCTCGGCACGGCCGACTACAACAACTACAAGGACCTCAACCTGGTCAACTTCTCGGTGACCTCGTCGACGGCCATCACCACCATCACCAACGCCATCCAGACCGTGTCGGCCATGAGGGGCACCCTCGGCGCCTACCAGAACGAGCTGCAGCACGTCTCGGACAACGAGAGCGTGATGATCCAGAACCTGCAGGCCTCCAACGCCCAGATCGAGGACACCAACATGGCGTCCCAGATGGTCAACTTCACCCAGGACCAGGTCCTGGTGCAAGCGGGCGTGTCGATGCTGGCCCAGGCCAACCAGATACCCCAGATGGTGCTCAAGCTCCTCGGCTAGCGCCCAGGCAGCTGACCGGGCCGGCCGGCGGGTGCCGGCCGGCCCCGGCCCAGCACCACCTGGCCGGGCCGCAGCAGCCAGCTGGCCGGGCCGGGTTAGCCAGCTGGGCGAACTTCGACCAGCACGAAAACCGCCGACCAACAAAAGAGCCGGCCCAACCGGACGAGCAGGGACCAAGAAGAAGGGAGCAAGCCTCCAAATGTCGCTCAGCAGCAGCGGGTCGTCCACCCAGCTCGGTTACCTGGACACCAGCGCCACCCTGGCGGCCCTCCTTGGGACCACCAACACGGGCCTCACCTCCAACAGCCCCCCCATCACCATTTCCGGCCTGGTCTCGGGGATCAACACCCAAGAGATCGTGGCTGAGCTCATGCAGGTCGCCGAGCTGCCTCAACAGCAGCTACAAGCCCAGCTCAACAGCGCCTCCACCGTCCTCGCCAGCTACCAGGAGCTGTCCAACGACGTCGCCACCTTGCAGTCGGTCGCCGACACCCTGGCTTCCCCCTCGGGATGGCAAGCGTGGATCCCCAACGCCACGACCTCGGACGCGACGGCAACAGTGGGGGCGGGAGCCATCGGGGGGTCGATCACCTTCTCGGTGGACGCTCTGGCCCAGGCCGACTCGCTGATCTCCTCAGGCAGCGTCACCTCAGAGAGCTCACAGGTGACGAGCGGCCCTCTGTTGGTGGCGGTAGGCGGTGGCGGCCTCGGCATCGGGACGCTCGCCTCGTCGAACCTGGCCATAGGCAACCACACCATAGCCGTCACCCAGGCTTCAGCGGGGGCGTCCCTCACGTCTGCCGCAGCCCCCGCATCTTCCACCACTATCACGACAGGCACCAACGACACCCTCACCTACAACCTCGACGGCAACGCCGAGAGCCTCACCATCGCGGCCGGCACCTACACGGCGTCGCAGTTGGCCGCGGCAGTCCAGTCGGCGTCCGGCGGCAACCTCACCGCCACCATCAACTCGAGCGGCGACATGGTGCTCACCACCACGGCCCAGGGCAGCGCCACTTCCCTGGAGGTGACGGGCGGGGACGCCGCCACCACGCTGGGGTTCACGACGACCCCCACCTCGACCGCCTACGGCACCGACGGGGTGGTGACGGTGGACGGCGTCTCCAATACCCTGACGAGCTTTGCGCCCAACAGCCCGGTCACCTTGAACGGCCCCAACGGCTCGAGCGTGACCGCGACCTTCACTGGGCCCCTCACGGTCGGGTCGCTCACGGCCGCCGAGGTCAACACCGGGGACGGCAGCCTGCAGTCAGTCGTCGAGGCCATCAATTCTGCCGGCCTGGGCCTGTCCGCCAGCGCGGTGAGCACGGGCACCAACGAGTACCGCCTGTCCCTCCAGTCGACCCAGACCGGTGCCGCCAACACCATCAACATAGCCACCAACGCCTTCGCGGGCCTGGGGCTGCTCACCACCGTGACCGCCGCAGCCAACGCCCAGATCACCGTGGGCAGCGGCTCAGGAGCCTTCGAAGTGACCAACAGCTCCAACAACATCACGGGCCTCATGCCTGGCGTCACGATCACCCTGCTACAAGCCGACCCCACCCACCAAACGACGATATCGCTCCAGCCGGACGGCCAGACCATGGCCACCACCGTCCAGAGCCTGGTCACGGCGGCCAACAACCTGATCAAGGACCTCAACACCCTCACCGCCTACACGCCGGCAAGCGGGTCGGGCACTTCCGGTACCGCCGGCCCACTGCTGGGCGACCCTACGGCGGAGGGCTTGCTCAACTCGGTCCTGTCGGCCATAAGCGGGACAGCTGGCGTCAACTCGACTGGTTCCGCCGCCCTCCTTGGCATCACCATGAACCAGGACGGCACCTTGGACTTCAACCCGGCGACCTTTGCCGCCGCTTATGACGCCAACCCCACACAGGTGGCCAACTCGTTCATATCCGGCGGCGACAGCACGAACCCTCTCATGTCCTTCTACGAGTCGACCGACGCCACCGCCCCGGGCCAGTACGAAGTGAGCGTCACCCAGGCGGCGACCCAGGCCACTGACACCGGGGCCGTGCTCCCCGGGGGGACGGTGAGCACCCCCGAGACCCTCACGGTCAGCGCCGGCTCCGCCAGCGCCAGCTACACGACGACCAACGGCGAGACGTTGAGCGCGATCGCCTCCGGGCTCAACAATGCTTTCGCGGCCAACAACGTGAACGTGAACGCCACTGTGCTCAACGGTGACCAGTTGGTGCTCACCAGCATGGGCTTCGGCTCGGCTGCTTCGTTCAACGTGACCTCGACCGCTGTCGGCTCGGGCACCACCGGGCTGGCGTCTGTGGCCAACAGCCCCCAGACCTTCACCGGCACCGACGTGGTGGGGACGATCAACGGCCAGGCAGCCAAGGGGACCGGCCAGCTGCTGCAGGGCCAGACCAACACCAGCGCCCAAGGGCTCCTCGTGCTGGTCTCCGCCACCCCGGCCCAGCTGGCATCGGCCGGAGGGACCATCACCGGCACGGTCAACTACCAGCCGGGCATCGCCCAGTCCCTGGCCAACGCCGCCTACGCGGCCGGCAACCCGGCGACCGGCACCCTGGTCAACGCCATCGCCGGCGAGCAGGCCCAGATGAACAACCTCTCAACCGAGATCGCCAACTGGGACCCGGTCCTCCAGGCAGAGCAGCAGCAGCTGGAAGCAGAGTACACCGCCATGGAGACTTCTTTGGCTGCGCTCAAGTCGACCCAGAGCTACCTGGGACAGTTCGTAGCCAGCCAGTCCGGCTCGTCGCCCACTGGCGGCTGAGGCACAAGCGGTAAGGGGAAGAAGGAGGTACCGAGTGCCCAACGACAGAGCTCGCAACGCGTACTTGGTGAACGCGGTGACCAGTGCGCCACCCGAACGGCTGTTGACCATGCTCTACGACGCGCTGGTCAACAACGTCGCGGCCGCAGAGGAGGCTATGGAGCGGCACGACTTCTATACCCTCAACCAACGGCTCCTCAAGGCCCAGGACATCGTCCTCGAACTGCGCGGGACACTGAAGCCCGAGCTGTGGGAAGGTGGCCCCGCGCTCTTGGCCATCTACAACTACGTTTACCGCCTGCTGGTCCGGGGCAATGTCCACAAGGACGCCGGTGCCCTCTCCGAAGCCCGCAAATTGCTGGAGCCGCTACAGTCCGCCTGGCACCAGGCCGCCGACATCGTCGCTGCCGAACGGGCCGGGGTGGCGGCGGGAGCTGCAGTTGTGGCTGCAGCTGGGTCGGGCTCCGTGGCTGAGACGGCAACGGGAGGGGTGGTTGGTGACGAAGCTGGCGCGCCAAGGGCCCGAGCCACCGCTTTGAGCGTCAGTGCCTAGGCGCCAACGGACAACCGTTGCCCCCGTCCCGGAGGGTGAGCCGGCTGACATCACCATGCCCCCTCCCGCCGGTGGCCCGTCAGCCAGCCTCGTCCTGCCTCCGCCCCAGCGCCATGGCGCCCCTGAGCTCGTCGCGCCTCCCTCCCCAGGCGAGGACGCGCTCGGGCCCGAGGAACGGCTGCACCGCCTGGAGCACATGGTGGCCGCGCGAAGCGCTGCTCTCCGCCGGCTGCCGCTGTCCGCGCCCGTGCCTGCCGAGGTGCTGGCCCTGTTGACTGCCCCGCCTGTCCCGCTGACCGGCATCCCCCCCAAGGACATACCCCGGGTGGTAGCCCTCCTTGACGAACTGCAAGAGCTCATAGAGGACCTGGCCCTGCGCCAGCGGGCGCTGGCCGGGCGCCTGGCCGCCGTCCGCTCGGCCCGGCGGGGGGCCGGGCCCCCGGTCCACCTGCTGGACTGCTCCACCTGAGCCCGAAGCTGGCGGCTAGCGGTCGGGCCCAGCCCGGCACCCCTCCTCGTTCTTTGCCCTGATGGCGGGTTCTCTGTCCTGATATGGCTCGTACATGCCACAAAACAGGGAGGAGAACTGCAGACGGGGGCAAAGAACGGCGGGACAGGCATGGACGGGACGGGCATGGGCGGGACGGGCATGGGACGGGCCGAGGGCATGCAACCTGCTCAAACGCGCTCCAAGGGGAAAACCCCGACAGGCGAGCACTCTGAGTGGCGCCTTTGGCTCAGGTGGGCCGACCGCCTGCCGATGACGCTACTGAGCAGGGAAGCAACAACCCGTACGCCACGGACTGGCAGGGCCTACTTCTTCGGAGGCAGTGGTGTACATTTTGCTCGCTCGAGCTTGGCCAGCAGGCGGGCCTGGCGCCACGGCGCGGGGGGCAGGGTTATGAGCCCCCAAGCCAATGCTCCCCTCTCAGATCTGGCCACCAACGCCCTCTACCAGGCGATGCAAGGGCTGTGGGCAGAACAACAGGCCGTGGCCAACAATGTGGCCAACGTCGACACGCCTGGCTACCTGGCCAAAGACGTCAACTTCGAGCCCAGCCTGGCCCAGGCCATCGCCAACGGCGACCCGTCCCAGATGCAGGTGACGGTGACGACCTCGACCGCCGCCCCTCAGCAGGACGGCAACAACGTCAACCTGGCCGACCAGATGGTGGAGGGCGAGAAGGCAAGCCTGCAGTTCCAGACGATGGTGGACGCCTTGAACGCCAAGTTCCAACTTCTCGGCACGGCTATAAGCGAGTCACCGACGGGCTGAACAAGAGCCACCGACAGGCTGGACAAGGAGCACAACAAATGGGCCTCTTCGACCCCATCGACACGGCGGCGACAGGCGTTGACGCCTCGCAGACCTGGCTCAATGCCATCTCGGACAACATCGCCAACATCAACGATGTCACCTCCACATCACAAGGTGCCTACCAGACGCGCTACGTGGTCATGGCCGCAGTACCGGGCCAGCCGGGGGGGACGGGCCCGGCCAGCGCGCTGGACGCCAGCATCGGCGGCGGCGTCGAGGTGGCGGGCGTCGCCCTGGGCAGCCCGGCCGGTGTGCTCGAGTACGACCCGAGCAACCCGCTGGCTGACAAGCAGGGCATGGTCAGGGCGGCCAACGTCGACCTCGGTGCGCAAATGACCGACATGATCATGGCCCAGGACGGCTACGAGGCGAACATCGCCACCATCAGCCGCGCCCAACAGGCCTACCAGGCGGCCCTGGGGTTGAAAGTATGAGCATGGTCTCGCCCGTCGGGGCGGTCACCGGCCCGAGCGCCCTGTGGCCACCGGGTGCCGCCCAACCACCAGGGGCCCAGCAGCCCGGAGCCGGCCCTATGGGGGCCGCAGGGGCCGGGGCCCAGCTCCCCCAGCCTGCCCAGCCGACTTTGCCCACCTCCCCGACCCTGGGGACGGGCGTCGCCCCAGCCGGAGCTGGCCTCACGGCGGCCGGCAACGGCACCGACAACGGTTTCGCGGGCGTCTTGGGCAGCGCCATAGACAGCCTCCAAGCGGCCCAGAGCGGCGCGGACAGCCTGGCCACCCAAGCCGCCACGGGCAGCCTCACGAACGTTTCCGACTACATGGTGGCAGCTGAGGAGGCCAACCTCGACACCCAGCTCACCGTGGCGGTAAGGAACAACGCCTTGCAGGCCTTCCAACAGGTCATGGGGATGCAACTTTGACCGCGGTCATGAGCCCCAAGCGGCCCGAGGGGGCCGGCACTGCAGGGCCCAGGAACGGCAACGTCCTGCTGCACCTGCGGGAAAGAGCCAAGGCGGTGGCAGCCGGGTTTTCCAGCGGCCAGAAGGCCGTCGTCGCCGTGGCCGTGCTGGGCCTGGTCGTCGGTGGCTACCTGTTCATGTCGTGGGCCGCCAAACCAACCTACGTGCCTTTGTTCTCCAACCTGAGCCCGACGGACGCGGCGGCCATCACCCAGAAGCTGGCGGCCAACAAGGTCCCTTACCAGCTGGGCGAAGACGGCCAACAAATCCTGGTCCCGGAGGCCGACGTCTACCAGCAGCGGCTGGACATGGCCGCGGCCGGGCTGCCTTCGACCGGCCAGCAGGGTTACAGCCTGCTGGACAACGCCGGGGTGACCACCTCTGAGTTCCAGCAGCAGGTGGAGTACCAGCAGGCGGTCGCCGGCGAACTGGAAAAAACGATCGAGTCGATAAACGGCGTCGACTCGGCTCTGGTCAACGTCGTCATACCCCAGCAAAGCCTTTTTGCCACCAGCTCGGAGCAGCCCAGCGCGTCGGTGCTGGTGTCCCTGGCCAATGGGACTACCCTTTCGGCCGAGCAGGTGCAAGCCATCGTGCACCTGGTCGCGTCCAGCATCGAGGGCCTCTCCCCCGACAACGTCACCGTGGCGGACAGCAACGGCGACGTCCTCAACGCGCCGGGGACAGGCGCGGCGAGCGTGGCCGCCGGGTCGCTCGAACAACAAGAGACCCAGTCCTACGAGCAGGACCTCGACAACTCCCTCCAGGACTGGCTGGCCAGCGTGCTCGGGCCGGGCAACGCCGTGGTCCACACCAGCGCCGAGCTCAACTTCGACCAAAGCCAGACCACCAGCCAGATCTACGACCCCAACAAGCAGGGGCCCATCCCGGTGCAGCAGGCCACCTCCAGCCAGAGCTATACCGGCCCCGGCGCCAGCCAGGTGGCCTACGGGAACCTGGGCGTCACCACCACGACCGTGCCGGCGGGGAAGAAGCCAACCGGGTCGCCCACACCTACTTCCACCACCGTCCCTACCTACACCCAACAAGGCAGCTCCCAGCAGGACGTGGTCAGCGAGGTGACCAAGACCGTCGATTCCGCTCCCGGGACGCTGGTCCGGCTGTCAGTGGCAGTGATCGTCAACAGCTCCGTGAAGGGGGTCACGGCCAACGAGGTCAAGCAGCTCGTGTCCCAGGCTGCCGGGCTGCAACCTTCAAGGGGCGACACCATCCAGGTCGGGTTCTTGCCGTTCAACCAGGCCGCCGCCAATGCTCAGGCGGCCCAGCTCAAAGCCGCGGCCGGCGCCAAGAGCCAGGCCCAGCTGATGAGCGAGGCCCGCGACCTGCTGGTCGCGCTGGTGGTCCTGGGCCTGTTGTTCTTCGCCATGAGGCGGGTCACCAAGACCACCCGGGTGCCCTTGGCCCTGCCCACCCCCCCAGTGCCGCTCGAGCTCGACGCGGCAGAGCACTACCCAGACGAGGAGGACCGGACGCTCGCGCTGGCCCCCGTGCCCGCCCAGGTGCCGCCCCCGGCCGAGCACGAGGTGCACCAGATAGGCCAGATGATCGAGAACGAGCCCGAGCGCATCGCCGAGATGCTGCGCTCTTGGCTGGAGGCGGGCGAGAGGTGAGCGGGCGAGACGTGAGCGGGCGAGAGGTGAGCGGGCCAGAGGTGGGTGCCCGAAAACTAGCAGCCCGAAAACTAGCAGCCCGAAAAGTAGCCGCCCGAGAAGTGCGCGGCCGAGAGGTGACGGGGGTAGGGCACTAGATGGCCGACACCATGGCCCCGATCTCGGGCGCCCGCAAAGCAGCCCTCCTCCTGGTCGCCATCGGCCAGGAACGGGCGGCCCGCATCCTGCAGTCGCTGACCGAGGAGGAAGTGGAAAAGGTCATGGCCGAGGTCGCCAACCTCGGCCCGGTGGAAGAAGGAGTCGTCAACCAGGTACTGCAGGAGTTCGTGACCGAGGCGCGCCAGCACGTGCGCTGGACACAAGGTGGCATCGAGGTGGCCAAGGAGCTGCTGGCCCAGGCCCTGGGGAGCACGGCCAAGGCTGAGGCCATGCTCGCCCGCATCGGGGGCACCCCGGTCGGTTCCCACTTCCGTGCCCTCACCGCCCTGGACTCGTCGGTCGCGGCCTCCCTGCTGGCGCGCGAGCACCCCCAGACCGTCGCCCTGGTCATCTCGAAGCTCCCTCCGGAACGGGGCCTGGCCATGCTGAGGGAGCTCCCCGACCCGCTGAAGGGGGACGTCGCTTACCGCATCGCCACCCTGGCCACGCCAAGCCCAGAAGCCATAAAGGCGGTGGAGTCTGGCCTGGAGCGGCGTATCGTTGCCGCCGCCGCGGGCCAGCGCCTGCGTGCCGACAGTGACCCCGTCAAGCCCCTGGTGGAGATCCTGGTCCGGGCAGACGGCGACACCGAGCGCGAGATCTTGGAACGCATGGACGAGATCGACCCTCAGCTGGCCCAGGACGTGCGCCAGCGCCTGTTCACCATCGAGGACCTGGTCAAGCTGGAGGACAAGGCTCTCCAGCTGCTGTTGCGCCAGGTCGACACCAAGGAACTGGCGCTGGCGCTCAAGGGCACCAGCGAGCCGGTACGCCAAAAGGTGTTCGCCAACCTGTCGGAGCGTGCCCAGGAGAACCTGAAGGAAGAAATGGACCTCCTCGGCCCCCAACGCCTTCGCGACGTCGAAAAAGCGCGCAAGGAAGTCGTCCGGACGGTGCGCCAACTGGAACAGGAGGGCTCCATAGTGCTTTCCAGGGCGGTCGAGGACTATGTCGAGTGAGCTGTTCGTCCCCGCTTCGGCTGGGCCCACCACCGTGCTACCGGCCAGCGTCGACGACGCCCTGCCCGAGCTCACCACGCTCCAGGAGCGCTACGACCATGGCTACCAGAAAGGTTTCATGGCCGGCTATGCCGAGGGGGTCAGGCAGGCCCAGGCCGAACGGGCCGCCGACCTGGCCAACCACAAGGCGGCGTGCGCGGCGGCCCAAGCTCGGGCCTCGAGCCTCCTCGGCCACCTGGCCGCAGCCGCCGACGAGCAGCTGGCAAGGCTTGCGGGACAGTCGGCAGCGCTGACCGAAGAACTGGTGGAGGCGGCCTTCGAGTTGGCGGAGGCGGCCTTGGGCGCCGAGCTGCGGTGCCGGCCCGAGCGTGCCCTGGAAGCGGCCCGCCAGGCCCTGGCCGGCCTCCCGCCCGAGCCGGCCGTGGTGCGGGTCAACCCCCAGGACGAACCCCTCCTGCGTGGCGGGCTGCACAGCGAGCCAGCGCCGGCCACGGCGCCAGCGCAGCCCGGCCTCCACCCCTCCGCCACGGCCAGGTCAGGGCAGGCAGTCACGGTGGTGGCCGACCCGGGTGTCGAACCGGGCGGCTGCATAGTGACGGTGGGGGCGACGACGATAGACGCTCGGGTCGGCCAGGCCTTGGCTCGTGCCCGGGAAGCTTTCTACCGGGCGAGCGCCGAGGACGACGTCTTGGGCGGCACCCCTGAGGAGCACTCGGGTGGCACCCCTGAGGAGCAGCGGTGACCCCTGCCATCGCCCAGGACCGGCGGGGGAGCACCTCGAGCTCGGCCTCCGTCCGCGCCCGCCTGGAGGCGGCCATCTCCGCCGCCCGCCCTCGTCCCGTGGGCCGCGTCCGCTCCGTGGTCGGCTTGAGCATCTTGGTCGAGGGGGTCAACGCCGCCATCGGAGAGGCTGTCACCCTCCCCGCCCCCTCGGGTGAGCTCGTGGCCGAAGTGGTGGCCATCGATGACGACGGCCTGGTCTGCCTGCCCCTGGGCGACCTTCAGGGCATCCGCGCGGGAGCCCCGGTCGAGGTCGCGCCGGGCCGCCTGACCATACCAGTTGGCCCCGAGCTGCGGGGCCGGGTCCTCAACGGGCTCGGCCGGCCGATCGACGGAGGCCCCAGCCTCCGGGACCTGGCCCGGGTGCCCACCGCGGGCACCCCGCCCCACCCCCTGCGGCGGTCCCTGGTCGAGACCCAGTTGCCCCTCGGGGTGCGCGCCATCGACGCCCTCCTCCCCTGCGGACGGGGACAGCGGCTCGGGATATTCGCGGGTTCGGGAGTAGGCAAGTCCAGCCTCCTGTCCATGGTGGCCAGAGGCACCGAAGCCGACTTGTCCGTCATCGCGCTCGTGGGGGAACGGGGCCGCGAGGTCCGAGAAATGATCGAGCACGACCTCGGGCCGGCCGGCCTGGCCCGTTCCGTGGTGGTGGTCGCCACTTCGGACGAGCCAGCACTCGTGCGCCTGCAGGCCGCCCAAACGGCCACCCGCATCGCGGAGTGGGCCCGCGACACCGGCCAGCACGTCGTGCTCATGATGGACAGCCTCACTCGCTACTGCATGGCCCAACGGGAGGTCGGCCTGTCCGCCGGGGAACCGCCGGCCACCCGAGGCTACCCCCCGTCGGTCTTCTCCCTCCTGCCTCGGTTGTTGGAGCGGGCCGGCGCCGGCGAGCGGGGCAGCATCACCGGTCTCTACACGGTCCTGGTCGAAGGCGACGACATGAACGAGCCGATCGCAGACGCCGCCCGGGCGATCCTCGACGGCCACATCGTGCTCTCCCGCCAACTGGCCACCGCGGGGCATTTCCCGAGCATCGACGTGCTGGAATCAGTGTCCCGGGTGGCCCCCAAAGTGACGACGGCGGAGCACTACGGCCAAGCCAACGAGCTGCGCCGCTTGATGGCTGCCTACCGTGACGCCAAGGACCTGGTGGAAATAGGTGCCTACGTGAAGGGCACCAACCCCACTGTGGACCGGGCCATCTCGCTGAAACCAGCGATAGACCATTTCCTCCGGCAAGACGCAGCCACCGTGGCCCCCATTTCCCAGAGCCTGGCTGCCCTGGCGACGTTGGTGGCACCATGAAGCGGTACCGCTTCAACCTGGCGGCGGTGCTGCGAGCCAGGAGGGCACAAGAAAGCCTGGCCCGGGCAACGCTGGTGGCGGCCAACACTTCTGCCCATGCCGCGGAGTCGGCGGCCAGGCAGAGCCTGGCCCATTACGAGCAAGTCCTGCGGCTCACCGGGCTGGGCGAGCAAGGCTTCATGGCCTCCCGCCAGCGTGCCAGCCTGGCGGCCAAGTCCTTCCTCGATGCCAAGGCCTCGTCGGAACAGGCCAAGGCCGCCGCCGAGGCAGCCACCATGAGGTACCTGGGAGCGCGCCGGGCAGTAGCCGTGCTGGAGCGCCTCGAGGCCCGGCGCCGAGCCGAGCACGCCCGTGCCGTCCAGCACGAGGAGGCCCTGCTGGCCGACGAGCTGGCGGTCGGCCGCCACCGGGGCAGGGCGCTGGCGGGGAAAAGGAACTGAAGGTGCGCCCATGACCTACACCGACGGCCTCTCGGGCGTGCTGGCTGAGATCGGCCAGATCCAAGCGGCACTGTCCTGTCTTCCTCAGCTGGCCCAGCCGGGCGACTTCGAGAGCTTCTTGGCCATGGCCTCTGCCCTGCCCGACGAAGGAGGGCCGGTCACCAGCGCCCCCGGCAGCGCCACGATCGGCTGGCCCCTGGAAGAGGGCTTGCCCGTCAGCCCTCAGCTCACGACGGCCGGCTCCGTCTCGGACGCACCCCAAGGTACCTACGAGTCGGCGGCCCTGGGCCTGTCGCCCGGCGCCCCCGCCCTGGCCAGCCCCCAAGCCGCCCTAGCCGGCTCCCAGGGCCTTGGCCAGCAGGTAGTGGCCGAGGCGGAGAGGTACCTGGGCACCCCCTACCGCTGGGGCGGGACGGACCCCTCCCAAGGGCTCGACTGCTCGGGCTTGGTGCAGGACGTGTTCGCCAACCTGGGCATCCACCTGCCCCGGACCTCCCAGGAGCAGGCTCAGGTCGGCACCCCGGTCCCCAGCCTGGCCGATGCCCAGCCAGGTGACCTCGTTTTCTTCCCTGGGTCCGACGGCACCGCGGCGGCACCGGGCCACGTGGGTATCTACATCGGCAACGGCCAGATGATCGACGCCCCTTACACGGGCGCCAGGGTACGGGTGGACCCGGTGGGCAGCCCGACGGCTATACGCCGTGTCATCGGCGGCCAGGCTGCTCTCGGCCTCTCGGCTGGCTCGGCCTCCAGCGCTCCCGCCCCGGGGCTCTCGGGCTACGGGCTTTCTGGCTACGGGCTTTCTGGCTACGGGCCAGTTTTCGCTCAGGCGGCAGCCCGCACCGGCGTGCCCCAGGACCTCCTGGCCGCCCTGGCCAGTACCGAGTCAGGTGGTCAGCCCGGCGCCGTGAGCCGGGCGGGGGCAGAAGGGCTCATGCAGCTGATGCCGGCCACGGCGGCCAAGCTGGGGGCCAACCCCTTTGACCCCTCCCAAGCCATAAACGCAGCCGCGGACCTGCTGTCCTCCTATTACCAGCAGTTCGGTTCGTGGCCGCTGGCACTGGCCGCGTACAACGCCGGCCCGGCCGCGGTCCGCTCGAGCGGCGGCATCCCCCCGTACCCACAAACCCAGGCCTACGTCCAGTCCGTCCTCAGCCGTGCAGGAATGGAGCAACCATGACCTTGACGAGCATCGCCCCAACCGAGCCGAGCCCCAACCAGGCCACGGCGCCTTTGCCTGGCTCCTCGGCCGCCACCACCAGCGCGGCGACCTTCGCCGGCATGCTCGCCGTCCTGGGGGCGGTACCCCTCCAACCAGGGCTGTCGCCGGAGGTCCTCAGCCCGCCGGCAGATAGCACGTCCGCGGCCGGCGTGGCCTCTGTCGACAGCGTCGGTGGCACCGGCGGGGCAACCGGCACCGGCGGGACCGCCAGCACGGACGAGGCAGCTGGCACCGGCGGCATCGCTGGCACCGGCGGCATCGCCGGCACCGGGCCGGGTGCCACTGGCACCCCCGCTGGCCGCGCCTCCTCTGGCAGCGCCCCCGCTGCCAGCACCGGCACGGGCGGCACTGACCCGCCCTCAGGGCCCGCCGCAGCCAAGGGCGAGGGCGGGGGCAGCTCGCAAGCCCAGGGCGCGTCCAGCAGCTGGTCCTCGGGTGGGCCGAGCTCGGCAGGCTCGACTGGCTCGGCAGGCTCAACAGGCTCGTCTGGCCCCGCCGGCCCCACGACGAACGTGGCAGCGACGTCGGCCAGCCCGGCAGGCACCGGCAGTGCAGGTGCCAGCTCCGCTGGCCACACCGACCCCTCAGCCTCGGGCGCCGGCACCGTCCGTCCCGCAGGGCCCAGAGCAAGTGCGCCCGGCCCGGGTGCGCCCGGACCAAGTGCACCTGGTGCTCCTGCCCGGGTGACCGTTACCGTCACAGCCAACGATGCACAAGGACCGCCCGGAGGCTCATCTAAGCCCGGAGGCCAAGCCGGCTCTGGCCAGGCGGGGGGACCTCTGGGCACTGGGGCCAGCCCCGCAGCCAGCCACGGGGCCACGCCCGAGGCCGGGGGCTTCCCACCCCAGGGGGTTGCCGGGCCAGCGGCAGAGGCTGCCGCACCCCTGCCCCCCGCCGCTTCGGCCGCACTAGCCGGGCCCGGAGGCCCACCGACCACGGGCGGCCCCCCGGGCCTGGCCGACCGAGCAGCTGGAAGTGCGCCTGACGGCGAGCCTCCGGGAGGCAACCGGGCAGCCGTGGCTACCTCGGGAGCAGGGGGCAGCCGACAGCCAGCCGTGGGCCAGGCGGGGGTACCGGCCGCGCCACCCACCGGCCCGGGCACCGGGCCCAGCCAGCCCACCGCCGGAGCCCAGGGACTGGCCAGCCAGCCAGCACGGGGGCCACTACCCCAGGCCGGCCCCGGTGCCGGGACCGCCACCACTGGCCCGCTCCCCGGTAGCCACGGCGCTCTGCCGCCAGGTGGGCCCCAGGACGCCGCCCGACTGGCGCCCACTGGTACCGCCGCGGCCCCAGGCACTGGCACTGGCACTGGCCCCGCCCCGGGCGCGGGCGCTGGGCCAAGCCCCGCAACTGGCCCGGGTACCACAGCAAACAGTGCTGGCCCGCAGGCCCCACTTGCAGGGCCCCAGCCAGCCCCCAACGGCTCCGGCACCACTTCGGTTGGCGGCTCCGCTTCGGCTGGCCCGCTCCGCCCAGGGCCTGCCACGCCCGGGGCACCAGGAGCGCCAGGGACACCTATAGAGGGTGCGCCGGCACCAAGTACCGGCGAGAGAGGCGGCCCCGACGGTGGGAACACCGGGACTAGCAGCCCCGGTACTGGCAACATCGGGACCGGGGGCCCCGGCGGCGGTGCAGGCGGGCCCTCGGGTGCCCCCGCGTCCCAGCCGCCGACCGGGGTGGAGGGCACCCACCCGGGCAGCGCCGGCAGCACCCTGGCCGGTGGGAGCCCGGTCATCGGCACCCTGGCCAGCACCCCGGCACCGGGGCCTTCCCCGGCACCCGCGCCAGGCGCGCTGGCCAGCGGCCCAGGCCCGGTACCCCACCCTGAGCCGGTGGCCGACCAACTGGCCACCGCCATCGGGCCGGCCGCCCGCCAACCGGACGGCAACTACCAAGTGAGCATCCGGCTCCACCCTGAGGAACTGGGCGTCGTCCACGTTGAGCTGCACATCGACGCGGGAGTCGTGAACGTGTCCGTACACGCGGACGGTGACGCCACCCGGGACCTGCTCCGCCAGAACATGGGCCATCTGCGCCAGCAACTGGCCAGCAGCGGCTTGGCGACCGGCCGCTTCGACGTGGGGGGCGGGTCACCACAGACCACCCAGGGGCAGGGCCAGCAGCGGGCCGCCTCGCCCGGCGTGCCCCCGGGAGCCGGGCTCCCCGGCCAACCTGCAGCGCTCAGTGCGGCCGAGCCCCTTCTCCCAGCATCGACCGAGCGCGCCCTGGACATGAGGTTGTAAACCGATGAGCGACATCACCGCCACCACCGGCGCCGCCGGGGCCACCACCACCGCCACCCAGCCCACGGCCACCCTCCCGCCCGGCTATGTGGCCCCCCCGGCGTCGGCGGGCACGACCAGCCAGGGGCTGAACGGGGTCAACGCGGGCACGTTCCTGCAGCTGCTGGTGGCCCAGCTCCAGTACCAGGACCCCACCAGCCCGGTCGATTCGACCCAGTTCCTCTCCCAGACCGCGGCGTTCGAGGAGGTGCAGCAGCTGCAAAGCCTCCAGTCATCGCTTTCGAGCCTGGTGAGCGCCCAGCAGGCCGGTGCGGCCACCGCGCTGCTGGGAGCCCATGTCACCGGTACAGACGCCAACGGCAAACCCGTGTCCGGCGTCGTCACCGAGGTCCAACTGACGCCCAGCGGCCCGCAGCTGACCGTGGGGGACCAGGCCATCGCCTACAGCTCGGTCAGCACAGTCACGCAGGCGTCAGGCACGCAGGCGTCGAGCTCGCCCACCCTGACGAGCTCAACCGGCACGGGCTCAGGCCCGTCCAGCACCCAGAGCTCGCCCACCCTGACGAGCTCGCCCACACCGTCGAGCTCCTAACGGCGAGACGGCCCACAAAAGACACGACCAACGAAAGCAACAAGACAAGGGAAGACAAGGAAGACAACGAAGACAAGGAGGCTACAAAGTGCTTCGCTCGCTGTTCAGCGGCGTCTCGGGGCTCGATGCCAACCAGGAGATGATCGACACAATCGGCAACGACATAGCCAATGTCAACACGACTGGGTACAAGAGCAACAGCATCGAGTTCGAGGACCTGCTCAGCCAGACCATCTCCGGCGCCACGGCTCCCAGCGCGAACATCGGTGGCATAAACCCCACCCAGGTCGGCCTGGGGGTGAAGGTGGCCGGCATAGAGGCCAACTTCACTCAGGGGACCTCGGAACAGACCGGCAACCCGCTCGACCTGTCCATCCAGGGCGACGGCTTTTTCATCTGCAACGGCAACGGCCAGACCTACTACACCCGGGCAGGGGCATTGCAGCTGGACGCCAACGGCCAGCTGGTCACCCCCGACGGTTACCTGGTGCAGGGGTGGGCGGCTGACTCCCAAGGCAACATCAACTCCAGTGGCCCGCTGACCAACCTGGCCATACCGTCGGGCCAGTCGATCGGGGCCAACGCGACCCAGAACGTGGACCTGGGAGGGAACCTGGCGCCGCAGTCGGGCTGGACCGACCCAGCCGGCACGGCGACCGACGGCACCTCCACCTCGGTCACCGTCTACTCGGCCAACGGCTCGACCCAGACCCTCAACCTGGTGTTCACCGAGGCCACCGCCGGCGACCCGACCAGCTGGAACGTACAGGCGGCGCTCATCACGCCCGGTTCGAGCACGACCCCCACCTACACCAACATTGGGACGCTCAGCTTCAACTCGGACGGGACCCTGAAGAGCACCACGCCCCTCAAGTTCACTTCCGGGAGCACGACCATCAACATCAACCTGACCGACTCCTCAGGCAACCCCACGGTGACCGCCTACGCCAGTGACGACACCCTCTCGGTGCTGAGCCAGGACGGCAACGCCCCGGGCACCCTGCAGAGCTACAGCATCGGCAGCAACGGCGTGATCCAAGGCGTGTTCAGCAACGGCCAGACCAAGGACCTGGGCCAGATCGCTCTCGCCACGTTCTCCAACCCCGACGGCCTGCTCAGGGCCGGGGACACCAACTTCACGGCCACCGCCAACTCGGGCTTGGCCCAGGTGGGGCCTCCCGGCAACGGCAGCCGGGGCACGGTCCAAGCCGGGACCCTGGAGGCGTCCAACGTGGACCTGGCCACCGAGTTCACCCAGCTCATCGAAGGTGAGCGCGGCTTCCAGGCCAACGGCAGCGTCATCACCACCTCCGACCAGCTGCTGCAGACCCTCCTCAGCCTGAAGCCATAGGCCCTCAGCCCGGGGCCCTGGGCGGCTGCCCCGGCGGCACCGGGCAGCTGGCCCTGGCCGGCGCGGGCCCTGGCTGGCGCGGGCGCTTCTGCCGGCCAAGCCTGGGGCCACGCCTGGCACTCCGCCCGCCCTAGCTGGCGCGGGCAAGTACGCAGCCCCTAAGCGCGCCCCTGGCCACGGCCGCTCGGTGCCCCACAGCCGGCCGCCCCGGGTACCGCCCCGGAGGCTTCGCCGGTTTCTGGCTTCTCGCCGCCGGGCCGCTGGTGGGAGCACCCAAGGGCTGAGGTTGGCCCGGCGGGCTCAGCCGCCCCCGCGCGCCTGCCGATGGTGAAAGCGCCGGCCAATGGAGTGGCCGGGCGCTTCTGGCGCCGGTATACCCGACGGAGCGGGGCAGATGATCCTCCTGACACGGCTCAACGGCCCGCAGTTCGCGGTGAACGCAGACCTGATCGAGCGGGCCGAAGCAACCCCGGACACCGTGCTCACCCTGGTCGACGGGACCAAGTACCTCGTGGAGGAGAGCGTGCAGGAGGTGATCGAACGGGTGCGCATGTTCCGCGCCTCGGTACTGGTCGCGGCCAAGGAACTGGAAAGGGCGGCAGACCAACCGCTCGCCACCCTCCGGGCGCTGCCTGGAGCCGGTAGCGAGGACAAGGAGAGCTAGGCGTGGACCCGGCAAGCTTCGTAGGGATAGGCCTCGCCCTGTTCTCCCTCTTCGTGGCCATGATCATGGACGGCGGCAACCCCGCCGCGCTCATAGCCCCCTCCTCTATACTCCTGACCTTCGGCGGGACCATCGGTGCCGCGGTCGCCGGCATGCTCATGAGCGACGCCAAGGCCCTGCCCACCATCTTGAAAAGCGCCCTCACCACCAAGCTGACGACCCCGGACGACGCGGTCAGCACCGTCGTCCACTTCGCCGAAAAGGCCAGGCGGCAAGGCCTCCTGGCCCTCGAAGAAGAGGCGCGCCACATTGACGACGCCTTCTTGCGCAAGGGCATAGAGATGGCCGTCGACGGCACGGACCCCGAGGAAATACGGGAAATACTGGGCAACGACCTCGACGCCATGAAGTCCCGGCACCGAGCCGGGGCCAAGTTCTTCGGGGACATGGGCGGCTTTGCCCCGACGATGGGGATCATCGGGACGGTGATGGGGCTTCTCCACGTGCTGCAGAACCTGTCCACGCCGAGCACCCTCGGCCCCATGATCGCGGCGGCCTTCACCGCCACCCTGTGGGGGGTCATGCAGGCGAACGTGTTCTGGATCCCCATCTCAAACAAGCTGAAGCGGGCCAGCGAGATCGAGGTGCGACGGATGGAGCTCCTCTTGGAGGGGATCCTCGCCATCCAGGCCGGCGCCAACCCCCGCGTGGTGGAACAGCGGCTGCTCTCCTACCTTTCGCCCAAGGAGCAGGCCGCAGCCCGCGAGGCTCGAGAAGCCGCCAAGACCAAGGCGGCCTGACATGGCCCGCCGCCACCCGCGCACCGAGCCAGAGGACGAGGGGCCCAGCCGGGAACGCTGGCTGCTCACCTATTCCGACATGATCACGCTGCTCATGGTGCTGTTCATCGTGCTGTTCGCCCTGGGCCAGACCGATATCCGCAAGTTCAACGCCTTCAAGGACAGCTTCCGGGCCATCCAGCAGCCGGTGCCCAACACCCCGCCGGGGGGGCCGGGGGTGCTGTCCGCCCCATCGGTGATCGCCCTGGAGGAGCAGAACGCCTTCGCCCTGCTCAACCGGTCCTCGGCCAACTCCTCCTACGGGGGCAGCCAGCAGTACCCCTACAAGTCGGGCAAGGCGGCCTCGGGCCAGCAACGGCCCGGCCAGCTGCCTGCCGGCCAGCACCAGGCTGGGCAGGCAGACCAGGCGGCCCAGGCCGCCCTGCGCGAGTACCAGGCCCTGAGCAGGGCGGAGGCAGAGATGCAGGCTGCGCTGGCCCGAGCCGGGCTGGCTGACCAGGTGGCGTTCAGGATCGACCAGCGAGGCCTGGTGGTGACGATCCTCACGGACCGGATCCTGTTCCCCGTCGATTCCGCGCAGCTACAGCCGGAAGGGCTGCGGATCCTGGACGCACTGGCCCCCGTGCTCGCCGCCCTCCCCAACCTGGTCGACGTGGAAGGGGACACCGACAACCAGCCCATCCGGGGCGGCCCCTACCCCGACAACTGGGCGCTGTCGGCCGCTCGCGCCGTCTCGGTGGTGGAGGACCTCATACACCAGCACGGCATAAGCCCCTACCGCCTCCAGGCAACCGGCCTCTCCGACACTCGCCCTCTGGTGCCGAACAACTCCGCTCAGCACCAAGCAGAGAACCGCCGCGTCGAGATCGTGGTCTTCTCCACCACGGTGGCCACGCCTTGAGCCGCACCCGAGCACCCATGTCCCTGAGCTTCCACCATGGCCGACAAACCCGCTGACACCGCAGCCGAAGCCGAGGGCACCAAGGCCAAGCCCAAGCGCAAGAGCAAAAAGAAGCTCGTCCTAGTCCTTTTGGTCGTAGTGGTTGGGGTTGCCGGCTTCGGGTACAAGGCCATGGCCAAAAAGCCGGCCGGCAAGGCGCCACCCGCCTCTGGCCCCGTTGTGGTCGAGAACTCCCTCACCGTCAACCTGAGGGACGGGCACTACCTGCAGTTCACGGCCGCCTTGCAACTGGCAGTAGGGAGCTCCCCCAAGGCGCTGGACAACTACACACCCCGGGTCATGGACATCCTGATCGCACAAGCGTCGGGCTTTACCGAAGGGGCCCTGCTCGCCCCCGGGGGCCGCCACGCCTTGAAGTCGGACATCCTGAGCGCGCTCAACCAGTTCTGGCCCGGGATCGTAGTAGCCGTGTACTTCGAGCAGTTCGTCATGCAGTAGCCACCCTCCAGCAGCACCCAAGCCGCCTGCTCCGGACTGGGGCTCGCTCCCAGCCCGGGCCAGCACCCGGCTGGGACCAGGGCGGGGCTGGGGCTGGGCCGAGGTGTGAGGGGCCGGGCCGGGCTGGGCCGAGGTGTGAGGGGCCGGGCTGGGCTGGGCTGGGCCGGGCCAGCCGTCTGGCCCCTGGCCCGGCACGCCCCGGGCCGCTTGGTCCTCAGGTCGCGCCCGGCCCTGCCGATCTGAGCGCAGATGACCGCGCTCGCCGCACAGAGCACCGTCGTGCCCCTGGGACGGGACGGCAAGCCCAAGCCGCTCCGGCGCTTCCGCCTCCGGCCGGCCAGCACCCTGAAGGACGAGCACGAACAGGTACTCGCCCTGGTGGGCCAGAGCTTTTGCCGCCTTTTCGGGGCCGACATGTCCACCTTCGTGCGTTCCGACGTGGACATCGACATGGTGCCGGTACAGCAGTGGTCGTGGGACGACCTGCTCAACGCCCTGCCCGAGCCCTACTGTGCCGCTCGGCTGGTGATGCCGCCGATGGTGGGGACGGGCCTCATCACGCTCGACATGGCCCTGGCTACCGCCGTGGTGGAGAAGCTCCTCGGGGGGGCGGGGAAGCCTACCGAGCGGCGCGAACCGCTGACCGACGTCGAGGTGACCCTGCTGTCGGAGCTGCACCAGCACGCGGCAGAGGACATGGCAGAGGCGCTGTCCTTGGTGGTCGCGACCAAACCGCTCACCAGCCGGCAGGAGAGCCGCCTGGAGCTCATCCGGGCCGCCCCCGGGCGCAGCCTGCTCGTCGCCCTCGAGTTCGACATCGACATGAAGACGGCAAGCGGGCACCTGAGGATCGCCATCCCTGCCGAGGCGCTGCTGGCCAAACTGGAGGCGTTCGCGGGCACCTCCACCAGCACGGCTACCGTGAGCGACACCGGGAGGCTGCCTCTCTGCGAGGTGGAGGCGGCGGTGCGGTTCAACGACACCCCGGTCCGCTCCCAGCGGCTGGTCGAGCTCTCACCCGGGGACGTGATCACCCTGGGCCACCCCACGACCAGCCCTCTGACCCTTTACGTGGGTGGCATGCCGTTCCTTTCGGTCCTGGCCGGCCGCCGGGGCGCGTTCAAGGCGTTCGCGGTTGTCGGGCCCTGTACGCAAAACAGGCGAGGTGGCCAATGAACTACCGAGCGGGCTCGGGGCCCTTGCCCTCGGAGGGGCCCATGGCCAACAGGCGAGGTGCCCCATGAGCGAGACCCTCACCGCACAAGGGCACGACGTCCTGGACGGCGAAGAGGCGGCGAGCACCGAAGCCAAGGACCAGGGGACTGCTGGGCCCGAGGAGGCACCCCGGAGCGAGGCTGTGGCGCCTGTCAGCCAGCCGGGACCTGCTCGCAGCCCGCAAGGGCCACCTCTGGGCGCAGCTGAGAGCCGGCAAGGCCCTCCTCGCGACGAGCAAGGGCCGCCCCAGGGCCAAGCTGAGAGCCACGACACTGCTTTCGCGGTGCTCGCCCCGGCGGCATCCGAAGCGGCTTCCCTCCTCACCACCGCCCTGGGCCTGGAGGCCAAAGCTGGCCAGGCGGTGGACCTGTGGGGAGCCGAGGGGGCCGAACTGGCTGCCACCCTGTCCAAGGACGCCAAGACCTGGGGCGCGCCGCTCATGGGCAAAGACGGGGTGTGCGGTGAGCTGGCTTTGGCCCTGCTGGCGGGTGCGGCGGTCCCCGGCGAGGGGCGGCTGGCGTCAGCCCTGGCTGCCTGCGTGCCCGCCCTCACCAACGCCTGCGGCGCCCAGCACCTGGGCAAGCTCCAGCGCCTGAAGGCCGAGGCCCTGCTCGAGGCCCGTCCCGGGCAGCGGGCCTTAGCCCTGCCGCTGGCCTCCGGGGAACAGCTCGCCGGGCTCTTGGTCGTGACCGTGCCCGCCACCCGGGCGGCGGCCGAGCTCCCCCACCTGGAACCGGCAGCCGGCCAGGCACCAGCGCGCTCCATAGCCAGCCTGAGCGACGTGGAGATGACGGTCAGCGTGGAACTGGGCCGCACCAAGATCGCCATCAAGGACCTGCTCACCATCCACAACGGGGCCGTGGTGCAGCTCGACCGGGCGGTCAGCCACCCGGTGGACGTGTTCGTCAACGGCACCCTGATCGCCCGGGGCGAGGTCGTCGTGGTCGACGAGTGCTTCGCCGTGCGGGTCACCGAGCTCATCACCGGGGACTAGGCAGCGAGCTATGCCCGGCACCTTGGACCTCCTTGTGCGCCTGGCCGTCTCCATGGCCGTGGTCATGGTGGTGATGGGCCTGGCCGCACGGCTTTTGAGGCGCCGGGCCAACGGCGGCTGGCCCCGGGGTACCCTGCTCGGTCGCGCTTCCCGGGCAACAGGGCCCCAGGGGCCGCAGCTCGAGGTCGTCCACCGCCGCCCCCTCGCCAAGGGCTCGTCGGTAGCACTGGTGAACGCAGCCGGCAGGAGCTACCTGCTCGGCGTCACTGAACGGTCCGTCACCCTGCTGGCCAGCCTCCCCGGCCCGGCGGGGCCGCAAGGTGCACCGGGGGGACAAGGCGCACCGGGGAGATCCGTCTCACCCGTTCGCACCGGCAACCCGGCCAGCGGGCCTACGGCAGAACTGGGCGGCCGTGGGGGCAAACTGGCCGGTCGCACAGGCGACCTGACAGCTGCGCCTGGTGACTTGCCCGGGCCGGCAGGTGACTTGCTCGGCCCGGCGCTCGACTTGCCCGGTCCTCTGGGCCACGAGGACGGCCGGAAGCCGTCCTCGCTTGCTGCCCTGCGCCCGGCCACGGCCGGCCAGGGGCAGCCCAATGCATGGAAGCTAGCCATTGACTCGCTGCGGGAGCGTACCGTCAGGCGGTAGCCCTCGCCCTTTGCCCGTGGTTGCGGGGTTGGTTGGAGCTTCATGCGCAGATTGCAGGTTCGAGTGGGCCATGTGGTGGGCGGGCTGTTGGTGCTCGCCGCAGCCGTGGCGCTGGTGCAGTCCAGCACCTCTGGGCGTGCGGGAGCGCTACCACCGGGCGGACCAGGCAGCACGCAGGCGGCCAGCAGCACCCTCACGCCGGTCACGGCTCAGTCCCCCGCCGCGCCGCAGCCGCCGGCCCAGCCCTTGGCCCCCGGCACCGGTCAAACCGGCCAAGGGGGGTCGGTGTCGGTCAACCTGGGCGGCAGCCTGGGCAAGCCGAGCACAAGCATCACCATCATCATCGGCCTCACGCTCCTCGCCGTCGCCCCTTCCCTGCTGATCCTGCTCACCAGCTTCACCCGCATAATTATCGTGCTGTCCTTGACCCGCCAGGCACTGGGCCTGCAAAACGTGCCGCCCAACCAGGTACTGGCCGGTTTGGCCCTCTTCCTCACCCTCTTCGTCATGGGCCCGGTCATAAGCCAGGTGAACGCCCAGGCCGTGCAGCCCTACCTGTCAGGCAAGATCACGGCTTCCCAGGCCTACTCCGCCGCCGAGGCGCCCATAAAGACCTGGATGTTGAAACAGACCCAGGCAGACGACCTGGCCCTCTTCGACAAGGCCAACCCCAAGCCCCCGTCCCCCCAGGCGCTGCCCATGTCAGCCGTGGTGCCGGCGTTCGCCCTCTCCGAGGTGCGGACGGCCTTCATAATCGGTTTCGTCATATTCATCCCCTTCCTGGTGATAGACCTCGTGGTGAGCTCGACGCTGATGTCGCTCGGGATGATGATGCTCCCACCGTCATTGGTCTCCCTGCCATTCAAACTGCTGCTGTTCGTGATGGTGAACGGCTGGGCACTGGTCGTCCAGTCCCTCATCACCAGTTTCCATACCTGAGCAAGCCGACAGGACGCATATGAACGATTCTTCAGTCATAGAAATAGCGGTGCGGATGATGACGGTCACCGGCGAGCTGGCCGCCCCCATGCTGGTCACTGCCCTGGCTATCGGGCTGGCCGTGGCGCTGGTGCAATCGGTCACCTCCATCCAGGAGATAACCCTCACTTTCGTGCCCAAGATGGCCGGGGTGGCCCTGGCCATCGTGCTGGCCGGCCACTGGATGCTGAGCTCGCTGGTGGGGTTCACGGACCAGCTGTTCCAGATGGTGCCCCAGCTGGTAGGCCCCTGAGCCGGCCATGGCCGTACAGCTCGGGGCGGCCGGGTTGTTCGCTTTCCTCTTGGCGCTGGCCCGGGCCAGCGCCTGGCTCGCTTTCGCCCCCCCGTTCTCCACCAGCGCCATACCCGCGGTGGTGAAGTTCGGCCTGGCGGCCGCGCTCGCCCTGGCGGTGAGCGCGCAGTTCGCCGGGGTTGCCGGCACCGCTTCTTTGATTACTGCGTCGTTCATCGGGGACGTGGTGGCCCAGGTCGCCACTGGGGCGGCGCTCGGGTTCGTGACGTCCATCTTCATGTCCGTGCTGAGCTCCGCTGGGGCGCTGATGGACGTCTCGAGCGGGCTCAGCGCCGCCCAGTCGTTCAACCCCCTGTCGGGGACGGTCAACCCGGTGACGGCCAACACCTACACCCTGCTCGGGACGACGCTGCTGTTCTCCACGCAGGGCTACCTGTTGGTGGTCAAGGGGTTCCTGACCTCCTTCCAGGCCGTGGGCCTGACCGCCGGCCCCGCCGGGCTGCTCGGCCCGGCCCTGGTCTCAGAGGTGGGCTTCTTCTTCCTGGCCGCGGTCGAGATGGCCGCCCCGCTGATCGCGGCCATGTTCCTCGCCTACGTGGCCCTCGGGCTGCTGACCCGGGCCGCGCCCCAGCTCAACGTCATGGCTCTCGGCTTTGGTATCAACATCGCTCTCGGCTTCGTGGTCGTCACCGCCTGCCTGCCTCTGCTCCCCGGGGCAGTGAGCACCCTGGTGGACCGGTCCGTGCGCGACGGCCTGGGGCTGCTCGGCGTCCACCCCTGAGGGCTGTGAGTTGAGGCCTGCCCCCGCGCCCCGCCCCGGGGCCAACCCCTGAGGGGACCAGGACATGGCGAGCGGCGACAAGCACTCCAAGACCGAAGCACCAACCCCTAAGCGCAAGAAAGAGGCCCGCCGCGAAGGCACGGTGGCCCGCACGCCCGAGCTGGTCACCTGGGTGGTGGTGCTGGCCGGCACCTACCTGGCCCAGTACACGGTGCAAAGGACCTACACCCTCTGCCAGCAGCTCGTCCCGAAGGTGGCCGGGGCGATGAGCCGCCCGGCACTGGCCAACGACCTGGCTGTGGCCGGGAGCGCAGCCACCGGCGCCCTCAGCGCCATGGCCCCCGCCCTCCTCGGCTCCATGGCCTTGGCCCTGGTGGTCAACCTGGCCCAGACCCGCGGGCTCATCAGCTTCAAGCGCCTCAAGCCCTCCCTCCGCAGCCTCAACCCCAAGGCCGGCCTGGCCCGCATGTTCGGCACCCGAGGGCTGTGGGAGGTGGCCAAGCAGGCGCTCAGGGTAGGGGTGCTCAGCCTGGTCGCCTGGCAGACGGTAGCCGGGCTGCTGCCGGTTATGACCGCTCACGGCCCCCTGGCGGTCACGGCGGTCGCCTCCCAGGTGGCCACCCGCGCGCTGGCGTTGGCCAGGGAGGTGGCCGCCATCAGCCTGGTCCTGGCCGCGCTGGACTACCTGTTCCAGCGGCACAAGACGGCCCAGAGCCTGAAGATGACCAAGGAAGAGGTAAAAGAAGAGCGGCGCCAGAGCGAAGGCAGCCCACTGGTGCGCGGCGCCCTGCGCCGCCGGCAGCGCCAGCTCTCCCGCCACCGCATGATCATGGCGGTGGCCAAGGCCGACGCCGTGGTGGTCAACCCGACCCACTACGCAGTGGCCGTCTTGTACGTCCGGGGCCAAGGCGCGCCCCGCGTGGTCGCCAAAGGGACGGACCTGCTGGCCCTGCGCATCCGGGAGGAGGCCACTACCCGTGGCGTGCCTGTGGTGGAGGACCCGCCCCTGGCCCGCGCCCTGTACGTCGCCTGCGAACTGGAGCAGGAGGTGCCCAGGGAACTGTACGAGGCCGTCGCCCGCCTGCTGACCTTCATCTACTCGCTGCGGGCCCAGGGCAGGACCAGGCGGCTCGACGGGGGCCCCCACCGGACGGCGTTGCTGGAACCGGTCGGCGGGGGGGCCGCGGGGGCCCGGGCCACTGCCACCAGCGCTGCCGCCCGGGTGGCCGCCGTCACCGGGATGGCCACCATCACCGGGACCGCCGCCGGCCGGGTGGCTGCCGCCGGGATGGCCACCATCACCGGGACGGCCGCCGGAGTGGCCGGCTAAGGCTCAGCCAGGGCCGGCCCTGGCCGATAGTAAGGCCAGCCAGCACGGACGCGGCCAGGCAGGCCCAGGGACCGGGGCCACCCAAGATGGCTGAAAGGCAGCGGAGGCTCCGAGTTGCGTCCCAACCAAATGACACTGGTGGGCGTCCCAGCGGCGGTGGTCTGCATCGCGGTCATGCTTGTGGTGCCCCTGCCCACCCCGCTCATAGACGTGCTGATAACCCTCAACCTGGTGGGCTCGGTGATAATCCTGCTCACCAGCATGTACGTCAAGCGGGCGCTCGACTTTTCCGTGTTCCCGTCCCTGTTGCTGATCGCCACCATGTACCGGCTGGCCCTGAACGTGAGCGTCACCCGCCAGGTGCTCCTCCATGCCCAGGCCGGCAACGTGGTCGCCGCCTTCGGTCATTTCGTGATCGGGGGCTCGTTGATCGTCGGCCTGGTGGTCTTCTTGATCGTCATCGTCATCCAGTTCATCGTCATCACCAACGGCGCCCAGCGGGTGGCCGAGGTAGCGGCCCGCTTCACCCTCGACGGCATGCCGGGCAAGCAGATGGCCATCGACGCCGACTTGAACAGCGGCCTCATAGACAAAGACGAGGCGAGGCGGCGCCGGCGCGAGGTGGCGGCCGAGGCCGACTTCTACGGGGCCATGGACGGGGCGTCCAAGTTCGTCCGGGGCGACGCCATAGCCGCCATGGTGATAATGGCGATCAACCTGGTCGGCGGGCTCGCCATCGGGGTGCTGCAGGACGGGGACAGCTTCGGCCAGGCCATAAGCACCTACAGCCTGCTGTCGGTGGGCGACGGCCTCGCCTCCCAGCTGCCCGCCCTCCTCATTTCCATATCGACAGGCATCATCGTCACCCGGGCAGGCACGGAGTCCGACCTGGGGACGGAGTTCGTGTTCCAGATGCTCCGCCAGCGCCGGGCGGTCCGCATCGCCGGCACGGCCGTCGCTGTCCTCGCCCTGGTGCCCGGGCTCCCGAAGATCCCGTTCCTGTTGGTGGGGGGGGCAGTGCTGTTGGTCGCGGGCCGGCTCCCCGACGACGCCTCCCTAGGCGCCAGGGCGGAAAAGCAGGCAGCAGCGGCCGCTCCTCCCCCACCCCCGCCCAGTTCCCCCGAGGTGCTGGCCCGGGACATGAAAGTCGACCCGCTGGAGCTCGAAGTGTCCTTCAACCTGGTCGAGCTGGTGGACCCCTCCCGCGGCGGCGACCTGCTGGAGCGGGTGAAGGCGTTGCGGCGCAAGATCGCCCTGGAGATAGGGGTGGTGCTCCCCTTGGTCCGCACCCGCGACAACATCGACCTCCCGGCTTCCACCTACACGATCAAGGTCCAGGCGGCCGAGGTCGCCCGGGGCAGCGCCCTGCCCGGCCACGTCCTCGCCATCGGCGACATGCTGGGGTCGCTCCCGGGCAGCCCCACCAAGGAGCCGGTGTTCGGCCTGGACGCGAAGTGGGTCCCGGTCACGGCTCGGGCCCAGGCCGAGCGCATGGGCGCCACCGTGGTCGACCCGGCCTCGGTCATCACCACGCACCTGTCCGAGGTGGTGAAACAGTACGCCGGCAAGATGCTGACCCGGTCGGCCACCAAGGAACTGGTGGAGATCACCAAGCGCTCCGACCCGGTCGTCGTGGAGGAGCTGAGCTCGGCCCAGGTTTCTTTGGCCGAGATCCAGCGGGTCTTGCGCGACCTGCTGGACGAGGGTGTCTCGGTACGGAACCTGTCGCGGATCTTCGAGGCCCTGACCGAAAAGGCGCGGACCACCCACGACCCCGAGGCCTTCGTGGAAGCCAGCCGCCAGGCGCTCGGCCCCGCGCTTTCCTCGGCGCTGGCCACTGGCAACCGCCTGCCCGTCATCACCCTCGACCCCGTGCTGGAGCACCAGCTGAGCGAGGTGCTGCGGACCGCTGAGGGGGGGAGCTTCCTGGCCCTGGCCCCGGACAAAGCCGAGGAGCTCACCTTGGCGGTGGCCCAGCGCAGCCGGGAAGCGGAACAGGAAGGCGACAACCCGGTGCTCGTCTGCGCCACGCCCTTGCGCCCGGCGCTCCGCAAGCTGGTACGCACGGCCGTGCCGCGCCTGCCCGTGCTCTCCTACGCGGAGCTGTCGCCCCAGCTCCGCCTGGACACAAAGGGGGTGGTGAGCCTTGCCCACGCTGCGGTTTGAGGGGGCGACCCTGGAGGAGGCCCTGCAGGCTGCCCGCCAGGACGCCGGTCCCGGTGCCAGGGTGACCGGGGCGGCACGGGTGCGCCGAGGGGGGGTCGCGGGCTTCTTCGCCCGCGAGCGAGTGGAGGTGGAGGTGCAGGTCCCCGAGCCCAAGCCGCCCGTGGCCTCCCCCGGGCCCTTGGTGCCTCCCGGGCCCTTGGTGCCTCCCGGGCCCCAGCCCGAGGAGATGGGGCCGCTCGAACAGCTCATCTCCCAGATGGCCTCCGAAGGCCCGACCTCCGTACTGGACCTGGCCGAGAGCATCAACTCCCTGGAAGGCAACGGGGGCAACGGGGCTTGCACCCGGGCCGTCTTTTCCTTGCCCAGTACCGATGACGTCCCTGCGGGCGACCGCGTCGCTGCGGGCGACGGCGTCGGTGCGGGCGACGGCGTCCCGGCCGGCACCACCCCCGGCCCCGAATTCGCCGCCGTCTTGGAGCGCATAGCCCGCGAAGGCGACCCCGGCGGGCCCGTACCGCAACTGGGGCCGCCCGTCCATCACGACCCGGCCCTGCTCACCGACTTGAGCGGGAGGCCGCTCCTCGCAAGCCGCGACCAGGGCCAAGTACAGGGACAGGGGCCAGCGTCCCCAGGTGCGCCGGCCACGGGAGGCGGCCGCGTGAGCCAGTCCCTGGCCCGGCTCGGGCTCCCGCCCGCCCTCTGCCACCAGGTCCTACCCACCCTCGAGCGCGAGGCCCTGGAAGCAGGACTGGTGAGGGCGTTGAGGGCTGCCCTCCCACCCCTGCCCCCGCTGCCGGCCTCAGCCTCCAGTGTCATGGCGGTGGTCGGGCCGGCCAAGGCTGCCCTGGCCACCGCCCGCGCCCTGGCCACCGAGGTCGGTACACCCCCAGACGCGATCGCCATCGCCACCCCCCGCAAGATCTGGAGCCGCCGCCAAGCGGTCATTTCCTCCCCCGAAGAGGCGGCCGAGCAGCGCCGGAGCTGGCGGTGGCGGCCCTGGCCGGCGGTGGTGGTAGTGGAGCAGCCGGTGCGGCCCTCCCCTGTGGCTTGGTCCGCTTCGGTGCTGCAGGCCTTGGAGCCAACCCTCTGCTGGGGTGTGGCCGAAGCTTCCCGCAAGCCCGAGGACCTGGCCAGCTGGTCCGCGGCCCTGGGCGGCCTGGACGTGCTGGCGGTCGTGGACCTCGAGGGCACGACCACCCCAGCCAGCGTCCTGGCCTGCCCGGTGCCGGTGGGGAGGCTCGACGGGGTGCCGGCCACGGCCGAGGCCTGGGCCAGCCTGCTCTGCAGCCGGTTGGCCGCCTAGCTGCCCGGCCCACGGGCCCGACTTAGCGAGGAACGGTTGTGAGGACTGCTGAGAAGACCAAGAGCGCGAAGCCAGCTGCCCTGGTGCTGCTGGCCCTGGTGCTCTCGGCCCCCACCCTGGCCAACATCGTCTCGGGGTCGGTGTCCGCCACCAGCGCCGGGGTACGGCTGGCGGCAGCGGTGCTGGCCTCTTGGGTGGCCGTCAGCGTCCTCAGCCACCTGGTGGACAGCTATCGCAACGAGGCCTGGCGCTCCGGCCAGCACGACCGCAGCGAACCGCGCTGAGCCGGGCCACCTCGGGGCCGCGGACGCCACCGGCAACGGCCCCGGGGCCACCTCGGGGCCGCGGACGCCGCCGGCAACGGCCCCGGGGCCACCTCAGCCGCCCGCCGACGGGCCCGGGAACGCATCCCGCAACGGCTCAGGCAGAGGCTCCCGGTGGACGATGGCGAGCCGGCGGGTACAGCGGGTGAGGGCCACGTAAAGGGCACGCCAGCCTTGGGGGCCCTCGGCGACGATGCGGGCTGGCTCCACGACCACCACCGCGTCGAACTCGAGGCCCTTGGCGTGGCGCAGGCCGAGGACGCTGACCCGGGCATCGAGGGCATGGGCACCCACCTGCCCGTAATCGATGCCGGCCTGGCCCAAGGCGTCCCCGGTGGCCACCACCAGGCTGTCGGGTGCCAGCACCCCGACGGTCCCGTCGGCCACGCTTTGCAGCTCCTCGCTCACCGTCCGGCTGACCAGCTCGGACCAGGCCCGGTCGTCACCCATAGGCGCCAGGGCCACGGCCCGGGGCGAGCTGCCCGTCCGGCGGACGGGCTCGGGGACCGTGGCTCCGGGCAGCGCCATGGCCAGGGCCCGGGCGGCGAGGGCCATCACCTCGGCCGGTGCCCGGTAGCTGACCGACAGGGTGGCCAGCTTCCAACCCCGGCGGGTGGGGAGGTGGGCCAGCAGCTCCTCCCAGGAGGCAGGGGCCCACGGCCCGGTGGCCTGGGCCAGGTCGCCGACCACGGTCATGGAGCCCGAGCGGGCCCGCCTGGCCACCATCCGCAGCTCCATCGGCGTCAGGTCCTGGGCTTCGTCCACGACCACGTGGCCATAGGACCGCGCCTGTGCTGTTGGTCCCCGGCGCCCTGGCAACGGGCCCAGCAGGGCACCGGCCTCGTCCAGCAGGGCCATGTCCGCTGCGGTCCAGGGCACCTCTTCGGCCGACGGGCTTCGGGGCCGGTAGAGGAGCTCCTGCTCGGCTGGGCTGAGGAGCCCCCGCCCAGCCAGCTGGATGAGAGGTGGGGCACCGAAGAGGTCATGGAGGAACGCTTCGGGGGTGAGCAAGGGCCACATCCGCTCGAGCATCTCCTTGACTTCGGGCCGGGTACGCAGCTCGGCGGCCAGCGCCTTCGCATCGACCGCCGCTCGGCCCTCCAGCTGAGCAGCGAAGTGGTGCCACAGCAACCCCTCCAGGGCCCGCCGCCGCCCGTTGTGGGTACCGGGCCGGGCCTTGACCGCCCGCACCAGCTCCTCGGACGCCTCGGGGCTCAAGGTGAGGGTGGTGCCGCCATAGGGCACTGTGGCCGGGCGGCGCAGGGCGCGTTCTCGCTGGCGGACCGCCCGGCGAAGCACCTTGGCCATGCGTGGCCCCCCCTTCAGGCGGGCTGCTGCAGCGCTTTCACAGGCGACCGGCGAAGCGGCCCCGTAGAGGCCGCTGGCCGTCGACATCTCGGCGCCGGTCTCCCCCAGCGAGGGCAGGACCTGGTCGATGTAGTGCAAGAAGGTGGGGTTGGGGCCGACCACCAGTACACCCTGGGCCTCCAGCGGGAACCGGTGGGTGTACAGGAGGTACGCGGCCCGGTGCAGCGCCACCGCCGTCTTGCCCGTGCCCGGACCGCCCTGGACGACCAGCACCCCGGGCAAGGGGGCGCGTATCACCTCGTCCTGTTCGGACTGGACAGTGGCCACTATGTCGCGCATCCGGCCGGTGTGGGCCCGCTCCAGGGCAGCCAGCAGGACCGCTGGCCCGGCCAACCGCCGGCTGGTGCCGGCCTCGCCAGCCGGCTCCCCCTCCAGGCTGAACAGCTCGTCTTCCAGGTCGGTCACCCGGCGCCCTTCGGTCAGGAAGTGCCGGCGGCGGCGGAGGCCCATCGGGTGGGCGCCGGTGGCTCGGTAGAAGGGCTCGGCTACGGGCGCTCGCCAGTCCACGACCAGCGGCTCGTGGTCGGCGTCGGATATGGCCAGGCGGCCGATGTGGAAACTGCCGCCCTCGCCGGCCCGGCCACCGGCCTCCTGGCCACCGGCCTCCGGGCCACCGGCCTCCGGGCCACCGGCCTCCTGGCCACCCGCCTCCTGGCCACCGGCGGGTAAGGCGCCGGCCTGGCGGTCGATGCGCCCGAACACCAGGGCCTCCCCGCCCACATAAAGGCGCTCTAGGCGGGCCAGGGCGTTGCGGACCCGGATGTCGCGCTCGGTGTAGGACTGGAACGTCCCGCCTCTTTCCCTGAACGCCTCCCTCAGGCGCTGCTCGGTCTCGGCGCGCATGACCTCCAGCCGCTCGTAGGCCCGGTCCAGGTGAGCCTGCTCGGAGGCAAGGTCGGGGTGCGCCATGAGGGAACTAATGCACCATAGCCCGTAGCGGCCTCCCCCCAGCCGTTACCGTTGGCCTGATGAGCGCCGGCGAACCGAGGCAGGAGCCACCGTTCCTGGCGGCCTGCCGCTCCCACCCCACCCCCTACACACCCGTGTGGTTCATGCGCCAGGCGGGACGGTCCCTGCCGGAGTACCGCGCCCTGCGCGGCGACGGGAGCATCTTGGAAGCGGTCCGCCAGCCCGAGCTCGCCGCCGAACTGACGCTCCAGCCCGTGCGCCGCTACGGCGTCGACGCCGCCATCGTCTTCTCCGACATCGTCGTGCCCTTCTTGGCTTTTGGGGTCGACGTCGTGCCCGGCACCGGTCCGGTGGTGGCGGAGCCCTTCCGCCGCGAAGCGGACCTCGACCGGCTCCGTCCCCTGGGCCGGCCCTACGCCGCCGATGCGGTGCGCCTGGCCGTCCGGGAGCTGCAAGTACCCCTGATCGGCTTCGCTGGCGGCCCGTTCACCATCGCCAGCTACCTGGTGGAAGGAGGCCCCTCGCATGACCACGCCCTCACCAAGGCCCTCATGTGGTCCGAGCCAGGCCTCTGGGCCCGCCTGGTCGACCGCCTGGCGGAGATCGCCCTGGCCAGCCTGCAGGAACAGGTCGCAGCCGGGGCCGCCGCCGTGCAGGTGTTCGAGAGCTGGGCCGGCGCCCTGTCCCCCGCCGACTACCGCCGCCATGTCCTGCCAGCGCTGCGCCGGGTGCTGGCCGACCTGGGCGTGCCCCGTATCGTCTTTGGGGTAGGCACGGGCGAGCTGCTGGCGAGCTTTGCCGAGGCGGGAGCGGACGTGGTAGGGGTGGACTGGAGGGTCCCGCTGGACGTGGCCCGTTCCCGGGTGGGCGACGGCAAGGCCCTACAGGGCAACCTCGACCCCGCCGCCTGCCTGGCCCCCTGGCCCGTCCTCGCCGCCCAGGCGCGCCACGTGCTCGCCCTCGGAGGGGAAAGGGGGCACGTGTTCAACCTGGGCCACGGGGTCCTGCCCACGACCGACCCCGACCAGCTGGCACGCCTGGTCGACCTGGTCCACCAGGAGACCAGCCGAGGCTGAGGGGCCGAAGACGGCGGCGGCAGGGCTGCGCCCGTAGATGACATGGTCGGCGATGAGGACCGCGGCCGTGGAGTAGGTGCTCTTCTGGCCCCCCGGGAAACGCACGCACTGGGGGTGGGCGCAGCCGGTCCAGTAGGCACCGTCGCTCGGGTCGCGCAGGTGGGCTGTCCAGGCCAGTAGGGCCTCGGCCTCGGCCCTCAGGCCGGCCCGGTTGGCGGCCATGGCGCACTCGGCGGTCTCGGCCGCGGTGACCCAGTCGCGGTCAGCCACGCAGCGTACCCCCAGGCCCTCCATCACGAACTCGGGCCAGCGGCCGAGGAGGCGCTGGCGCCCAGCCGCCGGCCCCAGCGCACCGGTCAGGACGGGGTAGTACCAGTCCATCGCCCAACGGTGCTTGGGGCTGAACAACCCCGGGCGGCCGCAGACCGCGGCCCTGGCCCTCTCGGCCGCCGCCTGCCACGCCGGCCGGTCCAGCCCCAGGGTGGACGCCAGCTGGGCCCCCGAGCTGAGCGAGTGCTGGAGCGACGAGCTGGCGGCCAGGAGGGCGAAGCGCCCGGGCACCCCGTCGGGGCTCACGGACCAGGCGAACTCCCCGCCCGGCCGTTGGAAGCGCACGGACCAGCCCAGGGCGGCCTCTACCAGCGGCCAGTAGGCAGCCACCTGGGCGCCCAGGAGGTGGCACCACCAGGCGCTGGTGGCCACATAGGCGCAGGCGTTGGGGTCCCGGCGGGCGTCTTCGACGCCATCGGGCAGGTAGAAGCGGCACCAGCTCCCGTCGGGCAACTGGGTGGCGGCCAGCCAGTGGAAGGCCCTTCCCACCTCGGCCCAACGGCCGCCGGCCGCCAGGCCCATGGCGACCTCGACATGGTTCCAGGGGTCGGCGTGGCCCCCCGGGTACCAGGGGACCATCCCGTTGCCCAGCTGGCAGTTAGCGAGCCAGCGGGAGCTGGCCGCCACCTCGGCCGCTGACAGGCCCCGAGGGCTCACCGGCCCGGGCTCCCGGCGGGCTTGTGCGCGTAGACCACCAGGCTCTTGCCCAACAGGGGGTTGAGCACGGCCTCGGGCCAGCGGGTCAGGCGACTGCGGGTCTCGATGTCCCAGACCAGCAGCCGGTGGTAGGCACGCACGAGCGGGTGGTCAGCCCTCTGGAGGCCCACGGCGCAGCGCAGCCACCAATAGGGGCTGTGCAGGGCGTGGGCGTGGTGCTGGGCGTAGGGCACGAGCCCCGCCCCGGCCAGCCTGGCCCGCAGCTGAGAACGACGGTAGATGCGGACGTGGCCGCCGGGGACGTTGTGGTAGTCGTCGGACAGCGCCCAGTTGACCACCTCCGGCCAGTACCGGGGGACAGTTGCCGCCAGGGCCCCTCCTGGCCTGAGGACCCGGGCCAGCTCGGCCAGGGCGGCCCGGTCGTCGGGCAGGTGCTCCAGGACCTCAGCGGCTATGACCCGGTCGAAGCACCCGTCGGGGAAGGGCAGGCTCAGCGCGTCGCCAACCACCGTGTGGCCGCACCCGCCAGCCTCTGCGGTCGCCTTGTCCTGCTCGGCCAGGGCGGCGACCCAGGCGGCAGTGACCTGGGCCTGGTGGTGGTCCCGGTCGAGCGCCGTCACCACCGCCCCCCGGCGGAGGCCTTCGAAGCTGTGGCGGCCCTCCCCGCAGCCCAGGTCCAACAGCCGCTCGCCAGGACGGGTACCCAACCAACTGAAGCGGACGGTCAGCACCGCCCGCCGCCCCGGCCCGCCTCGGCCAGCACCTGGCAGCACTGCGTCCGGCGGCCGTCGCCGGCCCTCACCCGTCCCCTCCGCCCCGGCCCGCCTCGGCCAGCACCTGGCGGTACTGGTCCACGGTCTGGCGGGCGCAGCCCTGCCAGGTGAAGCGTTGTAGCACCCTTTGCCGGCCGGCCCGGCCCATCCGCAGGGCCAGCTCGCTCGGCCGGGGCCCCGGGGCCAGCAAGCGGGCCAGGGCGCCGGCCAGGGCTCCCGCGTCCGCCGGCGGCACGAGGAGCGCGGCCTCGCCATCAGGGCCAAGGACTTCGGGCAATGCCCCCCCGGTGGTCGCCACCACCGGCACCTCACAGGCCATGGCCTCCACGGCCGGCAGTGAGAACCCCTCGTAGAGCGAAGGGACGGCCACCACCATGGCCTCGGCATAGAGCCGGACGATCTCCGCGTCGCTGACCCCGGGGCGGAAGGTCACCGCCCCTTCCAGGCCCATCGCCTCCAGGGTGCGAGCGGCCTCGGAGCCGGGCCGAGGCTCGCCCACGACCACCAGGTGGGCCTCGGGCAGCTCCGTGCGTAACTTGGCCAGCGCCTCCAGCAGGTAGGCGAGGCCCTTCAGCGGCACGTCGGCGCTGGCGGTGGTCATGACCCGGCCGGCGACGCGCCGCACCCCAGGCAAAGGACGGAACAGATCGTGGTCCACGCCAATGGGCACGACCGCGATGCGTTCGGGGGGGACCCCCATCTGTTCGGCGATGTCACGGCGGGACGACGCCGACACGGTGAGGACGCGGCTCAGGCGCCGGGCCACCCGGTTCTGCATACGGACGAACCCGTACCAACGGCGGACCGACAGTTGCCGGGCCCGGCTCGGGGCGCAGGACAGTTCCACCATGCGGTCGACGGTGACGGGGTGATGGCAGGTACCGATGACCGGCCAGCCGTCCCGGACCAGGCCCAGGAGGCCCGTGCCGAAGGACTGGTTGTCGTGCAGGACGTCGAACCGGCCGCGCTGGCCTCGGAGCAGCCGCCTGACCCGCAGGCTGAAGGTGCGTGGCTCGGGGAACCCCCCAGACAGCATGGTGGCAACCTCGAGCAGGTCGACCGGGCCGTTGAGCTCGCGCAGGCGGGGGACCCGGAACGGGTCGGGCTCCCGGTACAGGTCGAGGCTGGGCACCGCCACGAAGTGGACGCCTTCGTCCTGGTCGAGCAACGGCCAGGGAGGGCCAGCCAGGACCGTCACCTGGTGGCCAAGGCGAGCGAGCTCACGAGACAAAAAACGGGTATAGACGCCCTGGCCCCCCGAGCGGGGGTTGCCCCGGTAGGCGAGGAGGCCAACGCGTAGCTGCTCGCGCTCAGGGGCCGAGATGGCAGAAGAAGGGGGCATGCCAGGTCCAGCGTTGCCGCGTCTCGTGCCCCGGTCAAGCTGGCTGCCCTCACCGCACGGCGCCGCCCCGTTGGGCACCAGTCCCGGTGGGCACCGGCCAGCTCCTCCCCGCTGGCCCGGGGCCTCAGGCGCGTGCCGCTCAGGCGCGTGCCCGCAAGAGCCGCAGCGAGCCGACCGCCTCCAGGTCATCGAAGCGGCCAGACGCCCGGGCCGCTCGGTAGACCTCATAGGGGCCCTGGCCGCCCTCGTCCGGGTTGGCAAATACGTCGTGGACGGCCAGGATGCCGCCGGGGGCCAGCTTGGGCGACCAGGCCCTGTAGTCCGCCCAGGCCACCTCGGGCGCGTGCCCGCCGTCGATGAAGACCAGGGACAGGGGGGCAGCCCACGCGCTGGCCACGGCCGTCGACTCACCCACCACCAGCACGACGTGGTCTTCCAGCCCGGCCTGGGCCAAGGTGCGGCGCGCCCAGGGCAGGGTGTCGACCCGGCCGCTCTCGGGGTCCACCACCTCCGGGTCGTGGTGGGGCCAGCCCGGCTGCAGTTCCAATGAGCCGCGGTGGTGGTCCACGCTGAACAACCGGGCCCCGGTGCGCCGAGCGGCCGCACCCAGGTAAACAGCCGACTTGCCGCAGTAGGTGCCGACCTCCAAGAGAGGCCCGAGCCGGCTGCGCCCGGCGCTCAGCCCCGCCTCGTGCAACGCCATGCCCTCGTCGTCGGGCATGAAGCCCTTGGCCGCACGAGCCACCGCCCGCCAGCGGCCCCCCACGGCCATGTCCTGCGCCCCTACGCCCTCCACGTCCCCCGCCCCTACGCCCTCGCCCTCCACCACCACACCTCCAGCGGGCCTGCCCTCAACGGCCACTCCGCCAGCAGGCACGTGCCCGGCAGCCCTGCCTTCGGGCCCACGTGCTCAGCGCCCACGTGCTCAGCGCCCACGTGCTCAGCGCCGACGTGCTCAGCGGCCAGGCGCAGAAGCCTCCAGGGCAGCCGCCGGTAGCGCCTGGGAGGCCGGCTCCGGGCCGGCCCCGGGCGCCCCACCGGGTGAAGGGTGGCCTGCCGCGTCAGCAGCCCGGGCCACGAAGACCAGTTTGTTGAACACCACGAACTTGACCACCCAGACCACGCCCCAGGCGAACAGAGAGGCGGCCATGATCACCAGGGACCGGGCCAACCCGGTCACATGGTCATGGTGGGCCATGTCGTCGGCCAGCTGGGTGGTACCAGTCGAGGCCAAGAACCCGATGATGGTCAATGCCCAAAAGGGCACGACCTCTTTCCACAGGTGGCTCTTGCCGTGCTTGCCCCAGGCCCACTTGCGGTTGAGCTCGTAGGAGGCCGGGGTGGCAGCGATGCTGCCGACGGTGTTGGCCGCTATCCCGGAGAACCCGAACGCCCAGGTGCACACCAGGATCACGGCCTGGCTGATCACGATGGCGATGCCGGAGACCATCGAATAGCGGATGAACTTGTGGATGTTGCGGTCGCCCCGGGTGGGCAGCAGGACCCGCTCCACTACCGGGACGCGCAGCAGGCGGCGTACCGCCGGGGCGCGCCGCAGGCGTTCGTAGAGGGACAGGTGGCTCACGGCTGGCCCCCTTGCACCTTGCTCACGAGCACCCGCCCAGTCTACTTAGGTGCCGCGCCGGGCACCTGGCCCGAGGCTTAACGGCAGCTGAGAACGCTGGACCGGCATGCCGCTGGGCGCCCTGGCCGGGGCACGAGCGGACGGGTGGCCCAAGGGGGCCGTCCTTTCCCCCCACCAGCCGCGTCCCCTAACATCAGCTTTGCCATGGCCAGGGCCGACGTGCTGACACCACAGGGGGTGGACTTCCCGCGCTGGTACCAAGACGTCGTGGCGAAAGCAGAACTGGCGGACAACGGGCCGGTGCGGGGCACCATGGTGATCCGCCCCTATGGCTACGCCATCTGGGAACGGCTGCAAGCCGAGATCGATGCCCGCATCAAGGCGGCTGGGGCGCAGAACGCCTACTTCCCTTTGTTCATCCCCGAGAGCTACTTCCGCCGGGAAGCAGAGCACGTCGAAGGCTTCAGCCCGGAACTGGCCGTCGTGACCCATGGGGGCGGCAAGAAGCTCGAAGAACCGGCTGTGGTCCGCCCGACCAGTGAGACGATCATCGACTCTTTCCTTGCCAAGTGGGCACAGAGCTACCGGGACCTGCCCCTGTTGATCAACCAGTGGTCGAACGTGGTGCGCTGGGAGCTCCGGCCCCGCCTGTTCCTGCGGACCACCGAGTTCCTCTGGCAGGAGGGACATACCGCCCATGCCACCGAGGCTGAAGCCCATGAGTACGCGCTGCGGATCCTGCGCGAGGTGTACGAGGACACCATGGTCAACGTGATGGCCATCCCGGTGCTGGTCGGCCGCAAGACCGAGCGGGAACGCTTCGCCGGGGCCACCACGACCTGGTCAGCCGAGGCCATGATGCGCGACGGCAAGGCCCTCCAGATGGGCACCAGCCATGAGCTGGGCCAGAACTTCGCCAAGGTGTTCGGCATCAGCTTCTCGGACGAGTCCGGCCAGCAGGCCTACGCCTGGCAGACTTCTTGGGGAGCGTCCACCCGGCTCATGGGGGCACTGGTGATGGCGCACGGCGACGACGCCGGGTTACGCCTCCCGCCCCACCTGGCCCCGGTCCAGGTGGTCGTGCTCGCGGTGCGGACCGAGGACGGCGCCGGTGAAGCGGCCGAGAAGCTGGTCCTCGAGCTGCGGGCGGCCGGCCTCCGGGCCCAGCTCGACAACCGCACGCAGCTGTCCTTTGGGCGCCGGGTGGTGGACTGGGAGCTGAAGGGGGTGCCCGTCCGGGTCGAACTGGGGCCGCGGGACCTGGCCGGCGGTACAGCAGTGGTCTGCCGCCGGGACGACGGCACCAAGTCACCTGTGCCGCTGGCCGGCGTCGTGGCCAAAGCAAAGGAACTGACCGGCGCTGTCCAAGAATCGCTCTTGCAGCAAGCCCGTCACCGGCTGGCGCAGGGCACCGTCCAGGCCAGCACCGTGGCCGACGCCATAGAGGCAGCCCAGTCGGGTTTCGCGGCCCTGCCCGGCCCAGCCCTGCGGGGTGGCGAGGGCGAAGACGAGCTCAACGCGTCCGGGGTTTCGGTGCGGGTGCTCCAACGGCCGGACGGGTCGCTCCCTTCCCCCGAGGAGAGCCCAGACGGCTTGGTGGCCATCGTGGCCCGGGCCTACTGAGCCCGCACCTCCCGCACCTCCCTCAGCTGGCCCGTACCCACATCGAACACGAAACCCCGCACAGCCGCCTTGTTGGCCACGAAGGGGCTGGCCTGGAGCCGGGCCAGGCTCTCGCGGACATGGCCGTCCAAGTCGGCGAAGGCCTCCACCGGCCATGAGGGCCGGGCCCCCGTCTCGGCTTCGAGCTGGTCCTTGAAGCCCTCGTCGGTGATGCCCATCATCCCGCAACCGGTGTGGTGCACGACCACGACCTCCTCCGTCCCCAGCAGGCGCTGGGATATGGCGATGGACCGCACGACGTCGTCGGTCACCGCACCACCGGCGTTGCGCAGTACGTGCGCGTCGCCCTCGGCCAGACCGAAGATCCGATAAGGGTCCACCCTGGCGTCCATGCAGGTCACTATCACCGTCCGCTTGGCTGGCCGGGCGCCGAGGCCGCCCAGGCCCCGGGCGGCAAAGCCGGCAGCGTAGTGCTGCGCATTGGCTAACAGTTCGTCGGAGAAGCTCATGGTGGCCCGTACAGTACCGGGCCCGCGGGCCGGGCCGGCGGGCCGAAAGAGGGGCCCCGGTGCCACCACGACCAGCCCAGTGCCACCACGACCAGCCCACTGCCACCACGACCAGCCCGGTGCCAGCGTGCCCCAACCAGTCCCAGCGTGCTCAGCCCGACACCAGCGTGCTCAGCCCAGTGCCCGCCGGTACACGTTGGTGCCCCGGAGCTCGAAGCCCATTTTCTGGTAGAGGCGGTTGGCCGCTTGGCGGGTGGGGCGCGACGTGAGGTCGACCGTCCTGGCCCCCCGGGCGGCAGCCAGTTCGATCGCGGCCTGCGTCAGGGCCTCACCTATCCCCCGGCCCCGGTGAGCCTCATCGACCACGACGTCTTCGATCCATGCCCGGGTGCCGGTCGGGATCTGGAACACGGCCAGCGTGAGCATCCCCACGACCCGGCCCGGGGGTAGCTCTGCCGAAGCTGCCGGCGGCTCCCCTTCGTCGTCCCTGGCCACGAGCAGGGTGGTGGCGGGCGACCCCACCACCTGCTCTAGCTGGGCACGCGTGGGCAGCTGAGCCGAGGTGGAGAGCTGCGGCAGCAGCCGGCGCACCGCAGCCAACAGCTCCTCGGTCACCTCCTGTGCAGCCGAGACCCGGAGCATGGGCCCAAGACTACGCCCGGGCGCTCGGCGCCAAGTGATATCGCTCGCGCCAGGTGATGTCGCTCGGCACCAGGTGATGTCGCTCGGCGCCAGGTGATGTCGCTCGGCACCAGGTGGTGGAACAGTGTCCCGGGCTTGGTCCCGCCGAAGCATCGCGCTCACCGTCTTCGGCGCTCGGTGACCGGCCCAGGACCGCTGGCCCTGCCGGGGCCGGCAGCCCGAAGACGCCCAAGTAGCCCGTAGAGTGCCTGACCGATGGGTATGCCCCCCGAGTGGCAGGCCCTGTTGGCCTACGACTACGAGCACGTCTGGCACCCTTATGCCCCGTTGCCCGCCACCATGGCACCCCTGCCGGTCGTGTCGGCCTGCGGCGTGCGGCTCCAGCTGGCCGACGGGCGCCAGCTCATCGACGCGATGGCGTCGTGGTGGGCGGTGGTCCACGGCTATAGGCACCCGGCGATCGAACAGGCGGTGGTCGAGCAGCTGCGGCAGCTCCCCCACGTGATGTTCGGAGGCCTGACTCATGCACCGGCGGTCCATCTGGCCGAGCGGCTGGCCTCGATGGCGCCTCCAGGGCTGGAACAGGTCTTTTTTGCCGACTCCGGTTCTGTCGCCGTGGAGGTGGCGCTCAAGCTCTGCCTCCAGTACCAGCGCAACTCCGGGCATCCTGAGCGGTCGAGGTTCTTGGCCTTGGGAGGCGGCTACCACGGCGACACCTTCGGGGCGATGGCGGTGTGCGACCCGATCGGAGGCATGCACCAGCTGTGGAAAGGGATCCTGCCCGAGCACGTCTTTGCCCCCCGGCCGCCAGCGCGAGCCAATGAGGAGTGGTCGGCGCGGCTGCGCGAGCTGGCCGCCAGGCACGCAGGGCAACTGGCAGCCGTGGTGGCCGAACCAGTCGTGCAGGGGGCGGGGGGGATGTGGTTCTACGACCCAGCGTGCGTCCGTGAGCTGCGGGAAGTTTGTGACGAGCATGGGCTCCTGCTGGTGCTGGACGAGATAGCCACCGGCTTCGGGCGCACAGGAGAGCTCTTCGCGGCCAACCGGGCCGGAGTGGCACCAGACGTCATGTGCGTAGGCAAGGCCCTCACGGGCGGGTACATGAGCCTGGCGGCGACACTGTGCACGAGCGAGGTGGCGCGAGTGGCTTCGGGCGGCGAGGCCGGCTGCCTTATGCACGGGCCCACGTACATGGCCAACCCTCTCGCCTGTTCGGCGGCCTTGGCGTCCACCGAGCTGTTGCTGTCGGGCCGCTGGCGCCAGGATGTGAAGCGCCTGGAGCCAGGCCTCCGGCGCGGCTTGGTCCCGGCTCGTGATGTTGCCGGGGTGAAGGACGTGCGGGTGCTCGGTGCCATTGGCGTGGTACAGCTGGACCACCCCGTCGACGTGGCCGCCGCCACCCGGGCCGCGGTCGACCGGGGCGTGTGGCTCCGGCCGTTCCGGGACCTCATCTACACGATGCCTCCCTACATCACACCCGACGAGGACCTGGCGGCCATATGCGCAGCTATGGTGGCCGCGGCCAAGGTGGCCTGAGCGGGCACCATCGGGTCGGACCGCGAACGGCTGCGACATCTCGTGCCACAACCCCACGCTGGCCGGCCGGCGCCGGCTGCGGTCGGGCCAGGCGGTGCAGCGGCAGGCAATGGGCGGCGGGCAAAGTGGCCCAGGTCGCCCAGGCGCGGCGAGTTGATCATGGCGGCAACGGGCGTCCGGCAATGGGCGCCCGGCAATGGGCGCCCGGCAATGGCAGTCAGCGCCGGCTCAGGCAGCGGCCAGGAGGAGCGGTCCCGACCGGCCCTCTCGGGCGAGAAGCTGCCGGCACAGCCCGGCCCAGGCGGGAGCAGCGGGCTTACCGGTGCCCGTGGCCATCCCCAGGGCCGGCCGCGTCAAGTCGATGTGGCAGAGGACGGCACGGTCACAGCAGGGCTGGCAGAGCCGCTCGAGGTGGGCGGGCCGGTCGGGACGCGGGCGCCGGTCCCCGGGTGACGAGGGTCGCCTGGGGGGACGAAGTCCCGCTTGCCCCGGCCCTCTACCAGCGCCCAGCCCTGGTAGGTCTTGAGAGCATGGTGGCGCCGGCACAGCCGGTCAAGCAGGTCGACCACCGTGAGGTGGGTCTTGGCCCACTCGGCCCGGTGGTCGGTCTGCAAGCAGGTGGCTCTCACGCCGCACCCGGCGACCGCGCAGGTGGGGTACAGCCAGTCCAAAGCGCTGCGCTGGTGGGCGTTGGGGCGCCGGCCCAGGTGAGCCACCCCGGCCACGGCCTTGCCCTTGGTGACCACCGCCTTCAAGAACGGGTCCTCGGTGGCCATGATGTCCTGCACCACCGAGACCGGCACCGGGCCGTAGCCCGCCAGCTCGCAGGTCTCGCCGCCCAGGGGGCGGCCCCGCAGCAATGCGTCCAGGTCTACTCTCACCATCACCTCGTAGCCGGCCTTGGCCGGCGGCCCCAAAGTGGCAAGGCGGACCAGGCCGTCGAAGGCGTAAGCCTCCGGACGCTCCCGGCGCCCCTGGCTCCTCGCCTCCTCGAAACAGGCGTCGGCCAGTCGTTGGACGGCGGCCATCACCTTGGCCCCCTGCTCGGGCGGGCCGCTGGCGTGGAGGTGCCAGGTGCCTTCTGCGTCCGACCAGGACCGGAGCGCCCGCTGCTCGTGGCAACGGCGGCGGCGAGCCTCCAGGTCAGCCCCTTGGGCGACGGTGCGGACCACCTGTTCGGCCAGCTCGCCCAGCGAGGATGATTGGGCCAGGTCCAACAGCTCCCCGGTAGCCGAGGGGGCGGCCTCGGCCGCCTTGGACACCAGCTCCGCCTGGTCCCAGGACAACCGGCCCGAGCGGACGGCCTCGGCCACCTCGGGCTGGGCGGCCAGGCGGCCGGCGGTCTCCATGGCCCGGCGGGCTGCGGCCCGGGAGGTCCCCGATGCCCTGGCCAACAGGTCGGCCACCCCCGCCTGGGAACCAGGCGGGCTGGCTGCCGCCGTGTGGGCGGCGAGCAGGCAGGCCAGGGCAGCGGCTGTCTTTTCGATGGCGCCCAACGCCTGGAGGGCAGCGGCCCGCTCCCCGGGGGCGACCAAGGCCGGGTCGAAGCCCGAGGCATAAGCGCGCACGGCTTCGCGTAGCCCAGCCAGGTCAACGCACATGCGGCAGCTCCCTTGACGGTGCTCCCCGGGTACGAAGGCCGGTGCCAAGCCGGCGAGGGCTCCCTCACGCTGGCCGCCCCAAGGGCCGCTCCCCATGGCCAAGGGAACCTGTGTTCGATTATAGGTCCCAGGCGCCGGGGAAGTCAAGCCAGCCAGGGTGGTACCCGAGCAGGGCTCACTGACCCCCCGAGGGCACGTCGGCTGAGCCGGGAGACAGGCTGCGCACCAGGGCAGGGCCGAGGAGGGACAAGAAGACCAGTTCCAGCCCGCCAGCCATCACTATGGCGGTGGACGTCCCCGCCGCGCCAGCGATGACGCCGCCGAGCAACGCACCCAGGGGTGCCGCCCCGGCCACGGCCAAGCGGTGGATGCTGACCACTCGTCCATATAGGTGGGTGGGGATCAGGCGCTGGCGGGTCGTGATGGCGCCCACGTTGCCGATGATCGTGCCCACGTCTTGGAGGCCGAAGACGAACACGGCGAGGACGGCCGTGCGGGTGAAACCCAGGCCCAGGTAGCTGACCACCACCAGGCTGAAGCCCACGAGGATGGCCCTGCCGGCCCCAAGGTGACGCGTGACGCGGTCTGCCCCAAAGCCAGCGAGCACCCCCAGGAGGGAGGCAAAGCCATAGAACAGCCCGTAGCCGGTCGAGGTCAGGTGCAACATGCGGGTGGCGTAGACGACCAGGATGCCGAAGACCATGTACTGGCAGATCACCAGCGAGGCGACCACACCGGCCACCAGCTGGACGGGGCGCTCCCGCCTGAACCAGCGCCAGCCCTCGAGGAAATCGCCACTCCAGGTGCTCCTGCCGGTGCCCGCTCCGGGCTGGCCGGGGCCAGGGGCCCGGCCCGGGGGGGCCACGGCCCCGTCGGTGGAGGCAGGGGGAGCTGAAGGAGCCCCGTCCGCCGGCCCAGGGCCGAGGGCGCTGGTCGCAGAGGTGCAAGTGCCGTGGGCAGGGGCCCCGTCGGTGGGTGCAAGGGCAGCAGGGGCATCGGCGCCAGGGGCAGCCAGACTGCCCCGAGCACCACCTGAGCCGCCCCCGGCAACCGCCGCTGCGGGCCTTGGCCGGCTGGCCCGCACCAGCACGGCCGAGAGGAAAAAGGACACCGCGTCCACGACGAAGGGCACCCGCTGGGCGAGGGCGAACAACGCCCCCCCCACCCCGGGGCCCACGAACTGCTCACCGGAGTTGGCCACCACCTGCAGCCGGGCGTTGGCCTTGGGCAGCTGCTCCCGGCCCACGACGGCGGGCACGTAGGCCTGGGCCGCCAGTTCGTAGGTGACGTCGCAGGCGGCGAGCACCGCGCCCACCACGTAGAGCATGGCCAGGCTGGCGGTGCCCGAGGACATGACAGCCACCAGGCCAGCCACCACCGCCCCGGCGACCAGGTTGCAGGCGACCATGAGCCGGCGCCGGTCCACCCGGTCGGCCAGCAGCCCTCCGGGCAGGGACGAGAGCGCGGCGGCAGCCCGGTTGGCCGCCGTCACCCCCGCGATCAGGACCGGGCTCCGGGTGAGCGAGACGGCCAGCAGAGGCATGGCCACCAGCACCAGGCCGTCCCCGCTGGACGAGATGCCCGCGGCCCACCACAGCCGACGGAAGGCCGCGCCCAATGGGCGTGGCCTTCCGGCAACAGCCTGGCCAGGCTGCTCATAGCCAGGTGCCGAGGCCGCGCTGGATGGCGCGTGCTTGACTGCTGCCAAGCGTCCTCCCTCCCCATGCCAGCAACGTGGCAGACGAGAGGCTACCAATATGCAACCACCCCCGCCCCCGCCATAGGCACGACCGGACCTTGTGCTCGGCCCTCCGGCGGCGGCTACCTCACCGGTCCTCCCAGCCGCACGGGAGGCCGTCCCCAAACTGGCGGGAGGCCATTTCCCGGCTGGCCGGCAGGCCATTTCCGAGCTGAGCGGCGTCGTCGTCTAGGCTGTTAGCGTGGGGCGAAGCTGCCGGGTAGGCGCGCAAACCATCGTGACCGGCTCAACGACGCCACCTGCGCCCCAGGAGCACCAGGGCGCCCACAGCGCGAGCGCGCCGAACAGGAAGGCCCTTGCCCCAACGGGTGGCGCGGACGTTAGGGCGGTTGGCGCCGGCACACCAGTAACAGCTAACGACGAAGCAAGCACCAAAAACAGGCACCCGTCGACCACTGCCCGCGCGGACACAACTACCCAAAACCCGCGCGGTACAGGACCGAACAGCGTTGCCGCCCGGCAAACGGCCCGACAAGGACAATCACGCGGTAACCTAGCGCCCACCGGCCATACCGGCGACCGCTCCAAGGCACCCGATTTTCCCGGCCTCCACCCGGTGCCGCCGACAGGGCGCTACACCCACGAGGCCGCTAAAGGTACCGCGATTAACTCGAACCAAACTCTTCAATGCCCCTGGCCCAAGCTGGCTCAGCCAGGAGGTCACAAGCTCACCCCGTGCTCACCGCTCTCAGTGGCGCAGGTATCGCTGTACGTCGGGGTACGCACAGGAAAAAGGAACCTCAGTCGCCGGAGAAGCCGCGCATTTTCACCCCCGTCCGCTCAGAAACCCGGCCCAGGACCCGGCCTGCCAGGTGCAGGCGAGGGACAGCCCGGGGTGCGTGGAATAGCGCACATTGCGCATTCTTCCAGGTCTGCCGATTTCGCGCAAGACCAGAAGCTGGCCTCCGCCCAGGACCGGGGAAAGCCAAACGCCTACAGCCGGCGGTGCCGCTCACCGATGAAAAGATGGGGTACAGCCGCCCCCGTCATCGGAGCCGGGTTATTTTGAGCAAGCAACCGAGCCGACAGGCCATACCCGACGGGCAACTGGGGCAGTTCTCGTCCCCCCGTGCCCTGGCCCTGGTGACCCTGGGGGCGGGAGCGGTGGCCGCCTTGTACTTCTGGGAGCTGGCCCGGCTGGCCCCCCCCGGCGGGCAGCGCCCCGAGCTGTGGCCGGTGGTGGCGGCCGGGGTCTGGCTGGCGGGTGCCCAGCCGGTCGCCGTGCGCAACCAGAGGTTCAGCATCTCGGCCGGCCTGCAGGAGATACCGGTCCTGGTGGGCATCGCGTTCTTACGCCCCTGGGCGGTGCTGGTGGCGGCCGCCTGCGGCCAGCTGGCAGCAGAGGCCCAGCGGAGGCGGCCGGTGCCCAAGCTGCTCACCAACTCGGTGGCCTACGTCGCCTCCGTGGGCCTGGGCACCTTCGTCTACGACCGCTTCATGGCCGGGGCGTCGCCGGTGGGCGCCCAGGGTTGGGGCCTGGCGGCGGCCGCGGTCGCCGTCATCACCCTGGCGGACCTGGTCCTCGTGACCGGCACCTTTGCCGCCGCCGACCCGAGGTGGCGCCACCCACCTGTCAGCGCGATAGTCCTCCAGGCCGGGCTGGGCACCGCGGTCTGCACCACCGCCGGCTTCGTGGCCATATCCCTGGTCTGGGTGAGCACCTGGGGCATCCTGCTGTTCATCGCCATGGCGGCGGCGGCCGACCTCGGGTACCGGGCCACCTTGGTGGCCAAGCAACGCTACGCCAACCTGGAGAAGCTGTACGAGTTCACCCGGCGGCTGTCGTCGCTGACCGAGGGACGGGACGTGATCAGCGCCGTGCTGGAGGAGACCGCCACCATGCTGTCGGCGGGCAAGGTGCAGCTGGTGGCCCCCCTGGACCCACCCCTCGACCAACTGGCCCTGCGCTGCACCAAGAGGGGGGACGACAACCCCGAAGTGCGCGAGGGCGTGCCCCTTTCCCCCCTGGAAGCCCTGGTCCGCAAGCACGGGGCCCTGCTGCTCAGCTCCACCACCCAGGACACCGAGGTCATCGACGCCATGGCCGCCGAGGGCATCACCGAGGGCATGGTCGCCCCCCTCCAGCGTGACGACCCGCTGGCCGGCTACCTGCTGGTCGCCGACCGGCCCTTCCGGCACGAGGGTTTCAAGCGTTCCGACCTGCGCTTCTTCGAGGCGCTGGCGGTGAACGCGGGCGTGGCCCTGCGCAGCAGCGAGCTGTTGGAGCAGCTCCGCCACGAGGCGGCCACCCGCCAGTACCAGGCCCACCACGACTCGCTCACCGGCCTGCCCAACCGGGTGCTTTTCTCCGAACGGCTGGAGAGCATCTTGGACACAGCCGCCAACAACGCCCGCACAGCCGTCATGTTGATGGACCTGGACGGTTTCAAGGAGGTCAACGACACCCTGGGCCACGGGACCGGCGACGGGATCCTGAAAGAGGTGGCCCGGCGCCTGGGCTCGCTGGAAGAGGACGGCTTCATGGTGGCCCGCCTGGGTGGCGACGAGTTCGCCGTCCTGGTCCCCGCTGCCCCCAGCGACGAGGCCCTGTCGGTGCTCGGCCAGCAGGTCATCGACTCGATCCGGGAGCCCATGGCAGTGGAGGGCCTCCTGCTCGACGTGAGGGCGAGCCTGGGGGTGGCGGTGTTCCCCGAGCACGCCAGCCACGCCACGGGGCTGTTGCGCTGCTCGGACGTGGCCATGTACGCGGCCAAGGGTGCCGGCGGGGGGGTGCAGGTCTACAAGCCTTCCGAGGACCGGGCAACACCGCGGCGCCTGCGCCTGGCCACCGAGCTGCGCCGGGCCATCGACTCCCGGAGCCTGGACCTGTGGTACCAGCCGGTAGTCGGCCTGGACAGCGGGACGGTCATCTCCTGCGAGGCCCTGCTGCGCTGGAGCCACGACCAGTTCGGGCCCATCCCGCCCAACGAGTTCATACCCATCGCCGAGAGCGCGGGGCTGATCGACCCCCTCACCTGGTGGGTGCTCGAGGTCGCCCTGGGCCAGGTGAAGCAGTGGAGGCTGCACGTGCCTGGCCTCAGCGTGGCGGTCAACCTCTCTGCCCGCAGCCTCATGAACATGGACATCTCCAAGCGCCTGGGCAGCCTGCTCGAGCGGGTGGGGGTAAGCCCGTCGGTGCTCACCTTGGAGCTGACCGAGTCTTCCACCATGGCCGACCCGGTGGGTTCCCATCGAGTGCTCAACAGCCTGAACGAACTGGGGGTCAACCTCTCGATCGACGACTTCGGCACCGGTTACTCCTCATTGAGCCGCCTGAAGCAGTTGCCCTTCGACGAGCTGAAGATCGACAAGAGCTTCGTGAAGGAGATGGTGACCGACCGGGGCGACGAGGCGATCGTGCGCAGCACGATCGAACTGGCCCGCAACCTGGGCCGGACGGTCACCGCCGAAGGGGTCGAGGACCGGGCCACCCTCCAGCGCCTGGCCGCATTGGGCTGCAACGCGGCCCAAGGGTTCTACCTGGCCCGGCCGCTGCCGCCTGCTCAGTGCGAGTCGTGGCTGCTGGCCGCCCCCAGCGTGTGGCCGAGCGGCCTCATCCTGCCCAGCCGCTACCACGAGGGCACCAACTAGCCCTCGACCAGCTCGGTCCCAGCCGGCTGGCAGCGCCGCCGGCGCACCAGCAGCAGGGGCGCTCAGCGGCGGGGCTCTTCGCTGTTGTGCCCAGCGTCAGGCACCTCGCTGTTGTGCTCAGCGGCGGGGTGCCTCGCTGTAAGACTGCGACCGGGGGACGCCCCGAGGCACCTTGCCCGTGATGCGCACGGCAAGCCGCTCGAACAGCCACCCACTGATGGTATGGACCGGGTCGCTCAGGGCCACCCTGGCCGGCGCCCGGCCCCACTTCTTGCTCGCGGCGCAGTAAGGGACGCAGAGGTTCCACGTGTAGGTCCCGGTGGCCACCGCCTGGTTGGGCCCCCACTGCGACCACTTGAGGGCGACGGCCATGGCGTTGGCGTCCGCACAGGCCAGGACCAGGGTCTTGGGCCGCACTTTGGGGGTACCCAGCCCGCAGTCCATGACCGCCACCCGGCGGGGAGGTGGCGACGGGGCAGCCGAAGCAGCCGAGTAGGTGACGGGCAGGGGGACGAAGTTGGCGGTGGCCACCACCACGGTGGCAGCCACCAGGGACGAGGCCAAGTTGGCCAGCCGGCGCCTGTGCATGCCCAGGCAGGTTACCGGGCTGACCGATGCCGGTGAGGCACCCGGTGGCCCTCCGGGCAGTATGGTGCAGGGATGGGCGTGGGTACCCGGTTGCTCGGCACCAGCGCACTGGCGGCCGCCTGCCTCAGCAGCGCCATGCCCGGAGTCGTCGCTCTCCCAGCCGCCGCTGTGCCAGCCGCCGCCGTGCCAACCGCCAGCTCTGGGCCAAGAGGCGCCGCTGTTGTAGGAGCCGGCTCTGTGCCCGTCGCCGCCGGTGCCCGGGCCGGGGGCCTGAGCTGGCACCCGTGCGCCTCGGGCTACCGGTGCGCCAGCCTGGCCGTGCCAGTCGACTACGCCGACCCGCAGGAGGGCACGTTGAAGCTGGCCCTCATCGAGCTCCCCGCCACCGGCCGGCACGTGGTCGGTGACCTGGTGATGAACCCGGGGGGGCCGGGGGCCTCGGGCCTCGAGTTCCTCCAAGAGGTGAGCTTCCCGGCTGGGCTGCGGGCGTCGTTCAACCTGGTGAGCTTCGACCCCCGGGGTGTGGGCCAAAGCGACCCGGTGACCTGCGTGGGGGCGGCCGGCATCCGCTCGTTGGTGTCGCTCAACCCCGACCCCAAGACGCCGGCCCAGGTGGCCACCGTGGTGCGGGCCACCCAGGCTTTCGACCAGGCCTGCGCCAAGCACACCTCGGCCCAGCTGCTCCGCAACGTGAGCACGCTGGACGAAGCCCGGGACCTCGACCGGATCCGGGCCGCCCTGGGCCAGCCCAAGCTGGACTACCTAGGCCTTTCCTACGGCACCTACCTGGGGGAGCTGTACGCCGAGCAGTACCCCACCCATGTGCGGGCCATGGTCCTCGACGGGGCCGTCGACCCCGCCTTGTCCGACAACCAGGTGGCGGCCCAACAGGCAGCCGGCTTCGAGGCTGACCTGGGCGACTTCTTCGGCTGGTGCCACACCAGCCAGTACTGCGCCAGTGAGCTGCCCCATGGAGCCAAGCCCTCCTACCTGCAGCTCGTACACCAGGTGTCCCAGGGCAAGCCGTTGCTGGCCAACCTCCAGCCCCTCTACGGGGGGGTGCAGCGGGTCACCATGGGCGTCCTGGAAACGGCCGTCCTGGGGTCGTTGTACTCCGACCAGACCTGGCCCGACCTGGCCCAGGCCATCGCCCAGGGCCTGGACGGGGACGGGAGCTTCCTGGCCGGGCTGGCCTACAGCTACGAAGGGCTCCAGCCGACCGGCCAGTTCGACAACCTGGTGGCGGCCAACGCAGCCATCAACTGCGTGGACCACCAGTACCCGACCGGCGTCTCGGCTTATGAGGTACTGGCCGGCCAGCTGGCCAAGGCCTACCCCGACTTCGGCGCCCTGTCGGCCTGGAGCAACATCGAGTGCGCCTTCTGGCCCGTCCGCAGCACCCAGCAGCCGGCCCCGGCCCACGTCAGTGGGCACTTCCCCATCTTGGTGATCGGCTCCACCGGGGACCCGGCCACTCCCTACAGCTGGGCGCAGGCGCTGACCCGGGAGCTCGGCCATGCCCGCCTGCTTACCCGCAAGGGCCCGGGGCACACAGGCTACCTCTACAGCACCTGCGTCCAGCACTGGGCTGACCGCTACCTGGAGACCCTCCGCCTGCCGCCGGTGGGCACCGTCTGCCCCACGACGGGCTAGCTGAGGGCTAGCGGGCAGCCGTCCGCACCCCAGCCACGGGGGACAGGTCGTGCGGCCGGCGGCCTTGGCCCCGGAACGGCGCCCGCACCCCAGCGGTCGGCGACCAGGGTCCTAGGCTCGTTACCTCGTGACCGCCGGGCTTTCCCCCCAGCGTTGGGCGCGCGACGTCGCCACCCTGGCTGACGCCCAGCTCGACGTGCTGGTGGTAGGGGGCGGGATCGTGGGAGCCGGGACGGCTCTGGACGCGGCCCGCCGGGGCCTCAGCGTGGGCCTGGTGGAAGCCCAGGACTGGGCCTCAGGCAGTTCGAGCCGTACCTCGCGGCTGGTGCACGGCGGGCTGCGTTACCTGCGGACCTTCGACTGGGCGCTGGTGCGCGAAGGCCTCGTCCAGCGGGCCCACCTCCTCAGGTTGGCCCCCCATCTCGTCCGCCCCGTGCGCTTCGTCTACCCGCTGCGCCAGCGCCGGGCCGAAAGGGCGTATGTCGGGGCCGGGGTAACGCTCTACGACCTGCTGGCCCGTTCCTCCCGGACGTCCGCTGGCTTGCCCTGGCACAGCCTGCTCAGCCGCCAGGAACTGGCCCGGCTGGCTCCTGCCCTGCGGGCTCAGCACTTCGGCGGGGCCGTGAGCTACTACGACGCTCAAGTCGACGACGCCCGCTACGTACTGAGCGTCGTGCGGGCGGCCGCCAGCCAGGGAGCCCTAACCGTGAACCGGGCGCTCGTCACGGGGTTGTTGGGCCAGCGGGGCCGCGTCTGCGGTGCCCGCGTGCTCCTGGTCGAGACCGGCGAGGAGCTGGAGGTGCGGGCCAGAGTGGTGGTCTCGGCCACCGGGGCGTGGACCGAGCGCTTCGAGGAGCTGGCCGGCCGCTCTCGCCCACTGCGGCTACGGCCGTCCAAAGGCGTCCACCTGGTCGTGCCCCGCCGCTGCATCGAGTCGTCCGCTGCCCTGGTCCTGCCGACACCCAAGAGCCTCCTGTTCGTGGTGCCCTGGGGCCGCTTCTGGCTGGTAGGCACCACGGACACGCCCTGGGGCTACGACCTCGCCCGTCCCGTCGCCAGCCGGCCGGATGTCGACTACCTCTTGGCGCAGCTGAACCAGGTGCTGGAACGCCCCGTCCTCCCAGACGACGTGGTGTCGGTCTTCGCCGGCGTCCGGCCCCTCATAGCCGGGGCTTCGGACGAGACCACGCGGCTGTCCCGGGAGCATGCCGTGAGCCGCCCCGGACCGGGCCTGGTGGTCGTCTCGGGCGGCAAGTTCACCACCTACCGGGTCATGGCCCACGATGCGGTCGATGCTGCGGTAGCGGCGGCGGGCCTGGGGGCCACCGCGCCCGCCGGGCCCGGGCCTGAGGTCGCCGGAGGGGACGGCTTCGGCCCGCTGTGGGAGGACAGGGAGAGGTTGGCGTCCAGTGCCGGCCTGGCGTTGGAGCAGGTCGAGCGGCTCTTGTACCGCTATGGCAGCTTGGCCCCGGATGTGCTGGGATCCACTGCCGTGGCCGAGCCCCTGGCTCCCCTCCAAGGAGGAAGTGGCTACCTTCGGGCCGAAGTAGCCTACGCGGTCAGCGACGAGGGTGCACGCCACGTGGAAGATGTGCTGCGGCGGCGGACGCGCTTGGCGGTGGAAACCCCCGACGGGGCTCTGGCTGCCGCCCAGGAAGTGGCGGGAGTCATGGCCCCGGTCCTGGGGTGGGGCCCGGTCACCGTCGATGAGGAACTGGCCTCCTACCGCCTCCAAGTCGAGGCGGAAATGACGGCCCGGTCTGCTCCAGGCGACCGTGAAGCCGATGCCCACATGGCAACAGCCAGGCCCCTTCTACCACTGCCGTGAAGCGCTACGTGGGGGCGATCGACCAGGGGACCACTTCCACCCGGTTCATGGTCTTCGACCACACCGGCACGGTGGTGGCAGCCAAGCAAAAGGAGCATCGGCAGGTCTTCCCCCAACCCGGCTGGGTCGAGCACGACGCCACCGAGATCTGGCAGGACGTCTTGGAGGTGGCCGAGGGCGCTTTGGGCGAGGCCGGCATCGGCGCCCGCGACCTGGCGGCCGTCGGCGTGGCCAACCAACGAGAGACGACGGTCCTGTGGGACAGGTGGGACGGCCGGCCGGTCCACCATGCCATCGTTTGGCAGGACACGCGGACCGACCGGACATGCGCCGAGCTGGCGGCGTCCTTCGGCCCGGAGCACTTCCGGGCGAGGACCGGCCTTCCCCCGGCGACCTACTTCTCGGGGCCGAAGCTGATGTGGCTCTTGGAGCGCGTCCCTGGGGCCCGGCGACGGGCGGAGTCAGGTGACCTGCTGTTCGGGACCATGGACAGCTGGTGCATATGGAACCTGACGGGCGGGCCCAAAGGGGGTGCGCACGTGACCGACCTGACCAACGCCAGCCGGACGCTCATGATGGACCTGGCCCAGGCGTGCTGGGACGACGAGATCCTCAGGCTCATGGACGTCCCCAAGCCCGTCCTGCCGGCCATAGTGCCGTCGAGCGCGCTGTACGGGGAAGCAGTGGGCCCACTTTCGGGCGTACCCGTGGCCGGCTGCTTGGGGGACCAGCAGGCAGCCCTGTTCGGCCAAGCCTGCTTCTCGCCCGGCGAAGCCAAGAACACCTACGGCACCGGCAATTTCCTGCTGCTCAACACCGGCCTGTCGCCCGTTTCCTCCCGCTACGGGCTGCTTACCGGCCCTGCCTACAAGATCGGTGACCAGCCAACGGTGTTCATGCTGGAGGGCCCCATTGCCGTGACGGGCGCATCGGTGCAGTGGCTGCGGGACAACTTGGGGGTCATCAGCTCGGCAGCCGAGGTCGAGGACCTGGCGGCCTCGGTGGAGGACAACGGCGGTGTCTATTTCGTTCCTGCGTTCTCAGGCCTCTTTGCCCCTTACTGGCGCAACGACGCCCGGGGGGTCATCTGCGGCCTGACCCGTTTCGCCCGGGCTGGCCACCTGGCCCGGGCGGCCCTGGAAGCCGTTGCATGGCAAACCCGCGAGGTCGTGGACGCGATGAAGGCGGACACAGGGGCGCAGCTGCCCGTGCTCAAGGTCGACGGGGGCATGGTGGCCAACGAACTGCTCATGCAGTTCCAAGCCGATGTCCTGGGGGCCACCGTGGTGCGCCCGGCCGTCACCGAGACCACGGCCCTGGGCGCGGCCTACGCCGCCGGCCTGGCCGTGGGCTACTGGCCAGGGCTGGACGACCTGCGGGCCAACTGGCGACTGGGCCGGAGGTGGGAGCCCTCGATGGGCCCCGAGCAACGAGAGCGCCAGTACGCGGCGTGGAAGCGCGCCGTGGCCAAGACCTTCGACTGAGGCCCGCCCCGCTGGGGTGGCAAGCCCCGGGCGGGGTGGCAAGCCCCGGGCAGGGTGGCAGGTCCCCGCTGGGGTGGCAGGCCCCGGGCGAGCAAGGACCTGCCACCCAGGCCACGGCTACTGGACCACGGGGGCTACCGCTCGACAGGCGCTACAGGTCTGCGGGGGCTTACTGGTCGATGGGGCCTTCGCTCAACCGCACGTGCAGGACCTCGCTCCCATACCCGGTGAAGACGGTCAGCGCGACCACCTGGCCGGGCTTGTGGGCCTTCACCGCCTTGGACAGGGCGGCCGTGGTGGTGACGGGCTTGCCGTCCACCGCCGTGATCTCGTCCCCTGCCTGGATGCCGGCTCGAGCCGCGCCGCTGCCCGGGTCAACCGCTTCGACCACCACGCCCGGCTTGGTCGCGCTCAGCGGGCCGATGCCAAAGCCACCGAAGCCGAACGGCCCGAACCCAAAGGGGTTGTTGGCGAGCTGCGAGCTGGCCACTGCCTCGACCCCGAGGAACGCCGACCGGCCATAGACGAAGTTGGCCACGTCCTTGTGGGCCTCGATCTCCCCGGCGATCGCCTTCACCCGGTTGGACGGGATGGCAAAGCCGAGAGTCGCCCCCACCGACCCGGCCGACGCGGCCGCGGTGTCCATCCCGATCACCTGGGCGGCAGCGTTGACCAGCGGGCCCCCGGAGTTGCCGGGAGCGATCGGGGCGTCGGTCTGCAGCAGCCCGTGGAGGGTCTCAGGGTTGGCACCGGTCTCGTCCTGGGCCGTGATCGTGCGGTTCGTCGCCGAGATTATGCCCTGGGTGACAGTCGGCTGGCCTCCCAGGCCCAGGGCGTTGCCGATGGCGACCACGGGGGTGCCGACCTGGACGGTGGAAGAATCGCCCCACTTGATGGTGGGCAGCCCGCTCAGGCCGTTCACCTTGATGACGGCGATGTCGCCGGTGGGGTCGCTGCCCACGAAGGTGGCCGGGTAGGTGCCGTGGCCGGGGATGACGACCATGACCTGGTCAGCACCCGAGACGACGTGGTTGTTGGTGACGATCACCCCGCTGGGGCTGACGATCATGCCTGTCCCCGCTCCCCCGGTGGCCCCGTCCCCGCCCAAGGGGTCGAGAGTGGTGTTGACGTCCACTACGGCCGGCTCGACGGCCTTGGCCACTGCTGCGGTGTCGATCCCAACTGGCACGGGTGCGGCTGGCGCACCGACAGGGGCCAGTGCGAAAGCCGCCGCGAGCGCGCAACCGGTGGCTCCAGCGATCACTGGGACCTTGCCCATCATTGCCTCATTGCCTCCTTCCCGAGTGGGTCACTTGCTCCATGAACCTCTTGTCCGAAGACATTGTGGCCACCCAAGTTGAAAGAACTTTGAGCAGTTCATGAAAGGGCCCTCAGCTGGCGCGGCCTCGGCCGCCATCAGCCACGAGCGGCACAGCACGCCCCACCAAAGCCCCCGAGGCCGTGCCAGGGCGAAAGCCCCGGTGGCCGTCTCAGAGCAACCGTGTCAGAGCACCTGCTGCGGAGGAACCTCTTGGCCGCCCTGGGCCTCTGGCCCTGCCGGAGCGCCCCGGGCCGCCCCGGCCACGCTCAGCCTCCGCCCGTCTTGCTCGCCCGCCCCCTCGGTGGCCGGCCCCGCGCCCGGCTCGGCTAGAGCCTCGGGGGCCTGCTCGAGGGCAGCCAGGTGGCCAGGCCACCAGTTGGCCCGGCCGAGGAGAGCCACCGTCGAGGGGACGAGCAAAGTGCGCACCAAGAACGTGTCCATGAGCACGCCGATGGCCAACCCGAAACCGACGTCGCGGACCTGGCTCCCGCTCGGCCCGCCCCCGGCCTCGAAGGCCAGGACGGCGAAGGTGCCGGCCAGGACCATGCCGGCCGATGTCACCGTGGGGCCAGTACGGCCTATAGCTCGCACGACTGCCTCTAGCAGCCGGCCCCGGCGCGCCTCTTCCCGGATCCGGGTCATGACCAAGATGTTGTAGTCCTCTCCCAAGGCCAGCAGGAAGATGAACATGAGGAACGGGAGGATGAAGGTGATCCCGGCACTGCCGGCGATGTCGATGAACACGAGGGTGGAGAGCCCCAGGGCGGCCAGGTAGGACAGGCCGACGCTCACGATCAGGTAGAGGGGCGCGACGGCGCTGCGCAGCACGAGCGCCAGGAGCAGCCCGATGGCGACGATGGCGACCGGGACAATTGTCTTCAGGTCGCGGTTGGCAGTGCTGCTTACGTCGTAGAGCGCCGCCGCTTCCCCGGCGACCCCGCTTTGCACCGCGCCCGAGGCCCTCGCCGCCGCCTGGACCGCCCGCCGGACCTCGGGAGTAGCGTGGAGGGCGGCGGTGGAGTCCTGCGGCCCAGCCGTGAGCTTGGCCTGCCACTGCACCGTACGCCCGTCGGGCGAGACGAACTGCACCAGCGACCGGTACGAGCTGTAGGTTGCGGCTGGGACGCGGGGCGCCAGGGCAGCCGGCTCGGCCAAGGGCAAGGTGTTGGGCGGGCCCAGGCGGGCATGAAGCGCCTCTATGGTGCCCGGGCCGAGGGGTGCGCCGGTCGGGTCGAGCGGCCCGGCCAACTGGCTGAAGTAACCCGACCTCACCAGGGAGCGCTCAGCGCTCGCCAGGACGCTGGGGTCGGCCCAGATGGGCCGGCTGTAGCGGAAGACCAAGTTGGCCGGGTTGGCGCTGGTCTCAGGGAAGTGCTTGGCCAGCAGGGCATTGCCGGCGGCCGCATCGGAACCGGCCGGGGCGTCCAGCGCACCCGCGAACCCGGCCGAGTAGTAGCCGAGCGAGGCCGCCGACAGGGCGCCGAAGAGGGCCACGCCGGCTACGAGGGTCAGGGCGGGGCGCCTCACCAGCCGGCCCGCCACCCGTCCCCACCAGCCTTGCTTCTCTCCGCCGGGCAGGGCCGCCACCCGGCTGGGCCAGAACGCCGCCCGCCCGAAGATCGCCAGCAGCGCCGGCAGCAGGGTGAGGCCAGCCAGCAGCATCACCGCCACCCCGAGGGCCAGGGGCACGCCCAGGTCGTGGTACAACCCGAAGCTGGCCAGGAGCAAGGTGAGCAGGGCAAAGATGACAGTGCCGGCCGAGGCGGTGATGGACTCGCCCACCCGGGCCAGCGCCACGGCCACGGCCTGCTTGGCCGGGAGCCCGCCGCGCATCTCCTCCCGGGTGCGGAACACCAAGAACAGCCCGTAGTCAGTGCCGGCACCCAGCAGGAGCACCACCAGCAGCAGTTCGGTGATCTCGGAGATCTTGAGCCCGTGCGCCCCAAGCGCACCGATGAAGCGCATGGACACGGTCAGGGCCACACCGGCCGGCGCCAGCGTGATGAGGGGGGCCAGGACCGAGCGGAAGATGAGGAGCAGCAGCACCACTATGAACACCAGCGACAGGAACTGGATCTTGTTGCTGGTGCTGTTGCTCTTGGCCTGGTTGGCGACATTGGTGGCCACGGGGCCGGCCAGGTGGAAAACGAGGCCGGCGGGTGGCCGCGCCCGGGCAAAGGTGGCCTCCAGCCGGTGGGCCACTGGGGCCTGAGCGGTGACATCGGCCGGACCGGGGCTGGCCAGCACCATGATGGTGGCCGCCTGGCCGTCGAGAGAGGTGCCGGCCACCCGAGCGGACAGGACGCCGGGTACCCGGGCCGCCAGGGCTGCCTCCCGGCTGATGGCCGCCAGGTCGGGTGGGGCCAGAGCGGGTTGGGCGGCCGCCACGACCAGGATCTCCGAGTGCTTGCTGCTGCTGCCCAGCACGGGGGCGGCCAGGGCCGCGGCCCGGTTGCTCGGGGCATTGACGGGCAGGAAGTCCGCGTTGTTGTTGTTGACCTCGCTCCCGAGCGAGGGCAGGGCCGTGGAGACGACGAGCACCGCCACCCACGCGGCCACCACGAGCCAGCGGGCCCGGACCGAGAACCGGCCCAGGCCGGCAAACAACCGCTCAGGTAGAGAGACCAACCAACCACTCCTGCTGCACGCCGAGGACAGGTCCCCTCATGTTAGCGGCCAACCCGCAGGAGCAGCCATGGAGCCAACCCGCAGGAGCAGCCATGGAAAGTGAGCCGGCCTGTAGGCGGGATTCTGTCCACCGGCCCAAGGCCGGATGGGTGGTCATCCATCTGAGCGGTCCACCTGGGGACATGGGCCGGGCCAGCCGTCCCCTGCTCGACCTTGCTCCGGGTGGGGTTTGCCAAGCCGGCCGGGTCGCCTCGGCCGCTGGTGCGCTCTTGCCGCACCGTTTCACCCTTACCTGTGGCGCCTCCGGGAGGCGCCCATCGGCGGTCTGTTCTCTGTGGCACTTTCCTGCGGGTCACCCCGACTGGCCGTTAGCCAGCACCCTGCCCTGCGGAGTCCCGACCTTCCTCGACCAGGTCGCATTGCCTGGCCGCGACCACCCGGCCGGCTCACTCACCTCTAGCTTACAACCGCCACCTGCGGGCCACCGGTGGATGTCCCAGGGACGCTGTTGAATGGTGGGGATGCCTCCTGGCCCACCGCCTCCTGGCCCACCGCCTCCTGGCCCACCGCCTCCTGGCCCACCGCCTCCTGGCCCACCGCCTCCTGGCCCCCCGCCTCCTGGCCCGCCGCCCCTGGGCCTTCACCCGGCTGTCGGCACCTGGTTCGCCCGCCGGTTCCCCGAAGGGCCGACCGAAGCCCAGGCGCGGGGCTGGCCGCGGGTACGGGAGGGCGCGGACGTGCTGATCGCCGCCCCTACCGGGTCAGGCAAGACGCTGGCCGGCTTTTTGATTGCCATCGACGACGCCTACCGGGCCCACCAGGCTGGTGAGGACCTGGCTGGCCAGACCCGGCTGGTCTACGTCTCGCCCCTCAGGGCGCTGGCGGTGGACGTCCACCAGAACCTGGAGCGGCCGCTCGCTGAGATCGCCCAGGTGGCCACCGAGCTCGGGCTACCAGCACCACCCATCACCGTGGCCGTCCGCACCGGCGACACCCCCGCCCGGGCCCGAGCCGCCATGGCCAAGGACCCTCCGACGTTCCTGGTCACCACCCCCGAAAGCCTGTACCTGTGCCTGACCGCCGAGCGCAGCCGCGCCTCGCTGGCCCATGTGAGGACGGTCATCGTGGACGAGATCCACGCCCTTGCCCGTGACAAGAGAGGCTCCCACCTGGCCCTCACCCTCGAGCGCCTGGACCATGCCCAGGCCGGTGCCTGCCCGCAACGCATCGGGCTCTCGGCGACCCAAAAGCCGCTCGAGCTGACCGCCGACCTGCTGGCCGGCACGGCCCGGCGCGGCCCCGTCCAGCTCGTGGACTGCGGGCACCGACGCGACCTCCAGCTACGCTTGGAACTGCTCGACAGCGAGCTCGGAGCGGTCCTGTCCCAAGAACAGCTGGCCGAAGTGGTGCAGCGCATTGCCGCCCACGTGCAGGGCCACCGCACGACGCTCGTGTTCGTCAACACCCGCCGGCTGTCCGAACGGCTGGCTCACCTCCTCGGCGAGGCCCTCGGCCCCGACCAGGTGTCCGCCCACCACGGCAGCCTCTCCGCCGAGCGCCGCCGCCGGACCGAGCAGCGGCTCCGGGCGGGCGAGCTGCGCGCCCTGGTGGCCACCGCCTCGCTGGAGCTCGGCATAGACGTCGGCCCAGTGGAGCTGGTCTGCCAGGTCGGCTCGCCCCGGTCGGTGTCCACCCTGCTGCAGCGGGTCGGGCGCGCCAACCACTCGCGCCACGGCGTGCCAGAAGGGGTGCTGTTCCCCACCACCCGCGACGAGCTGGTCGAGTGCTGCGCCTTGCTGGCGTGCGCCCGCAAGGGGAAGCTGGACTCGGTGCAGCCTCCGGTGGCACCGCTCGACATCCTCGCCCAGCAGCTGGTGGCGGAGGTGGCCGCCGCCGGCCAGTGGGCCGAAGAGGACCTGTTCGACCTGGTGCGCAGGGCGGGCCCCTACAAGGACCTGAGCCGGGAGGACTTCGACGGCGTGCTGGAGCTCGTCTCCGAGGGGATCCCAACCGGTCGCGGCACCCGCATGGCCTACCTGCACCGGGACCGGGTCAACCACGTCCTCCGGCCGAGGCGGGGAGCCCGTCTGGCCGCCCTGACGAGCGGCGGGGCCATCCCGGAGGTGGGCGACTACCGGGTGGTGGCCGAGCCGGACGAGACCTTCGTGGGGACGGTCAACGAGGACTTCGCCGTGGAGTCGATGGCAGGCGACGTGTTCTTGCTGGGCACCCACCCCTGGCGCATCCGCCGGGTCACTCCCGGCCAGGTCCGGGTCACCGACGCCGAGGGGGCGCGCCCCACGCTGCCGTTCTGGCTGGGTGAAGCCCCCAGCCGGGCCCCGGAGCTGTCGGAGGAGGTCGCCCTCCTGCGCCGCCAGGTGGGCGAAGCCCTCCCCGCCGGGCGGGCCCAAGCTGTCGCATCGGTACGGGAGGCCTGCGGTGTGGGCCAGGACGCAGCCGAACAGGTCGTTGCCTACCTGGCCACGGGCTTGGAGGAGCTGGGTGCCCTGCCCACCCAGGACGACGTGGTGCTCGAGCGTTTCTTCGACGAAGCCGGCGGCATGCAGCTCGTGGTCCACGCACCTTTCGGCGGGCGGGTGAACCGCGCCCTGGGGCTGGCGCTGCGCAAGCGGTTCTGCGTGACCTTCGACTTCGAACTGCAAGCCGCGGCCAGCGACGACGCCGTCTTGCTCTCCCTGGGCCCCCAGCACAGCTTCCCCCTCGCTTCCGTGCCCCGCCTCCTGCACCCCGCCACCGTGCGGGCGACGCTGGAGCAGGCGGTGCTGACATCGCCGATGTTCACCGCCCGGTGGCGCTGGGACTTGAACCGGTCCCTGGCCGTGCTGCGCTTCCGGGGAGGCAAGAAGAACCCGCTGCCGGTCCAGCGCATGGAGGCCGACGACCTCATGGCCGCCGTGTTCCCCGCCCTGGCCGCCTGCCAGGAGAACACCCCGCCCGGCCCGGTGACCGTGCCCGACCACCTGCTGGTGCGCCAGGTGCTGGACGACTGCCTCCACGAGGCCATGGACGCCGAAGGGCTGGAGGCCCTGGTGGCGGGCCTGCGTTCGGGGCAGGTACGTGCCCACTTCGTCGACTCGGTGCAGCCCTCGGTGCTGTCCCACGAGATCCTCAACAGCCAGCCCTACACCTACCTCGACGACGCCCCCCTCGAAGAGAGGAGGGCGCGCCAGGTGCAGCTGCGGAGGGGCTTGCCGCTCGAGGCGAAGGACCTGTCGAAGCTGAGCCCAGCGGCCCTGGAAAAGGTGAGAGCAGAAGTGGCCCCCGCCCCTCGCCACGCCGACGAGCTCCATGACCTCCTGCTCAGCACCATCGTCCACCGCCCCCGGCCCGAATGGCAGCCTTGGTACGAGGAGCTGGCCTCCGCCGGGCGGGCCATGTCGGTGCGCCCGGTGCCAGCCGCCGGCGAGCTTTGGTGCGCGACGGAGCGTCGCCGGGAGGCAGAGGCCCTCTTCCCAGGGGCTCGTTTCGACCCTGACCACAACCCCGCTGGCCACCCCACCCAGCCAGACGGGGCCGCCACCGACGCCGACGCCGTGGTCGCTCAGGCCCTGCGGGGGCACCTGGAGCTGGCCGGCCCGGTAACGGCGAGGCAGCTGGCCGAGCGCTGCCAACTGAGCGAGAGCCGGGCCCGGGCCGGGCTGGCCCGCCTCGAGGGCGAGGGCTTCGCCCTGCAAGGGCGCTTCGACCCGGCACTGGGGGACGAGGAGCAGTGGTGCGCCCGTCACCTCCTGGCCCGCGTCCATGGCTACACCCAGGCCCGCCAGCGGCGGGAGGTGCAGGCCGTCAGCGCCCAGGACTTCATGCGCTTCCTCCTGCGCTGGCACCACGTCGCGGCGGGCACCCGGCGCCAGGGCCGGGCGGGCCTGCTGGCCGTCATCGAGCAGCTGCAGGGCTTCGAGGTGGCCGCGGGCGCCTGGGAGGAAGCCGTCCTGCCCTCCCGGGTGGAGGGCTACAGACGTGAGTGGCTCGAGGAGCTGTGCCTGTCCGGCCAGGTGGCCTGGGGCCGCCTCTCGCTGCGCCCCCCGGAGGCCGGGGGCCAGAGGCGCAGGGGCGCATCGACCCCGTCGCGGGCCACGCCGGTGACCTTTGCCATGCGCAGTGACCTCCCCTGGCTCATGTCGGCCGTGAGGGGCCAGGCCGTCCCCGAGGAGCCGGCCCACGGGGCGGCCCGGGACGTCCTGGACGTGCTGCGGGCCCGAGGAGCCACCTTCGCCTCGGACCTGCCCGGCCTCACCCGCCGGCTGCCCCTGGACGTGGAAGAGGGGCTCTGGGACCTGGTGGCGCGGGGGGTCGTGACATCGGACGGTTTCAGCGCGGTGCGCCACCTCTTCTCCCGGCGCGAGGTGCTCGCCCGCCGCCACCTGCCTGAGCGCCAGGGGCCCCACCGCTTCGGCCCCCGCCTGCGGCCGGTGGGCAGCAGGGCAGTGGGCAAAGGAGGTGAAGGGCGTTGGGCGCTGCTCCCGGCCCCCGCCGGCAGCGACGCCGAGGTGCCCGGGGCCGCGCCCACCCCAGACGAACTGGCGGAACTGGTGGCTGGCCAGCTCCTGTCCCGCTGGGGCGTCGTCTTCTGGGACCTGGCTGCCCACGAGGGGCTGGCCGTGCCCTGGCGGGAGATCCTCTGGGCACTGCGCCGCCTCGAGGCCCGCGGGGTGGCCCGGGGGGGACGCTTCGTCCACGGCTTCGCCGGGGAGCAGTACGCCCTGCCCGAAGCGGTCGAGGAGCTGCGCCATGCTCGGCGCCTCCCACTCGAAGGCGAGCTGACCCGGCTGTCGGCCGCCGACCCCCTCAACCTGTCCGGGGCCCTGTTGCCAGGCAGGCGCATCCCCGCGGTCCGCAGCGCCACCATCGTCTACTGCGACGGGCTGCTGGTCGAGCCGGGAACAGCCCCCGCCCGGGCCAGCCTGCCGGCCGCCAGCGCCAGCTGAGCCGCTACCAGCTCCCCGTTGGGCACCGCCTTGCGCATCTCGAACACGACGGCCAGGTTGGCCGGCTCCAAGATGCCCACAGCAACTATGGCCATCACCCCGACCACGCCGAAAGAAGCCACCACCCAGCCATGCACGGGTTGAGCGGGGCCCAGCAGGCGGGACGTTGGTGAGAGAGGATCCTCTCAACCCAGCGTAGGCCCGTCAAGGACCTGTCCTGCGACCAGCCAACATGCACCGTGAGGGGTGCCGAGGAGAATGGGCCCTGCACGCCTGGGCCCTTGGGCCCTGCCCCGGGGACGAGCCGCCGGCGTAGCTTCGGTGCATGTGCCTGGGTATCCCCTGCCAGGTGGACGAGGTGGCGGCCGACCAGCCACAAACGGCCTGGGTAGACGTGGGCGGTGCTCGGCGCAAGGTGAGCATCGCCCTGTTGGACGACGAGCAGGTGGTGCCCGGGGACTGGGTGTTGGTCCACGTCGGCTTCGCCCTGTGCAAGCTGGACGAGGCTGAGGCCCAGGCCACCTTGGAGCTCCTGGAAGGTATGGCCAAGGCCTACCAGGACGAGCTGGCCGCCCTGGCCCGCTCGGACATCGCCTAGGGGGCCCGGTGCGCTTCGTCGACGAGTACCGCGACCCGGCCAAGGCGCGCGCCCTGGCCCGACAGATAGCCTCGCTGTGCGAGCCTGGCCGCACCTACAAGCTGATGGAGGTGTGCGGCGGCCACACCCACACCATCTACAAGCACGGGCTGGAGGCGTACCTGCCCGAAGCGGTCAGCCTCGTGCATGGACCGGGGTGCCCGGTGTGCGTGATCCCCATGGGCCGGGTGGACGACGCCATCGCCATCGCCAGCCAGCCGGGGGTGACCATGGCGACCTTCGGCGACCTCATGCGGGTCCCCGGCCGCCGGGGCTCGTTCCTCGACGCCAAGGCGAAGGGCGCGGACATACGCATGGTCTACTCACCCCTCGACGCCCTCCGGCTGGCTCGGGAGCTGCCCGACCGCCAGGTGGTGTTCATGGCCATAGGTTTCGAGACGACCGCCCCTTCCACGGCGGTGACGGTGCTACGGGCGCAGGCCGAGGGCGTGCGCAACTTCTCGGTCTTCTGCAACCACGTGACCATCATCCCCCCCCTCCGGGCCATCCTGAGCTCGGCCGAGGTCGCCCTGGACGGCTTCATCGGCCCCGGGCACGTATCGGCGGTGATCGGCTGCCGTCCTTACGAGGTGATAGCCAGGGAGCACCAAAAGCCGGTCGTTGTCACCGGCTTCGAGCCCTTGGACGTCCTCCAGGCCGTCTACATGCTCATGCGCCAGCTGAGCGAGCGGCGCGCCGCCGTGGAGAACCAGTACTCGCGGGTCGTCTCCTGGGAGGGCAACCCCGCCGCATTGCAGGTGATCGACCAGACGATGGAGCTGCGGCCCAGCTTCGAGTGGCGGGGCTTGGGTGACATCCCGTACTCGGCGCTGAAGTTGCGCAGCCGCTACGCGGCCTTCGACGCGGAGGAACGTTTCGAGGTGCCCGGGGCCCGGGTCGCCGACCCCCGCGCCTGCCAGTGCGGGCAGGTCCTGAGAGGCTTGATCCAGCCCTGGCAGTGCCGGGTGTTCGCCAAGGCGTGCACGCCCGAGAGGCCAATAGGGACATGCATGGTCTCCAGCGAGGGTGCCTGCGCGGCGTACTACAACTTCGGCCGGCGCCACCGGCAGGCCCAAAAGGCGGGGCAGCGGTGACCTCGGGCCAGGCCGCTCCTGCCGCCAGGCCGACGGCCAGGCTGGAGGGGGAAAGGGTGACCCTGGCCCACGGGTCGGGGGGCAAGGCAACCCAGGCGCTGGTCCAGGCGGTCTTCGTGGAAGCCTTCCACAACCCCCGCCTCGACCCCCTGGAAGACGGTGCCGTGCTCGAGGTCCCCGAGACGGCCACCAACGGCCGGCCCCGGCTGGCTTACACCACCGATTCCTTCGTGGTCTCGCCTCTTTTCTTCCCGGGTGGCTGCATCGGCGACCTGGCCGTGAACGGCACGGTCAACGACCTGGCTGCCTGCGGTGCCCAGCCCCTGGCGCTGTCGGCCAGCTTCATCATCGAAGAGGGGCTGGCCCTGGCCGACCTGCGCCGCATCGCCCAGGCCATGGCCAAGGCGGCCCGAGCCGCGGGCACCGAGGTGGCGACAGGCGACACCAAGGTGGTCCAACGAGGCAAGGCCGACGGCTGCTTCATCACCACCAGCGGCGTAGGGGCAGTCCACCCCGGGGCACGCCTGTCCATCGCCAACGCCCGTCCGGGCGACCGGGTGATCGTGTCCGGGCCGGTGGGCGACCACGGGGCAACCGTGATGCTGGCCCGGGGCGAGCTCGGCATATCCGCCCAGGTGGCGTCGGACACCGCCCCCCTCAACGGGCTGGTGGCGGCGCTGCTGGACGAGGCCGCCGCGGGCACCCACGCCCTCAGGGACCCCACCCGCGGTGGCCTGGCCACCGTCCTCAACGAGGTCGCGGCCGCCTCGGGCGTCGGCGTGGTCCTCGACGAGGCCGCCATCCCCGTCCGCACCGCCGTACGGGGAGCCTGCGAGCTGCTGGGCATCGACCCTCTCTACGTGGCCTGCGAAGGCCGCATGGTGGCGGTGGTCGCCCCTGACCTGGCCGACCGGGCACTGGCAGCCATGCGCGCCCACCCCCTTGGGGCCGAGGCAACCGTGGTCGGGGAGGTCACGGCCGAGCCAGCGGGGATGGTACTGGAAAAGACCGCTTTCGGGGGCACGCGGGTGGTGGACATGCTCAGCGGTGACCCCCTGCCCCGGATCTGCTGACCTGGCCCCGTACCGGCTGGGCGCCCGCCCTGGCCCACCCAGGAGCTCAGGCCGGCTGGCCCGTCCCCTGGGCCTTGACCTCCTCCCACAGGCCGTCCAGCGTCGCGGGGCTGAGGTGGGAGGCATCGAGGCCCCGCTGGGCAGCCAGGCGCTCGACCGCCATGAACCGGCGGCGGAACTTGGCTGCCGCGTCCCGCAAGGCCGTCTCGGGGTCCAACTTCAGGTGGCGGGCCACGTTGACCACGGCGAACAGCAGGTCCCCGAGCTCGTCCTGGGCCCGGTGCTGGCCGGCGGGGCCCAAGGTGACGGCTTCTTGCAGCTCCCCCAGCTCCTCGTGGACCTTGTCCAGCGCGCCCTGGGCACCGGGCCAGTCGAAGCCCACAGAAGCCGCCTTGCGTTGGACCTTGTGGGCGTAGAGCAGGGCAGGGAGGTTGCGCGGCACCTCGTCCATCACCCCCGCCGTCCCCCTTTCCCTCCTTTTTATCTGCTCCCAGTTGCGCATGACCTGCTCGGCTGAGGTGGCCTCCACCTGGCCGAAGACGTGGGGGTGGCGGCCCACCAGCTTGGCCCGGGCCTCCCGGGCCACGTCGGCCAAGCTGAACTGGCCCTGTTCGGCGGCCAGCACCGAGTGGAAGACCACCTGGAACAGCAGGTCGCCCAGCTCTTCCTCCAGGTGCTCGTAGCCCTCGCCCCCAGGGCCGAGCTCGTCGATGGCCTCCAGCACCTCATAGGACTCTTCCAGCAGGTAACGAGTGAGGCTCTGGTGGGTCTGCTCGCGGTCCCAGGGGCAGCCCGCCCGCAACGCCCGGGCCAGCTCGTCCAGCTGCACCATCTCGGCAGCCAGAGGCTGGGCCAGGCGCGGGACCCACAGGCTGGTCAGGTGGTCAGGTCGCACGCTGCGGTCCAGCTCCTCCCAGGGCAAGGCCGCCACCGACTGGTCCGCCAAGCCCAGGTGGTGCAAGACGGTGACCTGGAGGTCCCGGCTGGGCCCAGCTTCCAGGGCCGAGCCGATGGCCAGCTTCACCTCGGCCAGCACCCGGGGCGAGTCGCACTGGCCGACCAGGAAGGGCCCGGGCGAGCCGGCGGCTTGCACGCCGAAGGCATGCCCGTCTACCAGACGGGCACCGCTGGCCAGGGGGTCCACCCCCAGCGCCTCCCAGGCGAGGTCCACGAACGACACCGCCGGCAGCACCACCGTGACCACCCGGGGGTCGGCCCGCAGCAGCTCGACGCTGCGTTCGGCCACCTGCGGCGACCCGGGCACGGCGTAAAGGACGCTGCCGGAGGTGGTGGCCGACTCGACCAGGGCCTCGACGATACCGGCGTAGACCTCCTCCAGGCTGGTCGCCGTTTCGTACAGGGAGTCGAAGCTGTTGGCCGGGGACAGGGCATCAGCACAAGGGTGGTGGGCCGTGCGCAGCCAGCGCACCTCGGAGGCCTCGATCGCCGCCCGGGTCTCGGAGGTGATGAGCTCAGGCCGGCCCGGGCCCATCCCCACGACGGTCACCCGGCCCTTGCGGCCCGAGCTGGCGCCCGTCGCGCTCACTGGCCGGCGGTCAGGTGGAGCCCGGCAGGCAGGATGACCGGAGGGTAGCCCGGGTAAGAGGCGGGCAGGTCCACCCAGGTCCCGTACTGGGGGTTGACCTCGACACGGGCCGCCTTCAAGATGGCCACCACGGCAGCATCCCTGTAGGCCGGCGTGTCCGCCGAGGACGTCTGCTGGCTCTGCTCCTGGGAGGCCACGTAGATGACCTTGGCCACGGCCGGGCTGAAGCCGACCGGCTGGCGGGAGGCGACAACCACGACCTGGTAGCCGTAGCTGCGCCTCAGGTACCCGCCTTGGCCCGGGCCCAGCTTGGCCACCTCGGCCTGGAACGCCGCCGGCCGGGCGAGCAGCTCCTCAGGCGAAAGGCAGTAGGAAGCCCAGCCCGTCATACGCCCCGGGCGGGCCGCCAGGCGGGCAGCTTGTGCCGCGCCGGCCGCCCCGACTTGGGGTATGTCCGCCACCCGCACGCACACCTGGGACCAGAACTGCGCGGCGTGGGCGGTGTAGAACCGGCGGGCGACCGCCTCGGCGCCAGCGGGGAGAGGCCCTTCGACCAAGGCGTGGTCGGCGTCGCGCTCGGCCACCGCGGCTCGCAGCGGAGGTGGGAACTGGGGCCAGGCCCGAGGCTCGGCCGCCGCCTGGGCCGCCCAGGCGGCAGCCAGCTCGGTGGGCGTCGGGGCCAGGTGGTGGCGGGCCAGGTACTGGCGGACAGCAACTGCCTCCACCATGTTCGCCAGCACCTGGCTGGCCCACACGGTGCCGAAGTTGCCCGGCCCCGACCCGTCCCCTTGCACCTTGAACCATTTGGCCTGGCCGCCTTGCAGCTGCTGCTGCTCGTACTGGGCATAGCTGGCGGCGTCGTAGCTGGCCACGTAGGCGGGGCTGGAGGCCCACCATTGCAGCTCCTGGGAAAGTTGGGCCTCGGTTATCACCTGGCCGTCGACGGTGGCAGCCGGCGGGGAGGTGCTGCAAGCCGAAAGGCTTACGGCCAGCACCGCCACCACCAGGCCAGCCAGGGCCAGCGGCGCGCCGTACCCCGGGGGACGAACGCGCCGGGGCCAGGGCAATGCGACAGGGCGTAGCACAGCGCCAGCGATCCTAGTGCGCCCCCGGCTCCCCGGTCACCCGGCCGGCGGGGCCGGCGGGACCAGCTCGGACAGCAGGGCCACCAGTGCACCGGCGGAGTCGGGCCCCTTGGGCAGGGGCCCGACGACCTGCTGGGCATCTTCTTTGTAGACGGCACCGGGCCATATGCGGGCCAGGCGCACCTTCTCGCTAGCCCGTAGGGCCAGGGGCGACATCCTGGCCACCAGGTGCCCGGGCCGCCCACCCGAGCCGCCGCTGACCACGGTGACGTCCCGCAGCCCTAGGCGGGCGCACTCGGCCCGGAGGTGGCCGATAGCCAGCAGGGCCTGGGCGGGCGGCGGCAGAGGCCCGTAGCGGTCGGCCCATTCGGCGGCAATGTCGTCGACCTCGGCGTGGGTGGTGAGGGTGGCCAGACGGCGGTAGGCCTCGAGGCGGAGGTCCTCTCGGCCCACGTAGCCCTGCGGCAGGTTGGCGGTGACGGGCAGGTCCAGGCGGATCTCCGCTGGCGGGCGGAGAGCTTCGCCCTTGAGCTCGGCTACCGCCTCGCTCACCATCTGGACGTACAGGTCATAGCCGACCGCCGCGATGTGACCGGACTGGTCGGCGCCCAGGAGGTTGCCGGCACCCCGGATCTCCAAGTCCCTCATGGCGATCTTGAAACCGGACCCCAGCTCGGTGTGCTCACCGATGGTGCGCAGCCGCTCGTAGGCCTCCTCGGTGAGCTTGCGGTCCGGAGGGTAGAAAAGGTAGGCGTAGGCGCGCTGGCCGGCTCGCCCCACCCGTCCCCGCAGCTGGTGCAGCTGGCCGAGGCCCAGCATGTCCGCCCGGTCCACCACCAAGGTGTTGACCGTTGGCATGTCGATGCCGGACTCGATGATGGTCGTGCAGACCAAGACGTCGTAGCGCCCCTCCCAGAAGTCGAGCACGACCCGTTCCAGGGTGCCCTCGTCCATCTGGCCGTGGGCCACCGCGACCCTTGCCTCAGGTACCAGTTCCTGCAGCCGGGCAGCCACCTGGTGGATGTCGCTCACCCGGTGGTGGACGAAGAAGACCTGCCCTTCTCGTAGCAGCTCCCGGCGCAGGGCTTCGGAGACGGCGTGCTCGTCGTACTCGCCTACGTAGGTGAGGATGGGGTGGCGCTCGGCCGGGGGGGTGTTTATGAGGCTGAGGTCCCGTATGCCGGTGAGGGTCATCTCCAGCGTGCGGGGGATGGGCGAGGCGGTCAGCGTCAGCACGTCGACGTCACGGCGGAGCTTCTTGATGGCCTCCTTGTGGTTGACCCCGAAGCGTTGCTCCTCGTCCACCACCAAGAGGCCCAGGTCCTTGAACCGCACGTCGCCGCTCAGCAGCTTGTGGGTCCCGATCACGATGTCCACCGAACCGTCGGCCAAGCCATCGGTCACCGACTTGGCCTCCGCCGGGGTCAAAAAGCGCGACAGCATCTCCACTCGGACCGGGTAGTTGGCGAAGCGCTCACTGAAAGTCTGCATGTGCTGGGAGGCGAGCAGCGTGGTCGGGACCAAGACGGCCACCTGCTTGCCGTCCTGGACGGCCTTGAACGCTGCCCGCATGGCCACTTCCGTCTTGCCGAAGCCGACGTCGCCGCATACCAGCCGGTCCATCGGCACCGGGGCCTCCATGTCCGCTTTGACATCGGCGATGGCCTTGGCCTGGTCCGGGGTCTCGGTGTAGGGGAAGGCCTGCTCCATCTCCAGCTGCCACGGCGTGTCCAACCCGAAGGCGTGGCCCGGCGAGCTCGCCCGTTGCTGGTAGAGCACCACCAGCTCCTGGGCGACCTCGCGCACGGCTCGGCGCACGCGTGCCTTGGCCTTCTGCCAGTCGCTGCCGTTCAGGCGGGACAGCGCCGGGGCCTCGCCCCCGGTGTAGGGGCGCAGGGCATCGACCTGGTCGGACGGCACGTAAAGCTTGTCACCACCGCGGTACTCGAGCAGCAGGTAGTCCCGCTCCACGTCCCCGATGGACCGCTTGACCATGCCCGCGAAGCGGGCCACGCCGTGCTGGAAGTGCACGACGTAATCGCCCGTCTTCATGTCGTCGAAGAAGGTCTCGGCCGGGCGCGCCCGGCGCCGGGGCACCCGGTGCGGCCGGCGGCGGCCGGTCAGGTCACCCTCGGCCAGCACCGCCAGGCGGGCCGCCCGGTAGATGAAACCGCCATCGAGGGGAGCGACGACCACCTGGAGGCCGGGCCCGTCAGTGGGGACCTCGTTGAGCGGGGCAGGCAGGCCCTCGTCTCGCAGGGACCCGGCCAGGCGGGCCGCGCTGCCCTGACCGTCGGCGCAGACCACGACCCGGTAGCGCTTGGGCAGCAAGTCCCGCAGCTGGTCCAGCAGCCGTCCGGGGCCACCAGCCACCCCCGCCCAGTGGGCGACGTCGAGCGAAGGCACCGCCGGCCCCGCGGCCAGGGCACTGAGAGCGCTGACCGACGCCGTGGTACGAGCCAACAGGCGCTCGAAGGGCAGGTGCAGACGAGGGAACGCGTCGCCTTGGGCGCCCCAGGTCTGGGCCAGGGCACGGGCCAGGTCGGCTTCCTCCTCAGCCAGCTCCACGGCCCGCTGGCGCAACCGGCTCGGTTCGACCAGGACCACCCGGGCGCCTTCAGGCAGGAGGTCCACCAGCAGGTGCTCGTCCGCCGTCAGCCAAGGCAGCCAGGACTCCATGCCATCGAAGTAGAGCCCCTCCGCCAGGCGTTCCCACGACGCCTGCCCCCAAGGCTCGCTGCCCGCCAGCAGCCGGGCGCGCTCGCGGACCTCCGGCGTGGGCAGCAGCTCCCGGCAGGGGAGCACGGTGACCTCGTCCAGGTCGGCCACCGAGCGCTGGTCGTCCACCGAGAACTCGGTCAAGCGGTCGACCTCGTCGCCCCAGAGGTCAGCCCGTACCGGTGAGGGAGCGGTCGAGGGGAATACGTCCACGATCGAGCCCCGTACGGCCAGCTCCCCTCGGTGCTCGACCTGGTACTCACGCCGGTAGCCCATGCCCACCAGCCGTTCGACCAGCTCGTCCTGGTCAACTCGGGCGCCCCGGGCCAGCTGGAGCGGCTCTACGTCCTCCACGTGGGGGCCCAGCCGTTGGAGCAGGGCCCTGATCGGGGCGATGATGACCGGCGGCACCCGGCCGGCACCGTCGGGGCCGTCGCGGGCAGAGCGCAGGCGCCACATGAGCTCCAAGCGCTGGCCCATGGTCTCGGCCGCTGGGCTCACCCGTTCGAAAGGCAGCGTCTCCCAGGCTGGGAAGACGGCCACCTCATCTGGCCCGAGCCATGCCCCCACCTCATGGGCCAGGTGCTCAGCGGCCGAAGCGCTGGGCACCGCGGCCAGCACCGGCCGTCCCGCCTCCAGGTGGCGCAAGGAGGCGATGACGAAGCCCCACGACGCCTCCAGGGCAGCCAGCTGGGGCGCCTGGCCCAAGGCGAAGCTGCTCAGGACGGGATCTTCTTCGGCCGCCTCCAGCAGGCGAGCCAAAGGGCAGGTACCGGTCGTTGCGCTTGGGGCGGAGGCCATCCCAGGCACCATTAAACGGGTTGCTGGGGCACCGGCCGCGAGTTGAAGGCGTTCTGGGCGGCCACCACCCCGTTGGCCAGCACCGCCTCCACCGCATCGGCGGCCACCTCGACCGCCACGTCCAGCTCGCGCCGCTCGCGCCGGCCCGGCAGGGACAGGACGTGGTCCGCACCGTGCTCCTTGCCTCCGGGGGGCTTGCCAATGCCGATGCGGACCCGTACGAACTCGTCCGAGCGCAGCCAGTCCTTTATCGAGCGCAACCCGTTGTGGCCGGCCAGCCCGCCCCCAGCCTTGACCCGCACAGCACCCAGGGGCAGGTCCAGCTCGTCATGGACGACAACCAGCTTGCCCAGCTCGGCCAGGCCGAAGCGCCGCACCAAGCGGGCCACCGCCCGGCCGGACTCGTTCATGAAGGTCTGGGGCACGGCCAGGGCCAGGCGCTGGCCACCCAGCCTGACCTCCGCCACCAAGGCCAGGTCCTTGCCCGCCCGCAGGTGCGCCCCGTGCCGTTCGGCCAGCAGGCTGACGGCATCGGCACCAACGTTGTGGCGGGTGTGGGCGTAGCGGGACCCGGGGTTGCCCAGCCCCACCGCCAACAGGTCAGGGGAGGCAGTGCCCTCGCGCTTGTGGCTCCAAAGCAGTGCCGGCTACGCCTCCTCGCCACCCGAGCCCGCCGAGGCGCCCTCCTGGGCCGGCGTTGGGGCCACCTCGGCTCCGGCCGCCGCGGCGGCGGTCACCGACGTGGGGACCGCGGTCACGACAGGCTCGTCCGGGTCGAGGTCAGTGGTGACCCCCTCGGGCAGGTCGAGGTCCTTGACCCGCACCACGTCGCCGATGGCAAGGCGGCTCACGTCCACCTTTATCTCGGCCGGCAGGTGCTCCAGGTCGGCCCGCACGGCCAGGGAGCTGATGGGGTGCTCCAAGATCCCCTGTTCCCGGTGGACCGCCTCCGCTTCGCCGACGAGGACGACGGGCACCTCCGCATGGACCACCTCGTCCCGGCGGACGACCTGGAAATCGACGTGCGCCACGGCCCGCCGGACCGGGTGGCGCTGCAGCTCCCGGGCCAGCACCAGGTGCTTGGTCCCGGCCACCTCGAGGTTGAGCGCCTGGTTCAGCCCGTGGGCGGACAGGACGGAACGCAGCTCGCGGGCGTTCACCGACACGGCCACCGGCTCCATGCCGTGCCCGTAGAGGACCGCCGGCACCCGTCCGGCCCGGCGCAGGCGCCTCGACGCCCTCGAACCGGTCGTACGCTCAGCCTCAGCTGTCAGTGTGACCTCTGCCATCCCCGCTCGCGCTCCACCTTCTGTTGTACCCGACCTGGGAAGCCAACATCATAGCCGAGGCCACCGAACGGGCCCGGGCGGCCTCAGCTCTGGTTCTCGCCACCGAAGATGGCTGAGACGGACCCCTCCTCGAAGACAGCCCGTATCGCGTCAGCAAAGGTCTTGGCCACCGAGACGGTCTCGATCTTGTCGACCTGCTTTTCTGGCGGCAGCGGGAGGGTGTCGGTGACCACGACCCTCGTGATGCCAGAGTTCTTGATGCGGTCGATGGCCGGGCCCGAGAACACCCCGTGGGTCGCCATCGCCCAGACGTCGGTGGCCCCCTTTTGGTAGAGGAGCTTGGCCGCCTCGCAGAGGGTCCCGGCCGTGTCGATCATGTCGTCGACCAGCACGCACATGCGCCCGTCGACCTGGCCCATCACGTCCAGCGCCTCGACCTGGCCCAGCTTGTCCCGGGACCGGCGCTTGTAGACCGCCGCCATGTCCACGTCGCCGGCATAGCGGGCCGCCTTTTCCGCCACCTTGGTCCGGCCGGTATCGGGTGACACCATGACGAAATCAGGCGGCACCTTGCTCCGGATATAGTCCACGAGCAGCGGCACGGCGGTGAGGTGGTCGACCGGGCCGTTGAAAAAACCTTGGATCTGGCCCGAGTGCAGGTCCACCGACATGATCCGCTCGGCTCCCGCCGCACCGAAGAAATCGGCCACCATCCGGGCAGATATGGGCTCCCGGGGGCTCGACTTGCGGTCCTGGCGGGCATAAGCGTAGTAGGGGCACACCGCGGTTATGCGCTTGGCCGAGGCGCGTCGGGCAGCGTCGATCATCAACCACTGTTCCATCAACGAATCGTTGATGGAACGGCCATTGCTCGGGCAGTGGGTCTGGAGCACGAACACGTCCGTGCCCCGGACCGACTGGCCGAAGCGGGCGCGGATCTCGCCGTCGGCGAAGTCCACCAGCTCGCAACTGCCCACCTCGACACCCAGGTGCCGGGCGACGTCCATGGCCAAGGCGGGGTGGGACCGGCCGGAAAAGATGTGCAGCCTATGCTTCGAGACCAGTTCCACTGGCAGTCCCTCCTTCAGGGTGGCGCCCGCCCCGCACCACGGAGCCAGCGGCAATGACGGTGCCCGGGGCCAACCACAGCCACGGCCCCACGACGGCATCTTCTCCGATCGTCGCCTTCTCGGCCGAGGTGCCCCTCACCTGGGCACGGGCGCCCACGACGCAGTCGACCAGGTGGGTGGCTGGGCCCAGCTCCGCCCCCGTCGCTACCTTGGTCCGCCCCTGGAGGACCGTCCCGGGGAAAAGGGTCACATCCTCAGCCAGCTCGACAGTCGAATCGAGGTAGGTGTGAGCGGGGTCGAGCATGGTCACGCCCTGGCGCATCCACTGTTCGTTCACCCGGGCCCGGAGCACGGCTTCGGCGGCCGCGAGCTGGGCACGGTCGTTGACCCCCGAGGCTTCCTGGGGGTCGTCGACCAGCAGGGAGGTCACCGGGTAGCCGGCGTCGTGGAGCACGGCGATGACATCGGTCAGGTAGTACTCGCCCTGGGCGTTGTCGGGGCTCAGGCGCCGCAGTGCCGGGGCCAGCACGGACCGGCGGAAAACGTAGACCGAGGTGCCGACTTCGTCGATGGCCCGCTGCTCGGCGGTGGCATCAGCCTCCTCGACAATGGCAGCCACCCGGCCGTCCCGGCCCCGCACCACCCGGCCATAGCCGGTGGGGTCGGCCAGCCGGGCCGTGAGCAAGGTGGCGGCCGCACCCGCCTGGCGCTGGGCCTGCACCAGGGCCCGTACCGTCGCCGGGCGCAGCAGCGGCGTGTCGCCGGGGAGCACGACCAGGTCGTCGAGGTCACCGTCGTCATCGTCGTTGAACGCGGTGAGGGCCACCGACAGGGCATCGCCGGTGCCTTGCTGGGCGGGCTGCTCCACGATCTCCAGCGGGGCCCCGGCCGGCGCGGCCTCGGCCAGGGTCTTGACCAGGCGGGTCGAGCCGTGGCCGGCGACGACCACCAGGCGGGCCAAGTCCAGGCCGCGCAGGGCATCGAGCACCCAGAACACCATGGGCCGGCCGCACAGGCGGTGCAGGGGCTTGGGCCTCGAGCTGCGCATCCGGGTGCCCTCCCCCGCGGCCAGCACGACTGCCGCCAGCTTGGGCGCGCCCCTCCGGCCGGGCTGTAGCTCGGACATGCTCACCCCCATCTTTCTAGTCGCGCCGCCCTGGCCATCCCGGCGCGCCGGCCGCCCGATGCCCACCCCGCGCTAGCCTTGGCTCGCCCAACCTGCCGGCTCAGGGCCACTGGCCAACCCCGGCAGGTCGGTCCGGGGTAGTTCAACTGGAAGAACGCCGGACTTTGGATCCGGATGCTTGGAGGTTCGAGCCCTCCCCCCGGAGCCCTTCTACCAACGGTTCCTGCTCGGCAGCTGGAGCTGGTGCTCGCCAGCCGGTGCTGGCTCCCTCTGAGGCCAACAGTTAGGCGTTCGACAAAGGGCGCCCCTGGCGCGCACGCGCACCACCATCTCCGACGACGACGTCTTGTTGGCGGTGAAGGAGCGCGCCCGGCGGGAGAGGCGGAGCGCCGGCAAGGTGCTCTCCGAGCTGGCTCGGCAAGCCCTCAGCTCAGGCCCGGCCACCGCGGCCAGCACCGGCCCCGAGGAGTCCTACGGTTCCCAGCCCTTCCCGCATAGAGGCCAGGTCGTGTCGAACGCACGGCGCCAACAAGGGGCACCTGCAAGTCCTCTGACCGCTTGGCGCGCCGCGCCGGCAGCCGCGTAGCTCAGGGTGCAAGGTCCCGCTCGGGGTGCAAAGAGCGGCCTGCTCACCTCCTCAGGGCGCGGCTGCTCGCCCCAATGGCCAGCCCTGCCCCGCCAGGCGCGCCCTGGCGGGACCACTTCGGCCCAGCCCTCAGGCATGCGAGGCGCGTGCCGCCTTGGCGATGCCCTCGGAGATCATGGGGTGGGGGAAGGCCATCTCAGCGAGGGTGGCGGCGCTGTGGCCGGCGTGGACAGCGAGGGCAAGAGGGGCGATGAGCTGGGCGGCGTCGAGGCCCAAGACCTGGGCACCGACCAGCCGCCTCCGGTGGCCATCGAAGACCAGCTTGATGAAGCCTTCGGTCTCCTCCAGGATCTGGGCCCGGGCGTCCTCGTGGTAGTCGTAGCGGGTGACTTCCACGTCGCCGAAGCGCTCAGTGGCCTGGGCCTCGGTCAGCCCCACGTGGGCCGCTTCTGGCTCGGTGAACACGGTGACCGGCACCGCCTCGAAGTCCATGGCGTCCACCGGCTGGCCACCGGCCAGGACCACGTGGGCAGCCACCAGGCTCTGGCGCACCGCCGAGTGGAACAGCATGCTCCTGGCGTTCACGTCTCCCGGTGCGTACACGTGGGGGTTTGCTGTCTGAAGCTGGCGGTTGACCTCGGGTGGCTGCCCGGAGGGGAGGCCGAGGTGCTCGATCCCCTCGGGGAGGACGACGTGGCGGCCAGTGGCCATCACCACCGCGTCGCCAGTCACCTGGGCCTCGGTGCCGCCACGCCGGTAGCTGACGGCGTAGCCGGTGCCGGCGCGTTGGACGGCAGTCACCCAGGCGCCAGTCACGATCGTCACCCGCCGCCCGAGCTGGGCGTGGAGGCCAGAGGCCAGATCCCGGTCGAAGCCGGGCAACAGCTCGTCGGTCGCCTCCAGTACCGTCGGTGACGACCCAAGGTTCTGCAGCATGGAGGCGACCTCCACGCCGATGTAGCCGCCCCCGATGACCACCGGCCGGTGGGGGAAGGCGATGTCGGCACCCAGGCGGAACAGGTCGTGGGAGGTGACGGCCAGTTCGGCGCCGGGCACGGGTAGCCGGCTCGGGGCAGAGCCGGTGGCGAGGACGAGGTCGCTGAAGCGGTAGCGGGTGCAGGTGCCACCGGCCTCCTCGACCTCCACCGTGCCGGCACCTGTGACCCGCGCCGTCCCGGTGTGCAACCGGAGCGATGACGCGGCCAGCTCGGCCGTGTGCTGGCGGTAGCGGGTCTCCTGAACGCGGTCCTTGTGGGCGAGGACCTCAGGCCAGCTGACCTCAGGGACCGGGCCGTGGAGGCCGAAGCCCCCGTAGCGTTGCGCCCGCGCCCGCACCAGGCTCGCCTCCCGGACGGCCTTGGAGGGCACGCAACCCTCAGCCAGGCAGTCGCCGCCCAGGTTGCCGAAGGGGTCGACCATCACCACCTTCCGGCCCGCACGGTCGAGCAAGAACGCCCCGGGGTAGCCACCACCGCCGGCGCCGATCACCACCACGTCGACTTGCTCAGCGCTTGAAGTGGCCATGTCTGCTCCCCGACGGCTTGGAACGGTCCTATGGTTTGCCCCCTGACGGCCCGGCACGGCCCGCTTGACGTAGCGCTCGCTGCTCGTGAGCCGGCCACCGCCGCCTCGGGGGCAGGCCCTGGCGCTCGTGGCGGCAGGTGCCTGCGGCGTGCAAGCTCAGCGTATAGCGTCGGGGCGATGCCTGCCGAGCGCAACGCCTCCATGGTGCACCTCAGGCTCGAGGAGGGCTACCGCTTCACCGTCGACTTCGGCGACGGCCTCGGCCCCCTCACCATGGACGAACCTCCCCCGCTCGGCGGGGCCGAGGGGCCGAACGCTTCGGCGGTGCTCGGTGCTGCAGTCGGCAACTGCCTCAGCGCGAGCTTGGCTTACTGCCTGCGGCGCGCCCACCTGGACGTGGTCGGCCTGAGCGCCGATGTGGAGGTGGCCCCACAACGAGACGAGCGCGGGCGCTTGCGTATCGGGTCGGTGCAGGTCCACCTCCGTCCGGTGGTAGACGGGGGTGGGGAGGGCCGCCTAACGCGTTGCCTTGAGCTGTTCGAAGACTTCTGCGTGGTGACCGCAAGCGTCCGCCGGGGGATCCCCGTCGAGGTGAGGGTTGACCCCGAGGTGCTGCCCACGTCGGGTACGGCCCACGACAGCGCAGAAGAGGGACCGGCTTGAGCACCCGGGCGGCAGGGCCATCGGTCCGGTTCCGCAGGGCATCCGCCAGCGACTTGCCCGGGGAGCACGCGGCCTTCGTCGCTGCCCAGGAGGAACTGCACAACCGCCGTGGCGCCCCCTGGCCGGGCCGGGAATATGACCCTTCTGGCATGTGGGCCCAGGTGCAGCTGCACCTGCTCGCCCATGACGGCGAGCGTTCGTTCGTTGCTGAGGCGCAAGGCCAGGTAGCCGGGTTCACCGCGGCTATGGTGCGCGGCGACTTTTGGTACTTTTCTGCCCTGTTCGTCCACCCGCGCTACCAAGGCCGAGGCCTGGGCCGGCACTTGCTCGAGCTTGCGTGGGATGGGCCGTTCCGGCGCCGAGCCACCATCACCGAAGCCATCCAACCGGTCTCGACCGGCCTTTACGCCCAGCGAGGGTTGCTCCCGGTCACGCCCGTGCTCGGCTTTTCGGGCTGCCCAACGACAGGCGACGGTAGTGAGCAGCTCGAACCAGCCGTGCCGGCCCCGGGCGCCCTGCGGGAGGTCGACCTTGCCGCCTACGGCTTCGACCGCTCCGTCGACCACGAGCTTTGGGCTCGGACGTCGGCGCGGGCCACGCTTTGGCTGAGGGCCGGCGAGCCCTGCGCCTACAGCTACTGCGATGCCGCTGGCAACATCGGGCCTGTCGCCGGAAGTGACCCAGCCAGCGCCGCCGAGGCCCTGCGCGCTGAGCTGGCCTACCAGGCGGGCAGGCAGGCCAGGGTTGACATACCTGGCACGGCGACGGCCATGGTCAAGGTCGCGCTCGAAGCCGGCCTGCGCCTGGGTGACCCCGGCCTGCTGCTGCTTTCTCCCCCAGACCGCCTACCGACGTCCTACGCGGTCCACAGCTACTGGCTGCTCTGAGCGCCAGCCACCTGGCCAGCTGCCCGCGCCGCCTGCTGCGCCCGCCGCTCGTAACCCGCTGCCACCGCCGCTCGTCCATAACGCCGCCCGCCCTTCGTTAATAACATAGGCACATGGAGAGCCTGGGCAAGGACCTGGCCAGGGCCCGTGCGCTTGTCGCAAACGGTGGGCAGCTCCCTAGGAAAGGCCCTCGCCTTCTCTTCGGGCCCGCCCATGGGGGGCTCCCTCGTTGACCACCTTGAGCTTGGGCCGCCAGGCCCTGCCTGGCTCGCTGCCCCGCCACCACGTGCACCGTCCCCGCCTGGTCGAGCGGCTCGCCTCGTCGAGAGCCGCCCTCGTGACCGCCGGAGGTGGCTACGGCAAGAGCCTGCTCGCCGCCGAGCTCGCTCACGGGCTCGGCCTGGCAACGGTGAAGGTCGTCCTCGGGGACCAGGACGCCACGCCGCAGGCACTGGTGGCTCGGATCGCCCAGGGCCTTGCACGGGCCCAGCTGCGCGACGCCGCGGTGGCCCTGCGCGACCGCCGCCTCAGCCCCGGCGAGGCGGTAGATGCGCTGGCCACGGCATTGGCTGCCGAGAGAGAGCCGGTGGTGCTGGTAATAGACGATGCCCATCACCTCGGGACGGAGGCCCAGGGGTTGGTGAGGCACCTGGTGGCAGCCGGCCCCGATGACAGCCGCTTCCTGGTGCTCTCCCGCAGCCCTCTGGCGCTGTTGGCAAATGAGGCCCCTGTCCACGACGTCCTCCAACTTGGCGGCGCGGACCTGGCCTTCCGCCCGTCGGAGACCGTGGAGCTGGCTAGCCGGTTGGGCTGCGAGCTGGGCACGACTGATGCCTTGGCATTGTGCCAGGCGACCGGGGGGTGGGTGGCAGCGCTCGTCCTGGCTCTTCGCCAGCTCTCCCAGGCCATCGACATGGCCACCGACCTCAGAAGGGTCATCGAACAAAAGCGCCCGTTGCGCTACCTGTTGGACCGCCAGCTAGAAGCCATGGGACCGCAACTGTCGCAGCTGGTGGTGCAGCTGGCGCACCTACCGTTGATCTCTGCCACCGTCGTCGAGGCGGTCGCTGGCACATCCGCGGCACTGGAGCGTGCGGGCGCCATCGGCCTGCCTGTGTCGGTCCGCCTCGACGGGTGGTGCGAGCTCCCGGGGCCAGTGCAGGAGCTGCTGCGCCGCATGGGGCCATTGGAGGCCTCCACGGCCCGGGCGGCGGCCTTGGTGTACGCCCGCTCGGGCGAGCTGGCTGAAGCTGTGGCAGTCCTCCTCGGAGCCGGGCTCGCCGACGATGCGGCTGAGGCCGCGGGGTCGGTCACCCCCCAGGACGCCGACGAGCTCGGGTTCCTCCGGCTGCAGACCATCGCTGACGCCATCCCGGCCTCAGCTCTCGACCGCCACCCCCATCTGTTGCTTCATCTCGCTCGAGCGTGCGAACCGGCGGCGCAGACCTCGTTGCGGTCCCAATGCCTGGAACGGGTCGCCGGGCTGGCAACCAGCACAGCCGACGGGCCTTTGTCGAGGGCAGCCGTAGCGGAGCTGTGCCGGGACATGGTACGCGACGGCCAGCCAAGACAGGCAGAGAGCCTGGCCCTTTCAGTCCTCGAACAGGCAGGGCCAGAGGAGGTCGCGACCCGCGTGCGGGTGCTCGACGCCCTCGGCCGGGCGGCAGCATGGGGCCGAGAGGAGGCCCAGTTCGACAAGGCAGCCAGGCTCCTGCGGGAGGCCCACTCCCTATGCCTTCAGCTGGGCCACCGCAGTTGGGCCTCGCAGGTCGTGCTCCCCTTGGCGCACGGGGTGTACTACGCAGCTGGCCGGTTCGACGAAGCACTGGCATGGATCGAAGCGGCCCTCGCCGACCTCCCGGCCCGCAGCCCTCATCGAGGCGTGACCCTGTCCTTCTACGGCGACATATTGGTAGACTGCGGGCGCTTCGCTGAGGCGTACGCTGCCGCGGACGAGGCGCGTCAAATAGGGCGGTTCCTGGGTGACGCCCGCGTGAGCGCCTATGCCGAGTGGACCACGGCCAAATGTGCCTCCTGCGCCGGTGACCCGGCCAAGGCGGCAGCAGCGGTAGGGGCGGCCGAAGCTTTCCGCCACGACTGGTTCGAGCACAGCACAGGCGTGACCTTCCTCGCTGATGCCGCCAACTTGCTCAACCGGGCCGGGCAGCACGAGCTGAGCGCGTCCTACCTGGCACGAGCACAAGCCCGCCGTGACGAGGCCCCCCTGGACGTGGCCGTCGCAGACGCTGCCATTGCTGCGCGTTCGGGCGACCCGCAGCAAGCCAGGCGGCTTCTGGCAGAACTATCGGTGATGCCGCGCCTCGAGCCGCGCGAGAGATGGTGGGTAACGCTCATGATGGCGTACGCCGCGACCAGGGCGAAAGACCAGGGTGCAGCCCGACTGGTCTCGCTTGCCTTCGAGCAAGCGGAGGCGCTCGGCAACCCCAACCTCCCCCTCTACCGGGAACGTGCGGTGGTGGAGAGGCTGGCTGCCCTGGCCAGCGGTGACGGCGCCGCCCGAGCTCGAGCGCTCCTGTCCACAGGGCCCAAGTTCAAGGTCGTCGTCCTAGGCCGCTTCGGCGTAGCCTCCGGGGGGGACGAGCTGGTGCTGCCCCCAGGCAAGCCGGAGCAACTGGTCAAGGTCCTGGCTGTGGCCGGTCGCCGGCTGCCCACCGAGGTCGTCATAGAGCACCTCTGGCCAGAAGTCGAGCCCCAGAGCGGGCGGAAGAGGCTGCGCAACACCCTGAACCGGTTACGCTCTGTCGCCCCCGACCTGGTCCAGCGCAGCGGTGAAGCCTTGGCCCTCAACTCGTCAGCCGAGGTGGACATGGAGGGCTTCGAAAGGGAGGCAACGAGAGCTCTCGAACAGCACTGTGCCGGCCTCCCCCGGCTGGTGGCCCACAGGTACCCGGGACCGGTGCTCCCCGACGACATCTACGAGGACTGGGCCGCCCCTGCCCGGGAGCGCATCAGCCGCCTTTTCCTGTCGCTTCTCGACGCAGCGGCCGAAGAGGCCCAGGCCAACGGGGACTTCGACGAGGCGGTCCGCTACGCCGAGCGGGCCATAGAACTGGGCCCTTACGACGAGCTGCGCTACGTGCGGGCTGCGAGGATCCTCCTCGGCCAGGGCCGGCGGGCCGCGACGCTGTCGGTCCTGCAACGGGCTCGCAAGGCGTTGGCCTCCCTTGGCGTCGCCCCCTCTGGGGCTCTTGTGCAGCTGGAACAAGATGCCCGAGCATGAAGCCGTGGGACGCCGGCGGGACGCCGGTGAGCTTGGCTGTCCAGATGAACGTCTCCGTGCTCTTGCGGCTCCTTCCCGAACCTCTTGCCCGCGGTTGCCTGGTTGGCGAGGTGGAGGTTGTAAGAACGGGGCAACGGGCACTGGTCAGGAGCGTCGAAGAGCTCGTCGCTTACCTCCAGGGGGTCGCCAGCCCGGCGGCGACGGAGCCGGGCACGGCTCAAGAGGCCATGCCCGGCACGACATAGGTCGCGGCCGCTCCCGGTCTCGTGGCCAGCTTCAGGCCAGGGGGCTTGGTCACCGCGCTACGGGCACGGGGACGACGAACCCGCCCTTGGCGCTGTAGCCGGCCACCCAGCACAGCATTGGCGACGAGCACGACAGGGCGTTCAACGCTGCGCTCCAAGGCAGCTCCAAGGCCAACGTCCTGGCGGGCCGGCCGGGCAAGATGACGCTCAGAGCGCTGGCGTCGGTGCCGGACGCCGAGATCTTGGTGTAGCCGGCTACGACGCACTCAACCGGGCTCGGGCAGGCGATGCCCTGTGCCTGTTTGTACGGCAGGGGGGACCCTGGGCCAGGCACCCCGGTCGCCCCGTTGACGGGCACGGCCTTAGCGAAGCCGACGGCAAAACAGCTCACCGGGTCGGCACAACCAAGGTGCAGGGAGGGGCTGACCGGGTGCGAGGCGACGATGGCGCCGCCTTTGAGCACCACGACCTGCGAGCTGGTGGACGAAGTGACGAGCCCGAGGCAGGTGCTCGATGGACAGGCGACGGCCACCCCCTGCCCCTTGGGGCCTACCCTCGCCTTGCCCATTGTGCCCGTTGGCCCCACCGACAAGGAAAGTGGTACGAAGACGCTGGTGAAGTTCGGGTACTTGCCTTGGTAACCTCCCAGCCAGCACTGGCCTGTGCTGGAACAGGCGAGGGCGTCGAAACCGAGCGTCCCGGGTGCCGGCGTAACCGGCCCAAAGTTACCTGTAATGGTGCTCACCCGCTCCCAGGTGCCAATGCCGCTGCTGCTGCCGGCACCAATGCAGGCCGACAAGCCAGGCGGGCAAACCAGCGCACTTATGTTGTCACCCAAGGCCTTCCCGACGTTAAGCACGCGGAACGACCGGGTCAGCGGGTTGAGCGCCCCCACGAAGGTCGCCCCGTTTGGCGTGGAGCCGGTGACATTGCAACGGGTGGGCGAGCAGCTGAGCGCGATGGGCGCATAGTTCGCACCTAGCATCACCGGCTGCAACTGGCCTGAGGCACTCGCTCCAGCTGCCCCGTAGGCCGCCGCGGCCCAGGGGCCCGCCGTCGCCCAGCTGGCCAACGTAGCCACCAGCACCAGCGCGGCCCGCAGATGGCCCTGCTTTCCCTGGCGCCTAGCTGCCTGGTTGCCCGAAGCGGGCGTACGCCTTGGCCGGCACAGTCGTGGGTCGGGGTACATCAACGCTCCTTTCTCTTCCCGCTACTGGGTGAAGGTGAAACTGGCGGAAGTGGCGTCGGGCTGCGAGCTGTAGCTCCTGCCGGCGACTGTGATGCTGACGGTCACATGAGCCGTGACCGAAGTGGCCCCCCGCATGAGGCCGGTAACGTCCGGGGTGGCGACGGTCACCACGTCTCCGTCCGAACTCACGTCGATAACCCGGCCTTGCACCACACGGCCACCGATCTCGAAGCTGACCTCGGTACCGCGGGCTGACAAACCGCTGACGGGGCTGTCGCTCAGGAACCCTTGCCCGAACACCTGCACCGTCGTGTGGCCGGCGGCAAGGGCGGTGGCCGGCTGGGTGCGGGAGATCTTGGGGTACGCGTACAAGAACTGGTCAGACGGGCTCTTTGGCGTCGTCACCAGCTGGCCGTCCGGCTCTTGGACCTCCACCCTCACGTCGGTGACCAAGCCGTCGTAGGGACGCGACACCGCCTGGGCAGACATGTCAGGTGCCTTGACCGTGATGCTGGTCGGGGTCGAGCTGACCACCCTGGCGACCTCCTCGCTCGGCACCTGGTTGCCGGCGTACTCGAAACGGACGCTTTTGACGTCCGAGAAGCCGACCCCCGAGATCACGACCTGGCCGCCGCCCACCGGGCCGACCGCCGGGCTGACCCCGGTCACCTTCACGGGGTAGATCGTGTAGTGGTCGGCATCGCTCAGCGGGGAGAGCAGGCCGAACGGGTCCCCCTCGACAGGTACGGACACGGTGATGTCGGCGACGATCGGGTTGGTAGAACCGGTGGAGGTGAAGGCATCGCTGGCGTCCGGTGGGACGAAGACCAGCCTCTTGTCGGAGCAAACCGTAGCGGGTGCGTCAAGTGGCTTTTGAGACTTCGTCTCTCCCGGGTAGCTGAGCAGCACTTCGTCGGCACCGGTGAAGCCTTCGCCCTCCACCACGACCGCGCCGTCCGGGGGAGCGGCACATGAGACGTCCGCCACATCGGCCCCCTCCATCGGGCCCTGGTTGGGGTCGACGGAGCTGACGTAGGGGACGATCGCCCTGTACTGGTCGGCCGGTTGGCTGACCGGGGAGCTGAAGTCGTACCTGGTGCCAGGTACCACCACCACCACGTCGACCGCCAGGCACGACGTGGGGAGCGGAGAGCACGAAGACGCTTCCTTGGCCACCCAAGGCGCCAGGTCGGGAGCCTGCTCGACCGTGATGCGGTGGTCGGTGACCGAGCTGGGGACGACGCTCTTCAAGACCACCTCTTTGCCACCCTGAGAGGCCTCGAAGTCCACTTCTTTGGCACCATCGAAACCAGAGCCGCTCAGCACCAGGGCCTCTTTGCCTTTGGCGGGGCCGTACGGCGGCTCCACCGATGCCACCTGGGGCCATTGGAAGGTGAACCTGTCCGCCGGTGTCTCCTTGCTCGACGTCACGGAACCCACCGTTACGACCACGTCCTCGACGGCGTCCTTGCCGGCCGTCTTGACCACCTGGGTCTGGTCCGGGACACGCACCAAAAGGGAGCTGTCGGCAACCCGGCCCAACAGTTGGGCAGGTGCCTTTGTGCCGTTGGCTTGGACGAAGTCGACCGAGCTGGTCCCCTTGAAACCGCTGCCCAAGACGAACAGCTCGGTGCCGCCGCGGGCCGGGCCGGCGTGGACGGAGAGCCCCGTGACCTTGGGCTGGGGTGGCCCCACAGTGAAGTCGGCAGCGCCGCTATCGGAAGACAGGTCAAGCCGGCAGCTATCTTCTGCCACCGACCCGTTGGGCCCGCAGGAACCGACGCTGACGTCCTTCTGCCCCCCAACCGTGACCGAGTAGCTGCCGGGTCGCACCAGGGCGTCGTAGAAGCCGTCGGCGTTGGTAACCACGTGCCCGGACGTGGGCCCCGAGACGTCGACCTCCTGGCCGGCGAGCGGCTTGCCGTCGGTGGACAAGACGGTCCCGCTTATGGCCCGGCCCTTGACCAGGACGTAGAAATAGTCCTGGCTGTCGGCACCCCCTATGTAGTTGCCTATCCCGACCTGTACTATGCTCCATTGCGGCGTCCCAAAGGCGTCGCCAGCCGTGGCCTTCCAGTCGCAAAAAGTGTCGTCGCTGCCGCAGCCCGCCACCTTTTCCCCGGGCCATTGCCAGTCGTAGCCGGTCACGCACTCCTTGCCGTTGGAGCCGATGCAGCCTCCCTTCCAGGGGGGAGGGCCCGAGATCTGCATGTCGACCACTTGGCCCTCGTTCACGATATGTGGGCTGACCACAAGGCCCCCGAGCCAGGACTCGTCCATGCGGGAGCGCAGCGGCGGAGCGGGCAGGCTCGACAACTGCGGCCCTGCGTCCGCCGCCACTCGTGCGTGTGCCGTCGGTTGCCATTGGCCCCCTTGAGCCAACGGGGCAGCTCCCGCGGCACCCGCGCCCGGAGGACCGGCCGCCGCCCAGCCGGCAACGACCGCGATCGCAACCGAAACGGACGCAACTGCGGGCAAGTGGCGCCAGCGGTGGCCTATAGGGCGCCACCTGGGAAGCGGCAAAAAAGGGGCTGGCGCTGGGCGAGGGCGGGTCAGGTACCTCATGCGAGCATCTCAACCAGGCGGCGTCCCACGAGCGTCCCACCAACGGCCCTGTGTTGGCCGGCAAGTGCTCACCGCTCAGCTAGGCGCGCTCGCGGTGCCGCCGGCAAAAGCCGCGGGACCGTAGTGGCCAGAGCCGCCCTGCGAGGTCCCGGGACTGCATGTCGTCGCCGGGACGCCGGCACCCAAGGCCCAAGGGGGCCGGCAGCGCACTACGGTCGTGCACGATGGAGGGCTTGCCCCAAGACCGCGAAGAGGCGCTGGAGGCAGACCGCGAAGATCCTTTGGCCTCCTACCGGTCCCTTTTCCATCACGACGAAGGCGCACCTATTTACCTGGACGGCAACTCCCTCGGCCGCCAACCCCGAGGGACGGCCGGCGCCCTGGGGGCGGTGCTCGACCAGTGGCGCCGCGACCTGGTGGGGGGCTGGGACTACTGGATGGACCTGCCCACCGTCGTCGGTGACCGCATCGGCCAGCTCCTGGGCGCCGGGCCGGGCCAGGTGGCCGTGAGCGACTCCACCACCGTGAACCTCTACAAACTGGCGGCTGCGGCTCTCGACGCCAGGCCCGGCCGGGGGGTCATCTTGGGGGACGGGCACGATTTCCCTACTGTCCGCTACGTCCTGCAGGGGCTGGCCGCCCGCTCTGGCCGGCGCCTCGAACTGCTGGGCACCGATCCGGTGGAGGGGCCGCGGCTGGCGGACATCACGCCCCGCCTGGGGGAGGACGTAGCCCTGGTATGCCTCTCGGCCGTCAACTACCGCTCCGGGGCCGTGCTCGACATGGAGGCCGTGACCGAGGCCGCGCACCGGGCCGGGGCATTGGCCTTGTTCGACCTCAGCCATGCGGCCGGGGTGCTCCCGGTGGGCCTGGACCGCTCAGGTGCCGACCTGGCCGTCGGGTGCGGCTACAAGTACCTCAATGGCGGACCGGGCGCGCCGGCCTGGTTGTACGTGCGGGCCGAGGCCCAGCCACAGCTCCGCTCGCCGATCTGGGGGTGGTTCGGCCAGGAGGACCAGTTCGCCATGGGGCCTGCGTACCAACCCGCTGAGGGCATCCGGCGCTTCCTCGCTGGCACTCCGGACGTGGCGGGGATAATGGCGCTCGACGCTGGGATCAGCCCCCTGCTGGCGGCCGGGCTCCCGGCGCTGTGGGCCAAGACCCGCCGCCTGGTCGGCCTCCTGGCCAGGCGCAGCGAAGAGCTGCTGGCCCCTCTGGGGGCCCGGGTGGTGAGCCCGGCTGACCCAACCAGAAGAGGGGGCCACCTGGCCATTTCCCACCCCCGTGCTTGGAGCGCCGCCTACCTGCTCGTCCAGCGGGGCCTGGTGGTGCCCGACTTCCGGCCTCCCGACGTGCTTCGGCTGGCGCCGGTGGCGGCCTACACGAGCTTCACCGAAGCCTGGGACGCGCTCGACCGCATCGCCTCTGTCCTGGCCGACCCCGCGGTCCACCAAGACGTGCCCCGCAAGCGGGTCACCTGAAGCCGGCCCCGTCGGCCCGGCTGGCCCCGTCGGCCTCTTCCAGCCACAGCGGGGCGTGGCGCTCGGCCCACTGCCGGCTTACTTCCCCGGTGAACATCGAGCGCAGGGCGCCAGGGTGCGACAAGGCCATGGCCACATGGCCCAAGGCTACGGCAGTAAAGGCCAAGGCTACGGCGTCGTGGACGAAAGTGGCGCCTGTCCGCCAGGAAAGGGGCCAGAAGTACGACCAGCGCATGACCGCCCCGGTCATCAGCATCACCACCATGACCCCACCGGTGAAGGCGGTGTTGAGCTTCTGGCCGGCATTGAACTTACCCGCCGCCAGGCCACGAGGCCGTTGGCCTCGGGCCACCCGCCCAAGCCACAGCCTGTCCAGCTGGCTCCAGCGGTTGAGCCGACGGAGGTCTGCCCGCAGGCCCCTGCCCCAAGAGCCCAGGAGCGACACCACGAGGGGCAAAGGCAGGGCCAAGCCGGTGTCGACATGGGCACGTTCCACCAGCGCCCGGCGGCCTACCGCCGCTGCCAGCGCCGGCACGTACAACATGGCCCCGGTTACCACCAGCACCAAGAAGGCCAGGGCGGTAAGCCAGTGGGCGAGCCGTTCCACCCGGTCGAAGCGGGCCAGCCGGGCCGGGCCATGGGCCTCCGCCGGCACGCCAGCGGGGACGGCCGTCATTGCCCCCCGGCCCTCGGGCCAGGGCGGCGCTGGCCAGGGCGGCTGTCAGCCGATAGGGGGGTCGCTGCGGCCATTACTGCGCCCCACCCAAGCGTCGACGGCATAGCCGTAGTGCTCCCAGTAGCCAGGTTCGACCCTGTCCACAACGGAGATCCGCTGCAGCCACTTGATGGACTTGTAACCGTACATGGGCGCCACGTAGAGCCGGACGGGCCCGCCGTGCTCCCGGGTCAGGGGCGCACCGAGCATCCGGTAGGCGACGACCACGTCCGGCCTCCTGGCCTGGGCCAACGTCAGGCTCTCGGTGTAAACGCCGTCGAACGACTCAAAGCGCAGGGCGCGGCCAGCCTTGGCTACCCCGGCCAGGTCGAGCAGGTGGCCCAAGGCCACCCCGGTCCAGTGCACGCCGGGCACCCTCCAGCCGGTGACGCACTGGAAAGGTTTGACCAGGTGGACCGGCGCCATGGCCTCCAGGTCAGCCAGGCTCAAGCTGAGGGGCCGGTCGACCAAGCCGTCCACCACCAACCGGTAAGCGGGGGGAGCGATGGGGAACCCGCTGGTCACGGTGTACAGCCGGAAGGCACCGGCGCCCGGCAGGAGGTCGGACAGCCCGGTGGGGTCGTTGGCGGTGAGCGGGCGGAGGAAGTTGCCAACCGCACGCACCAGGGGGGCCCCGCCGACCACACCGGCGGCCCCGAGCCCGAGCATGCCCAGCACCACCCGCCGCCCGATGGGTGCCCCATGGTCCTCGGTCGAAGCCACCATCCCTCATTCTCGCAGGTGCCACCTCCGCCGGGGGCGCGCCAAAGGATCTTTCTCAGGTAGGGCTACCTCAGCTGGGTAGCGACCTCAGCGGGAGCGCAGCTCCTCGGGCTTGGACCGGGTTGGGCGCTGAGCAGCCACCGCCTCGGCGATGGCCTGGAAGGCGGCCGCCACCTCGGAGGCAGGGTCGGCAGCCACGGCCGGCACCCCCAAGTCCGCGCCCTCGCGCAATGCCGGTGCGAGGGGGATCTGGCCAAGCAGGGGCACGGCGAGGTCCCGGGCCAACTGGGCACCTCCACCACTGCCAAAGATCTCCTGGCGAGACCCGTCCGGGGCCGTGAACCAGCTCATGTTCTCGATCACGCCGCGAAGCGGCAGGTTGAGCTTCTTGGCCATGTACGCGCTGCGCTGAGCCACCCGCCGAGCGGCCAGCTGCGGCGTCGTCACCACGTAGACCTCGGAGACCGGCAGGTACTGGGCCATGGATAGCGCCACATCACCGGTGCCCGGGGGCATGTCGACCAACAGGAAATCGGGAGCAGCCCAGTCCACGTCCACCAAGAACTGTTCCAGGGCCTTGTGCAGCATGGGGCCCCGCCAGATGACGGGCTGGTCCTCGCCGACGAAAAAGCCCATGGACATGACCTTCACCCCAAAGGCCTCGGGGGGCACCACCTTGCCGTCGGCCATCTGAGGCCGGGCGCTCACCCCCAGCATGGCGGGCACGGAAAAGCCATAGACGTCCGCGTCCAGCAAACCAACCGAACGTCCCCCTCGGGCCAGGGCGACGGCCAGGTTGACAGCGACGGTCGACTTGCCCACCCCTCCCTTGCCGGAGCTGACCCCGACCACCCGGGTGGGGCTAGAAGCAACGGCGAAGGGGTTGGCCCGGCCCTCTTCGTGGCCCAGGCGGTGGCCCCGGGCCGGGGCGGACCAAGCCTGGGGCGGCGCGCCCTGCACCTTGGACCTCACCTCAGCCAGCTCCTCGGGGGACATGACCTCCTGGTGGACCTCGACGCGGCCAACCCCGGGTACCCCAGCCAGGGCGGAACGCACCCGGTGGTCGATCTCGTCGCGCATCGGGCAGCCGGCGACCGTGAGCGCCACCGCGACGGACACCGCCGGCCCGTCCACCTCGACCCTTTTCACCATGCCGAGGTCGACGATGCTGGCTCCCAGCTCGGGGTCGAGCACACCCCTCAGGGCGTCGACCACCTGGCTCTCGGTGACGGCCATGCCCTGTGCATGCTAGCGGGGCACCGCCGTCTGTGCGCAGGTACCATGTGGCACGTGAGCCAGGTTGCACCGGGCCTCCGCGGTGGTGGCACGGGCCGGGCCCTCCAGGCCCTAGCCCAGGCCCAGGCTCCCCGGGCCCCGAGCCCAGGTGAGGCCCCCCCGGCCCCCAGCCCAACCGAGCGCTGCTTTTCGGGGCCGGAGCTCTCGGCCATGGTGGCCGCCGTCACCTCTGCCTTGGGAGACCCCACCCGGCGCCAGGTCTACCTGTACGTGAGGGAGTCAGCCGGGGGCATGACCGCCACCCAGGTCGCCCACCACTTCGGCTTGCACCCCAACGTGGCCCGCCACCACCTGGACAAGCTGGCCGCCTGCGGTTACCTGGAAGTGCTCACCACCCGTTCCAGGCGGGCCGGTGCCGGGCGCCCTTCCAAGCTGTACCGGGCCAGCCGAGCAGACGTCCTGGGGGTGCCGGCCCGGGGCGAGGACCTGTTCCTGGCCTTGCTGGAGGGCGCGCTCCGGCTCCTCACGCCCGACGAAGCAGAGGAGATGGCCGAGGGCGTGGGCTTCGCCTACGGGCGCAACCTCGCCTTGTCACGGGGGCCGGGGGACGGCCCCCGCAGCCTGCAAGCCGCCCTGGCAGCCATTGCCGATGCCCTGACCGCCCACGGTTTCGCGGCACGGGCCGAGCCGCACGGGCCCACCCTCGCCTTGGTCCAGGAGGCTTGCCCGTTGTTCGACGCGGCCAGGCAGCACCCAGTCATATGCGCGGTCGACCGGGGTATGGTACGAGGCATGCTGAGCGCCCTTTACGGCCCCGCGCTCGGGCCCACCCAGTCCTCCTCACGGGCCCTGGGTGACGCGGCCTGTACGACCTCCCTGCCGGCTCCGGCCGGCTGCTAGCAGGGCGCGCCCGGAGGCCACGGGAGGCGAGCAGGCGGCGAAGCCCCGGAGCCCTCTGCTAGCAGGGCGCGCCCGGAGGCCACAGGCTCGGAGGCACGCCAAGCTGCAGTGTGCCATGATCATCGAGGGGTAACCATGACATCCAACGCGCTGAGGACCAGCCCCCTCGCCGTGGGGGCCCGCGTCAGCCTCGAACTGCCCGAGGCCGGTACCTGCGTGGCAGAAGTGGCCCGCCTGGAGGGGCCACGGGTCGTGCTGAGCCTCCTGGACGAGGCCCCGCCTGGCCAGCTGGCGCAGCAGGCCGCGCTCGACCTCTTCTTGCCTCGCCCCGAAGGGGTCTACCGCTGGGCATGCACCGTCGCCTCCGAGCCCCAAGCCGGCCGGGTCGAGCTCCTCGTGGCCGGCTCAGCGCTGTTCATACAGCGGCGCATGGGCCTACGGGTCGGGACAGGGCTGGAAGCCGAGGTCCGCCGGGAGCACTCGGCTCGCCGGGGCCGCCCCTACCCCGCCCGGGTGACCGATGTCTCCCGGGGCGGCCTCAGGATGGAGACGGCGGCCAATGTGAGCGTCGGCGACACCCTCGAAGTAGCCATGGACCTCGAGGGGAGCCCTCTGCGGGTGACCGGCAGGGTGGTGATGGCCCGCCCCGGCCCCCGCCCCGACAGCCAGCGCCTGGTCCACCTGAGCTTCCTCGCTGACCAGCTCGAGGCGAAGGAGCGCATCGCCCGCTTCGTAGGCGCGCACCTTGGCGCCAACGCCTTCAACCGCTAGCGGCGCCAACGGGGACGGCGCCAACGGGGACGGCGCCAACGGGGACGGCGCCAACCGAACCGGCAAAACGGGAGAGCACTTTCCAGCCCAGGCGCCCGCGTGCCGATACTCAATGGGCCGATCACGCGCCGCACGGGCGGGCCGGCACCGGTGAGCACCGGCCGGGGCCCGCAGAAGCTCACATCGGGCTCGACAAGGCCGAACGAGGTGACAGTGACATCGCTGACCATGGTGGCTGGGCCACTGCAGGAGGGGGCCAAGGTCGCCCTCCAGCTGGCGCCGGACGACAAACGCCTGGCGTACGTGGTGTCCTGCCAGCAAAGGGCCTTGGTCCTCGATGTCCCCGAGGGGCTACCAGACGGGACGGTGGAAGACGGGAGCATCGTCGACCTGCTGATGCCCCGTTCGGTGGGCATGTACAAGTGGCTCTGCATGGTCTCGCCCGCACCCCGGGGCAACGAGGTGAGCGTCCAGATCCTGGACGGCCCCATGTTCGTCCAACGCCGTCTCGGCCCGAGGGTGGACGCGAACCTACCAGCCGAGGTGCGCCACGTGCGTGCCTCGCACCGCGGGGTGCCCTACCGGGCCCTGGTCGCCGACCTGTCCCACGGCGGGTTGAAGCTGCTCGGCCCCAAGCCACTGCGCACGGGCGACACGATCGAGGTCACCATGGACCTGCGCGGCTCAGTGGTCAGCCTGATGGGCCGGGTGGTCATGGCCTACCCCAGCCCCGGGCTGGCCGAGCCGGGCTCCACGGACGCCCACGTCGCTTTTCACGAGGGCCAGCGCCGAGGCATCGAGTCGGTCGACCGCTTCGTGGCCGAGCAGCTCGCCTGCCAGTGGAAGGGCTGAGCGACCCGCGCCTAGTCCCCAGCTACCAGCGCCAGGACGTCATCGGGCTGCTGGCCACCACGTAGGAGGACCGTTCGGGCTTCTCGAACACCGAACGCACAGCCACCCGGCCAGGCCCGGTCAGCCGCAGCCAGACGGTGCGGTACTGGAAGCTGCCCCACCCATAGCCGCCCGAAGCCGGGTACTCGATGTGCAGGCTCATCGACACCGAGGTGTCGGCGTACACCCAGGCGCTGGGCTGGACCAATATGGCCTGCCCGGGCGCCAGGTCCCGGACAAAGAGGTTGCCGGGGGAGTGCAGCAGCAACAACCCCGGGGACTGGGGGGCACTGAAGACGTCGATGAACTGGCCGAGCGGGTACTCCAGCTCGGTGTCGTTGCGGTCAGCCCCTGACTGGGCCCGCAGCCACACACCCGAGGGCTGCCATGCGTACTCAGTACCATCGGTGATGGCCAAGAAGGCATGCTCGCGGACGTTGAAGGCACGCCCAGGCGGTATGGGCAAGGCAACCACTTCCCCCGGGTGGTCCTCCGACAAGGCCAAGTGGCCAGGCCCGCCCGCCCTCAACAGCACCAGGGGCATGCCCGCCAGCACCCGGTTGAACATCGAGCCCTTCGCCCACGCCTCCAGGCGAGCACCTGGGCCGCACCACAAAAGGGTGTGGTGGGAAAAGACGACGCCCTCCCCCTCGGCCAGGGAGAAGTCGGCTACCGGCACGAGGGTGCCTTCGACCTGGCAGTGGGAGTGGCCGAACTGGATCTTCGCCATGTCCCGGACCGGCGGCTGTTCCACCCAGCCCGAGGTGGTGACGAGGGCGCGCACATCGACCGGTGCCCCGCAGTTGGGGCAGGAGGTGGCGTTGGGGTCAGCGGGCAAGCGGCAGTAGCGGCAAACGTAGCTGCCGGCCTGCGCCGGGGGCGGAGGGGTGACGGCCATGGCGCCTCACTCCGTCGCGTAGTGGTGGTACATCGACTGGATCCCCACCCGGCCCGGGCCGGTCATTTCGGCCACGTACATGCCGTGGCGGAACAAGCCCGTCCTCACGTCGAGGTGCACCGCCTGCATCTTCACGCTCGAGTCCTTGTACAGGTAGCCTCCGGGCTCCACCAGGATCTTCTCGCCCGGCCCCAGGGCCTTTTCAAAGACGTTGCCGTAGCCGTGGAGCAGCAAGATGCCCGGCTCGCCGGCAGTGACGAAACGGTCCAGGTACATGCCGCTGCCCCCGTGCAGCACGTTGGCCAAGCCCTTGACCCGCTCGAAGCTGTAGCGCACGGAGTGGGACGCGGCCAAAAAAGCGTGCTCGCGCACGTCCAGCTCCATGCCTGGGCCCAGCGGCAGCACGACCACCTCACCGGCCGCGTCGCGAGAGAAGGCGATGCGGCCGGGGCCGGTCGCCTGGCTGACCACGTAGGGCATGCCGCCTATGACCCGCTTCAGGCCGCCTCCCAGAGGGTAGACGGCAAGGGGGACGCTCTCTTCCTTCCACAGCATGGTGTGGTGCTCGAAGATCACCCCATCGCCGGCGCTCAGGTTTATCTCGGCCACCGGTACCAGCTCCCCTTCTACTTGGCACTCGCTGTTGGAGAACCGGAAGCTGGCCATGTCCCGGAGCCGGGGCGCCTCCCTCCAGCCTGAGCCCGATACCAGGTTGGCCTGGTCCAGGGGGGCCCCACAGCGTTCGCAGGACTTCGCCCCCGCGGGGTTCTGGGCGTGGCACCACTGGCACTCGACACGTTCCATGCACGCCTCCTTGTCCAAGCCGGGGACGGCACCCGGGCAGCAGTAGGGATCATTGCGCACGGGGGGAGCCCAGCGCCAGGGCCAAACCGGCGCCACGGGCGACCCGGCGCCACGGGCAGCCAGGGCCAGCGGGGAGCGTGGCCAGGAGCCGGCCGGGCCAAGGGGAGCCAGGGTCACGAGCTGGCACGGGCCAGGGCGGCCCTGGCCACGGCCAACAACGAAGGGTCGGGCCCGTGGGCCAGGTACCAACGCAGCTGTCGGGCCGCAGCCCCCCGGTGGGCCTCCCCGAGCAGGGCCAAGCCCTGGTACAGGTGGGGAAGGTCGTAGCTCGGGTCAGCGGCCTCCGCGGCAGCCAACAGGCCCATGCCCTTGCCGACGAAGCCGGCTTGGACATAGATCCAACCCTCCGACGCCAGCGCCACCGGTTGGCCCGGGTCGCGGGCCAGTACCTCGTCGTACAGCTGCAGGGCGCGGGCGGGGTCCTTGGTGGCCATGGAGCTCGCCCGCTGAAGTTCGGCCTGGAGGTTCCCAGCACCCCCGCTCGGAGCCCCAGATGGCAGTCTCGGGCCGGCGGACCGGTCCACCACCCACAGAGCCCCGGCCAGCACCATGAGGGCTATCCCGGCGGTCAGGGTCAGGCGCTGCGCCGCCCGGCCGGACAAGAGCCGCTCCAAGCGCCGGGCCCACCTGGCCACCGCCCGCGGGCCAGGGCGGCGCCTGTCCCCTGAGCGGGGTGCCTCGCCGGCCCGCCGCCAACGGGCCAAGGCTAGGGCGAGGCCCAAGCCGCCCACCGCCAGGACCACCAGCGGTGCCAGCCAGACCACCGCGTCCAGGCCGGAGGCCGGCGGCCGCTCGAGGATGGACGGCCCGTAGTCAGCGACCAGGTAGGAACGGATCTGGGCCGGGGTCTTGCCCTCGGCCAACCAGTGCTGCACCGCTTTGCGGATCTGCACCGCCTCAGGGGCGTCCGAGGCGGCAGCCGACTCCCCGGCGCAAACCGGGCACCGGTACTGGCCGGCCACCTGCAAGGTGCGCTCGTAAATGGAAGGTGGCCGGCTGTTGGTGCTGGCCCCCAAAGCCAATGCGGCCCCAGCGGCGACCACGGCAGCCACCCAGGGCACCCACCGCCACCCGCGCCACCTGCGCCCGGCGGGCCTGGCGGCCAGCCCGCTGGCCGCGCCAGGGGCCGGAGGCCCACCTCGGCCGCCTTCGAGGGCCCCGGCCAGGGGCATCACCGTCTGGGCCAAGGCCGTCTGGGCCAAGGGCACCGCCTGCTCGGCCGGGGGCTGGGTTGGCCCGACCGGGGGCAGGGCTGGCTCGGCCGGGGGCTGGGTTGGCCCGACCGCGGGTGTAGCCACCCCGGCGCGGGGGCTAGGCACGGCCCGCCCCCTGAGCACCCGCCTGGCCGATCCAGCGGTCGAGCTCGGCAGCGTTCACCTTACCGGGGACATAGGCGTACACGCTCCCGTCCGGGGCGACCAGGAACGAGGAAGGCAGGACGGTCAGGCCGTAGGAGACCGAAGCCTCGGGGTCGTTGACCGCGGGCCAGTGGGCGTGCCGGGCAGCCAGGAACTTCCCCAGCTGGGACGCGTCGGAGGGGTCATAAGCGACAGTGAAGACCATGGCGTCGCCCCGGCCGGCGTGCTGGTCGGCGAACTTCACCAATTGGGGCAGCTCCTGTGCGCACGGGTAGCACCACGTGGCCATGAAGTTGACCAGGACCCACCTCCCCCGGAACTGGGCCAGGGAGTAATGGCCGCCGGTCAGGCCCGGCCCCGAGACCGGTGGGGCAGGCTTGCCCACCAGCACGCTCTGGGCCAGGGTCTGCGAGGACGGCCGGGCATAGGCGATCAGCCCTATCAGCACGGCCACCACGGCGGCCACCCCCAGGCTGGACCACAGCACCACCCGCCGGCGACGGTGCGGGCGGCTACGAGGTTGCCGGCCGGCCACGGGGGAGCTGGGCCCGGCCACGGGGGAGGCTGCCCCAGACCGGGGGGAGCTGGGCCCGGCCACGGGGGAGCTGGCCTCCGAGACATCCTGCTGCAACAGTTCCCTCCTCCCCCTCAGAAGCTAGGCGCCCGGCCCGGCCCCGGTAGCCACGCTCACAGGCAAGGAACTGGCCGCCACGGCCGTGCGGGGGCCCCCGTCCTCGGCACCCTCGCGGCCGGTGCCCGGCTCTGCCCTGGCCCCACCGGGCACCTTGGCCGGGCGCCGGGGCCACAGGGCCAGGCCCGCCCCCAGGACGAGCACCAACCCCCCTACCCACAGCCACATCACCAGCGGCTCGACGACCACCCCAACTGTCACCGGGCCACGGCCAGGACCGGGCACACTGGCCAGGGCCAGGTAGACGTCCTGGGCCGGGGTCGAGCGCACCGCCGGGCTGCCAACTGCCTGGTTGGAAAGGGCGAACTGCTGGACAGCAGGGTGGTACGGCCGCCCGTCGACGTCGATGGTCGCGACCAGAGCGGTCCTCCCCGGCGTGACCACCTCCTGCACCCCCCGGAGCACGAGCGAGTGCCCTTCGAAGCTGGCCGGCTTGCCCGCCACCAGGGTCAGCTGGCCCTGGTGCTCGTAGGCGTGGCTGGCGGCGAACGCCACCGCCACCACCACCAGGCCCAGGTGCGCCACCATGCCCCCCCCGCCCCGGCCAGTGAGGCCCCGCCAACCGGACCGGCGCAACCGGAGGGCCAGCTGGCGCAAGGCCGAGGCGCCGGCAAAGGCACCCAGGCCGAACACGACCAGGGGCCATGGCCCCCGCAGGCCGGCCGCGGCGCAGGCGACCAGGACCGCTGCCGCCACGGCAGTGGGCCACCAAAGGCGCCGGCGGACCAGGTCTCCCGCCGCCCCCTGCCACGGCAGCTGGGGGCCCACGGCCATGAGGAACAGCAGGCAGACCACGATGGGCATGGTCATGGTGTCGAAGAACGGCCCGCCGACGGTCACCGACGAACCGTTGACGGCCTGGACGACCAGGGGGAAGACCGTACCCAGCAGCACCACGACGGCAAAGGCAGCAAACAGCAGGTTGTTGGCGAGCAGGGCACCTTCACGCGAGACCGCCGAGCGGATGCTGCCGGGGACATGGAGCTGGTCACCCCGCCAGGCCAGCAACCCGATGCTGGCGGCGACGGCGAGGGCGAAAAAGCCAAGCAGGGCCGGCCCTACACCCCCGCCCACGGTGAAGGAGTGGACCGACACGAGGACCCCCGAGCGGGTGAAGAAGGTCCCCAGGATGGTGAGGCTGAAGGTGGCGAGCAGGAGCGAGCTGGCCCAGACGCGCAGCATGCCCCGGCGCTGTTGGACCATGGCGGAGTGCAAGAACGCGCTGGAGGTGAGCCAGGGCAAAAGAGCGGAGTTCTCGACCGGGTCCCACGACCAGTACCCGCCCCAGCCCAGGACCTGGTAGCTCCACCACATCCCCAGCACCAGCCCGGCGGTGAGGAACCCCCAGGCCACGAGCGCCCAGCGGCGGGCCTCGGCCAGCCAGGCGTCGCCCAGCTGGCCCGTGGCCAACGTGGCGACCGCCAGGCAGAACGGCACGGTGAAGCCGACCAGGCCCAGGTACAAAAGGGGCGGGTGGAAAGCGACCAGGGCCCGGTCCTGGAGCAGCGGGTTGGGCCCCGGCCCCTGGGTGGGCACGGCACCGCTCACCCGGGCGAAGGGGTTGGAGACCGTCAGCACCAGGCCGAAAAAGAACGCCGCCACCCCATAGCCGGCCACCTTGGCCCAGGCCACCACCTGGTCCTCTCCCCGGCGCCGGTAGCGCAGGTGCATGGCCACCAGGTACCCAGCCAGGACCAGGGCCCAAAGCAGGACCGAGCCAGCCAGGTCGGACCACATGGCCGTCACCCGGTAGAGCAGGGGTGTGAAGGTGGAGTCGTTGTTGTCCACGTAGCGGAGGGTGAAATCGTGGGTCACGAGCGCCCTCTCCATGGCCAAGGTGGCGACGACGGCGCCAGCCAGCACCAGCCACACATAGCTGTTGCCCGCCCGGGCCAAGCTGGGCCGGCGCCGGGCAGTGCCCAGGGCCAGTGTGACCGCCCCGGCCAGCGCCCCGAGCAGCCCCAGCAGTAGGCCGCTGTCGCCCAGGGCGATGTTCATGGCCTCGGGCTGCCCGTGGCCCTGTGGCCGGCGCTGAGCGGCCGGGCGGGCTGGCGGGCCGGGGCTTCCACGTACGTAGAGCCGTGCTGGACCATGATCTGGCTGCTGTCGAACACGTCCCCCTGCCAGTGGCCGACGAGCACGACGGGCATGCCCGGCCGGAACAGCTGGGTGGGCGAACCCGTGCTCACGACCGGGACTTTGACGTCACTGTCGGTTATCGAGAAGTAGAGCAGGCCTCCCTGGTGGTGAGCGCCCGGGGCTACTGTGCCTTGGATCCGGAACTCACGGGTGCCCAACTGGGCACGCCGGGCCACCGCCTGCTTGGCGGTGAGGTAGTAGTCCATGGCGTTGGTGAGCCCCTGGGCCAGCAGGTAACCGAGCGCGCCGAGCAGCACCAGGGCCGCCACCACCCGCTGGCGGCGGGTGCCGAGGGCACGGCGCCGCGCCACCAGGGCGCGGCCGTGGGTACCATCAGCCGGCATCAGGATCCCCGGGAGGACCAGAACTGCCGCAGAGCCTTCTCCCTGCGCCAGGTACGCCACCCGTAGGCAGCCAGCAGGGCAGCACAAAAAAGCCAGGCCGCCGCCACATAGCTCACCGGACGCCCACCTCCGGACGGCCCCCGGCCGGGGGCAGGGCCCCGGCCCCCACCCCGGCCTGTCCGGGAGGTGACCCCGGTGCCGGCGCCAACCTGCGCCCGGGCCCGTCACCCGCCCAGTCCTCCCGCCCGGCCCACCCAGTGCCAGGCCCTCCCGGCTCGAGCAGGGCCACCTCCGAGCGCCGGGCGGCCAGCGCCGCTTGCAAGAGCTCGTCTTCGTAGCGCTCCTCCATGACCTCGACGCGGTAGCGGTGCACCATCATCCAGGCAAAGACCAGCCCAAAGGCGACGAAGGAGGCCAGCATGGTGGCCAGCTGCCAGCCGTGCACGGTCGGGTTGGGCTGGAGGAGGGTGGTGCCCTGGTGGAGGCTGTTCCACCACGAGGTGGCGTAGTGGTCGACGACAACGGTGAGGGCCATCAAGACAGCCACCACTGACGAGGCGAGCGAGCGGGCCTGGGGCTTGTCGATGCCCCGCCGCAGGGCAAGGTACCCGAGGGACATGGCGAACAGGATGGCGGTCAAGGTGAGGCGGGGGTCCCAGGTCCACCACACCCCCCAGGTGGCCCTACCCCAGATCGAGCCGGTGACGAGGGTGGCCAGGCAGAACACCGAGCCCACCTCGGCGCCGGCCACAGCCAGACGGTCCCAGCGGGGGCTGCGCGTCCGGGGCCACAGCCACGCCAAGCTGCCCAGGGCACAAAGCCCGAAACCCACGTAGCACATGGTGGCCACGGCCGGGTGCACGTACAGTATGCGCACCAGCTGGCCCTGCACCACATCAGGGGGGCTCACCCACAGGCCCCACCAGGCGGTGACAGCCAGCGCGGCTAAGGCCGACCACCCGAGCGCCCTTGTGGTCAGGGGGCGGAAGGGCAACGCCGGCCCCAAGGAGGCGGGTTCGTCCTGTCTCACGTCTCTTCCATCAAAGCCCCAAACGACAGCACACCGCCAGCCAGGTACACGACCGTGAAGCAGGCGAGCAGGCCGAACCAGCGCCAGCCCCCACCCGGGCCGGCCGACAACCCCAGGGCCGAGCGCCATGCCTGGGTGGCCGCCAGCACCACAGGGGCCAAGACGGGGGCCAGCAGCAACGGGAGCAGGGTCTCCCGGGCCCGGAGCCCGACCAGCAGCGCCCCGTAGGCCACGCCGGCACCGGCAACCCCGGCGGTTGACACCAAGGCGCTGGCGACCAGCAGCCCCGGGCCCGCCAGCCGGCTGTGGAACAGCACAGCCACGCCGCCGGCGAGCACAGCTTGGGCCACAAGCAGCTGCAGGGCAACGGCCGCCGCCTTGCCAAGGAAGATGCCTGCCGGTTCCAGCCCGGACATCCGCAACCCGTCCGCGGCGCCGTCCGCCGCCTCGACGGCAAAGCTGCGCTGCACGGCCGGCAGCCCGGCGAAGACCACCGCCAGCCAGTACAGCCCGGGAGCGGCCTGAGCCAACAAGGAGCGGTCCTGGTCGAAGGCGAAACCGAACAGCAGCAGCACCGTGAGGGCGTACGGCAGGACCTGGTTCAGGCCGACCCAGGACCGCCGCTCGATGCGGAGGTCCTTGCCGGCGACGACCAGGGCGTCACGCCACATGAAAGCCTGCCTGAGCCAGCGGGGCAGGGCCCACGCCCTCCCGGCTGACGGCCCCCACCTGGCCGGCGGGCGGCCCCACCTGGTGGTCGGTGGGCGGCCCCAGCTCGTCGGCGAGCAGCCCGCCCACCACTGTCCCCCCCGCGACGGCCAGGGTACGGCCCGCCAGCGCAGTGCTGACAGCAGCTTCGTGAGAGGCAAGCACGACGGTCGCCCCACCAGCGGCGGCTTCACGGAGGAGCTGGTCCAGGAGGTGGCGATGGGACGCGTCCAGGCCGGCATGGGGCTCGTCCAGCAGCCACAGCTCGGGCTGGCGAGCGGCCAACATGGCCAGCGCCACCCGGCGGCGCTGGCCGGCCGACAGCCGCCCCACCGCCAAGTCCGCCAGCCGCCCGGTCAAGCCCAAGCGCTCCAAGGCAGGGCCGGCGGCCGCCTTCGGGGCCCCGGCGGCCCGGGCCGCGAAGCGGACGTTGTCCAGGGCAGACAAGTCCTCGTAAAGCCCGTTGCGGTGCCCGAGCAAGCCGACCCGGCGCCGTAGGGCACGGGCATCGCGCACCGGGTCCAGGCCCAGGACCGAGGCCTCCCCCGAAGATATGGGCAAGAGGCCGGCGACAGCGCGCAGAAGGCTGGTCTTGCCGGCACCGTTGGCGCCGCGCAGGACGACTACCTCGCCCTCGGCCACGTCCAGGTCCACGCCGGCCAGCAAGGGGTAACGGCCGGCAAAGGCGACGACCTGGCGCAGGCGCACGCAAAGGACCATAGGGGCTACCAAAACCCTACCGGAGCCAGGCCTACCAGCAAGGAGCCAGGCCGCCAAAGCCCCGCCGGCAGGGCTGGCCGAGCACCTCAGGGGCGGCCCAGAGCGGGCGGGCCAGGGCCGGCAAGGCGCTAGAGGGAACGGTTCAAGGCAGCCAGCACGGCCCGAGCCGCGGCGTCGGCGGGCGTGGGCCCTGAGGCTACCCCCCGGCGCAGTTCCCCGGTGGCGGTGTCGCGCAGCACGGCGACCAGGCCCGCGCCCCAGTCCGGTGGCAGCGCATGGAGGCCGACCACCTCAAAGGGGGCATGGGCGCCCAGCCGGCGCAGGCCCTCGATGACCGCCCTGGCTACCGAGGCAGTGTCCCCGGCGATGGCGCGTTGGGTGCAGCGCTGGCTCCCCCGTGACAGGTGCACTTCGATGGCCGGCCCGCCCTCAGCCGACAGGGCCAGCACCAGCTTCACCCGCCCCCCCCGGGCGGCCGGGGGGCGCTCCCGGGGCTGGGAGAGCACCCGGATGTCGGCTGGCTCCTCGAGGTGGCGGGCCACGCAGTGGGCGGCCTCCTCACGAAGGCGGGCCTCGTCTGCCCCCTGGCTGGCTACCAGCTCGATGACCACGGAACCGTCCCGGTCGGCCAAGGCGACGAACAGCACGCCCGGCAGCTGCCGCAGTTCCAGCTCGAGGGCGTCGTAGGTGGCGCTCATGGGCCTAAGCAGTGGCCGCCTTGGCCGCGTACAGCCTCTGGTCAGCCAGGCTCATCAGCGCCTCCGGGTCAGCCGTGTCGGAAGGGAAACAGGCAACCCCGACCGAAAAGCCCACCGTCGTTTCCGGGACCGCCCGTTCGAGGGCCCTGTTCAGCCGTCCCAGCAGGGGGGAGAGCGAAGATACGTTCTCCACGCCCACCACCAGCAGGGCGAACTCGTCACCCCCGAGGCGGGCGGCGACGTCACCGCTGCGCAGGGCGGCGCGCAGCTCAGAACCCACGGCCCGCAACGCCATGTCGCCGGCCGCATGGCCGTAGCGGTCGTTCACGACCTTGAAGTTGTCGAGGTCGAGCAGCACAAGGGCGAAGGGCCAGCCATAGCGCCGGGCCCGGGCGACCGCCTGGTCCAGCTGCAGCTCGTAGCTCCTGCGGTTGAGCAGGCCGGTCAGGGAGTCGTGGCTGGCGTCGTGGACGAGCAGGTCCAGGCGTAGCGCCACCTCGGCCAGGCTGGTCACCTCTGCGGCCGCCGAAGGCCCCACCACGGGGGGCTCGGCGTACAGGCCAGCCCGGCCCGCGGCCGCCCCGAGCAGGTGGGAAGGGACCTCCCCTCCCTCCAGGGCGAGGGGTGCCCTCCTCAGGCGGAACATCTGGGGCCCCTCCGGGCCGGCGACCACGACGGCCAAGTCGGACAGGCCGTAGTGGGCAGCGACTATCTCCAGCGACTGGTAGATGTACTCGAGGCCGCTGGCCGACCGGGCCAGCAGGCCAGGCAGCTCAGCCAGACCGCCGTCCGCCTCCCCGAGGCCTCTGCCCTCCCCTGAGCGCGCCGGTGCGCCCGGGCTCCACCCCGCCAAGCCGGGCGCGCCTGGCTGCTCGGCTTCAGTTGGCGGCTGGGGCTCCGCCATTGGCATGCTCATCTGGTCCACGAACTACACCCTCTCCCGGGGAGATGGGACAGGTACACGAGGGGGGGTAAATAGCCTCTGACTTGGCACGATACCCAGCGCACCCGGGCAGGGCCAGCCCAAGGGCACGAATGAGACGCGTAGTGGTCGTGTCGTTCCGTTTGGGTGGTGCCGACGGCGTATCCGCGGAAGCAGCCAAATGGAAGGCCGCCTTCGAACGCCTGGGCTGTTCGGTATTTACCGTGGCTGGTGAAGGCTCGGCCGACTACCTCGACCCCGGGCTGGCGCCCGGCGGCTACCTGAACGGTGCAAGCCCGCCGCCTCCCGATACCCGCTCGCTCCGTGACGTCCTGGCTCAGGCGGACCTGGTCGTGGTCGAAAACCTCTGCTCGTTGCCCCTGAACCCGGCCGCGTCCTGCGCCGTTGCCAGCATCCTGGCCGGCCGGCCGGCCATACTCCGCCACCACGACCTCCCCTGGCAGAGGCCCGGGCTCGCCGCGGCCCCACCTCCCCCGGACGACCCGGCCTGGTGCCACGTCACGGTCAACGACCGCTCTCGCCGGGAGCTCGCCCTCCGAGGTATCAAGGCCGTCACGGTCCGCAACGCCTTCGACCCCCACCCTCCCGCGGGTGACCGCCAGGCCGCCCGCCGGGCCTTGGGGGTGGCCGATCAGGAAGTCCTCGTGGTCCAGCCGACCCGAGCCATCGCCCGCAAGGGGGTCCCCCAGGCGGTGAGGTTGGCCGAGCACCTGGGTGCCTTCTACTGGCTGGTGGGCCCGGCCGAAGAGGGCTATGGCCCGACAGTGACCTCGTTGCTGCGACGGTCCAAGGTGCGCTCCCATTGGGGCCCGCTGGGGGCCCTGGTCACCCGGGCCCAGGGCATCGAGCATGCCTACGCGGCTGCCGACCTGGTCGCCTTCCCCTCGACCTGGGAGGGCTTCGGCAACCCACCCGTGGAAGCGTCGCTGCAGCTGCGCCCGGTAGCCATCGGCCCCTACCCGGTGGCCGCCGAGCTGCGCGCCCTTGGCTTCCAGTGGCTGGACGCGGCCCGGCCGCGGGAGGTGGCCCGCTGGCTGTCCGAGCCCGACAGGCCTGCTCTGGCCCACAACGCTGAGGTGGCCAGGCGCCACCTCAACCTGGACGAGCTCCCGGGCCGCCTGGCCGAGCTCGCCCACCAGGTGGGGCTGCAACTGCCCGGGCCGGCCCCGTGGCGAGGCACCAGCAAGGCCCGCCCAGAGGCCAGGAGAGACCGCTCAGAGGCTACGAAAGAGCTGACAACACCCCCTCCGCGGTGCTGACCTCCAACCCCGTGCCCTCCTCCAGGGCCAAGTGGGTGACCACCCCGTCGTCCAAGACGGCCGCATAGCGCCGGTTGCGGGTGCCCAGGCCGCCGCCCGACAGGTCGATCTCGACGCCCATGGCCCGGGCCAGTTCGCCGTTGCCGTCCGCCAGCATGGTGACCTTGTCCCCTACCCCCTGGGACCTGGCCCAGGCAGCCATCACGAAGTGGTCGTTGACGGCCACGCAGAAAATGCGGTCGGCTCCTTTGGCCAAGATGTCCTCTGACCGCACGACGAACCCCGGGAGGTGGCGGTCTGAACAGGTGGGGCTGAACGCGGCAGGGACGCCGAAGAGCACGACCTTGCCCTTGCCCAGCAGGTCACCCGTCCTGACGGTCTCGGCACCGTGCTCAGTTACCATCTTCAGCTCCACGTCGGGGATACGGTCACCCACTTTTACGGTCATCTATCACTGCTCCTTAGGCTTGCCTTCCTCCAAGGGTCTCATAGAACCCGCGGCGGGCACAAACGAAGTCTCCACGCCAGTGCCGTCCCAGCGGACGTGGACGATGGCGCCTTGGACCGCCGTGACGACACCGGTGCGCGCCGGTGCGCCCACCTTCTCGGACTCCACCTCGACCCGGGCGCCTACGCTGACCATGGTGGCACCTCCTCGCTCTGAACTGCGTTACGGATCTTACCGTTTTGGGCGCTTGGCGCCCTCGTCGTCGGCTCCCGCGAGAGGGGAGCGGGAAAGCACGGTCGTCCAGAACCAAACCGTTGCCGTCCGCCAGGTGCTGAGCGGGGAACTGGCAGCGCCCGCGGCCTTCCTGGGCGACCAGGACGAGTGGGCACTGGTGGTCCACGGCGAGGCCTGGCTGGAAGTGGGTGGCGCTGTGCACCAGATGGGGCCGGGGGACTGGGCCTGGCTCCCGGCGGGCACCCCCCACCGCCTCCTGCGGGCCAAGCCCGGCACCAGCTGGGTCACCGTCCACGCCCGAGCTAGTCCGACTTCCGGAACTCCAAGGCAGCAACCATGACGAAGCCGAGCGCCATGGCGGCGACGACGCCCAGCTCGAGGCCCAGGGGCACGCGCCAGCCGTCCCAGGAAACCCCGGGCACGAGGCGGGCGACCTCTGCCGGTGGCACCTGGTGGAGGTACTCGAACACCGCCTTGCGGACAGGGTCGACCGCGTAGGTCAGGGGGTCGACGCGCGTGAGCGCCCGCAGCCAGGCGGGCAGGCCCGACAGCGGGTACATCGCCCCCGAGAGGAAGAACAGGGGCATCACCAGCATCTGGGTAACAGCCATGAACGACTGGAACTGGCGGATGCGGGCGGCTACCACCATCCCGAAAGAAACCACCGTGAGGGCGAGCAGGAGCAGCTCGGCCAGCACCGTGAACATGAGCGCAGGGTCGTAGGGCACCCCGGCCAGCCCCGACACGGCGATCATCAGCACGCCCTGCACCGAGGAGACGAGCGCTCCTCCCAGGCACTTGCCGACCACCAGGGAGGTCCGGCTGACCGGTGCGACCAGCATCTCGCGCAGGAAGCCGAACTCGCGGTCCCAGACGATGGAACCGGCAGAGAACAAGGCCGTGAACAGCACGGACATGGCGGCCGCGCCCGGGTAGAGGAAAGTCCTCAGGCTGAGGTGCGGGCCCATGTTGACCAGCGAGCCGAGCCCGCCACCCAGCACGAACAGGAACAAGACGGGCTGGAGGACGCCCACGGCCACCCGCAGGGGGTCACGGGCGAAGCGGATGGCTTCCCTCTTCATCACCACCCAAGCAGCGCGCGCCTCGTGCCAGGGGTCAGCCCCCAGCCTGGAGGGCCGGGCCACCTCGGCCAGCCGCTGCCCTTGCCCCGCTGGGGCGGCCAGGGTGGCCAGGTCTCCTGCCGTGGCCTGTGGCCTCACCGCCACCCCCTCCCCGCGACCCGGCGCATCCACTCGCTCGGCCCGCTGGCCTCGGCGTCGCGGATGGTCGTGCCGGTGTAGGAGAGGAACACGTCGTCCAGGGAGGGCCGGGACACCGCCACCGAACGGACGGGCACAGCCACGGCGCCGAGCTCGGCGAACAGCTTGGGCACGAACTCGCTGCCCCCGGCCACCGAGAAGGTGACGTAACCCTCGTGTAGGGCGGCTTGCACCCCGAAGCGGGCCTGGAGGACGGAGATGGCCCCTTGGGGGTCGTCGGTCTGGATCTGGACCCGGTCCTTGCCCACGCTGGCCTTGAGCTCCTCAGGGGTGCCCATGGCCACCAGGCGCCCCTTGTCGATGATGCCGATGCGGTCGCAGAACTCCGCTTCTTCCATGTAGTGGGTAGTCATGAAGATGGTGGTGCCCTCGGCCTGTTTCAGGTCCCTTATGTACTGCCAGATAGACCTGCGGGTCTGGGGGTCCAGCCCTATGGTCGGCTCGTCGAGGAAAAGCACGGCCGGCGCGTGGAGCAAGCCCCGGGCGATCTCCAGGCGCCTCCTCATGCCCCCGGAGAAGCCACGGACCTCCATCTTCCTCTTGTCCGACAAGGCCACCAGGTCCAGCACCTGGCCCAGGCGATGGCGCAGCACCGACTTGGGGACGCCGTACAGCTCGGCATGAAAACGCAGGTTCTGCTCCGCGGTGAGGTAGTTGTCCAGGGTGGGGTCCTGGAACACCAGCCCGATGGAACGGCGGACCTGGCTGCGCTGGTGCACGACGTCGAAACCAGCCACCCGGGCCGTCCCCGCCGTCGGCCGGGCCAAGGTGCACAGCATGTTGATGGTGGTCGTCTTGCCCGCCCCGTTGGGGCCAAGGAAACCGAAGGTCTCCCCCGGGGCAACCTCGAAGCCCACCCCTTTCACCGCCTGGACGTCGCCGTATGACTTGGCCAGGGCACGGACTTCGACTGCCACCTGCACCCCGCCAGCCTACCGTCCAACCGGGGGGCGGCCCACAGGTGCCCAGCCGCTGGGCGCCGGGGCGGCCCTGGGCGCCCCCTGGCCCGCCCCCGGTCGGGCAGCTACCGCCCCCCTAGGTGGTCACAGTTCCAGGCGGTAGAGGACCTCGCAGCGCGAACCTCGCTCGCCGAGCTCGGTCCGGCTGCCGGAGCGCTTGAAGCCGGCGGACTCGTAAAAGCGCTGGGCGTCTACCATGAACGACCCGGTGTCCAAGTGCACCGCTCCCAGATGCTGCGAGCGTGCCCAGGCCAGGGCTGTCCCCAGCAGCTGGCGGCCGAGGCCCCGGCGTCGGTAGGCGGGCAACAGGTACATGCGCTTCAGCTCCGCTTCCCCCTCCCCCGAGCGCCGCACCGCCACGGTGCCGACCACCCCACCCTCGTCCTCGGCAACCCAGGCCGCGTCGTAGGCGGCCCCGGGGTCGGCCAGGTCGGCCTCGAGGACCGGGTCGGGCGTGTAGCCCAGCTCGCTCAGCACTTCCACGACGAGGGCAGCGAAACCGGGCTGATGCCCAGGTTGGTAAGGCACCACGCGCACCACAGTGGGGCATCAGCCTACCGCCCCGACAGCTCGGCCCCGACAGCTCGGCCCCGGCCCTGGGACGGCCAGGGGCTGGGCCGCGGCGGGCCACGGCCTGCGCGGCCAAATAGGCCTGCGCCCCATGGCTGCAGCCCCGTAGGTGCTGGGCAGGGCTAGGGTGGAGGTGGAGGAGGAGCGATGAACCACCGGCACCCCAGCGTGCCCGGGGCCTCGGGCAGCTGGTCCCACCTGGTAGCCCTCAACCGCCGGGCCAAGGCCGCCGCCTCCGCTTGGCAACAGCACGCTGGCGCCCTGGCCGGGCCTGACGCAGGCACCTTGGCCCTGGCCCGGCGGATCTTCTCGAGCGTGGTGCTGTTGGGCCTGGGCACCTTGGTCGGTGCCATCGTCCTCGTTGCGGTGTTCGCCAGCGGGGCCTTGCCCTGGGCCGTCGGCGGGCTGCTGGCCCTGGCCACAGCGGGGGTGGTGGCCCTGGGCGTCCACGCCGGAGGCCACGGGTGGCTCGTCCCCCTGCCGGTCCTGGTCCTGGCCGGGGCCTGGGCCTTGACCGCGGCCGCGGGCGACTGGGCGGCGGCTGCAGGCTGGGCCCTGGCCTCCCTCACGGTCCTGGCCGCCCTGCTGGGCGCGGCCTTGGTGGTACCGGCCATTGCCTACCGGCACCACCCCGGCCCCGGTGCCGGCGCCGAGGGCCTCGTCGGGGCCACCGGGGTAGCCCTCGGCCCGCTGTCACCCGTCGGCGTCGTGAACGTCAAGAACGAAACCTGGAGCGCGCAGTCCCTGAGCGGCCCGCTGCCGGCCGGGGCGCCGGTGCACGTCGTGAAGGTCGAAGGCCTGCGGCTTTTGGTCTGGTCCGAGGCGGGCACTGTCCTGGGGCCGGAGGCCCTGGGCGAAGCTACCAAAGAAAAGGAGGAACGGTGACAGCCGCAATAGGGGTCGTAGTCGCCGTGGTGGTCATTGCGTTCGTGGTCTTGGCGGCTGTTTCCATAAAGATCGTGCGCGAGTACCAACGGGTCGTGCTGTTCCGCCTGGGACGCGCCGTAGGCGCCCGCGGCCCGGGCCTGGTGATCATCAACCCGGTCACCGACCGGGTCAACTGGGTGGACCTACGGGAGCAGTACTTGGAGATCCCGCACCAGACGGCCATAACCCAGGACAACGCCGCGATCGCCATCGACTTCATCATCTTCTACAAGGTCCTCGACCCGCTCACCTCGGTCCTGTCGGTGCGTGACTTCAAAGGCGCCGCCATAAACATCGCCTCGACCACGCTGCGCTCGGTCGTCGGCGACATGGTCCTCGACGACGTGCTTTCCAAGCGGGAGGAAATGAACAGCGCCCTGCGCATCAAGCTGGACGACGTCACCGAACGCTGGGGTGTGAAAGTGGCCAACGTGGAAGTGCGCGAGATAAAGCCGCCGCCCGCCGTCTTGGAGGCCATGACCCGCCAGATGTCGGCCGAACGGGCCCGGCGGGCCCAGGTCACCGAGGCCGAGGGCCAAAAGGCAGCGTCGGTCACGGTGGCCGAAGGCCAAAAGCAGTCCGCCATCCTGGCCGCCGAGGGCGACCGCCAAGCGGCCGAGCTGCGGGCCGAAGGTTACGCGGCCGCGCTCAAGCGGGTGCTGGCGGTGGCCAAGGACGCGGACGCCAACACCATGACCATCCAGTACCTGGAGGCGCTCAAGCAGATCGGGGCGTCGCCCTCCACCAAGTTCGTCGTGCCCGCCGAACTGACCGGCTTGCTGGCCGGGTTGGCCAAGTTCAACGGCACGGGTGAGGCGGCGCCAGCCAGGTGACCCCTAGGCGGCGAACGAGGCGACGGCAAAGCACCTGACCCCCCGACGGCAAAGCTGGCCGGCCGGGTGGCCAGGGCGTGCTCAGTGCTGGCGGTGCAGCGAGGTGCCGGCGGGAGTGTCTTCCACCACGTAGCCCAGGGCCACCAGGCGGGCGCGGATGGAGTCGGCCTCTGCCCAGTCCCGTCGCCGGCGAGCCGCGTCGCGCCGGGCGACCAGGTCGGCCACCTCTTTCCCCAAGGCTTCTTCGGCCCCCCGGAGGGGTAGGCCCAGAGCGTCCTGGCAGCACGTCCTGACCGCGGCCGCCAGCGCCGGCGCTCGGGCCCGGTCGGCCCGGGCGGCGCGCACCGCCCCGAAGATGACGGCCAGCGCCCCGGGGGTGTCGAAGTCGTCGTCCATGTGCTGGCGGAAGCCGGCCAGCGTGCCCGGGTCGGGCTCGGCGGGCGGCAGGTCCCGGGTCTCCCGGGCAAAGCTGTCCAGGTTCTCGAGCGCGCCCCGGGCGTGGGCCAAGGCCTGGGGGCTCACGTCCATGGGCGAACGGTAGCGGGCACCCAGGACGACCAGGCGCAGGGCCCGGGGGTCGTAGCTGCGCAAGAGGTCCGGGAGGGACGTGATGTTGCCCACCGACTTGCTCATCTTCTCGCCCCGCTCGTCGACCACCAGGCCGTTGTGCGCCCAGTGGCGGGCGAAGGCCCGCCCCAGCGCCAGGGCCTGGGCGCGCTCGTTCTCGTGGTGAGGGAAGGCGAGGTCGAGGCCGCCCAGGTGCAGGTCGAAGCCCTCGCCCAGCAGCCCGAGCGACATGACCACGCACTCGGTGTGCCAGCCCGGCCGGCCCCTGCCCCAGGGCGACGGCCACCAGGGCTCGCCCGGCTTGGCCAGTTTCCACAGCACGAAGTCGAGCGGGCTGCGCTTGGCCGCCTCCTCCGAGGCTTCGACGCGGGCCCCCGCCCGCAAGGTGGCCAGGTCCTGGTGTGCGAGCAAGCCGTAGCCCGGTACCGACGAGGTGGAAAAGTACACGCCGTCGCCTCCCTCGTAGGCATGGCCCCTGTCCAGGAGCTCAGCCACCGCAGCGACCATCTGGCCCACGAACTCGGTGGCGTGGGGAGTGGCATCGGGGCGGAGCACGCCGAGCTCGTCCATGACCTGCCACCACAGCGCCTCGTAGCGCGCCGCTACTTCTTCGACGGGCCGGTGCTCCTCGGCGGCCCGGGCTATGACCTTGTCCTCGATGTCGGTCACGTTGGACACGAAGCGGACGTCGAGGCCGCTCCAGGCCAGGTAGCGGCGCAGGATGTCCCAGGTGACGGTCACCCGTCCGTGGCCCAGGTGCGGCTCCCCGGAAACCGTCGGGCCGCACAGGTAAATGCCCAGCCGGCCGGCGTCACGCGGCTCGAGCGGGCAGGGCCGGCCCAAGGCGGTGTCGAACAGGGTGAGCACGTCAAGTACCGTAGCTGCAACATGCCGAGCACACCGTCCAGCGAGGGCCCTGCCCGGGCCCCTGCCGTCCAGCCCAGTACCGTCCAGCCCGGTGGCGACCGGCCGGGCGCGCCCCCGGCCCCTCGGCTCCCCGGTGCCCCGGGCCAGCCCGCCCTCGAAGGCTTGGAGAGCACCTGGGCCAAGCGCTGGGCGGACGCCGGGACGTACCATTTCGACAGCACCGCCCCTCGCGAACGGGTGTACTCGATCGACACCCCGCCTCCGACCGTCAGCGGGTCGCTGCACATCGGCCACGTGTTCTCCTACACCCACACCGACTGCATTGCCCGCTACAAGCGCATGCGCGGCTATTCGATCTGGTACCCGATGGGCTGGGACGACAACGGGCTGCCGACCGAGAGGCGGGCCCAGAACTACTACGGGGTGCGCTGCGACCCGACCCTGCCCTACGACCCTGCCTTCGTGCCCCCAGCCGAGGGCGGGCTGGCCAAGGGCCACCAACCGGTCCCGGTCAGCCGGCCCAACTTCGTGGCGCTCTGCGGGCGCTTGACCGCCGAGGACGAGCGAGCCTTCGAGGACATTTGGCGTTTCCTCGGCCTGTCGGTGGACTGGCGCCACCTGTACACCACCATCGGGGAACGCAGCCGAAGGGCGTCCCAGCGGGCTTTCCTGCGCCTGCTGGCCCGGGGAGAGGCGTACACGGCCGAGGCCCCGACGCTGTGGGACGTCGACTTCCGCACGGCGGTGGCACAAGCCGAACTGGTCGACCGCGACCGGCCGGGTGCTTACCACACCTTGGCGTTCCACCCGGCCGCAGGCGGAGATCTCCTGGTCGACACCACCCGGCCCGAGCTGCTGGCCGCATGCGTGGCCGTGGTCGTCCACCCCGCCGACCCTCGTTACCAGCCCCTCGTGGGGTCCAGCGTGACCACGCCCCTGTTCGGCGCGGTCGTGCCGGTAGTGGCGCACCCCTTGGCCCAGCCGGACAAGGGCACCGGGGCAGCGATGGTCTGCACCTTCGGGGACCTCACCGACGTCACCTGGTGGCGCGAGCTAGACCTGCCAGTGCGGGCCATCGTGGGCCGCGACGGCCGCCTGGTGGCCTCGGCCCCCGAAGGGCTGTCGCCCGCGGGACGCGAGCTGTACGCCCGGGAGCTGGCCGGCCTGACGGTGGCCGCCGCCCAGCGACGGGCCGTCGAGCTGCTCCAGGCGTCGGGGGAGATGCGGGGCGAGCCCCGCCCCATCACTCACCCGGTCAAGTACTACGAGCGGGGTGAGCGGCCCCTCGAGATCGTCACCAGCCGCCAGTGGTGGATAAGGACGCTGGCCCACAAGGACAAGCTGATCGAGCTCGGGCGCCAGGTGCGCTGGCACCCCCCGTTCATGCGCGCCCGCTACGAGGACTGGGTCCAGGGCCTCACCAGCGACTGGCTGGTGAGCCGGCAGCGGTTCTTCGGCGTCCCCTTCCCCGTCTGGTACCCGCTGGGCACCGACGGCCAGCCCGACTATGACCACCCGCTGGTGCCAGAGGAAGACGCCCTGCCCGTCGACCCGAGCACGGACGTGCCGCCCGGCTTCTCCCCCGCCCAACGCGACGTCCCCGGGGGCTTCACGGCGGAGACAGACGTGATGGACACCTGGGCCACGTCCTCGCTCACCCCCCAGATCGCCGGGGGCTGGGAGGACCCCTCCTGCGGGGACCGCTGGTCACGGGTCTTCCCCATGGACCTGAGGCCCCAAGCCCACGACATCATCCGGACGTGGCTGTTCGCGACCATGGTGCGCTCTTACCTGGAGCACGGCTGCGCCCCCTGGTCGGACGTCGCCATATCGGGCTGGATCCTCGACCCCGACCGCAAGAAGATGTCGAAGTCAGTGGGCAACGTGGTGACCCCGCGTGCCTTGCTGGAGCAGCACGGCTCGGACGCCGTGCGCTACTGGGCCGCCTGCGGCCGCCCCGGCGCCGACACCGTTTTCGACGACGGCCAGATGCGGGTCGGGCGCCGGCTGGCGCTCAAGATCCTGAACGCGTCGAAGTTCGTCCTCGGCCCCAAGTTGTGGTCCGGCCCAGATGGCCCGGCTCCTTCCCCTGCGGAGGCGGCGGCCCGGGCGGCGGCCGCCGCGTCAAGCCGGCCTGGCCAAGCCGCCGAAGCGGTGGACCGAGCCCTGCTGGCCAGCCTCTCCCGCTTGGTGTCCGAGTGCACTCGGGCCTTCGAGGACTACGACTACAGCCGCGCCCTGGAGCGGACTGAAGCCTGGTTCTGGGACTTTTGCGACAACTACCTGGAGCTGACCAAGACCCGCGCTTATGGGGAGCTGGGGCTGGCCCGAGCCGAGCCCGCTCGGGCCGCGCTGGCCGTGAGCCTTTCGACCCTGCTCCGCTTGTTCGCTCCCTTCCTGCCCTTCGTCACCGAGGAAGTGTGGTCCTGGTGGCAGGAGGGCTCGGTCCACCGGGCACCTTGGCCGGAGGCCTCCGACTTGGGCGCGGGGGGCACTTCGGTCTACCTGGCCGCTGTGGAACTGCTCGGTGCTGTCCGGCGAGCCAAGTCGGAGGCCAAGGTGGGCCCCCGGGCCCCGGCCAAGCGGGTCGTGGCCCGAGGCCCAGCCGACTGGCTGGGCGCCCTGCGGCTGGTGCAAGACGACCTCCGGGCCGCCCAGAACATCGCCGAACTGGTCCTGGAACCAGCCGACCAGACGGCCGTGGAGGTCGACCTGGGCCCGCGCTGAGCGTGGAGGCCGGCCCCGGCGCCAGCCGGCCAGTGGGGGCCCCTTCCCAGGCGGGTGGCCCCGAGTTGCGGCGGCCCTAACCTACGATCGGTTGCTGATGGCAGCTGACACCGCCTTGGGGGGCGGCCGGCGGGCCGCCACCCACGACCTTGGCCCCCGCCCCGGGGGCCGAGGTGGAGGTCGTCCCAGCACGGTGCTCCCCGCAGAGGACCGCTTGCGCGCCCTGGGCGGCCAACCACCCAAGCGCTGGCCCCGGCGCCTACTGGTCGTGGCCAACGCCCTCGTGCTCGCCCTGTTGGCCTTGGGCGCTTCGGCCTACGGGTACGTCGAGTGGCGCCTCGGGCAGGTCAACCGCGTCCGGGTGGCTGGCCTGGCCAGGCAAGTCGGCGGACCGCTCACCATCCTGGCCGTGGGCAGCGACACCAGGGAGCTGGGCAGGGGTGCCAGCGCCGCGTTCGGCAGCGCCCAAGAGGTCACCGGCCAGCGGTCGGACACCATCATGCTGGTGCGCATCGTCCCGGCAACGGCCAGCGTGGCGCTGCTCTCCATACCCAGGGACCTCCTCGTCCCGGTGCCGGGCCTGGGCACCACCCGGATCAATGCTGCCTTCGACTACGGGCCCAGCCTCTTGGTGCAGGTGATCGAGCACGACCTGGGGATCCAGGTCAACCACTTCATGGTGGTCAACTTCTATTCGTTCACCAAGATCGCCGACGCCCTGGGCGGGGTGTACCAGTACTTCCCGACCCCCGCCCGGGACCTGTGGTCGGGCCTGAGCGTCCCCCATGCGGGGTGCTTCCTGCTGAAAGGCAGCGAGGCGCTCGGCTTCGTGCGGTCTCGCGAGTACCAGTACTACCTGGACGGGAGCTGGCACTGGCAGCTCGTCCCCGAGAGCGACCTGGCCCGCATCCAGCGCCAGCAGGACTTCATCAAGCTGGCCATCAAAAAGGCTGAGCACGTGGCGCCCACCAACCCGCTGGCCCTGAACCGCATCTTGGGCGGCATTGCCGGGAGCCTCACGGTCGACAGCGGCTTTTCCAGCTCGCTCATGCTCAACCTGGCCATCTCGATGCGCCACGTGCACGCCAGCGGGATCCCGGACTGGACCTACCCGACGGTCAACTCGGCCACGGTCCCCGGCGCCCTCGACCCGGTCCCCTCCCTCGACCAGCAGATGGTTAGGCAGTTCCTCAGCTACGGGCTACCTCGCCCGCCCGCTCGGGCCCCGGCCGCGGCTCGCTCCTCCAGGCCCGTGCCGGTCTCGCTGAAGGTGCTGAACGGCTCAGGCACCAACGGGCAAGCGGCTCAAGCTGCGGCGGCCCTGAGGGCAGCCGGCTACAAGGTGGCGTCCACCGGTGACGCCAGCAACTTCAACTACGCCAAGAGCGTGGTCCTCTACGGTGCCGGCGGGCTGGCAGCCGCCAGGTCCCTGGCAGCCCTGGTCGGGGGTGGTGCGGCCCTGGAGCAAGACCGGGCGCTCGGGCCCCGTGAGCTGGTCCTGGTCACCGGCGCCACCTTCACCGGGATCCTCACCCCTCCGCCCAGTAGCCGGGCAGCGAGCCCAGGCAGCGCAGGCACCTCGGCCGGGCCACGGCTCGCCGCTGCGTCACCGTCCCCCGGGGCCAAGCCAGCCGGGGCGTCCAGCCCCCCTCCGGGTGCCGGGGCCGTCACCCAACCGCCTATCGCGGCCGACGCTTCTTCCTATTACCACGGCCAGTACGTGCCGCCGGGGCTGCAGCCCGGCCAGGTGCCCCAGACCTGCCCGCTTTGAGCGCAGGCTGAACGGGCCGGCAGAGGGCTGCCCGGCAGAAGGAAGGGCCCGGGTGGCCAGCGCCGGGGCCAGCTCAGGGGGCCTGCTCAGGGAGGTGGCTCACAGGGGCAGCTCACCTGCCTGGGCCAGCACCTCCTCGGTGGTGCACAGCACCTGGCCCGGCGCCCGCACGGCCAGAGCTATGGCGTCGGAGGGCCGACAGGCGAGCGAGACCCGCTCGCCTTGGTGGGAGAGCTCCAGGTAGGCGAAGAAGTGCCTCTGTTCTTCGACCTCGGAGATGACAGCCCGTTCCAACTGGGCACCTAGCACCTCCAAGGTGGAGATGAACAGGTCCCAGGTCGACGGCCGTGCCGGTTGGGTGCCCCACCAGCCGGCCTGGATGGCCCGCGCCTCGGGCTGGCCGATATAGATGCGTAGCGTGCGGAACGGCGGTGCCATCTCGGCCAGGACCACCAACCCGGCTTCCTGACCGGTGCGCAAGGGCACCGCCGGGCGTACCTCGCTCACCGTGAGCTCCACGAACTGCTCGGCCACCCAGACGACATTACGAGCTTCGGGGGTGCTGCCCACCACCCGTGGCCACCGCTGCCCAGCCCGCAGTGCGCTACGGGCCACCCACGCCGGGTGCTCACCCACGCCGGGTGCTCACCCCCGCCAGGGGGCGCGGGCCAGGACAAGGGCACAGACCTCCAGTGCCCCTGCGCCTCGCAGCACCCGGGAAACCGCCAGCAGGGTCCCCCCTGAGCTACAGACGTCGTCGACCAGCAACACCTTCGACCCTTCCACCGCCCGGGGGTCGGGCACGGCCAGGGCGGGCCGAGCCAGGATGCCTCGCCGCACCGGCCCCGGCTTGCCGGCCAGAGGTGGGGTCTCCGCCTGCTTGGCAACCAGGCTCTCGACCGGCCACAGCCCGCCCGCTTGCAGCCGGAGCTGGGCACAGAAGGTCTCCACCGGGGCCCAGTCCCGGCGGGCACCCGGGCCGGTGTAGGACGGGACCGGGCAGAGCACGGTCACCTCCTCGAACCAGCAAGGGTGGCCCTCCAGGAAGCCGAGCAGCAGGCGGGCGAACACCCCGGCCCAGCGCCGGTCGCCACCGTACTTGTAGGCCACTATGGCCCGGCGCAGGGCGCCCTGGTACGCACCCAGCGCGAACACTGCCTGCAGAGGCCGGCCCGGTTGCCGGCACCAGGGGTTGGGGCACCGCCGGGTACCGCCCTTGACGAGCTGGCCACAACAGGCGCACACCCTTCGGGAGGCCCCCAGCCGGGGCCCAGGCAGTAAGGACGCAGCTGGCACGAAGGAACTTTGCCAGGGGCCTGTGACTCCTATCCTGCGGCGCCGGCCGCGTCTGCCGGCCGCGTCTGGCGGTCGCGTCTGGCGTGCGCTGCCTGCTATGCGGTGCGAGCCGCTCGGTGGCGGCTACGTGGTGGCCAGCAAGCGGTCAACAGCGGCAGCACCTGGCAAGCTGGGCAGCGCCCCCACCACCGTGGTGGCCAGTGCCCCCGCCGCGTTGGCTCTCTGCCCGGCGGAGACGAGGTCCCCGCCCGAGCAGAGCCAGGCAGCCAGGGCGCCGCAGAACGCGTCGCCGGCTGCGGTGGTGTCGACCGCGTCCACCTTGTAGGCGGCCAGCCGCAGGGGGGCCTGCCCTGGCCGGGCCAGGAGCACCCCCTCGCCACCCAAGGTGACGAGCACCGAGCCGCAGCCCTGAGCCAGCAGGCGGGAAGCCGCCTCCTCTGGGCCGGCGCACCCGGACAGGGCAGCCGCCTCCGTCTGGTTGGGGACGAGCACGTCCACCAGTTCGAGCAGCTGGGTAGGCAGAGGGCCGGTGGCCGGCGCTGGGTTCAGGACCGTGGTAGCCCGCCGGGCCCGGGCGCTCACCAGGGAGGCCTCTACTGCGCTGAAGGGCACCTCCATTTGGGCAAGCAGGACGTCGGCGGGGCCGAGGGACGAACTGGCTACCTCCACGTCCCGGCCGCTCAGGTGGCTGTTGGCCCCGGGAGCCACCACCACGGTGTTCGGCCCGCCCCGGGCCACGGTGATGAGGGCCACACCGCTCGGGGCACCGACGACGGTCCTCAGGGCGGTCACGTCCACGCCTTCGCCCGCCAGCACCTGGCGCAGCCTGTGGCCGGCCTCGTCGTCGCCCACGCAGCCCGCCATCCGGGCCCTGGCGCCCATACGGGCAGCGGTGACGACCTGGTTCAGCCCCTTGCCACCCGGCACGGCCAGGTAGTCGCGCCCAAGGACCGTCTCGCCGGGCAGGGGCAGGTGCTCCACCGTGACGACGTGGTCCAGGTTCAAGCTGCCCACGACCAGCACCTCGCCCATGGGAGCAGGTCTAGCATGAACAGCTGGGTGTCGAAGTTGTGGTGTAGGGCCCCCGAGGGCACGCCAGAGGTAAGCCGCCCACCGAGACCTCCCATGGCCGGGACCTCGCATGACCGGGACCTCGCATGACCGGGACCTCGCACGGCCACAGCTCCCTGGCCAGGCCTCGGGCTCAGGCAGTTCCCGCGCTCAGCTGGGCCCTCGTGCTCAAGCAGGACTTCGCGCTCAGCCAGGCCCGTCGCCGGCCGGTTGGCCGTACATAGCCTCGAGCAGCTCCCGGGTCGCCTCCGGCACCGGCTCGTCCGGCAGGTAGCGCCGGAGCAGGCCGAGGCCGTCCTCCACCCGGCTGAACCCGCAGAGCCGGTAAAGGGCCCGGATGTCGTCAACGTCTTGCTCAGCCCGGGCGGCCAGGAGCTTCATCGCCAGCACGTAGGGAGCCGACCCGACCGACACGTGCAGGCTGTCCGATTCGTAGACGACCGTAGCGTCGGGGTCCCCTCCGAGCAGGTAGCCACGGACGGCGTCGTTGAGCCAGTCCCCCGGCAGCCCCATGCGCCGGGCAACGGCCCGGGCCGCCTCGTAAACCGTGGCCGGCCGGTCGAAGACCGCGTCGATGTCGGCGGTACGCCTCCCGGCCTGGTAGGCGAGCGCCATCGCTGCCCCACCTACGACGAACACGTCGGCCCTGGTGCCGCGCCGGGCCAGCTCGGAAGAAAGCTTCTCGAAGGCAGACAGGATGGTGGGCCGGTCCAGCAGCTCAGACACGGTCGAAGGCCTCCGCGGTCACGAAGACGCCATGGCGTTTGAAAGATATAGGGCTGTCACGCAACGCCCTCGCCCGGAGCGCGGGCAAGCCGGCAGGGAACCACCAGGGCTCGGCGAAACGCTCCGGGGCGGCCGTCCAGCCGGGAGCGCCCATCCCCCTCTCGGCGCACAGGTGCTCCACCAGCCCGGCGATGGCCGCGTCGTAGCGACGGTCCCCTACCAGCTCCGGAGCCTCGGCCACCAGCTGGCGGCGGGCACCGGCAGGCAAGGAGCGGAAGTCGTCGGCGAACTGCACCAAGGACCGCCAAGCCTCCCCTGGCTCGCCTGCTTGCAGGCAGGCCCTGACCTGCAGGGCCACACCCCGGGCACCAAGCGGCCGGGTAGCCACCCGGCGCGACCGGCGACGAGGACGTCGGCCCACACCACCGGTCATGCTGGGAGGGGTGGCGGGCGCGCCACCGGCCGGCTCAGCCAGGGCGTCAGGCTCCCACCAGGCCGTCAGACTCCCACCAGGCCAGCCACGATGTCGAAGGCTTGGCCTACCGTGCTCATCTGAGACGGGTCGACGTCGGGGAGCCGGATGGAGAACGCGTCGTTGAGCGCGAGCGTGATCTCCACCACCGCCAGGCTGTCGGCGTCAAGATCTTCCTGCCAGCGGGCCTCCGGCGTGACCTGGGAGGGGTCGATGTCGAGGACTTCAGCGACGCAGCTCCTGAAGGTCTCGTACGCCTTGTCCCGGTCCATTTGCGTGCGCTCCATCGCCACAGAGGCTACATGCTACGCGCCAGCCACGAAGCCTGCCGCCTTCCCCCTAGAAGCCCCAGCTCGCTGACCAGGCCCGGACCACCCCGTGACCAGGCTCTGAGCACACCCCGGGCCAGGGGCCGGGCGTGGCCCTGGGGCCCCATAGCGTCTAAGGTGTCCCCTCATGCCGGCACTGCTCGAAGGCAAGCGCATCCTGGTCACCGGGGTCCTCACCGACGACTCCCTGGCCTTCGGGGCTGCCGCCCTGGCCCAGCGGGAGGGGGCCGAGCTGGTGCTCACCGGGGCCGGGCGGGGGCTGTCGCTGACCCGCCGGGTGGCCAAGCACCTCCCCACCCCACCGGACGTGCTGGAGCTCGACGTGACCGTCCCTCAGCACGTCAGCGAGGTCGCAGCGGACTTGCAGAGGCGCTGGGGAGGCCTCGACGGCCTCCTCCATGCCATCGCCTTTGCCCCCCAGTCCTGCCTGGGAGGTGGGTTCCTCGACGCGCCGTGGGAGGACGTCCGCCTGGCCATGGAAATCTCCGCCTACTCGCTCAAGCTGCTGGCGGCCGGGCTGCTGCCGTTGTTCAAGGCGGCTGGCGGAGGGTCGGTGGTGGCCCTGGACTTCGACAGCCGGGTGGCCTGGCCGGGCTACGACTGGATGGGGGTGGCTAAGGCCGCGTTGGAGTCCACTGCCCGCTACCTGGCCCGGGACCTGGGCACCTACCGGGTCCGGGTCAACCTCGTAGCCGCTGGGCCCCTGCGCACAGTGGCAGCCAAAGCCATACCCGGCATCGACCAGATGGAGGCCTTCTGGCAACGAAGGGCACCGCTGGGGTGGGGCCCGGACGGCTCCAGTGCCGTGGCCAAGGCCTGCGTGGCGATGCTGTCCGACTGGTTCCCGGCCACGACGGGCGAGATGGTCCATGTCGACGGCGGTTACCACGCGATGGGAGCGTGAGGTGCCCGACGGGGACGGCACCGGGCGTGTGGTGGTGGTCACGGGCGGCAACCGAGGCATAGGCCGGGCCATAGCCGAGCGGTTCAAAGCCGGGGGGGACCGAGTGGCCTCGCTCCACCGCCAGGGCCAAGTCGACGGCCTGCTGTGCCTCCATTGCGACGTGACCAAGCCCGAAGACGTGGACCGCGCCCTCAGCCGGGTGGAGGAGGAGCTCGGGACGGTGGAAGTCCTGGTCGCCAACGCCGGCATCACCGACGACAAGCTCGTGCTGCAGATGGACGAGGCCTCCTTCGCCCGGGTCCTGGACGTCAACTTGTCCGGGGCCTTCCGGGTCATCAAACGGGCGTTGCCCAAGATGCTGAGGGCGAGGAAAGGACGGATCATCGTCAACTCGTCGGTCGCGGCCCTCTCCGGCTCCCCCGGGCAGGTCAACTACGCCGCGTCCAAGGCCGGCCTGATCGGCCTCACCCGCAGCCTGGCCAGGGAGGTGGGCAGCCGCAACATCACCGTCAACGCCATCGCGCCCGGTTTTGTGGACACCTCCATGACGGCCGTGCTGAGCGAGGCGAGGAAGGCCGAGGTGCTGGCGAACATCCCGCTCAAGCGCTTCGCCCGGCCCGAGGAGGTGGCCGGGGTGGCCCATTGGCTCGCCTCGGAGGAAGCTTCCTACGTGACTGGCGCGGTCATCCCGGTCGACGGCGGCTTGGGGATGGGGCATTGAGCCCCGGGGCGGGGGCAGGCAGCTCGGCCGCCCTGCCTAGGCCGGGTGACCTGCTCCCCCACCGCCACCCGTTCTTGTTCGTGGACGAGCTCACGGAGATCGAACCAGGCCGCTCCGCTCGCGGGTACTGGGTACTGACAGGTGACGAAGCCTTTTTCCAGGGCCATTTCCCCGGGAGGCCCACGCTGCCCGGCGTGCTCATGGTGGAGGCGATGGCCCAGTTGGGAGGGGCGGCCCTGCTCGCCGACCCCCGCTTCCAGGGCACCCTGCCGCTTTTCGGTGGCATCGACAAGGCTCGCTTCCGACGCCAGGTGGTGCCTGGGGACACCTTGGAGATGGCCGTCGAACTGGACCAGCTCAGCTCCAGCGCCGGCCGGGGCCACGGGACGGCAACGGTAGGGGGCAAGGTGGCAGCCACAGCCGCCATGCTGTTCGTGATAGCCCGGCCGTGACGGCCCATCCCTGACGGCCAGGAGGCTTTCACCCCCCGGTCACCTGGCGTTCACCTGTGCGTGGCCGTCCGGTCAGCTGGGCCCCCGACACTTGGGCCATCAACACCGACCACCCCGCCTACCGACCATTTCGCCTGCGCCCGGCCCCGGCGGTCACCACCCGGCCCACGGTGGGGGCGACCGTGCTGGTCGTCGGCGAGGACGGCCTCAAGGGCGTGGCCCAGGACCTCGAAGAAGCCGGCTTCCAGGTCGTGGCCGCCAGGCAGGCAGCGTCGGCCCTGGCCGCGCTGGAGCGGGACGGGGCAGACGTAGCGGTCGTGGACGTGGGCTTCGAGGGCGACGGGCTGTCGTTCTGCAAGGCACTGTGGTCCGCCCACCCAGGGTTCCCGGTCCTGGTCGTAGGGCCGGGCGACGAGGACCAGGTGGCCAGGGCACTGGCCACCGGTGCCGACGACTACCTGGTCGTGCCCCTCCGGCCGGCCGAGCTGGTGGCCCGGGTGCGAGCCGTCCTGCGCCGGGCACCGGCCAGCGCTGCCCCACCCCGGTCCGGCACGCTCGTAGTCGGCGACGTCCGCCTGGACCCTGACCGCCACGAGGTGACGCTCCGGGGCTCCCCGGTCCACCTCCCCCTGCGCGAGTTCCAGCTCCTCCGCCTCCTCATGGAGAACGCCGGCATCGTCCTCACCCGGGCCACCCTGCTGTCCCGCCTGTGGGGCCCGTCCGCGCCGGACGACAACACCAGCGTGGAGGTCCATGTCCGGCGCCTGCGAGCCAAGCTGGAAGACGACCCCGCCCACCCCCGCCGGATCATAACGGTCAGGGGGGTCGGCTACCGTTACCAGGCCCGCTAGCTAGCGTCACCCGGCCCGTTCGCCAACAGCCGGTGGCCGGGCGGCCGCCCTCGGGCGAGCGCGGCACTCCCGAGCGGCACTCCTGAGTGGACAGCCCCCGGGCGGGCGGGCACACTGGCGGCCGTGGCCAACGGGCGGCGCCGGCAGGCAGACCCTCCGTCGGCGCGCTCACGGCCCATCGCCGGCGCGCCGCTGGCGCGCTTTGACGACCTGGTGGCCGGCCGGGCGATGAGGCTGGAAGGCCACCTCGGCACGTTGGTAGCTCACCAAGCCGACCAGGTCGTCCCCGCTCTGGGCGCGGTGGAGGAGGCCACCGCCACCGGGTGCTGGGCTGCGGGGTTCGTCTCCTACGACGCTGCCCCTGGCCTCGACCCCTGCTTGACCGTGCCGGCCGGACCGCCCGGAGTGCCGCCAGGCCGGGTGCCCCTTGTGTGGTTCGGCCTGTTCGAGCGCTGCCGGGCCGTGGCGCCGGTCAGCGAGGAGGAGCCCTGCGGCCCTGCACTGGCCTGGACGCTTGCGACCACGTACCCGGCCTACCGCCGCAAGGTGGCAGCCGTACGGGCGGCGATCGCCGAAGGCCGCGTCTACCAGTGCAACCTCACCGAACGCTTCGAGGCAAGCTCCCGGGGCGACCCCGAGGCGCTTTACCGCTCCCTGGCTCTGGCCCAGCGGGGCCGCTACAGCGCGTACGTCGGCACCGGTGACCTGGCCGTGGCCAGTGCCTCGCCGGAGCTGTTCTTCGAGTGGAGAGGCGACCAGGTTGTCACCCAGCCCATGAAGGGGACGGCTCGAAGAGGCAGGTGGGCGGCAGAAGACCAGGCGGCAGCCGCCGCTCTGGTGGCCTCCGCCAAAGACAGGGCGGAGAACGTCATGATCGTGGACTTGCTGCGCAACGACCTGGGCCGCCTCGGCCTGTGGGGGTCGGTAGAGGTACGAGCCCTGTTCGAGCTGGAACGGCTGGAGACAGTATGGCAGCTGACCTCGACGGTGACCGCTCGCCTGCCTCCTGATGCCCGCTTGGTGGACATCTTCCGGGCACTTTTCCCATCGGGCTCGGTCACCGGCGCCCCCAAGCCGGCCGCCATGGCGCTCATCTCCCAGCTCGAGACGTCGCCCCGGCAGGTCTACTGCGGGGCCGTGGGCCTCGTCGCCCCCCGGGCGCTGAGCAACCAAGGCCAGGTGGCACGCGCCCGGTTCAACGTCGCCATCCGCACAGCGGTCGTCGACCGGGCGAGCGGGACGGCGCGCTACGGCGCGGGCGGCGGGCTCACCTGGTCCTCACGGGCCAACGACGAGTGGGACGAGCTCCATGCCAAGGCCCGGCTCCTGGCCTTGGAGCCACGGCCCTTCCGCCTCTTGGAGACCATGAGGTACGACCCGGCCGATACCGAGCAAGGGCCCTTCGGGCTGGCCGGGGTGCACAACGCTGACGGCCACTTGAGCCGCCTGGCCTCCTCAGCCGCATATTTCGGGTTCTCCTGTGACCTCCGCCGGGTGGTCACGGCACTGTTGGCCGCCATCGGGGGAGCCGGCGGCCCGCAGCGCGTGCGCCTGCTGCTCGACCGCCACGGGGCCCCGGAAGTGCAGGTGGGAGAGGTGCCACCGGCCCCGGAGGTGACCCGCCTCGTAGTGGACCCCGAGCCGGTGGACCTGGACGGCCCATGGGCCTTCCACAAGACCACGCGGCGCGAGCCCTACGAGACCAGGGCGGCACGCCACCCAGAAGCAGACGACGTGGTGCTGGTCAACGGGCGGGGCGAGGTGACCGAGACCACGACGGCCAACCTGGCGGTGCGCACCGAGGGCCAGTGGTGGACACCTCCAGTGGCTTGTGGTTGCCTGCCCGGAGTGGGACGGGCCCGGTTGCTGGCAGCCGGGGTGCTGGCAGAACGGGTCATCACGCTGAGCGACCTGCTGGTCGCCCAAGAAGTTGCCCTCATAAGCTCGCTGCGTGGGTGGCGCCGTGCGGTGGTGCTGCCAAGCCCAGGCCGGTAGCCTCCCAGGCCCGCAGGCCGTCCGCGCTCAGCTGCACGGCGGTGGCCGACACCCCTGGGATCTCGGCCAAAGCGGCCAGGAGCCTCGCCCGGGCCCGGTGGTCGGGGCCGCACAGCAGGGTGAGGGAGCCGCCCTCGCCTCCGGCACCGTTGACCTTCCAACCGATGGCCCCCTCGTCCCGGGCGGCCGAGACCACCTGGTGGGCCAGCGAGCTGACCAAGTCCGGGTGCAGCGCCGCTTGGGCTTCAGTGGCAGCAACCATGGCCGAGGCAAAACGGCCCAGGTCGTTGGCTCCCAGGGCGGCGCGGGCGGCGCGGGCGGCTTGGCGGAGGGCTTCGAGGGCGCCAGAGCTGGGCCCGTCCGGGCCCAAGCTGGCGATCACCTTTTCGTGCAGCGCGGACGAGCCGTGCATCTGGCCCAGGAACACCAGGACGAAGCGTTGCTCGAGCTCCCACAACAGCCCCGCCGGCAACAGCAGCGGGGTGACCCGGGCCTGGGGGTAAGGGCCTATGGAGATGTGGCTGACCCCACCGTGGGCCGAGGCCAACTGGTCCTGGACCCCGCTTTCCTGGCCCAGGCGCTCCACTTCCAGCCGGTGGGCGCGGCGGGCCAGGTCGGAAGGCCGGGGGGTGGCACCGGCCAGCACCTCCAGGGCACCCAGCACGGCTACGGCCACCGCAGCCGAGGTCCCAGTAGAAGAACCCGCTGGCACCCGGCAGTTCACGCTGAGCTCCACCGAAGCACCCGGAGGCACCCGAGCGTGCTCCAAAGCGGCTGCCAGCAGGCGGTGGCGCTCGGGGACGGCTCCCCAGCCGGTGCCCACCTCGAACGTATCGCCGTAGTCGACGGCGTGCACGACCCGGCGGCCAGCGCCGTCCAGCCACAGGGCCACCTGCACCTCGGCGCCCGGACGGACGGCAAAGTTGACCACCTCGCCGTGGCCAGCCACCCGGGTGTCGGTCCAACCGCCTATGTCGCAGATGCGCACGGGCGTCGTCGCCCTCACCAGGCGGCCGGGTGGGGAGAGGCTGCTCACAACGCCAGACGGTACAGCACTCGGGGGACGGCTGCCCACCGCTGGCTGCACCCGGGGGCAAAAATGTTCACCCGGCTCGAGCCCGTACGTCCGCTCCCGTTCACCGCCCGTTCAACTGGCCCCCCTATGGTCCGGGGCAACGGCGCTGAGCACAACCCAGCACGGGTGACGCCGCACCCGTGAGCCCCCAAGAAAGCGGGGCCATGTAAGAACGCGTCCCTCAGGAGGAACAAGACCGAAATGGATCTTTCTGCACCTCACCCTGCCCTCGGTGCCGGCTCAGGCCGCAGCCCGGGCCGGCCCAAGACCGTGCTGGTGACGGTCGCGGCGGCGGCCAGCCTGCTCGCCACCACAGCCACCCTGGCTGCCCAGCTGGCCCCCGCGTCCGCGGCGACCCGGGCCGTTGGTGCCGCTCACCAACGGCACGCGGTCAACAAAAGCAGGCACAAGGTCAACCTGGAAGTACCGCCCAAAGCAGCCGTCAACATTTCCGAGACCGGGAGCACGCTGCTGTACCCGCTGTTCCAGACCTGGGCATCGGCGTACCACGCCGCCTACAAGAACATCAGCGTGACCCCTCAAGGCACGGGTTCGGGAACGGGCATTTCCCAAGCGGAGGCCGGGGCCGTGGACATCGGTGCCTCGGACGCCTACCTTTCGAGCTCGGTGAAGCAGTCTTACCCCGGCCTCATGAACATAGCCTTGGCCATCTCGGCCCAGCAGGTCAACTACAACATCCCCGGCCTGTCCCCGGACGTCCACCTGAAGCTGACCGGGCCAGTCATCTCCAAGATCTACCAAGGGATCATCAAGAACTGGGACGACCCCGAGATCACGGCGTTGAACCCCGGCGTCAAGATCCCTCCCACGCCCATCGTTGCCCTGCACCGTTCTGACGGTAGCGGCGACACCTTCCTTTTCACTCAGTACCTGACCTTCTCCGACCCGGCCAACTGGGGCAAGATCGTCAACTACGGGACAACCGTGGCCTGGCCGGCCATAGCGAGCTCATTGGGCGAGAACGGCAACGGTGGCATGGTGACCGGTTGTGCCTCGACCCCCGGTTGCATCGCCTACATAGGCATCAGCTACCTGAGCCAGACCACCGCCGACCACCTCGGCCAGGCTGCGCTGCAGAACAGGGCCGGCCACTTCGAGCTCCCCACCCAGGCCTCGATAGCGGCCGAAGCGGCGGCGGTGACGAAGCTGACGCCCCCCACCGAGAACCTCTCCCTCATCTACGACCCGGCGCCCTCCGGCTACCCGATCATCAACTACGAGTACGCCATCGTCCAGCAAAAGCAGCCCAACGCCACGGTAGCCGCCGCCGTCCGGGCCTTCCTCTACTGGGCTGTAGACCCCAAGGGTGGCTCGGCGCCGTCGTTTTTGAGCAAGGTCAACTTCCAACCCTTGCCAACTGGTATAGCTGGCCTCTCGAAGACCCAGATATCCAAGATAACCGGCTGAACGCCACCGGCGTGTGCCGGCTTGTGGTGACGACCGGCCCCGGCGCCGCCGCCCTCAGGGGTGCGCGGCTGCCGGGGCCGTTGCGCGGAGGGCCTGGCCCTGCCCAGGAAGTTGGGCCCTTCTGCTGCTTCCAGGGGTCGGTTCTTCGCCGTCTGGTCACTCCAGTCGGTGTGAGCTGACGACGATCCGTGTGCTTTGTGTGTTTGGGGAGCTGGGTTGAAATACCCCTGATGTCGCGACATCCTGAGCGCGTCAGGGCACAGGGACTTAGCCCCTGTGCCCTGACGGCAGGCTCCTGAGATGTTGGTTATGCGGCGGGAGCGATGCTGGCTCTGTGGCCCAGCGCCTCAATACGGGCGACGAGCCGTCGTGGCTCATGCTCAGGGTCGCGGCGGTACACGTCCAGGGAGATGTTGCCGGACCGTCAGGCTGATCATGGAAGCGGCACCGACGGTGAGGACGTCGTGTCGTCATGTTGTCGCTTGAGTCATCGGGGCTGACCACAGGGCTGCTCACGTTGTCGTGCGAAGCGCTGCCCAGAAGGCAAAAGAATGAGCAGCCGGCACTGCGTGAGCGCAAATTTCGGCGGTGCCGCGAAGGAGGGCCACGCCCCGAGGGCGGTCACCTGCTACGACCCCTACCCCGTCGTCGCCCTCGCGACGAAGGCCCTCGGCACCGTGGCCGGCACCACTGGCAGGAGGTGCGCAGAGCCGACGCCACGGCCGCGAGGCGCTTCAAGGGGGCGCGGTGGTGCCTGCTCAAGGGCCCGGAGAACCTCGACGACGACCGGGCTGCGACGCTGCCGCGGCCCCGGCGCCACGGCGGGGCGGTCTGGCGCGCCTACGCCTTGAAGGAGGCCCTCCGGGCGACCTTTGCCGGCGAACTCGGTGAGGACGAGGTCGCTCATCTCCTCGACCGCTTCTGCTCGAAGGCGAGCTGCTCGCAGTTGCAGCCCTTCGTCACGCTCGCGCAGGCGACCCGCAAGCACCGCTCGGGCACCCTCGCCGCGGTTCGCCTCGGGGTGGACAACGCCCGCCACGAAGGCCTCAACCGGCGGGTGCGCCTCGTGACCAACCGCGCCTACGGCCTCCACAGCGCGAAGGCCGCTCTCGCGCTCATCGTGTGCACGCTCGGGCCGATCGAGCACGTGCTACCGCATGAGCGAACAGCTGTTCCCAGTGGATGACCCACATTCATGCCGGGAGGCCCGAAACGAGGGCACGACAGTGGCCGTCGTCAAGAGCACGGACCTTGTGGAGGCCGTCCGCGAGCACCTGGCCACGGCGAGCCCGGACGCGCTGCGGAGCCTCGTGGAGACCTTCGCGAACGCCCTCATGTCGGCGGAGGCCGATGCGCTCTGCGGGGCGCCCTACGGGGAGCCCTCCCCGGAGCGGGTGAACCGCCGCAACGGCTACCGGGACCGCCCCTGGGGCACAAGGCGGGCAGCACCGGGCTCCGGGCCCCGAAGCTCAGGGCGGGAAGCTACTTCCCCAACTGGCTGCTCGAGCGCCGCAGGCGGGCCGAAGAGGCCCTCAGCACCGTCGTGGCCACCTGCTAGCCGCTCGGGGCCTCGACGCGGCGCCTGGAGCACTTGGCCGAGGCCCTAGGGGCCACGAGGCCTTCCAAGTCCCAGGTGCCCGAGACGGCCAAGGAGCTCGACGGGCTGGTCGAGCCGTCCCGAGCTTGGCCCTTGGACCAGGGCCCCTACCGCTTTTTGTGGGCAGGTGCCCTGGTCGTGAAGGTCCGCGAGGGGGGTCGCGTTGTCGGGGCCCACGTGCTCATCGCCTCGGGCGGGGGGGCCGAGGGGCACCGGGAGGTCCTCGGGTGCGAGGTGACCTGCTTCAAGCCCGGTAACGGGAGACTGTCACGCCGAGACCCGCGGGAGGCGGGGGCTGAGATGCCCCGGCCAGCCGACCAAGGCGATCAGAGGGAGGCGATGCCTACTTCAGGTCTCTGAGCAGGACCGGCACAGCGGCGACGGGTCACTCCAGCAGCACTGCACCCAGCCGAGTTGATTGGCGCCTGCTAAAGTGGAGTTGATTAGTCAAGGTAAACCGCTGGGGTTAACGGTGCTTGGCACTGGACCTCGCTTGGGCGTTGGCCCCTTTGCTTAATACCGCTCAATACCGGAGAATAGGGTGTCCCGAAGAACGTTACTTAAGTTGTCCTCTGTAGGCGTTGCCCTGGCAGCGGCGGCTCTGGGTGTGGCCAACGTTAGGACGCCGACCTTGGCGCAAAGCACACCACCGCTATCTACGGCCCTGCCCACCTCCTTGCCCCCCAGTGCCACCCTGCCTCCCGGCGTGACGCCCCCCACCGGCGTCACGTTGCCGTCGTACCCGCCGAGCACGTTGGGCGGCCTTACGGAGACGCTCGTGCAGCAGTTCCTCGCCCAGGGCAGGCTGCCGGCAGGCATCACGGCGCAAGACGTGCAAGCGCTGCTCGGCGCACCGTCGTCCGAGCTCCCCCCACAGCTTGCCGAGCTGACCAAGGCGCTCAGCGGGCTGGCGAGCGCCGGGCTCGATGGCCCCCTCGCCTCTGACGTGGCCTGTACGCTCGCTTCAGCAGTGGGTACCACGACCGGCTCCCCCGACCTCACGAACCTGCCTTGGGCCCAAGCGGCCGTGGGAGCGTTGAGCACCACCGGCGCCTTGTCAGGCGTCTTCAAGGCGACCAGCACCGGGGGCTTCGGGCCTGGCCAGCAGACCCTCCAGTGGCAATGGGTCGCTCTTGTCATGCGAGGGGTAGGGGCTCTCCCAAGTGGCAACGGGCTTGCGGCCCAGCTGGGTTCGCCAAGTTCCGTGGTACGACTGGCGGTAGGGCGCGGCCTCTTCCCGCCTGGCGGTGGCGTGACGCCGTCGCCCCGGTCGACTATCGACGTAGGCCAAGCGGTCACGCTGCTTACGCGCGCGTTGGGCCTGGGCGGGCTCGCGGACCAGCTCGGTGCCCTGGCACCGTCGTCTGGCTTGCCCAGCGGCACGCCTAGGTGGGCAGGAGGGGCTATGACGCTGGCGCACGGGCTCGGGCTCCTGGACGACATCGGCCTGTCGGCTACTGCCCCGCTCACGAGGGCGGACGCTGTTGTCTTGCTGGCTCGTTCGCTCGGCCTGTACGGCACAGTGGTGGACGCTCTCGACAAGCCCACCCTGACGGGTGTGAGCCCAGGGGTGCTCGGACCTGGCATGAGGGCGGCCCTCTCTGGGAGTAACTTCGGGCAGGTTGGCGGGACAGTGGCCTGGCGTCCTAGAAGTGGGGCGACGCAGATGGTCTCGGTGGTGTCTTGGTCTACCAGTGTGGTCACGGTACAGTTGCCCGAGCACGTGGCGAGCGGGCCAGGTGAACTGGTGCTGCTGACCAAGGACGGAGCGGTCGCCACCGCTGCGGCTGAGGTTGCACCACCGGCGTTCCGGGTAGTCAGGGACATGCCTGGCGGCCAAGTGGACCTGGCCTCGGCTGGCCACAACTACTACGTCAAGCCCACGGTGGCCAGGGCGCTTTTGGCGATGCCGGCCTCGGCCCAACTGCAGTGGTCGAGAAAAGTCGGCCTGGTGCTCGGCTCGGGCTCGACAGAGGTGCTGGGTGTAGCTGCACCAGAGCGGCCCGCACTCTCAGTGCACCCCATCCCTGCCTCTCATGAGCAGCGCGAGCTGGCGGCCTCGGTCGCTGCCGCCAACCCGTGCGTCCAGGGCTGTGAGACGCTCTACGGGCCAGGCGTGACGCCGTACTCACCTGGGCTTTCCAGCACTCAGGTCACCTACGACGTCCCCTGCGCTACGGTCCTTGGCTACAACGTGTGCTCGGGCTGGGCGGACGCCAGCTCCGACCTCGGTGGCGTCGTGGGTGGTTATGGCGACCCGACTGGCTACTTCACCCAGGTGGGCGCCGCCCTGTCGGGGGCAAGCCTCGTCACCGGGGGGACGATGGACGCGACGCTCGGGTTGAGCTATGCCCCCAAGTACGCTGGGGACCTCGTCGTTGTCAATGCCAAGGTCATCACTGACCAGGTGGACGGCGGGGTCGGCGTGGCCGGGGCGGGCACGGCACCTGTCCATGTATACGCGAATGCTGGTAGCTACGGCACCGAGGAGAGCACCGTCGCCTCCCGGCTGTCGACCATGAGCGCCTCGGTGGCATCCTGGCCGGACCTTTCGTCCGCGGACCTCGCCGAACAAGCGCTCAGCAAGCTCGACGCGATCAACGACACAGCACAGACACTGTGGCAACTCGAAGGTCTCCCGGGGGAGATCGGGACGGGCCACGTCTCCTCCTTCAGCTGGTCCGGGACGGGCCAGGCCGGCCAGGACCTGCAGGTGAGCATTGACACCCAGGCCGTTGTGGCTTCCAACGGGCTTGCCCAGACCGAGGTCAACGCGGTGTCTGGTGTGGTGCTCGTGAAGATTACCGAGCTCGCCCCGGCTGCGCTACCTGCCTCGTCGGGCGCTGCTTGCATCGACCCGCCTGGAGTTAGCGGGAGGCTCGCCATCAGCTCGGTGACACCGGCCTCGGGGACGGCCGGTACAGCCATCGTTGTCCGGGGGACGGGTTTCGGTCGTGTAGGCCAGCTCGCCTTCTACAACCCGGTCATCGGCACCGAGACCGACGCCGTCGTGCAGTCCTGGGAGCCAGACGAAGTGAGGGCCGCAGTGCCCTACATGGCGCCCGGCCAGAGCCAGTTGTTCGTCTTCCCCACCCCTTACAGCTGCTCGACAGAGGTCCCGGCCGCCTTCGACATGAAAGGCCCGACGGTAACAGCCACGACCTTGTCCTTGGGCCAGCCCGTCTTCACCGTGACAGGCGACGGCTTCGGGCCCGGGCCCTGCGCCCAGCATGTCGTACGGCTTGAGTGCATGCCAGGCGCAACGGCGAGCACCCTCGGCGCGGGTACGGTCTCCTTGCAGCTCGTGAAAGGACCAGGGGGAGGCCTGCCGGCCGAGCCGTTGGCCCTCAACGCGACACCCTATGTGACCAGTTGGTCCAACGGCGGTTTCACGGTCTTGCTGGGCCCGTTGCTAGGTCACATGCCCCTCCCCGGTACCTACCGCGTCGTGCTCACGCGGCGCTTCTCGGACCACGGCTGGGCCCTCGCCGAGGTCCATCCGCGTGGGACAAGCGCGAGCAGCGACTTCGTGTGGGCTTCGCACTGGCCACAGCAGGACCTTACAGTCACGCGCGACCTCGGCCTTATAGCCCTGCCCGCGACGCTCATAATGGCAGCCCACGCACCCGGCTCGGGCAGCCAGGCGAGCCCGGGCGGCTCGGTGGTCGTGAGCGGAACGGGCTTCGGCGCCAAACAAGGCAGTGTCGTCCTCGTAGGTTGGGCGAGCTCATTGCCGCCCGCGTACTACCAGGTGTGGCCAACAGGCCCTCGGGCCCATGTGGTCGGCGCGCAAGACATCGCTACCTGGAGTAACACACGAGTCGTCTTCAGTGTGCCGGCCGGGCTCGCCCCAGGCAACTACGCCGTCTGGGTGCTGAACGCGCGTTGGGGCCCCTGGGCGGTGGTGGGCGACGTCCATATGATCTCAGTGGCTGCACCGGGGAGACAGTGCGCCGCTGCCTGACCGGACAATTTCCTTGGAGTAGTTGAAGAACTTGGGAGTGTGTGATCAGGGCACGGGCAGGGCCTCGGCTGTGCCAGGCTGAGAGCACCTTCTGTTTGCGGTGGCCAGTTCAAGCGGCTGGCGACAACCTGACGCGGTGGCCGAGGGCCTTGAGCTGGTGGACGAGGTGGTCGGCGCGGCGCCGTTGGTCGATGCGCGTGGCGTAGAAGCCCGCTCCGATCTCTTACCGCCGGGAACCGTAGGCGTGCAACGGCGTGTGCCGCGTCTCAGCGGCTCAGGGCACCTCCGGGAACGTCAGAAGAGCCAGGAAGTTCACCACTGCCTGGCCAATATGTAGCCTTGTGTTTACTTAAAGTTCAACTCCTCGGCGTAGCGTACCTGGCGTGGAACTGTGCCAAGCTGCGCAAGACTGCCCCGCCAAGGCCCTATGAGCCCGGCCTTGGCCTCGACCCCGACCACGCCAGCGCAGTGGCCGGAGGCGGTGGACCTCACCACCAGGCCCGTGGCACTGCGCACCTGCGACCTCACTTTGGGCTTCGGCAGCAGGACCGTGCTCCAGGGCGTCAACCTCGGCTTCCCCAAGGGCACCGTGACCGCCCTGATCGGCCCCACCGGCTCGGGCAAGACAACACTGCTCAGGTCGCTCAACCGGATGAACGACAAGGTCCCCAAGCACTGGCACCAAGGCGACGTCCTGCTGGACGGCCAGAGCATCTTCGCCCCCGGTGTGCAGTTGATGGCGCTACGGCGCCGGGTGGGGATGGTGTTCCAGAGGCCCAACCCGTTCCCGATGTCGATCGCCGACAACGTCCTGGCCGGGGTCAAGGCGCACCGCATAGCCAGCCGCCAGCACCACAAGGCCATAGTCAAAGCCAGGCTCAGCGAAGTGGGGCTGTTGGACGCGGTGAGCGACCGGCTCGGCTCGTCGCCGTTCACCCTTTCGGGTGGCCAGCAGCAGCTCCTGTGCCTGGCCCGGGCCCTGGCCGTGGGGCCTGACGTGCTGTTGCTGGACGAGCCCACGTCGTCGCTCGACCCCATCTCCACCGAGCACATCGAGTCGCTCCTGCGAGCCCTGGTGCCAGCGCTCACCATCGTGATCGTGACCCACAACCTGGCCCAAGCCCGGCGGGTGGCCGACCAGACCGCTTTCTTCTACCAAGGACGGCTGGTCGAGGCGGCCCCGACGGCTCGGCTGTTCGAGGAGCCGAGCGAGCCCGAAACCGCCCGCTATGTGAGCGGGCGGATGGGCTGAGCCAAGCGAGCCGGCCGACAGGCCAGCCCCAGCACCTGCTCAGAGCCGACCGTGCCCAAGGCCCAGCGGATCCCAATGGCCCGCCAACCCTCAGCGGTGGCAACGGCCAAGGGCCAGGTGCAGCCCGGCCCCAAGTGGGCCGGGCGGGCGGTGGCCACTGCCGCCCGCAACCTGGCCCGCAGTGGCTGGCTCCTGCGGGGGGCCACCGGCGCCGCCGCGCTGGTCCCCGTCGTAGCCCTGGCTGGCATCCTGGCCGTGCTGGCCGAGCGGGCGTGGCCGGCCATCGTCTACAACGGCTTGGGGTTCTTCACCCACGTGGCCTGGGACCCGGGCAGCTCCTACGGCAACCCGGTGAGGACGGGCGGGGCCCTTCACCAGGCGGGCGCCACCTTCGGGGCCTTGCCGCTCATATTGGGCACCCTGGGGTCGTCGGCCATCGCCATCGTCGTCGCGGTCCCGGTGTCCGTGGGCGCCGCGCTGGTGGTGGTAGAAAAACTGCCACCTCGCATGGCCAATGTCCTCGGCCTGTTCCTGGAGGTCCTGGCCGGCATCCCGAGCGTGGTGTTCGGCCTGTGGGGAGCCCTCAGCTTCGGCCCGCTGATCGCCCGGGACCTGGCACCGTTGGTGGCCAGGCACGTCCCGGACCTGCCCGTGCTCAACTTCTTCCGGGGCAGCACCGGCAACGGCGAGGGCCTTTTGACCGCCGGGCTGGTGCTGGCCGTGATGGTCGTCCCGATCGTGGCCTCCACCACCCGTGACCTGTTGCGCCAGGTGCCCGCCCTCCCCAAAGAAGGTGCTCGGGCGCTCGGCCTGAGCGACTGGGAAGTCTCGCGCCTGGTCAGCCTCCCCTGGGCCCGGTCGGGGATCATCGGGGCCTCGCTGCTCGGCCTGGCCCGTGCCCTGGGAGAGACCATGGCCGTAGCCATGGTCTCGGGCGCCTTCTTGGGGGCGAACCCGTCGAACATCTACCTGCCGTTCACCACCATCGCGGCCACCATCGTCTCCCAACTGGACTCCGCCTTCACCGACGGCACGGGGTTCTACGTGAGGGCCCTGGCCGAAGCAGCCTTGGTGCTGGCAGTGATAACCCTCGTGGCCAACGTCGCCGCCCGCCTGCTCGTGCGCAAAGCCGGGGGGGTCGCGCTCCCGGTAGGCCGAGGCATCTAGCCATGGCTTCACCGGCTGCGACCTCCCTCTCCGGCGCCGGCGCCCGGGAGCCACTGGACCTTTACGGGCGGCCACCGTGGCGGAGGCGGGCCGCCGACCGGGCCGGCTGGGCCGCTTGCTTGCTGGCACTGGCGCTCATGGGTGCGCCCTTGGTGTCGGTGCTCTGGGGCGTGGTGGGACGAGCCCTGCCCGGCTGGCGCTGGGACGTCCTCTGGCAGCCGGCCACCAGCCAGGGCGGGGGCCTGGGAAGCGAGATCTTGGGGACCCTGGTCATCGTGGCCGGGGTGGTGGTGGTGGCCGGGACGGTCGGCATCGGGTCGGGCATCTTCCTGTCCGAGTACGCGTCAGGTATGGCCGGCTCCGTGCTCCGGGCCGGCTCAGAGGTGCTGGCCGGCATACCCTCCATCGTCCTCGGCTACGTCGGCTACCTCGCCCTCGTGATCGGCCTCCACTGGCAGTTCTCCCTCGGGGCCGCCCTGCTCACCCTTTCGGTGCTGACCGCCCCCTACATTGCCAAGAGCACCGAGGCCGCTTTGCGCCAGGTCCCCACCTCCTACCGGGAGGGAGCCGACGCCCTGGGCATGGCCCCGTTGCACGCCATGCGCCGCATAACATTGAAGGCGGCGCTGCCCGGAGTGGTTACGGGCTTGCTGATCGCGGTGGCCATCGCCATCGGCGAGACCGCACCGTTGCTTTACACCGCTGGCTTCACCGACAACTTGCCCAGCCTGCGCTGGGCCCACAACCCGGTGGGCTACCTCACCTATGCGGTGTGGACCTTTTACAACCAGCCCTCGAATGTGTTCCAGGACCTGTCGTTCGACGCGGCATTGGTGCTGGTGGTAATGGTCCTGGTACTGATAGCCGTCTCCCGTGCCGTGGTGGCTCGGGCGGGGCGGCACGCCGAGCGGAACTGAAACCTCCTCGGCTGGCCGGGCAAGCCAGCCCAAGGCCGGCTGAGCACCGCCCAGGCCAGGCCACCCGCAAGCCCGGCCCCCGGCCTGGCCAACGCCTGGGCTGGGTCAAAGATCTTCGGCCAGCTCCTGGTCACGGGGGCCGTCTGGTGCCTCCCGGCGGGCGATCACATGGACGTCGACCCCCAGCTTGCTGGCCTTGCGGATGACCCGCCGGACCACCGGCCTGCCCCTCATGGCCAGCTCCTGCCACCGGCTGCGCCGGCTGGAACCGATGACGATCTGGGTTATCTGGTAGCGCTGGGCGAAGTCGGCTATGGCCTGGGCCGGGTCGTGGTGCTCGACCTCGTACCAGTGGGCACCCAGGTCGGCGGCCAAGGCCTTCAGGTCCTCCACCGCCCGGCGGTCCGGGGAACGGGCGACATCGCCCACGGCCACGTGCAGCACGCTCAGTTGCCCCTTGGCCCGGGCCGCGATGCGAGCCGCCCGGCGCAGCAGCCCGTCGGTGCCCGGGGCACCGGTCACAGGCACCAAGATCCGCTCCGCCGTTTCCCAAAGGCGCCTTTCATTGTGCTGGTGGAGGTGCTCGAGCAGTTCCTCCTCGGTCTCGTCCGCCAGGAAGCGCAGGGCCAGCTCCCGAAGTGCGATCAGGTTGTCGGTCTGGAAAAAGTGCGTCAGGGCGTGCGGCACCTTGTCCCGGGGGTAGATGTTGCCGTGCAGCATCCGCCGGCGCAGCTGCTCGGGAGACGAGTCGACCAGTTCGATCTGGTTGGCCTTGCGCACCACCCAGTCGGGCACCCTCTCGCGTACCTTGGTGCCCGTCATCTGCTCCACCGCGTCGGCGAGGCTCTCCAGGTGCTGGATGTTGACCGTGGTGATGACGTCGGTCCCGTTGTCCAAGAGGGTGAGCACGTCCTGCCAGCGCTTTTCGTGCGGCCCCGAGCCCGGGACGTTGGTGTGGGCCAGCTCGTCCACCAGGGCAACCTTGGGGTGGCGGCGCAGGACCGCGTCGAGGTCCATTTCCTCAAAGCGCGTCCCCCGGTACTCGACCACCTTGCGGGGCACGACCTCGAAGCCTTCTACCAGCGCCTCGGTAAGGGGGCGGTGGTGGCACTCGACGAACCCGATGACCACGTCGGTGCCGCGCTCCAGCCGGCGGCGGCCTTCGCTCAACATGGCATAGGTCTTGCCCACGCCGGCCGCGGCCCCTAGGTAGATGCGGAAATGCCCCGCCGGGGCGACGACGTCGCCTTCCCCGGCCTGCTCCTGCCCGGCGGCACCCGCCCGGCCCTCCTCCACTACCTCCGGTGGCCGCTCAGCCGGCATAGCCCTCAAGACGGTACAAGGGGTTCCAAATGGCCAAGCGCTTTGCCTGGGCCCGGACGGTGCCCTCGAAACTGCAGCGGGCCCCGGCCACAAGCCCGGGGACGGCGTCCCTGCCCACGAACACCAGGTCCACCTCGCCTGTCCCGTCGCTCACCCGGCACAAGAAGATCTTGCCCGCTCGAGCCTCGACGTGGCGCACCACTCCAGAGCCAACGATGGGCCGGCGGTCCTCCGCCTGGCTGAGCGGGGTGGGCGGGCCGCTCAGCTCCCAGGCGCTCAATGCCTGTGCTCCAGCCTGGCCAGGGCCACGTTGAGCTCCAAGACGTCGATGTACGGGGCACCCAGGAACCCCAGCTCCCGGTGGTGGAGCTCCTGGCGGGCCATCTTGTACAGCTCGGCCGCAGGCAAGTGGTTTGCCCGGGCCACCGCGGGCACCTGGGCGTCGGCGTCGGCCAGAGAGATGTCTGGGTCCACCAGGCTGCCCGACGTGGTCACCAGGTCCACCGTGGGGCGGGAGATCCCCTCGCGGCGCAGGCGGGCGGCCTGGCGGGCAACGAACTGCTCCAGGGCCAGGCTACGCGGCCCAAGCTGCTCGGTCCCCGACACCACCACCTGGTCAGGTTTGTTCACCAAGACGTAACCGTCCGGCCGGCCCTGGAACCACTTGGGCCCCGGCCATTGCTGGCCGATCAGGGCCGAACCGACGACCCGGCCGCCGTCGGTCACCAAGGAGCCCTCGGCCTGGTGCTTGAAGAACAACATGGCGACCCCGGTGCCAGCCAACGGGTACCCCAGCCCGAGCACGGCCAGGAACACGAACGACAAGACGACGGCACGGCGCAGGTTGGTGAGCATCAGTGCCAGCCCACGGCGGTCAGGAACAGGTCTATGAGCTTGATGAAGACGAACGGCACCACCAGGCCGCCGACGCCGTAGACGAGCACGTTGCGGCGCAGCGCCACCATCGCCGGTGCCGGCCGCCACTTGACGCCACGCAGGGCCAGGGGCACCAAGGCCACGATGACCAAGGCGTTGAACATGACGGCAGACAGCACGGCGCTGGTTGGGCTGTGCAACCTCATGATGTTGAGGGCATTGAGCTGCGGGTAGGTGGCGGAGAACAGAGCAGGGATTATGGCGAAGTACTTGGCAACGTCGTTGGCGATAGAAAACGTTGTAAGCGCCCCACGGGTGATCAACAATTGCTTGCCCACTTCGACCACGTCTATGAGCTTGGTCGGGTTCGAGTCCAAGTCGACCATGTTGCCTGCCTCTTTCGCCGCCGTGGTCCCGGTGTTCATTGCCACCCCGACATCTGCCTGGGCCAGGGCGGGTGCGTCATTGGTACCGTCACCCATCATGGCCACGAGCTTGCCGCCTGCTTGCTCAGCTTTTATCAGTTCCATCTTCCGTTCGGGCGTTGCCTCGGCTAGGTAGTCGTCCACACCGGCCTCTTGGGCGATGGCGGCAGCAGTGAGGGGGTTGTCGCCAGTCACCATGACCGTGCGGATGCCCATCGCCCGCAGGTTGTCGAAACGCTCCCTTATACCTTCCTTCACAACGTCTTTCAGCTCGATCACACCCAGGACCTCAGGGCCGTCCGCCACCACTAGCGGCGTGCTCCCCGAGCGGGCCAGGCCCTCGACCACGTCGTCTAGTTCGGGCGGCACCGTGCCGCCTTGGGCCGCCACCCACTGGCGCACCGCGCCGGCGGCCCCCTTGCGCACCCGCCTGGCACCCAGGTCGATGCCTGACATACGGGTCGACGCCGAAAAGGGCACGAAGACAGGGCCCTCGGCCATGTCCCGCTCACGGATCTGGAACAGCCTCTTGGCCAGCACGACGACCGAGCGGCCCTCGGGGGTCTCGTCGGCCAGCGATGCCAGCTGGGCGGCCTCGGCCACCTCTTGGTCGTCGTGGCCACCGACGGGGACGAACCGGCTGGCCACCCGGTTGCCGAGGGTGATGGTCCCGGTCTTGTCCAGCAGCAGTGTCTGGACGTCCCCCGCCGCCTCGACGGCACGCCCGCTCATGGCCAGCACGTTGCGTTGCACCAGGCGGTCCATGCCGGCGATCCCGATGGCAGACAAAAGAGCGCCAATGGTGGTAGGGATCAGGCAGACCAAAAGAGCTACCAGGGTGACGACGTCCAACGAACCGTGGGTGTGGCTCAATATGTCGGAGAACCTGCTGAAAGGCTGCAGGACGACCACCACCGGGAGGAACACCAGCGTGAGGGCAGCGAGGAGGATCGTAAGAGCTACCTCATTGGGCGTCTTTTGCCGGTTGGCCCCCTCCACCAGCGAGATCATGCGGTCCAAGAAGGTGTGGCCGGGCTCTGCCGTGATGCGCACGACAATGCGGTCCGACAGGACCTTGGTCCCGCCCGTCACGGCCGAGCGGTCACCGCCTGATTCGCGTATAACCGGCGCCGACTCACCCGTTATGGCCGATTCGTCCACTGAAGCAATGCCCTCGACAACCTCGCCGTCCGAAGGGATGAGGTCGCCTGCCTCGCACACCACCAAGTCCCCGCGTGACAACGCGGAGGTTGGCACACGCTCCTCGCTGCCGCCCGCGCCCAAGCGCCGGGCCAGGGTACCGGTCCTCGTGCGCCGCAGCGTGGCGGCCTGGGCCTTGCCCCTCCCCTCGGCCATGGCTTCAGCGAAGTTGGCGAACAGCACGGTCAGCAGGAGCCAGGCTGTGACCGACCAGCTGAAAACGCTTGGGTGGGCAATGGCTTCCAAGAAGGTGACCCCGGTGCCCACCAGGACCACGAACATGACAGGGTTCCTCACTTGCGCCCGGGGGCTCAGTTTCCTCAGCGAGCCGACCGCCGCTAGTCGGAGGATCTCCAGGTCGAACAGGCTCCGGGGCTGGGCCACGCCTTTGGCCGGCGGCGGGGTGGCCTGAGGTGAGGACGGTGGAGGCGCGGCCAGCGCCGTCACCGGAAGAGCCCCTTGCTCAACTGCTCGGCCAGCGGCCCCAAGGAGACGGCCGGGAAGAACGTGAGGCCGCCCACTATGAGGATGACCCCAACCAGCAGGCCGACGAACAGCGGCGTGTCGGTCCTGAAGGTCCCGGCGCTCGTCGCCACCGTCCCCTTGGACGCCAACGTGCCCGCCAGGGCCAAGGTGGGGACGATGACGCCGAAGCGGCCGAGCAGCATGGCCAGGGCCCCGGTGATGTTGTAGAAAGCGTTGTTGGCGTCCAACCCGGCAAACGCGGAGCCGTTGTTGTTGGCCTGGGACACGAAGGCATAAAGGATCTCAGTGAAGCCGTGCGGCCCGCCGTTGCCGATGGCTGCCCGCCCCGCGTGCACCGAGACGGCCACCGCGGACAGCACCAGGACGGTCACCGGCATGACCAGCACCCCCAAAGCAGCCAGCTTGACCTCCCTGGCTTGTACCTTCTTGCCCAGGTACTCGGGGGTGCGCCCTATCATCAGCCCCCCTACGAACACGGCGACGATGGCGAACAGCAGGACCGTGTACAGCCCACTGCCGTCCCCGCCGGGGCTGACCTCGCCCAGCATCATCCCCGATATCAGCCCGAAGCCCCCCATGGGGTTGAACGAGTCGTTGGCCCCCGAGACCGAACCGGTGGAAGTCTGCGTGGAAGCTATGTTGTACAGCGTGGTGGGCATCGGCCCGAAGCGGACCTCCTTGCCCTGCATGTTGCCCGCGGGTTGGGCCACGACATGGGCAGCCGCCACCGCCGGGTTGGGCTGCGACTCTGCGTACGACGAGAAGCCCAGCCAAGTACCGAAAATGACCGCCATGGCCGCCAGCAGCGCCAAGCCCTGGCGGGTGCTACCGACCATCCTGCCGAAGGTATAGGTAAGGGCCACTGGTATGGCCAGGACCAGCACGCAGGAAAGGAACTGGGTCAAGCCGGTCGGGTCCTCGAAGGGGTGGGCGCCGTTGGCGTTGAAAAAGCCCCCCCCGTTGGTGCCAAGCTCCTTGACCGGCTCCATGAAGCCAACCGGCCCGCGGGCGATGACTTGGGCCACCCCGTCCAGGGGGTTGTGGACGGCCACTGGCCCTGCCAGGGTCTGGGCTGCTCCCTGGGCCACGAACACCACGCCGGCCACGAACGCGACCGGGAGCAGCACATAAAACGTGCACCGGGTTATATCGGCCCAAAAGTTGCCTATGGTCGGCGAGCCCCGGCGGCTGAAGCCACGCACCAAGGCGACCGCGACAGCAATGCCCACCGAAGCGCTCACGAACTGCTGCACCGTGAGGGCCGCCATCTGGGTGAAGTAGGACATCGTGGTCTCACCCGCATAGCTTTGCCAGTTGGTGTTGGTGACGAAGGACACCGCCGTGCCCCACGACAACGCCGGGGCAACTGCCCCCAGGTGCTGCGGGTTGAACGGCAGGCTGCCCTGGAGCCTCTGTAGCGCGTAGGTGACCAGGATGGCGGTGCCAGAGAACACGACCAGGGCCGCAGCGTAACGAGGCCACGGCTGCTCGGCCTCGGGGTCGACCCCGAGCGCCCAGTACACGGGACGCTCTGCCCACGCCAGGTACCTCACGCGCCCGGCAAAGACCGCCTCCATGTACCCGCCCAGGTAGCGCCAGGCGAGGGCCAGCAACGCCAACAGGGCGACGATCGTCCCGAAGTAGCCCATTTAGAACCGCTCAGGCTTGAAAAGGGCGAGCCCCAGGTAGCAGAACAGCAGCACCGAAACAGCCAGCAACAGGCCGTCGGTGGTGCTCATACGCGTTCCAGGCCCTTTACCAGGGCCAGCATCACGACCACGAAGAGGACGGTCCCGAGCACAGCCAGCAGGTCAGCCATGCCGGCCAGGTTGCCAGGCACCCAGTGAACACGAGGTGTACCAGCGACGGCCGGCCGTTAATAAAACGTGGAGCAGCTCCCTCAGCCGGCGTCCAGGCTGTAGCCGATACCGGGCAGGGTGCGCAGCATCCGGCCGCCTTTTTCCCCCAACTTCTTGCGGAGGCGGTAGACGTACACCCGCAGGTACTCGGCCTCGGCGCCGTAGACGTCCCCCCACACCCCCCGCAGCAGCATCTGGTGGGTACAGGTCTTGCCCGCGTGGCGGGCCAGGAAGGCCAAAAGCTCCAGCTCCCGGGCGGTCAGGGCTACAGGCTTGCCCGCCACAGTGGCCTCGTAGTGAACCAAGTCGACCTCTATGGGCCCGACGACCAGGCGGCTGTCGCCCGAGCCGGTCGGCGGGCGGCCGTGGCGCAGCGCGCTGCGGATGCGGGCTTCGAGCTCAGCCATCCCGAAGGGCTTGGTCACGTAGTCATCGGCCCCCCCGTCCAGGGCTGCCACCTTCCTGTCCTCCAGGGCCGTGGCAGAAAGGACGATGACGGGGACTTGGCTGAAAGCCCGGATGCGGCGGCAGACCTCGAGGCCGTCCATGTCTGGCAGGCCCAGGTCCAAGACGACCAGGTCGGGGGAGCGCAAGGCCAGGGTGGCCAGGCCTTCCTCCCCGGTCCCGGCCAACAGGACTTCGTGGCCCTTGCCCCCCAGGGCGACCCTGAGGGCGCGCAGCAATGCCCGGTCGTCATCTATGGCGAGCACGCGGGCCACTTACGGCCCCCGCTGGGCCACCGGGAGGGTGAAGCAAAAACGCGCACCTCTGCCCGCCCGGCCCTCCCCTACCCATATCCGCTCGCCGTGCGCCTCCAAAAAGGCATGGGCGATCGCCAGGCCGAGGCCGCCCCGGCCTCCCGCCTCCCGGTGGCTGAACATCTGGAACAGGCTGGCCCGGTCGGCAGGAGCCACGCCGGGGCCCTGGTCCATGACCGACAGCTCGACTTTGCGCTCGCCCGCAGAGGGCTCGGTGCAGCGGGCCGACACCAGCACGGGCTTGCCCGCCGGCGAGTGCTTGAGGGCGTTGTCGACCAAGTTGGCCAGCACCTGGCGCACGAGCACCGGGTCGACGTCGACAGCCGGTAGCCCCGCCGGGGCACGCCAGAGGACATTGCCGTCGGTGGCGCCCCGGCCCAGGACCAACAGCGCCTCGTCGACCAGGTCGCCCACTTCCACCACTTGGCGGCGGAGCTCGAGCGCCCCGGCCTGCAACCGGGTCATGTCGAGCAGGTTGGTCACCAGCCGGTCCAGGGCATCGGCCTGGGCATCGAGCAGCTCGGCCAGTTCCTTCACGTCGCCTGGGCTAAGGGCGGAGCCGTCGAGCAGGGCCGAGGCCGACAGCTTGATGGTGGCCAACGGCGTCCTCAGGTCGTGGGAAACGGCTCCGACCAGGCTGCGGCGGAGGCGGTCCTCCTGCTCCACCAGGCGCGCCCGCAGCACCTGTTCGCCGAGCTCGGCCCTCTGCAAGGCCAGGGCAATGTGGTTGGCAAAAGCACCGAGCAGCTCGCCTTCCTTCGGGAGGGCCTTGGGCCCCTTCAGGGCCAGGAGCCCGATGACCCTCCCCGAGGCCACCAGGGCCACCGTGCGCAGCCCACCGCTGGGGGCGCCAGCTGGGCGGCGCAGGCGCTGGCTCGGCAGCCACAGCCGGACCGGGGCCGCCGAGCCGGCCGACAGGCCTCGCACCTCGTCGTCAGACAGCGGGGTGCCGGCAGATGCCGCCAGCTCCAGCTGGCCGTCCCGGGACAGCAGGACCACCGCGCCATCGGAGCCGAAAACCGCCTTCACCACGTTCACGACGTTGGCCAGCAGCTCTTCGCTCGACGAGTCCCGGACAAGCAGTTCCGACAGGTCGAACAGCCGGCGCAGCTCGGCCGCTCGCTGTTGGGCTTCGGCCTTGGAGCGGTTGGCCCTGGACACCACCTGGGCCGTGAGCACCATGACCACGGCGTAGACGGCCAGGGCGACCCAGTCCTCGGCCCGGCTGACATCGAGGGTGTAGTAAGGCGGGATGAACACGTAGTCGTAGACGAGGAAGCAGCCGGCGGTGGCCAGCAGGCCGGCAGCGTAACCTCCTGTCGCCACCGCGGCCACCACGGGTACCACGAGGACCAAGGCGGTTGTCGCCGTGCTCAGCTCCGCCCGCAGCGGGAACATGGCACCAGCCAGGGCCGCAGTCAGGGCCCAGGCGAGCATCAGGCCCAGCACCAGCCGGCGCAGCTCGGCCTTGTCCCCTCGGAGCCCCAGGCTCACCGGCAATGCCATGGCGCCTCCAGGTCGGCCCGGTCGGCCTCGCGTCGGGTCAGCCTACCTGCGGTAGCGGGGCCAGGAACTTCACCACCGAGGCGAGGCCGGCCGCTCGCAACGACGGCAGGACCAGGTCGGCTTCGGCGAAGCCCATGTGGGCGGTCATCTTCGTCGGTACCACCACGCAGGCCAGGCCGGCCGCCTTGGCCGCCCGCAGGCCGTTCAGGGAGTCCTCCACAGCCAGCGCCTCGGCCGGGGCGACGCCCAGTTGCCGGCAGGCAAGCAGGTACGACGCGGGGTCGGGCTTGGCAGCCCCGCAGTCGTCGTAGCAAGCCAGCACCCTGAGCTGGCCGGCCAAGCCCAGGCGTTGCAGGTGCTGGCTGACCCAGCTACGGGTGGAGCTGGAGGCTACGGCCACAGCCATGCCGAGGGCCTGGGCCTCCCGCACCCACTCGACGACCCCCTCCCTGGGGCCGGCACCACCCAGGAACTGAGCCTTCAGGCGCTGCGCCTGTGCCCGCAGCTCGCGCTCGTCCAGCGCCTGGCCGCTCCGGCGGGCAAGCTCGCCGAAAGGGTCGAACGAGGTGGCCTCAGGTCGGGTGCCTATGCACTGCGACCAGGTCTCGAGCGGCAGGTCCTGGCCATAGCCTTCCCATATCTCGCGCCAGGCCAGGTACTCGGGCTCCTCGGTCTCCAAGATCACCCCGTCGAAATCGAACACCACGGCTCTGACCGCCAAGTGCTGGCCCACCTCTCAACGACCACCTGCCACCGAGGGGGCCCGGACGACGACCGTGGCCCGCCAGGCCAGCACGAGGTCGCAGCGGGCGGCTCCCGGGGCCACCGGCGGGCAGGCCGGCCTGAGCGAGCTCAGCTCGGCCACCCCGGCTCGGGCCGCCTGGAAATTGGCCCCGGTGACGCCTCGAGCCAGCATGAGGGTCAAGGGCAGGGCCCTCAAGGTACCGGGCCGGGACACGTGGACCGGCCCCCAAGGCACGGCACCCACCGGCGCCCTCAGCAGCACGAGCAGCCTCTGGCCCACGCTCAGGCAGACGACCTGGCCGTCCTGGCGGTTGGCCAGCACGAACCCCGCCTCGGTGCTGGCGTGGGGCAACCTCGTGCAATGGGCCGCAGAGGCGGCCGGGGCAGGGGCAGCCAGGGCAGGGGTGGCCAGGGCAGGGGTAGCCCCGGCGCTCAGGGCCAACCCGGTGCCCAGGGCCAATGCCGCCAGGGCCTTGGTGAGCACGCTGGCCGGGACCGGCACGCTGGCCGGTGCCAGCGCCCGGGCTAGCGGGGCCGTACTGGCTAGCGGGACCGTACTGGCCGGTGCGAGCGTGGCTGCCACTGGCCCCAACCTAGCGCCCAGCTCGCCCCGCCCTGCTCGCCCCCCCAACGGCCCGCCCGGCCTTCGCGGCCGGGCCGGCACCCATGGGCTCAGGCCCGCACCAAGACGACCTTGCCCAGCTTGGCCCCGGCCGCGAAGCGGCCGTAAGCGGCCTCGGCCTCGGGGAAGGGGTAGGTCGCCTCGACCAGGGCCCTCACCTTGCCTGCCGCGAACAGCGGCACCACGTGGTGGCGCACACGCTGGACGACCAGGGCCTTTTCCTCCAGGGTGCGGCTACGCAAGGTGGACCCCCGCAGGACCGCCCGGCGAGCCAGTAGCTCGGAGAGGTCCACCTGCGCCTGGCTGCCTCCCCCGAGGCCGATGACTACGACCCGGCCCCAGGGCGCCAGGCACCCCAGGTGGCGGCTGAGGCCCGGCCCTCCCACCAGGTCCACCACGACGTCGAAGGGGCGGTGGTCGGCGACCTCTTCAGGAGCCACGCACGTCGCCCCGAGGCGGGCCACCTTCGGCCTCAGCGCCTCGTGCCTGACGCTGGCCACCACCTCCGCTCCAGCCGCGGCTGCGAGCTGGACGGCGGCCGTCCCCACTCCCCCCGCCGCCCCGGTCACCAGCACCCGGTCCCCGACACTGAGGCCGGCTTGGGTGAACAGGGCATCGTGGGCAGTGCAGTAGGCCTCCGGGAAGCCGCCCGCCTCGCTGAGGGGCCGCTCGGGAGGCACGGGCAGGGCCAGGCGTTCGTGGACCACAGCCCACTCGGCTTGGCCGGCGCCCGGGACCAGGCCCATCACCCGGTCACCGGGGCGGAACGTGGCGGCCCCGTCCCCCACCGCCTCGACCGTCCCGGCGCACTCCAGGCCGGGCTGGTCGGCCGGGACGCCCGCTGGAGGAGGGTAGCGCCCGGCCCGCTGGAGCAGGTCCGCCCCGTTGAGCCCGGCCGCCTCCACCCTGACCAGCAGTTCGTAGGCCTTGGGGACAGGAGCCGGGCGCTCGCCCCAGGTGAGCCTGCCCTCGGAGATGATGACCGCTCGCACGTGGGCCATCCTGCCAGAACGGCGCCGTCGCGGGCCGAGGTCACCCGCGCCAGGGGCTGCCTGGGTAGGCTTGTAAGCGTGCGGTTCCCGAGCGAGGGGCTCGCCACGCCAGCACGGGGCAGCCGGTCCGGCACCGCCCCCGGTAACCGGCCTCGCTGGTCGGGCTGGTCCGGTTGGTCGCGCTGGCGGGGGCTCGTGGCCCTGTGCGTGGGGCTCAACCTGGCTGAGGCCTCCTTGGTGGTGGGGTTGGACCACGGTGCGCTGCCCACCCTGGCTCCCCAGGCCAGCGCCATAGCGCCGCTCGGGGTCTTCGGCGACTTGCGGTGGGTGAGCGTCTACCACGACTCCTGGCCGGTGTTCGCGGCCGAGCTCCTGGCCATGTTGCTCGTGCGGGGAGGGCTCACGGCGGCCTCCGTCGCCCTCGCCTGGCCCGAGGGCCGCCCTCGCCCAACGGCGAGCGCCCTGGTGGCCCGCAGCGTCCTGGCCACGGCCTTTTCGGCACTGCTGCTCGTACCCAGCGTCGTAGTGCTCTTCGGGCTGGCCGCCGTACCGGTGTCGTGGCTGTTCCTGGCCGGCGTCCCCGCCGCCTTGTTCGTCGCCTTCGTCGCCCACCCCATCGGGGTCTCCGGCGACTGGTGGAGGCGGCCGATGGCCTTGCGCGCCATCGGCTGGGTGGCCCTGGCCTTTGTCACCTTGAGCCTGGCCACTTCGGCCCTGGCCGCCACGCCGAGCGCCCTGTGGCCGGTCATCTGTGCCCTGAGCGGGCTGTTCAATGCCTGGTCGTGGTCCGGCCTGGTCCGGGCCGTGGTGGACCGCCGCCCCGCCCGCCACGTGGTACCTGCCGTGCCGCTGGCGTTGGTGGCCCTGGTCGGGACCGTGGTCGGGGGGACCGTCGCCGGCTTCACCCGAGGGACCGGGGCCACTGCCGGTGCCAGCCCTGCGCCGGCCCGGGTGGCAGGGCACGGCCAGCCCGTCTTGTTGGTCTCCGGGTACGGGTCGAGCTGGGACGGCCAGCCGGTGCACCCGGTCCCCGGGCCGTTCACAGAACAACGCTTCTCCTACCGAGGGCTCAGTGCGACCGGCCAGCCCCTGGCCTACGACGGGCAGGACACGGTGAAACCGCTGGCCCAGCTGGACCGCCTCCTGCTCGCCCAAGTCTGGTCCCTGTACGCCAAGACGGGCCAGCTGGTCGACGTCGTAGCCGAGAGCGAAGGCGCGCTGGTAGCCAAGACCGCCCTCCTGGCTGAACCTGAGTCTCCCGTCTCCACCCTGGTCTTGGCGAGCCCGCTGGTCGGCTTGGGACGTGTGTCCTACCCGGTAGAAGGAGACCGCGGGTGGGGGGTGGCGACCAACGCGGCCATGCGCATCCTGGGCGACGCCCTCCAGGGGGTCGCCCCCATCGACCTGTCACCCGACAGCTCGTTCTTCGCCTCGCTCAATGCCGAAGCCCCTGCCCTGCAGGAGGCGATGACCTGCTCCATAGCCGGGGTCCACCAGTTCGCGCTCTTGCCCCTCGCGGATGCCACAGCCATCCCGGCCACAGCCAGCCTCCCGTTCCCTTCGGTCGTCTTGCCCGCGTTCCATGGCGGCCTGATCGAGAGCCGCGAGGGCGCCAAGGTGCTGGCCCAGATCTTGTCGGGCCGGCCGGTAGCTGGGGACAGGTTGCTGCGGCTGGCCGACGTGGCCATCAGCTACGCCGCCAGCGCCTGGCAGGTGCCCCCTCTCGTGGCCTCCGACTACCCCGAGGCCTCCGACTACCCTAAGGCCGGGGCCAGGCCTTCTGGGGAGCCGCCGAGCTGCCCTCAAGTGGCCGAACTGCTCCGCTCCAAGCTGGCCCTCGGCTGAGCGGCCCCGCCGGCCGCCCGCTTGTGCCGCCTCGGGCGCCTGGCCACCTCAGCACCGCAGTGCCACCGCCTGCACCCCCCTTGCCTCGAGCAGGTGGCCAAGGTCGCCCGGGTCACTGGTGAGCACCAGGTCCCCGTCTTGGGCCAGGAGCGCCAGGTGGCTGTCCACCACGTCGGCCGTCCCGCTGGCCTGGCACAAGGCCCCCGTGGCCCTCGAGGCCCGGCGGTCGAGGGGCAACTCCAGGAGCCCTTCGAGCAACCGCGCCAGGAGGACTTGGCGTGAGCCGCCACCTCTCCACGCTTGGGCTACGCAGCCCGAGGACGTCCTCACCTGCTCACCTCGCCGCCGTGCTGCTTCCACCAGGGCAGCCACCTGGCGGTTGCCGCGATCGAACCCTATGAGGGCGCCCGCGTCGAGCACGAGGCCCATTCAGACCGCCGCCGTCCCCTGGCGCAGCAGGCTGTCGGCTTGCCCCACCTCGTCCTCGGTGAGCGGCCCGAACTCCTTCTCGAAGGCGGCCACGGCCCGGCCCAGTGCCTCCAGGCGCAGCCGGTCTCGGGCCGAGCCGGCAAGCCACGCCGATACGCTCTGGCCCGACCGTCGCGCCGCCGAACGGATCGCCTCACCGAGCTCCAGGTCGAACGAGACGCTCATCTTCTCTACTCCCATAACCCCATCCTACCGTAGTAGGGACTACCGTCGCACGACCCTGGCCGGCGCACGCCCTTGGCCGCCGTGCTACTTCCACCCTCTCCGCCACGCGACCTGGTAGGCGACCTGGTACGCGACCTGGGCCAGGCACCCCGGTTGCGCCGCTCGGTGCCAGCGTCTACAGTTTGCAGAGCATCCTGTTGGCCAGCGAAATCCGGTGAGAGGCCGGTGCTGTCCCGCAACTGTGACCCTGCTCGGGCGAGCCGCCCAGCAGGGCAAGCCAGGTCGCCTGGCCGGCAGGAGTGACCGAGCACGTCGAGGTAGCGCGCTGGTCACAGGGGTTGCCCTGTCTCCGGCATTGTCCCTCGACCACAAGGAGGAATGCCGATGAGACAAAAATGGGCAGTACTGGCAACGTCAGTGGCGGCGGTGGCGGCACTAGTGGCAGCACCGGGGCCTGCTGGGGCTTCCCCGCCGGCACCGCCGGAGCGCATACTCAGCCTTTCGGCCAGCGCCACCCAGATGCTGTACGCGATCGGAGCAGGCAAGCAAGTAGTGGGGGTCGACAAGTACTCGACCTGGCCACCCGGGGCCCCGCGCACCAAGTTCACCGGCTACGAGTCAAGTGCCGAGGACTACCTGTACCTTCACCCCGACTTGGTGGTCTTCGCCTTCAAGGAGGGCACCCTGATCCAGCAGTTGGCGAAGCTCCACGTACGCACCCTCCTGCTCCCGCCGGCAACCAACATCGCCGGCGTCGACAGCCAACTGGCCGAGCTCGGGCGCACCACCGGGCACCTGGCGGCCGCCGAGCAAGCCGAGGCCCGCCTGGCCCGGAGCATCTCCGCCGCAGAGCGGGAGGCAAAGGGCAAGGGGAGGGGCAAAACGTACTACATCGAGCTCGACCCCACTTACTACACGGCCACCTCGGGCACGTTCATAGGTTCGGAGTTCTCCCTTTTCGGCATGCGCGACATAGCCGACCCGGCGGGCCACGGCAACCTTTGGCCGCAGATCTCGGCTGAGTACCTGCTCAAGCAAGACCCTGACTACGTGTTCCTAGCCGACACCGTCTGCTGCCACCAGACCCCGGCCTCCTTTGCCAGCCGGCCCGGGCTCAGCCTTCTCCGGGCAGTCAAGCTCCACCAGGTGATAGGCGTGGACGACTCCGTCGCCTCCGAGTGGGGCCCGCACACGGTCAGCGAGCTGGTCGACTTGTTGGCCAGGGTGCTGGCTGCTTCACGATGAGCGCGCTCCCGCGCCGGGCTCGCCCGCAGTGAACTGGTAGGTGGTCACGGACCGGAACGCCTCACCGGGGTAGAGGACGACCGAAGGCCAACCGGCCTGGCCTATGTGGTGGGGCGAGTCCGGGAAGTGCTGGGTCTCGAGCGTGAAGCCGTCGCCTGGCCGGTAGCGGCGGCCGCTTGTGCCCGTCAGGTTGCCGGCCAGGAAGTTGCCCGTGTAGAACTGCACCCCGGGCTGGTCCGTGTAGGTGCGCAACGTGATGCCTGTGCCCGGGTCGAAGGCGGTGGCAACCAAGCGGTAGCCAGAGCCGTTCAGTACCCAGTTGTGGTCGTAGCCCTGGGCTATGGCGAGCTGCGGGCGGGGCTGGCCCCCACCATCAGGCAGGTCGTAGCGCTCGATGTGCTCCCCGATCGGCCTCAGGGCCCGGAAGTCAAAGGCGGTGCCAGCCACGGGCACGAACGCCCCGGTGGGCACCAGGTCCTCGTCCGTGGGCTGGTAGGTGTCGGCATTGATCTGCAAGTACTGGCCCAGGGCACTTCCTGACCCCTCACCAGCCAGGTTGAAGTAGGTGTGGTTGGTCAGGTTGACCACGGTGGGCACGTCGGTGGTCGCGTGGTAGGTGACCCGCAGCGCGTTGTCGTTGGTGAGGCTGTAGGTCACGGTGTTGCAGACGGTGCCCGGGAAGCCGTTCTTGCCGGCAGGGTCGGTATAGCTCAGCTCGAGGGCAGCGAAGCCAGTGCCTATCTCCGGCCTGGCGGACCAGATCTGGGTGTTGTAGGAGCCGGGGCCGCCGTGCAGGCTACCGGCCCCTTCGTTGGCCGCCAGCTCGTACAGCTGACCGCCCAAGCTGAAGCGGGCACCCGCGACCCGGTTGGCACAACGGCCTATGAGCGCGCCGAAGTAGGTGCTGGCCGGGCTCTCGGGTGACGGTTGCAGCTGGCCCTCGAAGTTGCGCACGTAGTCGTCCAGGGCCGGGAAGCCGAGCACGACGTTCACCAACCGCCCGGCGCGGTCAGGGGCCCAGAGCGACTGGACAACGCCCCCGTAGGTGCTGACCTTGACCGACATCCCGCGGCTGTTGGTGAGCGTGAACAACTCGACGCACGAGCCATGGGCGCTGCCCCAGGCCACGCTCGAGATGCTCACCGCCCCCGGCCCGCGCCCTTCCCGGCGCTCGGGCACTTCCAGCCGCTCGGGGCGGACCTCTGTGCTCATCTCCCCTATGTTAGCGGTCACAACACGTTGGGGACGGCACCCCAAGCCGCCAGGGGCCCCGGGCCTGCGCTCTACGGCCTCGCCAGGGAGCACCTGCCCAGGGCACCGTCTCGCCAGCTCCCGCCTTCGGGCCCTGCGGCCGGGTGGGCACCACGAGCCCATAGCGGGCCTGCGGCGCGGGCCGGCTCCCGCAAAAAGGCGCGTGCCCGGGCCGGCCGCCGGGCGCGGGGCGGGCCGGTCAGTTGACCGGGACCCGGCGGGGCCGGTCGTGGGCGGGCTTGGGCAGGCGGACAGTGAGGACGCCATCGCTCAGGTTGGCCTCTACTTCACTGTCGGCCACCTCACCCGGGAGCACCACCTCGTACTCGAACCGGCCCACCGTGCGCTGCTGGCGGCGAAGGACGCCAGAGCGCTCCTTTTGCTTGCGCTCGCCGCGCACGGACAAACGCCTTCCGGAGACCTCTATGTCGAGGTCACCTTTTTGCACCCCGGGGAGCTCGATCTCCACCAGGTAAGCGTCGTCGGTTTCTTCGATATCGGCCGGCGGCGTGAACGGGCCTGCCAAGTAGCTCGGGAACGGCCACCACGAACCGAGGAACTGCGAGATCTGGGCGTGGAGCCGCTCCAGGTCCTCGAACGGGCCCATGCCGGCCGGCTCGGCGGTAACCGGCTGGTTGCCGTTGCGCAGGACAGGCAGCGCCATGACAACCACCTCCTCCAATATCAGTTGCCGTGGTCCAACCAACTGCACCTGGCCGAGCGAGCCAGGGCGGGGGCCACCGGGTACGACCACACCCGGCTCCCGCCAGCTGGCAGCCCGGTCGCCAAAGTTGACAACCTCGGGCTCAGTTTTATTCCCGGCGGCCTTCTCGCTTTGGTCAGGGGGCCACCGTGGCCACCTCGGAGCGCGAAGCCTTCACCATGGCGGCTGAGGCGGCCAGGGCCAGGGCCAGCACTGCGGCACTGACCACGAAGCCCACGTCGTAGCCGTGCACATAGCCCTGGGCCACCAGGTGGCGCGCAGCTATGTAGCTGGCGGTGGCCGAGGCGGCGACGGTGTTGAGCAGGGCAGTGCCGAGCGAGCCGCCCACCTGCTGGGTGGCGTTGACCAAGGCGCTGGCCACGCCAGCATCGTGCGGCTCGACTCCGACCAGGGCCGTGCTGCTGAAGGCCACGAAGACGAAACCCAGGCCGAGGCTGAGGACCACTTCGGCTGGCAGCACGTGGGTGGCGTAGCTCGTGCCCACGCCGATCTGGGTGAACCACCCCAGGCCGCCGACCGCCACGAGCAACCCGCCGGCCAGCAGCAGCCGGGGCCCCAGCCTCGGCAAGGCCCGGCTGGCAGCAGTGGCCGATACCACGATGCCGCCTGAAAAGGGGAGGAACGCCACACCGCTCCTCAACGGCGAATAGTGCAAAATGCCCTGCAGGTAGTACGTGAGGAACAGGAAAGTCCCGAACAAGCCCACCCCTACAAGCAAAGAGGCGAGGAAAGAGCCTCCCCGGTTGCGGTCGGCCACGACCCGCAGGGGCAGCAGCGGGTGGGCAACCCGGCGCTCCATGAGGGCGAACGCCCCGACCAGGCCGGCACCGCCGGCGAGCAAGCCAACGGTCGCCGCCGCTCCCCAGCCGTTCGTCTCGGCCCGGGTGAACCCGTAGACCATGGCCAGCAGGCCGGCGGTCACCACAATGGCACCGGGCACGTCGTAGTGGCGGTCGCCTTCGGCTCGGCTCTCGCGCACGACTCTCGAGGCGGCCAGCGCGGCCAGCACCGCTATGGGGGCGTTTATCAGGAGCGTCCAACGCCAGGAGGCGAACTGGGTGAGCAACCCTCCCAGTACCAGCCCGATGGCGGCCCCGCTCCCAGCCACCGCTCCGTACACCCCGAAGGCTCGGGAGCGCTCCTGGGGGTCGCTGAAGGTCACCTGGAGCAAGGAGAGCGAGGCAGGAGCCATCAGGGCGGCAAAGGAACCTTGCAGGGCGCGCGCCGCGAACAGCATGCCGGGGCCCTGCGCCAGGCCCCCGAGGGCTGATGCCGCCGCGAAAGCCAGGAGGCCGAGCACGAAGGCCCTCTTCCGGCCCAGGTAGTCGGCGACCCTCCCGCCGATCAGGAGCAGGCCGCCGAAGGCCAGGGTGTAGGCGGTCATGACCCACTGGCGGTCAGCGACGGAGATGTGCAGGGCGCGCTGCGCTGAAGGCAGGGCTATCGTCACCACCGATGCATCGAGCACGAGCATGAGCTGGGCGATGGCGATGACGACGAGAGCCTTGAACCTCTTGGGGTCAGGCAGTGGCCCCGGGCCGGGCGTGAGCGCAGCCCTGGTCTCGAGCATGGTCATTGTGGGGTCCTCTCCTTGGGTAGGTGGGGGCAAAGCCGTGGTACGGGCGCGGCGGCCGACCGGGCCTCGCCGGCAAGTGCCCGGCCACCGCCTCGTGGTACTATGCGGAACGACGTCTCCGGATAACCACTATACGGAACTATCGTTCCGCTTGTCAACACCCCCCAAGACTGAGCGTTCCTACTGGCTATGGCACCTGCGGCCCCCCATCAGCGAACGACGGCCCCGACCGCCCGCGATGGGCCCAGGGCGGAGCGAGCCGACGCCCGGCGCAACCGGGCGGCGCTGCTGGCGGCAGCCGAGGAAGTCTTCTCGGAGCAGGGGATCTCGGCCCCCATCGACGAGGTGGCCCGCCGCGCCGGGGTCGGCGTGGGCACGCTCTACCGGCATTTCCCCACCAAGGAGGCACTGTTCGAGGCGATCGTGGCCGCCCGCATAGAGAGCCTGGCCACCAGGGCAGAGCAACTGGCCCGCGAGCCTGACCCCGCCGCCGCGTTGCTCAGCCACATCTCGGAGGTGGTCGCCGGCGCGGTGGCCAAAAAGGACCTCTTCGACGAGCTGGCGCGCTGGGGCTACGAGCCCATCGAAAGGGTGCACGCCGAGTACAAGCAACGCCTGTGGCGGGCAGGAGAGATCCTGCTGCGGCGTGCCCAGCAGGCGGGGGTGGTCCGCCCCGACCTCACCCAGGAGGACCTCACAGCCATGGTCCTGGGCACCTGCGAAGGCGCTTGCTGCGCCCTGGTCGACGCTGCCCGCCGCCCAGAGCTGAGCAAACGCATGGTCGAGGTCCTCTGGGCCGGCCTGCAGGCCCGTTGAGCCACGCTCGGCTGGGGCACCCCACCAGCTCCGAAGACCCCAAGCCAGGGCCCAGCACCGGGAGGGCCATGGAGGGGCCTTGGGCGGCGGGCCAGCGCGCTGGCCGAGCACACGGCCCGCGTCGGGCTCATAACCCGAAGGTCGCAGGTCCAAATCCTGCCCCCGCCACCAAGACCGCTGGGCGGGCGCGCACCTCGTGCAGGGGTGCAGGCGCCTGACCAGCGGTTTCTCGTTTCGGCGCTCGTTGGAGGGGCGGGTATCTCGGGTGTTTTTCTCGGGGCCTGATCAACGCTGCGTACGCATGCCGATGCATGGTGTGCGCGGCAAGGCGTGGCCGGTGAGCTGCGGGTTCTCGGCGACGGGTGGGTCGACGGACGCCTCCGGGCCGCTCTTGCGTGTGCATGCACAGGGCATGCGTACGCACTGCACTGATCAACGAGATCTCGATGGGGACCGCGCCCGAAGTGCTCCTCGGGGTGCTGCGGTGGGATCCCGTCGGGCGCTCTGGGCGTGCGTTCGGCGCTCCCGGTGCCGCTCGAAGCAGGTGACGTTGCGGTCCAGGGCCATCGTTCGAGCGTGGCGGTCAGTGCCGCACGGTTACGGCACGACATGCGGTGGCGCACCTGCGATGAGCTGCACTGGCCTTTGCTGGTTGGCGACGCGTTGGGGACGGCTCAGTACGTGGTGTGCGTGAGCCGGCGCACCTCGTCCAGGGTGCGCTCGGCGATCTCCCGGGCACGACCGGTTCCAGCGGTGAGGACCTCTCGGAGGTAGCGCTGGTCCTTGACGAGCTCGGCTCGGGCCAGCCGGATCGGTCGAAGTCGCTCGTTGAGAGCGTCGGTGACGAGCCGCTTGAGTCCGCCAGCACCGCCGTCGCCCACTTGCTCGGCAACTGTGACCGGGTCCTCGCCGGTGCACAGGGCGGCGAGGAGCACCAGGTTGGCGACCTCGGGGCGCCGGTCCGGCTCGTAGGTGATCCGGCGCTCCGGATCGGTCTTGGCTCCACGGATGAGCCGGGCGGTGTCGTCCTCGGTGGCGCAGAGCGGGATGGCGTTGCCCCGGCTCTTGGACATCTTGGTGCCGTCGACGCCGAGCAGCAGCGGTGCTGCGCTCAACAGGGCGTCGGGTTCGCAGAAGTAGCTCCCTTCGGGTGAGTACCGGTCGTTGAAGCGCCGGGCGATAGTCCTGGTCAGCTCCAGGTGGGGCAGTTGGTCCCTGCCGACGGGCACGACGTTGGCGTGGCAGAAGAGGATGTCGGCGGCTTGGTGCACCGGGTAGGTGAACATCAGCGCGCGCATCGAGGAGGCGCCGCTCGTGGCGAACTCGTCTTTGACCGTCGGGTTGCGTGACAGCTCGGCCACGCTCACCAGGCTGAGAAACGGCAAGAGGAGCTGGTTGAGGGCTTCGACCTGGCTGTGGGCGAATATGGTGGAGCGCTCCGGGTCGATGCCCACCGCCAGGTAGTCGGCGACCTGGCCGAGCACGTCAGCGCGCAGGCTGCCAGGCGCGTCGCGATCGGTGATGGTCTGGTAGTCCGCGATGAGGACCAGCACCTCGACACCGAGGTTCTGGAGACGTACCCGGTTCGCGAGCGTGCCGAAGAGGTGACCGACGTGCAGCGGCCCCGTGGGTCGGTCGCCGGTCAGGACCCGAAACGCACCAGGAGACGCTTCGATCGCCCGTTCGAGGTGGGCGCTTCGCTCGGCTCCAGCGACATGCGACGGCGTGGTGGTGGCGGGAATGGACAACGCAGGTACCTCCTGGAGCTCGGGCCTCCAGGCGGGACGTGCGCTTCGACGCGAGACGGACCGCCCGGAGGCGGTCCGTTGCACGACAAGCAGACGGAGTTGAGTCCGCCAGAGTGGTGTACGAGGGGTGGTCCCGCCTGGGGGTCCCCCAGACGCGACGTCCACCGCGTCAACCTTCAAGTACCTGCGATGGAACTGAAGGGAGAACACGGTGGGCGTCACCAACACGATGGGCGCGGGCGAGCTCGTGCGCAAGTACCTGGGGTCCGAGGCGGGCAGTGAGCTGCTGGGTGAGATGGTGAAGATGGCGGCGGAGCTGCTCATGGACGCCGAGGTGGATGTGCTCTGCGGCGCCGGCTATGGCGAGCGCAGCGAGACCCGGGTGAACAGTCGCAACGGGCATCGGCCGCGGCGCTGGGACACCCGGGCGGGCACGATCACCTTGGACATCCCGAAGCTGCGGCGGGGCTCGTACTTCCCGAGCCTGTTGGAGCCTCGCCGGCGAGCCGAACAGGCGCTGGTGAGCGTGGTGTGCCAGGCGTATGTGGAGGGCGTCTCGACCCGGCGAGTGGATGACCTCGTGCGCTCCATGGGGATCGAGGGGATGTCGAAGTCCCAGGTCTCCGAGCTCGCGAAGGACCTCGACCAACGAGTTGCCGAGTTCCGCAGCCGCCCCCTCGACGCCGGCCCCTACACCTATGTGTGGCTCGACGCCCTGGTGCACAAGGTGCGAGAGGGCGGCCGGGTGGTGTCGGTGGCGACGGTGATCGCCACGGGCATCAACGCCGATGGTCATCGGGAGATCCTCGGCGTCGACGTGTTCACCACCGAGGACGGAGCGGGCTGGACAGCGTTCCTGCGCGGCCTGGTGGCCCGGGGGCTGTCCGGGGTCGCCCTGGTTGTCTCCGACGCCCACGAAGGCCTCAAGCACGCCATCGCGGCCGTGTTGCCCGGTGCCACCTGGCAGCGGTGCCGCACCCACGCCATGCGCAACCTGCTCACCCGGGTGCCGAAGTCCGCTCAGGCGATGGTGGCCACTCTCGTGCGCACGATCTTCGCGCAGTCCGACGCCGCCCAGGTCAAGGCTCAGTTCGACCGGGTTGTCGACCAGTTGGAGCGGCAGTTCCCCGCCGCAGCCGAGTTCCTGATCGACGCCGAGGCCGACCTGCTCGCCTTCTCGAGCTTCCCGGTCGAGCACTGGCGCCAGATCTGGTCCAACAACGGCCAGGAGCGGCTCAACAAGGAGCTGCGTCGCCGCACCGACGTCGTCGGCATCTTCCCGAACCGCCCGGCCCTCATCCGCCTCTGCGGCGCCGTCCTCGCCGAACAGCACGACGAGTGGGCCGTGGCACGCCGCTATATGAGCGCCGAGTCCCTCGCCAAAGCCCGGCTACGCGTCGTCGCCGACGAAGTCGGAACCGACCCGAAGGAGGTGATGCCAGCGGAACTCGAAGCCGTCAGCTGAACCGAGGCAACACGGTTGACGCGGAAGGTCCTCATACACCACTCCGCCGGACTTGACCGCAGACGGCCGCCTTAGCGCGGCCACCACCAGCACGTGCAACTCGTTCGGATCATCGCCCCGAAACTACCACTGGCGCCGTCGCAGGTGGCCTGCGCAGTATGGACAGAACCCTCGGTCACCACCACCGCAACCGTGCCTGGGTCGGCGATCTCACCGCTGCGTAGATGTCCGCCGAGCCGAGCCGCGTTGGGAAAGTGGCGTTGGTGCAGGCAGCATTGGCCAGGCGTGTCGGGCGTGGCCTCCACCCTGCGCCCGAGGTGATCTGGGCATACCAGACGTTGTGCAGGGAACCGTCGGTTCGCGTCGCGGACCTGGCGGCAGAGGTGGGTTGGAGCCGGACCAGGCTCGCGTCGCGCTTCTCGGCCCAGGTCGGGCTCTCCCCGAAGCGCTTCAGCGAGGTCGTCCGATTCGAACGAGCCTGCACCCTGCTCGCCGCCGGCGCCTGCTCGTTGGCCGAGGTGGCTGTGCGCGCCGGGCACTACGACCAGGCCCATCTGACCCTGATATTGCAGCCTGACAGGTGGGCGGCCTGGGAAGGGGTTTGCTGTTTCCGAGACGGCTGGTAGATCGGGCGTGACCGGTCGCGGACGGCCTTGTGTTCGGCCGAAGTGCATTCGAGGCACCGTTCGACTGTCCTCGACGGTCGGTCGGGCACGGCTCCGCCTCGAGTGGGGCGACGTCGGTGTGGTGGAGGCGGTTCAGGCGTAGCGCGGGAGTGTTCGCAGGCGCTCGAGGGCGGCGATGAACGCCTCGGCGTGGCGGTAGGCGGTGGGCAGCCGGAGGAGGAGCCTGCGCCCGCGGCGCACCACCTTGGCGGCCACGTTGAGAAAGCTCGTCCGTAGGCGCTTGCCCCTGCAGGTGGCGAACGCCTCGGGAAGCGCCAGCACTCGGAGCCAGCGGGCCACGTTGTGCGACAAAGCCGAGGCGAGCCGCCAGAGCCAGTTGCCGAAGAAGTTTCGCACCGGAGCGTGGTTCATGGCGAAGTCGGACTTCAGCTGACGGATGGCCTCCTCGGCGGCGCCGCCACGCAGGCGGTGGTGATGGTCGATCTGTGCTGCTTCGATACTCGCCGGCGCGTTCGTGATGCAGGCGAAGAACCGCCAGCCGCCGAGATCGTCGAAGCTCAGCTGCTCGCCGGCCGCCTTGCGCTGACGGCGCACGACGAGGCGCAGGTCACGACCCGAGAAGGCGTAGGCGGTCTCGGCGACCTCGGAGCCCGACAGCTCGCCGTCGGCGTCCTGTGCCGGTGTCCAGGAGGTCTCGGGGGCCACCGCGAGCGCACAGATGGCCTCACGCACCGAAGCGTTCTGCTCGACGGTGATGGTGAAGATCGCCTTGTGGGCCACACAGGTCTCCACCACCTTGTTCGAGAAACCCGCCGAGTCGATACGGATCCACAGCTCATACAGCGGCCGCGCCTGGGTCGGGATGGCGGCGACGCACTCGTCGATGAACGAGGCGAGCTTGGCCCTCGGGCTCGCGTTGCCGCCCCGGGCACGGATGGCGAGCACGTCACCCGTCTCGCCCACGACACCAACGAGCGGGGACATCTGCACCTCGCCCTTGTAGGAGAAACGCGAACCCTCCTTGTGCTTGCCGTAGGTGTCGATGTAGGTGGCATCGGGATCGATGGTCAGTCGTCCCGGCGCAGGAGCTGCCCCCATCGCCCAGGCCCGCCTGAGCATCTCCCGGTTCACCGCCTGGGCCCGCATCACACGACCGAGGTCCGCACCGGCGAGGAAGCGGAACAGCGTCGTGTGGGAAGGCAGCGCGTGGCTCCCACGCAGGCGTCGTGTCGCCTCATCGAACAGCAGCGACACGTCGGAGAGGAAGTCACCCCCGGCGAGCTGCAGCTCCACGATGGGGCGGTAGCACTCACCGCCGGAGTACCCACCGGGGCCGATCGGGCGCAGATGGTGCCGGTCAGCCACCTCGACAACACCGAGGCGATCGAGCAGCTCGCCGACGAGCGCGCTCCCAGCGCAACCGGTCACGTTGTCCTCACTCACCTCCACAGCGACCCGGGCAACCCGACGCAGCGGCCGAGCGACGACACGGTCCTCGATCTTCAACAGCGGTGCGGTAGTCTTCACCGGACAGGTGCTCCTCTCCTGGGCGTCGTGCGAGCTTCGAACACCCGCATTCTCCCAGGTAGCGGAGCACTTGTCGCGTCTATCGAAGACGCGTTCCGCTACTTCGCTGCAATATCAGGGTCTGAGCCGCGACGTCCGGGCCCTGGCTGGCACCACCCCGGCCGCCTTGGCCGCCCAGCTCGCCTCGGGCGGCCCGGCCGATCCGTGACATTCGTCCAAGACGGCCGCCGGTGCCCGTCGATACCGTGAGCGCAGTGTCAGCAGCCCCCCAAGCCCGCGTGCCCGGCGCCGAGCGCACCTCGGTGGTGGTGTTCGACGACGTCGTGGTCGAGGTCGACCGCGGCGGGGATATCTGCTTCGTGGCCAGGGGTGTCTGGCACCGGGCTTAGGTGGACCGGCCGGCCACGCTCGTCCACCTCACCCCGGGACCCTCCGGGGAGCACCGCCCACTCGAACCCACATCCAACCGGGAGGAGCCGTGAGCAGCGAGAAGCCGACCCTGAACCAGGTGAACCTCGTCGTCGAGGAGATGGACGCTGCACTGGCCTTCTACCAGGCACTTGGCATGCGGGTCCGCTGCGACGGCGGCGAGTGGCCCGCTGGCAGCGGTGCCCGTCACATAGCGCTCGACAACGGCGACGGTGCGATCTTCGAGCTCGACAACCCCGCCATGGCGAGGATCTACCACGGCGGATGGCGCGCCCGGGGCGTCGAAGACCGCCTCGTGATCCTCGGCTTCTCCCTCGCGTCCCGCAAGGCGGTCGACGACACCTATCGAGCCCTGACCGGCGCCGGATACCTCGGACGCCAGGAGCCCTACGACGCCTTCTTCGGTGCCCGCTACGCGGTCGTCCGGGACCCGGCAGGCAACGATGTCGGCCTCATGAGCCCCATCGACCAGCACCGGCGCTTCACACCCACGACCTGAACTCTCCCATGCTGACGCCGGTAGGGCTGGCGCCTACAGCGAGGCGGGGTTCGGTTGGGGCCACCAATCTCTCTGCTGACACCCGGCGAGTGCCGAGCCACCGAAACTACGTCCGTGCCCGAAGAGACTCTCCTCCCGGACGGGCGTCCAGCGGCGACGATCACGAGCTTGTTCAGGCCAGGTGCTTGGTGGCCTCCCGGCGGGACAGGCTGCTCAAGACGGTCGCCCCGTCGGCCACGAAGCCTCGGACCCACTCGGGATCGCTGCGCGCGTAGTCGCGTAGCGACCAACCGATGGCCTTGGCGACAAAGAAGTCTCGGTCGGTGGCGTTGGCGTCGATGACCTCCGTCAGCAGCGCCAGGTCAGTGCGGACACCAGCTCCGAGCTGAGCGATGATGCTGGCGCGTCGCAGCCACCGATCCGGCGAGCGTGACCACGCGACCAGCACCGGGCGCAACTCGCCGGGGTGAGCGGCGAGCAGCTGGCCGGCCCGAGGCGCCGTGGCATCGACGTGGTCCCACCATGCCCCGGTGGTGATCATCTCCTCGTAGAGCGCCAAGAGCGCGAGCGACGTGGTGGCGACGCGCAGGCCGGTCAGCTCGGTCGCTGCGTACCGCTGCTCGCGGTGGGTCGCGCCCCGCCACAGGGCGGTGGCGCTGGCCGCGAGGTGGAGGGCAGAGGCCGGCGGATGCACCCGTGCTGCCGCGTTGGTCACAGCACGCACCGTCGGCACGCTGACGCCGAGGTAGGGCATGGTGGACTTCATGTAGGCCTGCATCTTCGGGGCGCGCCCTGGATCTGCGGCGGCCCCCAGCCCGTCGTTGATCGCAGCGATCAAGGCGAGGTCGGCGTCCACCGGGTTCCCTTCAGCCGACCGGCGGAGGTGGGTGTCAGGTCCCGAGGTGGACAGCCTCGACGTTGTGGCCGTCAGGGTCGCGTAAGAACACCGCGTAGTAGTCCGGGTGGTACTCCGGCCACTCACGCGGGGCATGGAGGACCTCGGCGCCAGCACCAAGCGCAGCCTGGTGCACCGCGTCGACCGCCTCTCGGTCAGGGGCACGAAATGCCACGTGTAACTCCCGGGTCTCCGATCCTGCAGCAGGACTCAGCCAGAAGCCGGGGACACCGTCTGTGCCGGAGAGTCCGACGACGAGGCCGTCGCCGTCGGAGATCCGCATGGCCTCGTGCAGGCCGAACGGAGCGAACACCTCCGAGTAGAACCCGAGTGAGGCCTCCACGTCGGCCACCTGCACGCCGAGATGATCGAGCACGCCCAAAGGCTACCCCCGAGACATCCCCGACGACGCCTCGGACGTGCGCCCGGAGGGTCTGGTGCAGATCACGAGTGGCCGTAGGCCTTGCTCGTGACCAGACCAACCTGGTGACCAGACCAACCTGGCAACGGGCCTCCTCCTCGATCTCGTTCCCGCGAAGTGTCTCCTGGTAAGCACCTCACAGAGGCGGCGCGCCGTGGTCGGGTGTGGCAGGCTCGTCGGTGATGCGCGGACCGTTGTCCCAAGACCAGCTCGAGCAGTTCGTCGAGCGCGGCTGGACCCTGCTCGAGGGCGCCTTTCCCGCCTCGGTGGCCGGTGCGGTGCGCGGGGAGCTGGGCCGGCGGATCGGGGTGGACTTGGAGCGCCCCGAGGAGTGGATCCAGGCCCGGGTGTGGTTGAAGGAGCTGCTCTCCGAGCCGCCGTTCACCGACGCGCTCACCGACCGGTTCGCCTCGGCGGTCGACCAGCTGGTGGGCCCGGGGAGATGGAAGATGACTCCGGTGATGGGCTGGTGGCCGGTGACCTTCCCCGGCTTCGACGGTCCCGGCTACGGCGACGACTGGCATATCGAGGGCGACTGGTTCCGCCACCACGTCTCCTCGGGCGACCAGGCGGTGTTGAACCTGTTCTGCTTCTCTGCGATCGAGCCGGGCGGGGGTGGGACGCTGTTGGTGGAGGGCTCGCACCATCTCGCCGCCACGCTGCTGTGGGAGGCCGAGCCCGACGGGCTCGAATCCGACGACTTCGACGGGCCGCTCACCGCAGCCCTTGAGGAGCGCGGCTGGCCAGGGGTCGTCGAGGTCACCTGCGAGGAGGGTGATGTGGTGCTCGCCCATCCACTGCTCTTCCACGCTTCGAACCCGAACCACGGGAGCCGTCCCCGGGTGATGGCCCAGCCGGCGTTCTCCATGACCGAGCCGATGCGCACCGAGGGCGACGGCCTGTTCCCCGTCGAGGTGCCCCTGGCCCGCAGCCGACCGTCAGGGGCCCAAGGGCGGTGACCCGGTCCCCTCAGACGCTCCCCGAGGCGGAGCGCCGCCTTGTCGCGGCGTGGGCAGCCGACTGCGCCGAGCGGGTCCTGCCCCTCTTCGAGACCGAAGCTCCCGGCGACGAGCGGCCTCGAGAGCTGATCGCCCGGGCTCGTCGCTATGCCCGGGGGGAGCTGTCTGTTGCCGAGGGGATCCGCCGTCGCTTCGAAGGCGGTGTGGGGGTGGGCGAGGTGCGCGCCGCTGCCGCCATGGCTGCGGCCCGAAGTGCCGGTCAGGCTGCCGGGGTCTGTCACATGGGCGCGCACGGCCTCGGCGCGGCCTCCTATGCCGTCGAGGCGGTCCGACTCGCCGAGCCGGACCGGCCACAAGCCGCTGAGGATGAGATCCGCTGGCAGCTCGACCACCTGTCACCGGAGCTCCGGCGAGCGCCGCGGGCTCTTCCCGCTCTCGGTGAGAGCCGCGCCGGCCCGCTCGGTCCGGGCCTGCTTTCGAGAGGCCAGGTTGCCGTGACCATCCGCCGCCTCCAAGGCGACCTCGCCAGTGCCGACTGCTGAAGGCTGAAGGCCCGGCGGTCAGTTCCTCCAGCCCACCGCAGGCCAACCTCGGCGATCGACAGCTCCGTGCAGACCAGCAGCCGGATCATCTGCTCGGCCCGCATCTTTCATGGGCCCGCATCGTTCATGGGCTCGCATCTTTCATGGGTAGGCCATCGGAGCGTTCCCCTGACGCCGACCCGGAGCGCCGGGGTGCGCTGCTGGCGGGACGCCAGCGGGTGGGGGGTCCTCGGGCTGGTGCGGCGCGGGTCTGGACCGCACCGGAGGCCTCGGACTGTCGGCTGTCTCAGGTCTGAGCGGCGTGGCTGGCTACGCTTTGGAGGTGACCGGGAAGCGGGCCGGGACGCTGCTCGAGTGCATGTCGGAGATCGAGCGCTTCACGCTTCGCCGGGCCTGGACGGCGCTCGGCGACGAGGAGCTGTTCTTTGAGCCGGTCCCGGGCGCTTGGAGCATCCGTCGTCGCGACGAGTGCCAGACGCCGGACCCCTTCGGCGTAGGTGACTGGGTGGCGGACTTCGCGATCCCCGAGCCGGCTCCGGTCCCGATGACCACCATCGCGTGGCTGTACTGGCATATCGCCTCGGTGCCGGGCCGTCTCTGCGACCTCGACTTCTTCGGTGGGACGCGCACGATGGCGAGCGGCTGGACGTCGCCGTACCTGGCGCATCACCCGATGTTGACGAGCGCCCCCGAGGCGGTCTCCGCGTTGCGTGATGGCTGGGAGCAGCTCCGCCGGGTGATCGAGGGGGCAGACGACGACCGGCTCGAGGTGGAGTCTGCGTCGTACAGCTATGCGCCGGCGCCGCCGAAGGGCGGGCTGTGCGTGCTCGGCTCGCCGGGTCCGCCGCGCCCGGCTTTCCATTTCGTCGCCGGAGCGCTGAACGAGGTGAGCCATCACGGCGCCCAGATCGGAGCGGTGCGCGACCTGTATGCCTGGCGCCGGTCGACGGGCATCACCGCGGCGAGGTAACGAGATGGTCTCGTCGGTCTCACCCTCCGGTTCCTGCTCCCCCCATGCACATGACCCATGCACAGAACCCGTCCACCTGCCTGGTTCGAGGTGGCCGTGGTCGGACGGCACCGGACGTTGCTGTCGCCGATGGTCCGAGGTCGTCGCTCAGTTGAGCGTGGCGGCCCGGCGGCGGTTGTAGAGCCGGATCGCCCACAGGTACGACCCGAGCGCGATCCCGCAGCTCCAGGCGATGGCCACGATGGCGTGGTCGCCGACGGCGCCGCCGGTGAGGAGCGCGCGCACGGTGTCGGTGACAGGGGTGAAGGGCTGGTACTGGGCGAACTGGCGCAGTCCTTCGGGCATGGTGGCGGTGGGCACGAACCCGCTGCCGAGGAAGGGCAGGAGGATCAGGAACATCGGGGTGTTCGACGCCGTCTCGACGCTCTTGGCCGAAAGCCCGAGAGCGACGGCGAGCCAGATGAGGGCGATGGCGCTAAGCGTGAGGATCCCGATCGCGCCGAGCCAGGCGAGCGGCCCGGCGCTCGAGGTGAACCCGAGGCCGAGGGCGACACCTATGAGGACGCCGATGGCGGCGAGGGTCTGCAGCAGGCTGGCGAGCACATGTCCGGTGAGCACCGACGCCCTGGCGATGGCCATCGTGCGGAACCGGTCGATGATGCCTGCGGTCATGTCGGTGGCGACCATGATGGCGGTGCCTTGCACGACCGAGGCCACGGTGATGAGCAAGAGCCCCGGCACGACGTAGTCCAGGTAGGCGTGGCGTCCTTGGTGGGGGCCGAGGCCCGCGCCGAGCTGGCCGCCGAAGACGTAGACGAAGACGAGCAGGAACACGATGGGAAGGCCGACGAGCATGATCGTGACCGACGGGTAGCGCAGCTGGTGGGTGAGGTTGCGCCGCAGCATCACCTTCGAGTCGCTGACGGTGTGGGCGAGGGTGCTCATGACGGCGCCGGCTCCTTCTGGTCGGCAGGGTCCCCGCCGGCCTGGCCTGGGACGTGGTGGGCGGTGACGGCGAGGAACACGTCGTCGAGGTCGGGGGTGTGCATCGACAGGTCCTCGACGGCGATGTGCGCCTCGTGCAGGTCGTAGAGCAGCCGGCGCAGCGAGTCGACGCGGTGGTCTGCGGGCACCCGCAGGACGAGATCGTCGTCGTCGACCTGGGCATGGGGGAGGAGCGTGCGTGCCGAGGCCGCCTGGTCGAGGTCGGCGAAGCGGAGCTGGACATGGCCCCCGCCGATGCGGGCCTTCAGCTCGGCCGGGGTGCCCTGTGCGGCGATCCGTCCCTGGTCGAGGACGGCGATCTGATCGGCGAGGCGGTCGGCTTCGTCGAGGTACTGGGTGGTGAGCAAGATGGTGACGCCGCTGGCTGCGAGCTGGCCGATGATCTCCCACATGACGAGGCGGCTTGGCGGGTCGAGACCGGTGGTGGGCTCGTCCAAGAAGATGACCTTCGGCTCGCCGACGAGCGTCATCGCGAGGTCGAGGCGCCGCCGCATGCCCCCCGAGTAGGTCGACGCCAGCCTGCTCGCCGCGTCGGCGAGCTCGAAGCGTTCCAACAGCTCTGCCACCCGACGCTGGCCGGCTGGGCGGGGAAGGTGGCGCAGGTCGGCCATGAGGCGGAGGTTCTCTTCGCCGGTGAGCAGGTTGTCCACGGCGGAGAACTGGCCGGTCACCCCGATCACCGCCCGCACCCCGTCGGGATCGGTGCGCACGTCGTGCCCGCCGACGTGCATCGTGCCCTAGTCGGCTCGGATCAAGGTGGAGAGGATGCGGACCATCGTGGTCTTGCCCGCCCCGTTCGGGCCGAGCAGCGCGCAGATCGTCCCCTCGGCCACGTTGAGCGTCACGTGGTCGAGCACCAAGTGCTCGCCGAAGGAGATGCACACTCCCTCGGCGTCGATACCGCCGGCGGATGCGGTAGCGGTCACGGCTTTCTCCCCTCACGCGGCTCGGGGTTGAGGTCGGGGAGCGTGCCGTTAGCGACCAGCTGGTCACGGCGGGCCTGCCAGGCCTTCTCCCAGAGCGGCATCTGCTCCACCAGGAACTCCGCCAGCGCCGCCCACTCGAGCAGGACCGCTCGTCTGGCTGGGCTGGCATCGGCGAGCAGGCGAAGCCCTTCGTGGGCGAGGTCGGCCTGCTCTTGGTACTCCGAGACGTCGAAGCCGAGCGCCCTCGGTGAGGTCAGGTCGATCGAGACCCGGTCCATCCGCTCGCCCGCGGCACGAGCACGGCGGACGAGGGCCAAGTTCTCCAGGTAGGCAACCGCGCCGGAGATGGCGCTGCGGCTGGCGAGCAGTGCCTCGGCCAGCTCGGCGATGGTCGGGTCGCGCGGCTCACAGACCGCCAGGTAGCCGAGCAGGCGCCCCGCCATCGGCGGGAAGCTGTAGCGACGGGCGTAGAGGCGCCCGGCATGGTCCGCGAAGGTGAGCTCCCCGTCGTTCGACATGCCCCAACCCTACACAGACAACGGCGATAACACAAATCTGTGTCATCTTCGAAGTCTCCGTGGGTGGTCGCCGCTGGTCCTTCGGCGTGGGGAGCGCTAGGAGCGCGGGTCACAACCTCGCCAGCGCCCCGTAGAGGTCGGCTGAGCAGGACCGTGGAGCCGAGGGAGGCAGTTGGAGGCGGTCCTGTCGCCGCAAGTGGCGTGGCGGCGGGCGCTTGCAGGATCAGCGGGCCCGCCGCGGTGGCGGTCAGGCCATGGCCGCCGTGGCTGCTCGCCGCTTCCCGAGCTTGCGCAGGTTGTGACAGGTGGCGTGGAGCGTCCACTCGCCGATTGCCCCGGCGAGGCCGCGCAGGCGGAGGTGGCCGGCATGCTGGCGGACCTTCATCTGGCCGAAGGCGGGCTCGACAATGGCCTTCCTGTGGGTGTAGTCGGTCCGCCCTTTCTTGGTGCGGAGCCGCCGAGCCATGCGCTCACGGGGGGTGGCGTCCTTTGGGATCCTCCCGCGCGGAGCTCCAGGCACGCGCTCGTGGTGCTTCAGGCGTCCCGTGGCGATGAGCCAGTCGTGCTCGGAGCCGTCGGCCCTCTTCAGGTTGTCGTCCGAGCAGTAGCCGGCGTCGGCGAGCATCACGTCGGGGTTGCCCTCGATGTCGGCGGCAGCGAGGTTGTCGGCCATGCGATCGGCCATGGAGAAGAGCTGGCCGACGTCACCCGCCGCCTGGGTGAGAGAGACGGCCAGGATCACCTGGGCCTCCTCGTCGACGACGGCCTGACCGTTGTAGGCGTAGTGGAAGCCGTCGTTGGTCTTCATCATGCGGGATTCGGGATCGGTGAAGCTGCGCTGGGCCGCCTTGTCGGGCGTCGCCTTCTTCGCCGCCGCGGCGGCGGCCTCTTGCACCTCGTCGTCGCTTCTGGCTTCCTTCTCCGCCTTGGCCCGAGCTCTGGCCGCCGCCTTCTCCTTGGCGTCTGCCTCGATGGCCTCCTTAGCGGCCCGCATCTTTTGGAGCCGGGTCTGCCTGCGGGCGAGCTCGGCCGGGAGCTCGTCGCCGCGTCGGTCGGCTCCGAACGCCTCGTCCTCGGTGCGGTCGGCCGCCTCTGCTTCGGCCAACAGGTCCTTCACCTCGGCCTCGAGCTCGTCGATGCGCGGGGAAAGGCGGTCGTAGCTCATCGCCTTGTGGCGGGAGGCCGACGCCCGGAGCTTGGTGCCGTCGAGGGCGACCCGGCCGAGCTTCACGAGCCCGGCCTCGGCGCAGCAGGCGAGCACCTGGACGAACAGGTCCTCCAGTGCACCGAGGTGGCGCCGGCGGAAGCGGGCGATCGAGCGGTAGTCGGGGGCCTGGTTGGCGCACAGATAGCGGAAGGCGACGTCGGTCCCACAGCGCCGCTCCATCTCCCGGGAGGACGTCACCCCGCACGAGTAGCCCCACAAGAGCAGCTTCAGCATCATCGTGGGGTCGTAGGGCGGGGCACCGTCGAAGCTCTCGTAGGAGGCGTAGATCGGTGCCAGGTCCAACAGCTCGTCGACGGCTTCGGCGACGAAGCGGGACGGGTGGTCCTCCGCCAGCCAGTCATCGATCGAGGGCGGCAGGAGGAACTGCTGGGACGGGTCGTAGGGACGAAACGTCCGTGCCCGGCCGGCCGGAGCAGTGGCCCGTCCCTTCGGGTCGGTCTCGTCGGCGGCGAACAGCTGGTCGGAGGCCCCGGGCGTCGTCATGGACCAATTCTCGCCCACCACGAGGGATTTCGCGAGTACCGCCACCCGAAGAACGCGCTGGTCACGGCCCACGTTTTCCGACTCGATCTCCGACGGTCACCCTGGCGAGGTTGTGACCCACGCTCCTAGCCGCCCGGCTCGGCCGCACGGCAGCGCTCCGTGGCGTGGATGCCCCTGGGCAGCGCGGCGTTCTCCTCTACGGCGCGCGGCGCCTCGACGGTGGCCGCCGGGGTGATCGGGTCATGCCGCTGCTGGCGATGGTGGCCTCGATGCTGGGACCGACCCAGCGGGCCACCTCGTGGCGCGAGGCGGAGGCGATGGGCTCCATGCACACGATGTAGCGGGTCCAGGCCAGCCCGAGCAGCTGGGAGGAGACGAGGGAGACGACCCGCATCGACTCGGGGCTCATGCCGTCTGGCCTATTGGCCCAGACCCGTTCGGTGAGGAACTCCCGCAGTGCCCTGGCGGCTTGCGGCGCGCTCGAGACCGCCTGGGTCAAGGTCACGAAGGAGGCTCCAGGTGTCTGCCCGGCTGGCTCCCACTGGGCGAGGAACGCCTCGACGATCCGGGCGCCGTCGAGGGTCGCGCCGGTTGCCTGGTGCTGGATCGTCCGAGGATCGGCGGGCAGCTCGAAGCACGCGACGAAGAGCCCCGCCTTGTCGGAGAAGTAGTGGTAGACGAGGGCGGGGTCCACCCCCGCTCTTCGTGCCACGGCACGCACCGACGCCGCCGTGTAGCCATTGGCGAACTCAGCTCTCGCGGCAGCGAGAATCGCCTCGCAGGTCGCAGGAGCCCCGGGGCGTCGACCGGCCGGGCTCATCGACCCGCGCGCACCCGCACCGGTTCACCACCGGTGAATTGGCTGCTAGGATTCTCCACCAGTGAATTCTACGCCCACCACCGGGGCAGCCGAGGCGCGCCGCTCAGAGCGTGCCGGGACGCTACGGGCGATGCTGCTCGGGGCGATCGTCTTGGTGCTCGTCCAAGCCGGGCTCGGCATGGCGGTCAACTTGTACGTGACGGTGCCCGCCCACCACCCCGGCGCACACCCAGCCGACTACTTCGCCGGCTCCTATGACAGCGTGGCCTGGGCCATCGCACACGGCACCCTTGCCCTTGTGCTGCACGCGTCGCTTGGGCTTGCGCTCGTGGTCGTGGCGATCGGTGCCGCGATCCACGCGCTTCGCTCATCTCGGCGCGCCGTCGCCTTCTGGAGCGTGCTCGGCGGGCTGCTCGTCGTCGGCGCCGCCTTCAACGGGGCGAGCTTCCTCGACTTCAACGACAACATCAGCTCGCTGCTCATGGCGCTGCTCGCCTTCGGAGCGGTCGCCTCCTACGCCGCGGCGCTGTTCTTAGCCTCGATCCACCGCGTAACGCCGTGAATTGAGCCAGCGCGCATCCGCGGAAAGTGCCTCCTGAACTGCGAGGATAGGTGTTCTCAACGCACCGATTCCCGCAGCACCAAGGAGGCACTTCCA